>Ga0210406_10005672_pt1 | contig 13028 bp, 9 predicted proteins | sample IncBWC30MmetaG_FD_155454 | JGI IMG/M metagenome (GOLD analysis project Ga0210406, IMG submission 155454) | Forest soil microbial communities from Barre Woods Harvard Forest LTER site, Petersham, Massachusetts, United States - Inc-BW-C-30-M | ecosystem: Environmental > Terrestrial > Soil >...
AAATACTGACGACTGACGACTGACGACTGACGACTGACGACTAGCGGCTAGCCACCGTCTCCCCCAACACCTTCTCGCGCTCCTCCGCATCCTGCTTCTCTTCTAAAGGCGATGCCGGTAGCGCGATCTCCAGAACCTCGTCGATGCTCTTCACGTAGTGCACGTTTAGATTCTCGAGCTGTTCCGGAGTCAGGTCTTCTTCCACGTTCGTCTTGTTGTCGGCCGGCAGGATCACATCGCGCACGCCGGCACGTTTCGCGGCCAGCACCTTCTCCTTGACGCCGCCAATCGGCAGAACGTTGCCGCTCAGCGTAATCTCGCCGGTCATGGCCAGGTACGGCCGCACTGGACGATCGGACAGCAGGGAGACCAGGGTGGTTGCCATGGTCACGCCCGCCGAAGGCCCGTCCTTCGGGATCGCGCCCGCTGGAACGTGCATGTGAATATCGTGATCGGAGAAGAAACTCTCCTGGATCCCCAGCCGCGTGGCATTGGAGCGCACCCAGGTCAGCGCGGCCTGCATCGACTCCTGCATCACCTGCCCGATCTGTCCGGTCATGGTGAAGCCGCCCTTGCCCTTCATCGTGTTCGCTTCCACGAAGAGCACGTCGCCACCAGTCGGCGTCCAGGCCAAGCCCACCGTCACGCCAGCCCGCTTCGTACGCTCGGCAATTTCGCCTTCGGTACGAATCTTGATGCCGCCCAGGAACTCCTGAACGATCTGCGGGGTGACGATCAGCTTCTCGGTTTTCCCTTCCGCCAGCCGGCGCGCCTGCTTGCGGCAGATCGTGCCGATCGTGCGTTCCAGGTTGCGAACGCCCGCTTCCCGCGTGTAGTGGCGGATTACGTGGCGCACCGACTCTTCTGGAAATTCGATCTGTTCCGCTGTAACGCCGTTCTCTTCTTCCTGTCGCGGAATCAGGTACTGGAACGCGATGTGGACTTTCTCTTCTTCCGTGTAGCCCTGCAATTCGATGATCTCCATGCGGTCGCGCAATGGCTCCGCAATCGGATCGAGCATGTTCGCCGTGGTGATGAACAGCACCTTCGATAAATCGAATGGGACGTCGAGGTAGTTATCCCGGAAAGTAGAGTTCTGTTCCGGATCGAGCGCTTCTAACAGCGCCGATCCCGGATCGCCACGGAAGTCGCGCCCCACCTTGTCGATTTCGTCGAGCATGAAGACTGGATCGCGGGTCTCGGCGCGCCGAATGCCTTGAATAATCTGTCCGGGCAATGCGCCAATATAAGTGCGCCGGTGTCCGCGAATCTCGGCTTCGTCATGCACGCCGCCCAGCGAAATGCGGACGAACTTGCGTCCTAACGCCCGTGCAATCGACTTTCCAAGCGAAGTCTTGCCCACGCCCGGAGGTCCAACGAAGCACAGGATCGGCCCCTTCATGTTCGGCTTCAGACGCCGCACCGAGAGGTAATCCAGAATGCGGTCTTTGACCTTTTTCAGGTCGTAGTGATCCGCATCCAGAATTTCCTTGGCCTTCGGAATGTCGACTTCTCCACCCGAAGCCTTTTGCCACGGCAGGACCGCCAACCACTCGATGTAGTTGCGCGTCACGCCGTAGTCGGCTGCCATCGGAGACATGCGCGAAAGCCGCCCCAGTTCCTTCAGGGCTTCCTTCTTCACGTCGTCGGGCATTCCGGCCGCTTCGATCTTCGTCTTCAAATCGTCAACGTCACGCTGGCCTTCATCCTGCTCACCCAGTTCCTTCTGGATGGCTTTCATCTGCTCGCGCAGGTAGTACTCGCGCTGCGTCTGCTGGACTTTATCCTGCACCTCGGACTGGATCTTGTTGCGCAGTTGCTGGACTTCGAGTTCCTTCGCCAGATGCTGGTTGATTCGCTCCAGCCGCACGTTGACGTCGGTCGTTTCCAGCGTTTCCTGTTTGTCTGAAGTCGACAGCGAAGGCAGCGACGAGGCGATGAAATCCACCAGCCGTCCCGGCTCTTCAATATTCATCGCGACCGTCGAAAGCTCATCCGATAGGGTCGGTGAACCGGCCACGATCTGCTGGAACAACGTCAGGACATTGCGCTGCAGCGCTTCGATTTCCGCCGTCTTGGGCGGAATCACTTCCGCAATCGCGGAAAAACTCGCCCGCATGAAGGGCGTCAACTGCGAAAACTCTTCTAATTTCACCCGTTCCAGGCCTTCCGCAAACACGAACAGACTCTGGTTGGGCATTTTTACGACTTTGTGAACGACGGCTAATGTGCCGACGTTATAAAGATCGGTGGGCTGGGGAGAATCCACGCGCGCTTCGCGCTGCGCGACCACCACGATGGTCTTGTCCTCTCCCAGCGAATTGATTAATTGCACTGAACTCTCACGCCCGACCGTGAGAGGCAGAACAGCGTGCGGGAATAAAACAGTATCCCGAACCGGCAGCACCGGCAGGGAACGCTCTTCCTGCTCTTCATTCGGTTTTATAGGGCGTTCGGGACGCGGCTGCTGTGCCATTTTTCTCCTTGAGTGTAACTCGCTCAACTTTTGATGATTCTCAAGCTCGAAAAGATGCAGGCCGACCGGAGCTGTCTCCGTAGATCATTGCAGTCTAAACCACTTCCTTAATGCTTTGCACTCTACCAATGGTACAGGTTACCTGAGTAGGCGTTGCCTACTTTTCCCTAACTCGGCCGCCATAAAAGGGCCGATCGCCCTATTTCGGAGAGAACTGGGCCAATTCGAAGATTCCCAGCTGCTTTTCAAGTTCCGCGACCTGCCCGACCACCTTGAAGAAGCCTTCATCGCCGAATAGCTGGTCTTCTTTCTTCTCGAATTCCTCTCCCAATGCGTCGAACTCGTGTTCCGACACGATTCCACGGAACGCCGGAAACAACACCGTGTCCTCCCGGGCCTCATGCGGCCGGTACATGCGAATGAATGCTCGCAGGCTGTCCGCCAGTTGCCGTTTCTTGGGCTCATCTTTCTGCACCGAAGCTACCGCAATTGCTGGATCTGCGCAGTGACTCGCCGCCCCGCCTGATGCTGGGAAAGCAGTATCTCGACCAGGTCCACATGCTTCCTGGCTTTGCGGAAGCGCGGGAAGAGATAGTCCTCTTCCAGCTTCTCGTGATACTCCTCAACGAAATGGCGGATGATACGCGCCGCGGACGCCAGCACCGCCGGATCGAAGTCCTGCTTCGCGTCCAGGAGCCGGATGTGTTCGTCATAGATCAGAAGGATCCGGTTCAGGACGCCATGCTCGCGCATCAGATCTTCGGGAGGCGAGACCTTTTCCGCTTCCTTGTCGGGCTTCTGCTCACTGAGCAGAACGGTTGCAACCGAAAGACTTGCGCCGATTGCGCTCGACCGGAGGATGAAGTCGCGACGGCTGCTCGTGCTCCGGATCGCTCATGCGAACCTCCAGCCCTCCGATACCCTCCCGCTCGCGGAGGGTTGCTTGCTTCATTTCGCCGCCGGATAAATCCCGAGAACCTTCACCAGGTCAGCCACTTCGCCCAGGTGGCGAAGCGCGTTTCGGGCCGGCTCGTCATCGCCCCGCAGAATGTCGACATAGAAAACGTACTCCCAAGGACGGCCTTTCACCGGCCGCGACTCGATTTTGCTCAGGCTGATATCGCGCAGAGCGAATACGCTAAGCGCTTTGAATAACGCACCCGGGATGTTTTTCACGCTGAAGGCCAGCGTGGTCTTGTTCGCCCCTGGTCGCACCTTCTTCTTTTTCAGTATGTGAAAGAAGCGCGTGAAGTTCTGCTTGTTGTCTTCGATGCCTGATTTGAGAATTGCGCCCTGGTATACACGCGCCGCTTCAATGCCTGCTATGCCGGCCGCGTTCTTCAGCTTGTTCTCGATCACATGCTTTACGCTCCCGGCCGTGTCGTAAAACAGAACCGGCTCGATATGCTTGTGTTTGCGAAAGAAGTCGCGGCATTGGTCGATCGCTACCGGATGCGAGAACACTTGCCGCAGATCGCGCAGTTTCACTCCCGGCGCGGCAATCAGGTTGTGCACAATGCGCAGCGGAAACTCGCTTTGGATGAATACATTCCGGCTCAGCAGCAAATCGAAATGCTCGGCCACCGACCCGGCCAGCGTGTTCTCGATCGGGATCACTGCTCCATCCACTGACCCACGTTCCACACGATCAAACACTTCTGCCGAGCGCATGCACGGCACGACCGTGCAGCGCGACACCATGCGTAACGCCGCTTCGTGGCTGAACGCTCCCCTTTCGCCCTGGATCGCGATTTTCATGGAAAGTTGATTGGCTGTAACGCAAAACCTTATCTGTCCCGCGCTTCGGTTAGCAAATCCTTTTTTAGGACCAGCGCATCCACCCCCGTGGCGTAATACTGGGGAATGGTTTTCACCAGAAAATATTGATGGCGCTTGTAGAATGCGAGCGCCGCCTCGTTGTCCACAGCAGTTTCCAGAATCACCGACGCGCAGCCGTCGCTTCGCAAACGCTCTTCGGCGGCCGCCATCAACCGCGAACCCAAACCGTTGCGCCGGAATTCCTTGAGAACGTCGATGGTAATGATGTGGCCCGCCCGGCCCGCCTCCGCCACAATGAAGCCGGCCGTGACGCCGTCATTGCCGAAGGCTGCCTCCGCGCCCGCCACCTCCACCACCAGCGTGAAGGCGCGCGGCCGCCGCATGTAGAACAGCAGTTCCGGTTGTGAATAAGAGATTCCTGCCGGAAAGCACTTCTGGTCGATTTCCCACAAGCGCGAGAAGTCGTTCTTGCGGTATTCCCGGATGGTGAAGACCTGGCTCATGCGCTGGTAAGTGTAGCGCCCGCCCAGTCTTGGACGCATTACGCCCGCTCTGTCAACGGTCACCCACGCTTCCGGGATCCCCGAATCACCTCTACAAAAAAGGTCCCAAAAAAAATTAGGACAACTGGCTTGTCTTCACTCATCAATCGGACGTACCATCTCAGTAAACGAGGTCCTCCGTGGGGCGCCTGTTATTGATCGACGTGTTAGGTGCCGTGGTCTCCTTGGGCATCTGGTACTACGCATTTGCGCGCTATAACCGGCGCCGGGGTGCGGCCGCTTTGCGCTGGGTCCAGATCGCTTGCCGCGGACGCGGCAAAGTTGTTGAGAGCCGCTGGTCAGGTAGTTCTCGCCTCCAGGCCCGCTTTCAGTTTCCTTCCCGCTGGTTTGAAAATGCTCGACTCACTCTCGAACTGCGCCCGCGCCCTTTGCCGGTGCAATGGCTGTTGAGCCACTGGCGCAAGCAGAAAGAAACGCTCACCTTCGAAGCCGACCTCGATTGCCCGCCCGCCTTCCGCCTCGAAGTGATGAATCATCGCTGGTGCGGCCACAGCAACGGCCGCAAGCACGACGACGGACGCGCCTGGGAAATTACCCGGCCCGGCCCGGTCGTGCTCACCACCCGCGCGCAATGGACGCAGGAGCTGACCCCGGTCGTGAACGCCCTGATGGCCTCGCGCGAACACAACTTCCTCAAAGTTCATTTCCGCGAGGATTCCCCGAACTTCTCCGCCACGGTCGACCTCGAAGCCATGGCCGATCCCGACGGAGCCTCCGAATTCTTCACAGTCCTGCGCGAGCTGGCGGCGGGAGCGTCGGCGAAACAGCTGTGAAGGAACGTTCTTCATTTTCAATTACATAGCTTTTAGATAATATAAAAGTACCCGCCAGCGACGCAGGCGTAGGGTCGAAAAACATCCCGTGACCGATTCCCGGGATGCCATTTAATGGTGCTTGCAGCCCCAAGGACGAGCGTTTGAGGTGAGGGTGGCCCCCAGGGCTGGAGGGAAGGCTGCGGACGCGCCTGAGGCCTCCTAGTGAGTATATTTTCTTTAAGATAATAGTTTCATGCGCTTTGTCTCTCCGAACGCACTTGTGAGTTAGTGGTGGCGATTGCATCGTTGGTATGTTCCGGTGCGGCAGGCTACGGCGATGAATCCGGTGGGGGCGGCGCGAAATCATTGAGGCGGGGAAGAATCACGCGTTTCGTAGTTTATGAATGGGAATATGGAAGCGTCAGGGTCGCGAAGCGATCGCATTTCGAGAGATGAAAATCTAGCCAGGCAGTTCGACACGACGAAGAAGTGCCTGAAAGCGCGGGTCGGAGCGGAGGCTATCGAGTCGCAAGTCGGCGTTGATGTGCCAGGAGGCTTCCAGGGATTTTTCCTGAAACGCTTGTTCCAGCAGCTCTAACGATTTATCCCTTTCATCGAGTCCGGCATAAACAGTGGCAATCGTATAGGGCGAGACATAAGCACTCTTCGATTTTTGCTCCAGGTCCAGAAGGATCTTTTTGGCTTCGGCTCTTTTGCCAACCTTCACGAAAGCGTGTGCCAGATAGGCAATCACATCGTTACTGCCATTCGACAGTTCAATCGCTTTTTGATACTCCGAGATCGCTTCCAACAGCTTTCCTGAGCCTTCATAGCCGATGCCGAGGTCGAGGTGGCCGTTCCATTGATCGGGATTGGAGAGCACTTCTTTTTGGCCAGCTTTCACCAAAGCATGGTAGTCGCGCAACTGGTAAGCTGTCGCCGCTGCCGTCCCCGTCGAGCCGGGTCCGGGATCAATCCTGTTGCTTGTTTCCACCGCGGCCAGAGCGTCATCGCGCCGACCCAAGAATCCAAGAAAGAGGGCTCGATCCTCCTGCCCACAACTGTAGCTCGGGGTCAATCTAATCGCGCGGTTGAATTCTCCTTCGGCGGCGCGCCAGTCCCAGTCAAACCGCCATGCCAGCACACCAAGGACATCGTGTATTTCGCCAATGCTGTCGTCGAGCTCCGTGGCTTTGCGTAATGCTTCCTTTGCAGATGCGTAGGCACGATCCCGCGGCCACGCATGGGAAATCGCCAAATAAACGTACGCGTTCGCCAGGCCGGAATAGGCCTGCGCAATGCCGGGATCTTTTCGAATTGATTCTTCGAAATAGCCCTTCGCCTTTTTCAGACCTTCCGCCACCATGAACTGGTTCGTGAAGTAATAGCGGCCGCGCAGGTAGGTTTCGTAAGCCTCGGGATTCACTGGCCGGGCCGAGCGCAGCCTGACCTGCTGCTGCGGCGTCACTTGCGCGCGGACTTGCTGCGCGATCGCCTCCGCCACCTCACTCTGCAGTCGTAGAACGTCGCCGAGATCACGCTCGTAAGTCTCAGCCCAAAGATGGTGATCGGTGGGCGCGTGAATCAATTGTGCGGTGATTCGCACTCGTTGGCCCGACCGCGTGACCGATCCCTCCACAATGCCGTCGACGTTCAGTTCCCGCGCGATCTCCGGCAGACCTTTCCTCGTGCCCTTGTAACGCATCATCGAGGTTCTCGAGATGACGTGCAGGGAGCTGACTTTGGCGAGGTCCGTGGTCAGTTCGTCAGTCATGCCATCCACGAAGTATTCCTGGGAAGGGTCGCCAGAAAAATTATCGAGAGGCAGCACAGCGATCGATCGAATTGGACCCAATGCATTGGCACGACTCGTAAGAGACGGCACAAGCCAGAGCACCAGTCCGGTCGCAACGAGAACCAGCGCTCCAAAGGCGAGGGCAACGCGCTTTTTGTTACGTGTCGCAGAGCTTGGCCCGTCAACCCCGGTACGGCTTGGGAGCGAAGCAGCCTCGAAGGGCTGGTTTGTCGGATCACCCTCACGACGAACCGCCTTTTCTGCGCCTTGCCGAGTAGCGGCCTCGCGATGCGCGTCCTCATGTCCGTTCCCGGCGACGGTCTTCACTTCGGCGGCAAAGCGATAGCCTCGGCCTTGCACCGTGAGGATGTAGCGCTGTTTGGCAGTCTCACCCAGCGCTTTTCGGAGCATGAAAACCGTCTGGGTAAGGTTCGATTCCTCCACAAAGCTGTCGGGCCAGACTGCCCTCATCAGCTCGTCTTTGCTGACGACCTGACCGCCGCGCTGAATCAGAAAAAAAAGCAGCTCAAACGCCTTCGGCGTGAGTGCGACCGGCTCTTCGCGCAATCGCAGGACGCGAATCTGCGGGTCCACGGAGAACTCTCCGAAAACGTACAAGTTGCTGGTCAGGCTGGGCATAGCACCACTTTGAGAATCTTTGAGAAAGATTGAGAGCCCGTTTTAGGACATCCGCCCGGCATTCGAGCTAGCTTTCATCCCGCACGGAGGGGAAGGCGGGATCTCAGAATTGGCGGTCATTGTAGCACTGATCCGCCCGGGGGAAGCTGTGTCTTGCGCCTTCGTGGACGTCACACGATCCGGGGTAGGAAGCCTGGAAAAGGCAACTTGGGTGAGCCGGAAGGCCCCCGGAATCTTTAAGTCTGGAGGAGACAATTATGACAATGAGAATGACGACTCTTTTTCGCTCTGCAATTGTGGGCGGCCTGGTGGCAACCACATCGCTTCTTGCGGCAGGACAGGCCGGGCACGATCATGCAGCGCCCGCCAAGCTTGTGCAAATTGTTCGGCAAGCGACGCAAAAGTACATCGACGTGAACAACGCCGCTCCCGACTACGGGCCCGCATTTGGTTGCGTCAGCGGCCCGGATCACGGAGCGATGGGCATTCACTACATTAACGGTGCGCTGGTCGGCGATGGACAGATTGATGCTGAGCATCCGGAAGCGCTCATCTACGAACCGGTCGGAGATCAGCGCCGGTTGGTTGGAGTGGAATACATCGTGGACGCTGGCACATGGCTGTCCAGTCATGGCGCACCGCCCATGCTGGAAGGACAGGCGTTTCAGTTTGTCGGCAGTCCGAACCGATATGGGATTCCGCCGTTCTTCGAATTGCATGTATGGGCGTGGCGGAATAATCCCAACGGTGCATTTGTGGATTGGAACAACAAGGTGAGCTGCGAAGGGCAGTAGAGAGCCCGTGGTGGTTCTAGCGAAGCGCTTGCGATCGGGCAGGCGCTTCGCTGGTCTGATTATTGTTGGTGTCGATTGGCCGGTCATTGCCCGGTCAAGCGCAGAATGGTTCTATGTTTTTCGTGGATGCCGCGCGGGCGTCACGGCTTGGGGGCTCACACCCGCTGCGCACGGGTGCCGCCCCTCCCGGGCTTAGTTTCGTTTGGGACGCTTCCCTAAGGCTTACGCCCTGGGCTAACCTATGCCGCCGCTGCGCGGCTTGGGTCGACCAGAAGTTGGTGTCAGTGCTTTTTCTCTCGGCTGCTTCTCTCGTCGGGTGGGGACACTTCGAAGCACTCACACTGAGCTTGTACTCGTTCTGATCGAGCGTGACCGAGCTTTGTGCTCGTTGCGGCGATCACGCTTCAGCTCAAGAGCAGGGCGGCTGGAGTCTTTGCCCCCAGCCGCATTGCAAACCAAGGGTTCCCCTACATCACGTCGCCCCGCTTGCGCAGGAAGGCCGGCACGTCGAGATCGTTCTGCTCGAAGTTCGACACCATCGCCGAACGCAGCGCGTCGAGCGAAGCGACTTCCGCCGACACCTGCTGCAATCCTGCCGCGGGCTCGACCGGAATCGATTCTTCTTTCATGATGCGTTCCGGTGCCGGTTCGGGCTCGAAAGGCGCTGGCTCGGGCTCGAAGTCGATGTTGTTGTGCGTGCTGGCAAAGGAGTTGTGAACTTCCTGCTGCCGGCTGCGCATGGCCGGAACTTCGCGGAAGCCGGTGGCGATCACCGTAATCTTCACGCTGTCTTTCATCTTTTCGTCGAGCACGGCACCGAAGATGATGTTGGCGTCTTCGTGTGCTGCGCTCTGGATGATCGTGCAGGCCTGCTGCACTTCGGCCAGTTTCAGAGAATTCGATCCTGTGATGTTGATCAGGATGCCGCGCGCGCCGTCGATGGCGCCGGCTTCGAGCAGGGGTGACGCAATCGCTTTCTGAGCGGCGTCGGTGGCGCGATGGTCCCCGCTGGCCGTAGCCGTACCCATCACGGCGTAGCCCATCGCCGCCATGATGGCCTTCACGTCGGCGAAGTCGCGGTTGATGATGCCCGGGATCGTAATGATGTCGGAGATGCCCTGCACGCCTTGGCGAAGGATATCGTCGGCGACGCGGAACGATTCGAAGAAGCCCGCGTTCTCGGCGACCGCCAGAAGCTTTTCATTCGGGATGACGATGGTGGTGTCGACCGATTCCATCAGTTCGTTGATGCCGCGCTCGGACTGTGCCATACGGCGCTTGCCTTCAAACGCGAACGGCTTGGTGACCACCGCGACGGTGAGCGCGCCCATTTCGCTGGCGAGCGAGGCGATGATCGGGGCTGCGCCCGTTCCGGTCCCGCCGCCCAGGCCGGTGGTGACGAAGACCATGTCAGCGCCTTCGAGCGCTTCGATGATCTTGTCGGAATCTTCGAGAGCGGCCTTGCGGCCGACTTCAGGATTGGCGCCGGCGCCCAGCCCGTTGGTGAGTTTCACGCCGAGCTGAATCTTCACGGGGGCGCGCGACATGCGCAACGCCTGCAAGTCAGTGTTGGCCACGACGAACTCAATGCCTTCCATGCCCGCGTCGATCATGCGGTTGACGGCATTGCCGCCTCCGCCACCTACGCCGATCACTTTGATCTTGGCATCGTTGCGCGTGTCTTCGTTAAAGCTGATGCGGATGTCCGTTTCGTCTTTTTTCATATCCACCACCGTTGAAGATTTTTGTTTCCTGTGCATCGAAGCAGCGATTTCGACCGGGTCGGCCTTCCCGGTCCGTTAACGGCTACGCTCCCTTTTTGGCGAACATAGCCTTGATTCTGGAACTCCAGCGATCGTCCTGATAGCCGCGCGCCACCCGCGCGCGGTGTCCGTAATAAACCAACCCCAGCAGAGTCGCGTACTCGGGCTCAGCCAACTGCACTGGCATCTTGGCGAGCGGGACGGGCCACGACAGGCGCACCGACTTGCGCAGCACGGACTCTGCAATTTCCATCAGGCCCGGCAATCTGGATCCACCGCCGCTCAACACCACTCCCGCGATGCAGGCTTCGAACATTCCACTCTGGCGCATGGCTTCGCGCAGCATCTCGCAGAGTTCCCGAGCGCGCGGCTCGAGAATCTCGCCGAGCAATCGTTGCGGGAGCAGTCGCGACGGGCGGTCGCCCACCGAGGGGACTTCGACTTCGTTGCCTTCGGGGATCAGCGTGACGATCGCGTTGCCATAGAGCTTCTTCAGCTTTTCGGCTTCGTTGACGGGCGTACACATCCCGACGGAAAGATCGCTGGTGAAGTGATCGCCACCAATGGGGAGAACGCCAGTGTAGGCGACTGCGCCCTGGCAGAAGATTGCGAGTTCGGTGGAACCGGCGCCCACATCGGCGAGGCAGACGCCCAGATCGCGCTCATCGGAGCGCAGCACGGCGTCGGCACAAGCCAGCGGCTCGAAGATGGTGTCGTCCACGTGCACACCGGCGCGATTGACGGCGGTCACGACATTCTGGGTCGCGCTCGCAGCCGAGGTGACCATGTGCACGCGCACTTCCAGGCGTGCGGCCATCATGCCGAGCGGATCGTGTACGCCAGGCTGCTCGTCGAGAATGAATTCCTGGGGCAACAGGTGCAGGATTTCGCGGTCGGCGGGCAACTGGAGCGCACGCGCCTTATCGACCGCCTGGCGGATTTCATCGCGCGCAATTTCGCGGGGACGCGTGCCAAAGGTGACGCCGCCGTGTGTGTTCAATCCGCGCACGTGCGAACCCGCCACGCCGACCAGAGCGTGCTCCACGGGGGCACCCGCCGTGTCTTCCGCGCCTTCGACGGCTTTCTGAATCGAAGAAACAGCTTTCTCCAGATCAACAATCACGCCCTTGCGCGAACCGCGCGATTCGGCGACTCCGTGGCCGCGGTAGCGCAAGCCATTCTCCGTGATCTCGGCGACCAGGGCACAGGTCTTGGAGCTTCCCACATCGATTACGTTGATAAAACTCCCTTGCTGGTTCGGCATGCCTATGGGTGGTCCTGTTGATCGTGATTTTTTGCGACGGCGGCGCTGGGCTTCTTTTTCGCAGGGGCAGGTTGCGCCCCACTGGTCGCCGGCTTGGCTGCCGCCTTGGGAGCCGGTTTCGCTGACGGTGTTCCCGTCGCAGGCTTCGCGGGAGGCTTCGCTGCTGGCTTGGCCGGCGCTTTCTTCGCTTGCGCCTTTGGTTTTGCTTTGTGGTGCGCAGCCTTTTTCGGCGCGGGCTTCGCGGAAACTGCAGCCGGTTTCGCCACCGGCGGACCAAACGAAACTTTCTCCCACTGCGCTTTGTCGAACTTCACCGCACCCTGTTCGGGCACAGTGCCCTTCTTCGCCGGAACCACATGAATCAGGGCGGCATTCTTCACTCCGGCGGCCATCGCGGCTTTCGCGGCGGCGGGCGTGATGGCCGGAGCCTTCGCCATGCGCTGGTTGTCAGGATTCACGATGATCTGGTGTTCATAGCGCAGGTCGACAGATTCGAGTTTCTCGAATTGCTGCCGCCACCCCTGCACGTGCGACACGTAGATCTTGTAGCGGCTCAGGAAGTCGCCCGACCCGAGATGCACGAGCACCGAGCCGCCGGGATCGTTGGCGAGCACTTTGACGTCGTCCTGGTCTGTGATGTCGACTTCGCTTAGCTCCTGGGAGTAGTGCGCGCCGTCAGAGTCGAGTTCGCGGAGCAGTTGGTTGTAGATTTTCATGCGCGCAGAGCGTGTCGAGAGCGGCTCACCCGCGTTCATGCCCACGATGACGGGGAAGGAAAATTTCTGTTTGCCCGCGGTTGGAAGTTCCATCAGCGTGCCGCCCGCATCGATCAGCGCGATCCGCGATCCGACGCGTGCGAACGCGATGGGCGTGCGCTCGCGGATTTCAATCTGCAGGCGGTTGGGGACGAAGCGCATCACGCTGGCTGATTCGACCCAGGGAATTTTCTCGAGCTGCGCCTTGCGTTCGGAAAGCGGAATAAAGAAAACGTTGCGACCGATGTCGCCGCCCATGACTTCCATGATCTGGGCGCGCGGAACGTTGTGCGTGCCGAGCACGTCGATGACATCGCTCGACTCGATTCGGAAACGCCAGTTGCGCTCGCCGTACTGGTAGACTTCCGTGCCCAGGACTCCCGCCACGCATGCCAGGACCAAAGCGAGCGCCGACCAGCCAAGCAAATGCAAAGTCTTTTTCGGT
>Ga0210406_10005673_pt1 | contig 13025 bp, 12 predicted proteins | sample IncBWC30MmetaG_FD_155454 | JGI IMG/M metagenome (GOLD analysis project Ga0210406, IMG submission 155454) | Forest soil microbial communities from Barre Woods Harvard Forest LTER site, Petersham, Massachusetts, United States - Inc-BW-C-30-M | ecosystem: Environmental > Terrestrial > Soil >...
TTTATTTATGTCTTGAATGGCGAGGGATTATGGGTGGTTTCAAAGCCAGCGGATCGCCAGCCGGAACAATCTGAATCCTCGAACGGCTATGGAGGGTGAGGAATGGTTCGGGCAAGACCGATAAACGGGGGCGACGGTCACGGAGGCAGCATGGTTCGCCGAGCAACGTCCGCGCAAATTTTAGAAGAGGTGGGCTGATGGTAAATCCTTTCGATCTCAAGACCGCACTCTTCGCGAAACACGCACAACATGTGGTGCTCATCCACTTTCCAATCGCGCTGTTCGTCACGGCAGTGGCTTTCGACCTTATCGCGCAATGGACAAAGCGAAATGGCTTGGCGGATACAGCGTACTACAACCTGCTGGTAGCGGCGATTTCAACGCTCCCGGTTATCGGGACGGGGATCCTTGCATGGCAGTTCCAACTCGACGGCCAGAAATTGAAGGGCATTCTCTTGTTGCATCTGACGCTCGCGTGCGTCTCAAGCGTGATGATCTGGCTGCTCTGGTGGCTGCATTTCCGTACGCGGCGGCGGGGAGAGGCCTTGCCCAACTACCGCCTGGCGCTTGAATTTCTAGGCGTCGGTATCGTCGCGCTGACAGGGCACTTGGGCGGCTTTCTAAGCGGCGTTAACGGACCCAGTTAGCGATCCCACAATGTTTCCCCCGTCAGCTCAATTTTATCGGGAATAAAAAGCGACTCACCCCGGTTATCAACGCAGAACGTACAAACCACGGAGGGAAAATGCCAGATAAAAAGCAAGATCTTATCGATCAGCAGTTGCAAGATCTCAACAACGATGGCGTCGATCGTCGCGGGTTCCTGAAGTGCATGGCGTGGGCGGGGACCGGGCTGGTCTGGACCATGAGCGGCGGCATCCCTGTATCTCGGGCGTTCGCCAAAGGTTACGGCAAGGATGCCGGCAAAGACAAAGGCGCCGACTTCAGCTTTGTCCAGATCAGCGACAGTCACATCGGTTTCAACAAGCCGGCCAACCCAGACGTCACCGCCACTCTGCAGACGGCAATCAACAAGATCAATGCGATGCCGCACAAACCGGATTTCATCATTCACACCGGCGATCTGAGTCAGCTCTCGAAGCCCAGTGAATTCGACACGCTTGAGCAGGCCTTGAAGGGAGCATCCGCCAAACAGATCTACTTTGTGCCGGGTGAGCATGACATGCTAAGCGACAACGGCGAGCAATATCTCGAGCGTTATGGGAAAGGTACAAAGGGTAGTGGGTGGTACAGCTTTGATCACAAGGGTGTGCATTTTGTCGGTCTCGTAAATGTCGCCAATTTGAAGGCTGGAGGGATGGGGTCGCTCGGTCACGAACAACTGGAGTGGCTTGAGGCCGATCTCAAAGGCCGTTCTGCCAGCACTCCGATCGTGCTCTTCGCACATATTCCGCTTTGGACTATCTATCCCGATTGGGGCTGGGGAACCGACGACAGTGAACAAGCTTTGTCTTACGTCAAGCGTTTCGGTTCCGTGACCGTATTAAACGGCCATATTCACCAGATCATGCAGAAGGTGGAAGGTAAGGTTTCATTCCACACCGCGATGTCGACCGCTTTCCCTCAACCTGAGCCTGGAAAAGCTCCCTCCGCTGGCCCCATGAAGGTGCCAGCCGATCAGTTGCAGCGAGTATTGGGTATCACCGATGTGAACTATCTGGTTAGCGGTCGCAGTCTTGCGGTCATCGATTCGCCGCTCGGGGACTCAGGGTCATCAGGCAATGGCATGGGCCCCGGCGGTAGTTAACTCAACCGCCGAGGATCCAGTCCAACCAAACTGGCCCAAACAAATTGGTCCAAACAAGTAAAGATCAAGCAAGAAAATCGAACCTGGAAAGGAAACTAACAAATGACGAGGAGAAACGTGTGGCTTGCGGGCTTTGCGATGCCGGTAATGATCGCGCTGCTGCTGTTGGCGGGATCACCAAGCCTCTCGGCCGCTGACCAGCCCGCAACGGCGAGCGCGGACGTAAAAATCGATAATTTTAGTTTTGGGCCGCAGACTGTCACGGTACCGGTCGGAGCGACGGTTACTTGGACCAATCGTGATGATATTCCCCATACGGTGGTGAGCACCGACGGCGTGTTCAAGTCCAAGGTGCGGGATACGGACGAAAAGTTCTCTTACACGTTTACTAAGGCGGGAACGTATCCCTACTACTGCACGATCCATCCCAAGATGACTGGCAAGGTGGTGGTGCAGTGAGACACGGACTTCTACATGGCATTGCAATGGAAGCGGCCTTCCGTTCCGGGCAGCCTCAATTGCTTCCACAACCCTGTTGTTCTCCAAAGCGCCTTGAACGAATATGACTGCAGACTCGGCACAATTCGCAGTGAGGGTAGTGGCAGACGATGACCTGGATCTTGTCCATGCCAGCAAGAATGGGGATGTAGCTGCTTTCGAACAGCTCGTAAAGCGATACGATCGCAAACTTCTCCGAATCGCCCAACACGTCACGCATAACAGGGAAGATGCCCAAGACTCGGTTCAGGAGGCCTTTCTTAGGGCCTTTCAAAACTTGAGCCAATTCCGAGAGGATTCCAAATTCTCAACCTGGCTGATTCGCATCACCGTGAACCAGTCGCTTATGAAGCTGCGAAAGCGCGCAATAAGAGAAGTGTCCCTGCATGAAGACTTTCAGACAGATGTAGGCATGCTTCCAATGGAGGCCGCCGATTGGGCTCCCAATCCTGAACAACTCTATTGGGCTTCTGAATTACGAAACATCCTGTCCAATGCCCTAAGCGAGCTGCGGCCGGTCTTGCGGGCGGTCTTCGTGCTACGAGATATTGAAGGCCTTTCAACGGATCAGACAGCAGAAGTGCTGAATTTGAGTCACACCGCAGTCAAGGCGCGGCTATGGCGAGCGCGGTTGCAGCTTCGCGAGCACCTGAGCAAGTACTTCAGCAAGCAAACGACCCCTGAGTCTCCAAAGTCAGCGCGTTTAGGCCGGCGGACGGGTCGAATTCCCGGTCCTCCTATCGAGCGCCTGGTTCCCTCGATATCCCAGGAGTGCTTGACAAATTGTGCCGAGTCGCCACATCCGTCCTCCACAATAGCGGCCACGGACCATATGCTGGGTGTACTCAACATGCATGCTTCACACTGATACCCCAGCAATTCTCCGTTCCATTCCCGCAGTTGCAGCCCCGTTTACAAGACCCGCGCAGCAAAGAGTTGACAACTAAATGACATCCCGTGGACATCGTGTCATAAGTCGTCGCGTCTAACCTAGGTAGGTCGCGAAAAGTATGTTGCGACCGCCGGTTTAGGAGACACTTGTGGAATACGTTTTCACGAGTGCAGTTGTTTCTAACGAACAAATAACAACGCGTTCAACAAGGAGAAATATGAAAACGTCGCATTTTACCGCAGTACTTGCCATGACTTGCCTGCTTGGGTTGGCCATAAGTGCCCACGCGCAAGACGCCAACGGAGTTATCGTGAAAGTCCCTTTCGAGTTTGTCGCCGGAGGCAAGACCCTGCCAGCTGGCACTTACAGCGTTGGCCGTCTATCTCCCGCGATACATCCAGTCTTAAGCATTGAGAGCAAGGACAGCGGGGCGCACGCATTGGTGCTCCCTATTGTTCCCGATGGAGGTTCTGCAGGTCGGACAGAGCTCAACTTTGAGCGTGTAGGGGACAAGTACTTTCTCAGTAAAGTACAGACGCCCGCGGGGGGCTATACCGTCCTGACAACACGAGCGATGACCAAGCTAGCCCAGATGAATGATCACGGGGTCACGTCTTCGTCTGGCAACTAACTAAGTCAAGATTAACATCGGTTCCCAAACGGTCGAGGCGGGGAGTTCAGAACCCGGAATTGCATCAATCTGTGCCTGAATTCCTCTCCTCTGGCAACCAATGGCTTCGCGGCGGAAACGGCGAGCCGGCTTCAAAGCTGTACAAATCTCAAACTAAGTTTATGGAGAACAACGTGAAAAAGACATTCTTGTTACTCGGGCTGCTCATGACACTGGGAAGTGCTTCGGTGCTGTGCGCCCAGCAGGCCGGCTATTTCCAGACCAACCTGGTCTCCAACACTGCCGGCGTAGCCACCACTACAGACTCTCAACTGTTGAACCCCTGGGGAATCTCCTTTCTTCCCGGGCAAGACTTCTGGATCGCCAATAATAACGGCGGCACATCCACGCTCTATGACCCACAAGGCAACAAAAATGCGCTGGTGGTGACCATACCCGGAGCCACAAAAAATCCTAACGGCAATTGCAGCCCGGGCTGCCCTACCGGAACGGTGGCCAACGGCAACGGCAGCTACTTCGGCGGTGGATCATTCATTTTTGATACCGAAGATGGCATTATCGCCAACTGGACCGGCGCCAGCAGCGCTGTCGTGGCCTTCGATAACTCTGCCAGCGGCGCGGTTTACAAGGGTCTCGCTTTGCTCAACAGCACCTTTCTTTTGGCGGCAAACTTCAATAGCGGCAAAGTCGACGTCTATGATCGCAACTTTAACCCCACTTCGTTGAGCGGTTCGTTCACAGATCCAAAACTTCCTGCGGGTTTCGCTCCTCACGGCATTCGCGTCATCGGTAACCAGATCTACGTCGCCTATGCCATGCAGGATGCTGCCAAGCACGATGCCCAGCCCGGCTCCGGCTTGGGGCAGGTGGATATCTTCGACATGAGCGGAAACTTTGTGAGCACTTTCGTCGCTGCCGGCGGCCAACTCAACGCGCCTTGGGGAGTGGTGGCGGCTCCGGCTACCTTCGGAACGTTCCCGAACGCGATCCTGGTAGGAAATTTTGGCGATGGCACCATCAATGCGTTCGACACTACCGGGAAGTTCCTGGGCCAGCTCACCGACTCTTCGAACAACGCGCTGGTGAATCCCGGCTTGTGGGATATGGTGTTTGGTGGAGGCGGTCCCTCTGGTGATCCGGGTACTCTCTACTTAACGGCTGGAGGCAGCAACCAACCCAATTTCCCGGCTGGGGGCAGCACAACCAGCGTGTTCGCTAGTCTTGTACCCGCTGGCGGAGTCGGCAACCCAGATTTTTCTTTGAGTCTCTCGGCCAAGAGCCTGACCATCGCGCAGGGCGGTTCGGCGAATCTGACGATCAGCGCCAGCGCGGTAGGAGGATTCAACGGTCAGGTTGCGCTTACCTGCGCCGCACCCGCTGGCCTGACCTGTGCTTTCAGTCCTACGACGATCTCTGCCGGGTCGAGCTCTTCGGCCTCTACTTTGACGATCTCTGTCGCCTCGATGCCTCCGGGCGGCGGGGGCTACGGCGCGTTCGGAATGGCTCTGCTGCCTGGTCTGGGGTTGTTCGGAACTCTTCTCACGACTCGCAAACGGAAACCGCTCACGCGCAAGAGCATTCTATCGATGAGCCTGCTGGGATTGCTGCTGCTGATCTCGCTGTTCGCCATCGGATGCGGTAGCAGTTCAAAAGGCTCGACGGGCCCATCTCAGGTCACCGTGATGGTGACGGGCACATCTGGCTCACTAACTCATTCCACGCCAGTAACTATCACCATCAACTAGAACACAACAGCCCCGGCAAGGGCGCAGTTCGCGCGCCCTTGCTCAGGCTCCCTCATGAAGTGTCCGTGCACTTAAGCGCACATCCTCCCGTTTTCTGAGGTTCCTGGAATAAAACGCGCCCCTGCCCGTTATCACCATCAGTGTCGAGAGAGCGATAACTCAGTTGTCTTCGGTAGCAGGGTCAACGAACAAAAGGATGATTGCGATGATTGACTACCAGAGCATGCTATTAGGTCGAACAGAAGTTGCCGAAGGCACCATGGCGTTTCAGTTTGAAAAGCCAAACAATTTTGTATTCAAGGCAGGGCAATATATCGACCTGACGCTATCAAGCTCCCAGCCCCAGCTTGGGCCATCGGACGGCATGACTCACACCTTCTCCATTGCAAGCTCTCCGTCAGACAAGGACCTTGTGGTCACGACCCGCATGCGAAATACAGTTTTCAAGCGGACCATATCCACCCTGCCGATCGGTAGCGGGGCGAAGATCGAAGGCCCAATGGGCTCTTTTACCCTCCATAACAACACATCCAGGCCAGCTGTCTTCCTGGCCGGCGGGATCGGGATCGCGCCATTTCTCAGCATGCTTTCTTATGCAACGGAGGAGAAGCTTCGCCATCCTATTGTTCTGTTCTACGCGAACCGCTACCTGGAGGATGCCGCGTTCATCGATGCGCTCTGGAAGTTAGAGCGTGCAAATCCAAGGTTCCGCTTTGTTCCGACCCTCACCCGCGTGGCCAATAATCACGGTTGGAAGGGGAAAGTTGGACGCATCAGCTCGGAAATGCTTCTCACACACGTGGGAATCCTGCGAGGCCCGATCTATTACATAGCTGGGCCGCCAACAATGGTCGCAGCTGCGCGCCGAACCCTCAGTGAGGTGGGCGTAGATGAAGACGATATTCGGACGGAAGAGTTTGCCGGCTATTGAGAATCAGGGTGGAGCGAATGGCTAGCGGTGCTATCTTTTTTCCCAATAAGGGTTTTCTCGGCACCGGCGCCCCCTTTGGGGCAGATCTCAACCTCGTCGTGCAGCTCATCATGGGATCAGCTTTGATCGCGGGGGCTCGTCTCGCGAAACAAAAACGCTACAGAGCTCACGGTATTTGCCAGACGACGGTGCTTCTTCTCAACCTGTTGATGATCGGACTGGTGATGTGGCCGTCGTTCCAGCGACAGGTGAAGCCGGCGCTGTCTAAGGTTCTTCATAAGTGGTATTACGAGGTGGCCGCAATACACGGGGTTCTGGGGATAGTGGCTGAGCTTCTGGGACTCTATATCGTCATCGTGGCTGGTACGAACGTTCTTCCACAGTGGCTGCGGTTCACAAATTGGAAGTGGTGGATGCGCACGGAGTTAGTTCTTTGGGCGGTTGTTCTGCTCGGTGGTGTAGGGACGTACTGCGCATGGTATCTGGCGCCATTCCGCTAGTACTGAACAAGTGGCGATCTTTGACACATTACTAAGTCACTCTCGGTTCCAAACCTCGCAGTTGTGTTGTCACCGCGAGGTATCGAAGAGTTGACAATTATATGACATCCCATCGGTATCTCGCCGCTTGGTCGCTGTATCTAACGCACAGTACGGCTGGAACAAAATCATTAGCAAAAGGAAATGGAGCGCAAACCGTGAAAGAAAAGAATTCTCCATCTGCAGTGGTATCCGAGACAAACTTACCCGAAGCAACTCAGTCTTCGACGGAAGAAGCTGTTCAACGTCACTGGCATGGTGTAGTCAAGAGACGTTCATTTCTCAAGGGTCTGGGGATTGCCGGTGCAACGCTGTCTGCCGGCGCCTTATTGGGCACTGAGGGCAACGCGCAAGTCAGCACTGGCAGGCTCTCCAAAGGCGACGCTGCGCTCCTGCGGTTCGCGGCGGCCGCGGAGCTCATAGAGGCTGATCTGTGGCAACAGTACAACGAATTGGGAGGAGTTCAAGGAGGCAATCCCGCCTACATAGCCGCGCTCAGCAACCTTGATGGCGATATGCCTCAATACATCGCCGATAACACCGATGACGAATTGAGCCACGCAGCCTTCCTGAACGCGTACTTGATCTCGAAGGGGGAAGAGCCGGTTGATCTGGATGCGTTCCGAAACTTGCCCAGCAGTCAAGCGACCGGCGCCAAGAATGTCGGAAGGCTGACGAACCTGTTGAAGCTCAACGTCGACCTTAGCTGGTATACGCGGTACCGCAGCGCCAACAACCCGGATTTCGGGGCGAAGCTCAAGGGACCTTTCACCATTAAGAACCAGCCCGCCATTCCACTTAACGACACTGACACACCGCCGAACCAGCCTCAACCGGTTCCTCCTGCAAACCCACAAGAATCGCGCATGCAAGCGATTGCAAACACCGCAGGATTTCACTTTGCCTTCATCGAGCAGGGCGGGGCGAGCCTTTATCCTACGCTGGCCTTCAAGGCAACCGACCCTGAGGTTCTGCGAATCCTGGTGAGCATTGGCGGAGTCGAGATCGACCACTTCGGGCTCTGGCATGACAAGGCGGGCAATGCGGTGAATCAGCCTTTGGCCGGTGTAACCGATCCAGTGACGGGTCTGACATTTCCGGATCTCAATGCCCTCAACTCAGAGCTCGACCAGACCAACCTGATCCTGCCCGAGCCGTGCGAATTTATCAGCAAGAGTCTGCCTCCATGTTCCGTGATCCGGCCGACACTGACACAGTTCGGCGGAGCAGTCGCTACCATCAAGGCTTTCACGGATGACCTCTTGTTCCTTGGTCAAATCCCGGCGTTCTTCAGCCTAGTAAACCAGCTGGCTGTCGAGGCCGATTCGGTCCGGCGCGGCTTTTGATTGTTGCAAGCTCCCCCCTGGGCAGGCGCTGTATCTGGTTACCGAATGCAGCGCCTGCATTTTTTACTAACACGGTGTTGAGAAACCCTCACTTTAACTAAGGAGCCACATATGTTTGAAGGCCTGTTTCAACCTATGCATCTGCTGGTGATTTTCGGAATTGCCCTGCTCGTGTTCGGCCCCAAAAAGCTTCCCGAGTTGGGCAAAGGTATCGGAGAGGGCATCCGCGGCTTCAAGTCAGCCATGAAAGACAAAGACAATGAGAAGCCGGACAGCTTAACAGCCGCCGTTGCCAACGACCAAAGCCCGACCCAGGGTAAATCGTGAAGTGGGCACTGAAATCCCGTTTATGGATATGCTCGGACTCGTAACAAAAATGCTGGTGAGTTAATCCTTCCAAGCGCTCAATAACCCATTTATCGGCGCGATGGTGCCTGCAGGCCTATCGAGCGAATCTAAGTTATGAATTCGGGGTGGCTCCACGACAAGTCAGCAGACGTTAAACATTAACTAACAGGAGACCAACCTTTGTAACATTCGCCGAATGTTGTATTGGGTCCAAACCGAATCTAGTTGTTATGTATGAAGAAGGTAGAGATCCACAATTACATGCCTAATTCTTAGGCGTCTTCTGAAACCTTTCCATCTCACGCATCTCTTATCACTGCGCGATGCAGAATCCGGAATGCGAATGTTCACTCAGTTATTCGTTGGCTCGGGTCTGCACGCGACTCATGAAACTAGGAGCTAGGAAATGCGTAAGGTAATTCGCACTGTGTTGATGTCTGGAAGAAGAGCGTTCCCTACGAACTGGCCAGCCATCGCTACTCTCACCGTCCTTTTTGTCGGTGGTCTTCTCCCTCACCCCGCGGCTGCGCAAGACTCGCCTCAAATCCCGGCGGCAGGGGCTCGCGTTAGTCACGAGATCTCGCCAGAAGCCTTGGCCATGCACGCGCGCGCCAAGCGTCCCGTAGCTGCGGCGCCGACGAACTTGGAGCTTGCCGCTACTTCTGCACTAGCGTCGACGACTTTCAACTCTGATCAGGGGCCTGGCCCCGGCCCAATCGGGCCCGGCCCCGGGTGCGATTTGTTCCCGGCACCCGCCTCCATAGGCACTTCAGTCCCTCTATCGTACTTTGGACCACCGCCTTCCGACACCAATCGCAGCTTGGTCGGACCTGTTCAATTACTGGATACCGGCGTGGTTGACGTTGCGCACGGGACCATTACGATACCGCTCTATTTGGGCCATCTGAAGGGAAGCGGGAAGAATGTGTGGTACATCCTGACCGATGTTGACGATCCCAACGTCGCTGCCGCGTTGGGTCTGAATTTTTCCGCCAAACTCACTTTCGCGTCGCACTCTGCCCGAACGGGAAACCTCGATGCGAATGGAAATATCGTATTTGACGCGGGCACGGTGAACTTTGCGCCTGTACGGAAGATTATTCCTGGCCCTCCCGGTCACGAATTTCCTCCCACGTTTGCAACCCCGGGATCCGTTGGGGACGCGAATTATGGTCCGCTCGTCAAAATCGTCAATGCCGCAAATGTAATTTACAACGCTCCCATGGTGGCGTTCGACGTGAACGCCAACGAGATCAGCTTCCCCAACGGCAACGTGGACTATAGCAAAGTGCACGACCAGGTCGTAGCTATCGATCCGGTCAACATGACGGTAACCCTTAACCTCATCAACGGCTTCAGTTTTGGTCGCCCCGTGTGGTATCTCTCGATGGACACAAGCATCCCCCTGGGAGCGGCCATTGAACACAACACTTTCGCTCCGCTAATGCAAAAAATCCTGCTGGGTCACGATGACACCTTCGGTAGTGCCGTCGAGCGTATCTTCATCAGCACCAATGGACCCGAGTCAGGCTCTTGCAACAATCCACTCCGGCAAGGTTTGTCGGCAGATCTGGCCGATGGATTCAGACCGAATAACGTGGTGGGGGGAATTCCCACAATCGCGCTCGATTACAGCCCGTACTGGGATGCGCAGTTGTTCGAATGGACCCAGGATGCTATCGACCAAGGGTTCCGGGGACAGGTGCGGGAAGAGTTCCAGATTCTGACCTTCGTGCAAGACGGTCTCATCACCGGGCCAGGTGGTAAAACCTTCGGGAGCTCAGGCTTCTCCATCAACTGCTCGATCGTTCAGCGCCTCGACTGACCGAGTGCTGTTTAACGTTTTGAATGCCCGCCGTTTCCGAAGTCGGACACGGCGGGCGCTTCAACCTGAACGACTCTGTAACTTGAAAAACGTTTTTGAGACTTATCCTTATCCTTCTACGAAAATGATCTTGAGGAGACTGATGTGGCTGGCGCAAAGCGAATCGTAATCTATCCTCGTCCCAAAGGAATATTTCGCCTCGCGCCTGGTTCTAGAGGGTGTTAGTGCCAGACCGTGGCGACTCTCGTAGCGGCGGAAATCATGTGGAGTAATGATCAGGTGCCAGGAGACTGGGAGTGATGATCGCATTAGGACCAGAGCCGGCGGCTGAGGTCGCGCTACTCAGATGGTAGCTCGCCGATTACCTTTCTGGCCGCTCCTCAAGGTTCTCCATCGAGCAAGGAGGATTGGCTGGTGGGCGGAGATGAAGCCGCTTCTAAGAGATCGATTATTTCCCATGAGAGCTGCGGCATTGACGGAGGGGAACCCTTCCCCTCTCGTCCTGTTCCAGATGGCAACCGGTTATTGGCTTTCCCAGGCAATCTACGTCGCCGCTAAACTCGGTATTGCCGACTTCCTTAGCGACGGGCCCCAGTCGTGTGTCGTATTAGCCGCAGCGACGGGATCAGACGCCCCCTCGCTCTTCCGCCTGATGCGCGCCTTAGCAAGCGTGGGTGTCTTTTCGCATGTCGGCGGAGATCGCTTTGCCCTCTCCCGGCTTGCGAAGAGCCTTCAGACCGGCGTACATGGATCACTTAGGGCGATGGTGATCACGATCGGTGAAATTCACTACCAGGCGTGCGGAGACCTTCTTCACAGCGTTCAAACTGGATCTCCGGCCTTTAACAATGTGTTCCGAGCAAGCTTATTCGACTACCTGCAACAGAACGTCGACGCCGCGGATGCATTTAATCAAGGCATGACGAATGTGTCGTCGATGTTGGCCTACGCAGTTCTCCTGGCCTACGACTTTGCGGGAATCTCTTCCATCGTCGACATCGGGGGAGGCCAAGGTAAGCTCCTGGGGAGGATTTTGCAGTTCAATCCAGAGATGACGGGTATGGTTTTCGACACACCCTTGACAATCGAAAGAGCAAAGCAACAACTCGGCAACCGGGCATGGGGCAGGCGGTGCTCATACGTTACCGGGGATTTCTTCACGTCCGTTCCAGAAGGAGTAGACGCTTACCTTCTGTCCAGCGTAATCCATGATTGGGACGACGATCGCGCCATTACAATCCTTAGAAACTGCCGTAGCGCGATGACTAAGAATAGTAGAGTGTTGCTGGTTGACACGATCGTGCCGGATGCGGCCACGGCGTCCTTCAGTAAGCTTCTCGACTTAAACATGTTAGTGATGAACGGAGGGCGGGAACGCACCAAAGCGGAGTTTTGCGCCCTGCTCGAGGCCGCCGATTACGAGGTCACGAGAATTGTTCCAACCATGGCGCCGCAGAGCGTCATTGAAGCCGTACCCAAAAGTATGTCGCCCCTCTAATCCCCACCTTCGGATGACCGCACCGGCATCCACGAAACAACCAGCATCAAGCGGAAGTTTGATAATTCACATCCTCGTGGGGAATATTTCGCCTCGCGCCCAGTTCTAGAGGGTATCCGTGCCAGACCGCAGCGACTCACGTCGAACCGGGTCGGGCACCAAATCCGAACAAAGGAATAAGGATATGTCTAAGATCTTAGTTACCCTTGCTCTCCTGTGTGCCAGTCTTCAGGCCCAAGTGGCAGGAGCTTCGATTGCCGCAACTGCCGAGCCATCCGTAGTAATACGGGCTGTCAATCCGGTTATCGAATGGAATAGAACTCTCCTGGTGATCCTGCGGACTGCCGGCGCCCAGCCTCCCACCATTCATTCGACTCGCAACTTCGCTATCCTGCATGCTTCCATATTTGACGCAGTCAACAACATCGATGGAACCTACAATCCGTACCTGGTCCGTCTCCCGAACGTCTCGCGGCTGGCTTCACAACCGGCTGCGGCAGACCAGGCGGCGCATGACGTCCTGGTCGCACTGTACCCAGCGTTTCAGACCACGCTCGACACGGAACTTCAGCAGGACCTGGCGCAGATTCCGGAAGGACAGGACAAGACGGACGGCGTCACCGTTGGACAGACCGTTGCCGCCCAGATTTTAGCGTTCCGCAGCACCGACGGAGCGAACGTCACTCCGCCTCCTTTTATCCCGGGAAACCAGCCGGGAGATTACCAATTCACGCCTCCCAATTTTGCACCAGCGGACTTCACGCAATGGCCTCAAGTCACTCCGTTTGCCATCGCGCGCGCTGATGAATTTCGTCCTGGACCGCCACCGCAGTTGACGAGCGACGAGTACACCAAGGTTTTCAATGAAGTCATGAGTCTGGGTTTCATCACCAGCACAACCCGCACCCCGGAGCAGACCCTGATTGGAACTTTCTGGAATGGCAGCATTCAGGACTTCTGGAACGAAATCGCGCAGACTGCGGCGTTGGGACATCACCTCGGTC
>Ga0210406_10005675_pt1 | contig 13024 bp, 16 predicted proteins | sample IncBWC30MmetaG_FD_155454 | JGI IMG/M metagenome (GOLD analysis project Ga0210406, IMG submission 155454) | Forest soil microbial communities from Barre Woods Harvard Forest LTER site, Petersham, Massachusetts, United States - Inc-BW-C-30-M | ecosystem: Environmental > Terrestrial > Soil >...
GCAGGTGGTTATCGAACGAAACAAGGAAGTTTTCCTGAGTAAGATTCCTTTGCGACGTTTCGGCAATGAGCACGATTTGAAAGGCGCTGCGGTGTATCTTTCCTCTGATGCGTCCGACTACGTCACCGGCCATGTGCTGGTGGTGGATGGAGGGCAGACCGCCTAGCCGAGGCGAGCCGCACCATGAATATCCCGCTCACGCCCCTTCGGTGCTTGCGATATGCCGAACAGCAGTATCCGCATAGGACCGCCGTGGTTTGCGGGGACGAGCGATTTACTTACGCGGAATTTGCGGACCGTGCCGCGCGGCTGGGCGGAGCGCTGAAGAATGCCGGCGTCAAGCCGGGGGACCGGGTCGCGTTTCTCAGCATGAATTGCCATCGGCTGCTTGAAGCTTACTACGGTGTTCTCGAAGCTGGCGCTGTACTGCTTCCGCTAAACGTACGGCTTGCAGCGCCGGAGCTTGCATACATCTTGAATGATTCCGGAGCGAAAGTGCTCTTTCTGGAGAAAGAGTTCCTCCCCCTCGTCGACTCTTTCCGCAACGAACTCTCGACGGTCGCGTCTTTCATCCTTCTCGATAGTCCGCGCGAAGCCAATTGGCTTTCCCCTTCCAGTTATGAGGACCTTCTCGCCGCCGCGTCGCCTTTCCAGGCAGACATCATGGAAATTGACGAGGACGCGGTAGCCGAGCTTTTTTACACCAGCGGCACCAGCGCCAATCCCAAAGGCGTCATGCTGACGCACAGAAATGTTTATCTGCATGCCTTGCATGTTTGCTTGACCTTTGACGCCACGCGGGACTTCGCGCAGCTTCATACCATTCCCTTGTTTCACGCTAACGGCTGGGGCGTCGCGCATATCCTCGCGCTCATCGGCGGAAAGCACGTCATGCTTCGGCGCTTTGACTGCGGGCAAATCTTCAGACTGATCGAGCAGGAGCGCATTTACACGATGTGTCTTGTGCCGGCGATGGCCATCGCCCTGGTCAATTCGCCGGATCTACAGAAACACGATTTGAGCAGCCTCGAGAGAATCATTATCGGTGGAGCTGCCTCTTCCCCGACTTTGGTGCGCGAAGTCGAGGAGAAGCTCGGTGTCACTTGCATCTCCGGCTATGGTCTTACGGAAACTTCACCCGCGCTATCGCATTCCTTCATCAAGCATGGATTCGAATTGGAAGGCGAGCAGAAGTTCGCGCGCCAGGCCATGACCGGGTTTCCAGACCCCGGCATCGAAATGCGCGTCGTGGACGATCGAGACATGGATGTCCCGCGCGATGGCAAGACCGTAGGAGAAATCATCACGCGGAGCGACGGGATCATGAAAGGCTACTGGAATCAACCCGAAGCGACCGCCGAAGCGTTGCGCGGCCGATGGTTCCACACCGGCGATATGGCCACCATCGATCAAGACGGCTATCTGCTGATCGTGGACCGCAAGAAAGACATCATCGTCAGCGGTGGTGAAAACATATCTTCGCTTGAGGTGGAAAAGACCCTCATGGCCCATCCGGGGGTTTTGGAGGCCGCGGTGATTCCCGTACCGGACGAAAACTGGGGCGAAGTGCCGAAGGCGCTCGTGGTCCTGAAACCCGGGGCGCATGCAGACGAGAGCGAGTTGATTGAATTCTGCCGTTCGCGCCTGACCCATTACAAATGCCCGCATTCCGTCGAATTTTACGAAAGCTTGCCAAAGACCGGAACCGGAAAAATCCTGAAAAAGAATTTGCGCAAAAAATACTGGCAAGGCCAGGAAACGATTCGACCGGAATTTGTCACCAATAAGGCAAAAGGCTCGCGAGGTTAGCTGGTGATTTCTCGCGCAAGAGGCGGGCATCAGCAATAGAATCGGATCGGCTCCTCGGTAAGGGATGCAGCCCGATCCTCGGTTCGGAAGGAATCTTCCGCATGGACTTGAAACTTTCACTCGAAGAGCTGCAATTCCGAGATGAACTCCGCGCGTGGTTGGGCGCCAACCTGCCGCGGGATTGGGGCGAATGGCGGGAAAAACCGATCGAAGAATCATTCTCGTATTTAAGAGCCTGGCAACGGAAGCTGCACGAAGGGCGGTGGGCCGCTGTTTCGTGGCCAAAGGAGTATGGAGGGCGCAGCGCAACGCTCACGCAGCAGGCCATTTTCTGGGAGGAGATGGCGCAAGTGGAAGCGCCGCCAATGGCCAACACTCTTGGTCTGGGACTGATCGGTCCCACGATCATCGCCCATGGAACGGAAGCGCAAAAGAAACGGTTCATCCCTAAAATCCTCAGCGCGGAAGAGATTTGGTGTCAGGGTTTTTCCGAACCCAACGCCGGCTCCGATCTCGCCAGCTTGCAGACAGAAGCGCGCCTGGATGGCGACCACTACGTCGTCAACGGTCAGAAAGTGTGGACGAGCTTTGGGTGGGTAGGCGACTGGTGCGAACTGGTTGTGCGCACCGACCCAAACGCGCCCAAGCACAAAGGTCTCACGGTTCTCTTGATTGATATGAGGTCACCGGGCGTAGAGGTGCGTCCACTGCGCCAGATGACGGGAGAAAGCGAATTCAACGAGATGTTCTTCCATGACGTGCGCGTACCGGCGGAAAATGTGCTCGGCGCGGTAAATGACGGCTGGAATGTGGCCGTGAGCACCCTCATGTACGAGCGCGGCTCGTTTGGAGCACGTCTCCATCCACTTTTCAAGCGCAATATCAGCCGCCTGATTGAGCTCTCGCGAAAGTTCCACAAGAACGGGCACGCGGCCGCGCAGGACCCGCTTTCACGCCAAAAGCTCGCGCAGTGCTACGCCGAGATTGAAATCATGCGCTTGAACCAATTGCGCGCTTTCAGCAGGATCACTGCCACGGGCGCCCCTGGGCCCGAAGGATCCATTCAGAAAATCTTCTGGAGCGAACTGAACCAACGTCTCCAGCAGATCGCACAGGAAATGTTCGGCGCATACGGCCAGTTGCTCGGCGGGGACAGCCATGCGGTCGATAAGGGCATCTGGTCCTACGGCTATCTTCGGACGCGCGGGAACACCATCGAAGCAGGCACATCGGAGGTGCAGCGCAGCATCATCGGACATTTCGTGCTGGGTCTACCCAAGAGCTACTAACGGAGCCGCAATGGAATTCGGATTGAGCGAAAGCCAGGAATTTCTTAAAGACAGCGCACGCGAGTTCTTCGCCGGTGAGTGTCCTAGCGCCGAAATGCGACGCCTGATGGAAACGGATACCGCGTACGATGCCGCACTTTGGTCGAAGATTACCGAGCAGGGCTACACCGGCGTCATTTTTCCGGAAGCATACGGTGGGGTTGGCCTCGGTAAATTCGAACTCATGCTCCTGATGGAAGAGGCGGGCCGTGCGCTGTTGCCTGGCCCGTTTTTCTCTACCGTCGTCCTGGCCGGCTCGGTATTGGAAGCCGTGGGCTCACCGGCCCACCAAAATAAGTATCTCGCGCCCATCTGCCGGGGAGAAGTTCGCGCTACCGTCGCCTTCGTAGAGGCTGGCGCGAGCTGGAACCCGCGGGATGTGCAACTGAGCGCGACCAACGGGAAGCTCACCGGGGAAAAATTCTTTGTCACGGATGCCGCCATCGCCGACTTTCTGGTGGTTGTCGCACGCAACGGCGTGTTCGTTGTGGATTCCAAGGCTCGCGGCCTAAAAATATCTCCGATGTCCGCGATGGACCTCACGCGCAAGCTCTACGTCGTCGAATTCAAGAACACTCCGGTGGAAAAAATCGGCTCCGGCACCGACCTCCCAAGGGCTCTGGACATCGCCACTGCCGCGCTGGCTGCCGAACTAGTTGGTGGCATGCAGCGGACCCTTGAGGCTACTGTCGAGTACGCCAAGACTCGGAAACAGTTCGGCAAGCCTATCGGAATGTTCCAAGCCGTGCAGCACCAGTGCGCGGACATGTATTTGGAAACGGAGAGTTCCCGTTCCGCTGTTTACTATGCCGGGTGGGCGTTGGAAGAAAACTCGCCGGATGCGGCGACTGCCGTTTCCATCGCCAAAATGTATGCCAGCGATGCCGCGCGCACCGTCGGCAACCGTGGCATCCAGGTTCATGGCGGCATGGGTTTCACGTGGGAAAATGATCTTCACCTTTATTACCGTCGAGCAAAGGCATCGGAAACGGCATTCGGCGACGCCACGTTTCATCGCGAACGCATCGCTCGCCTGGTAGTCGATGAAGGCGTGGTATCCGCCAAGCACGCTTGAGATTCAAGACTAGAGAGCCATTAGCATAAGGGGATTTGCCGATGGCCGACCTTTCGGACCACCCGACAGCAGTGCGACCAGGAGAAGAGCTTGACCTGACCAGACTCGAACCCTATCTGCGCAACCACTTTCCCAACGAAGCAGGCGCGCTCCAGGTCCGCCAATTCCCGAGCGGCCATTCCAACCTCACTTACTCGCTTCAGCTCGGCGCCAAGGAGTTAGTTCTTCGCCGGCCGCCCTTCGGCAGCAAGGTCAAGACGGCGCATGATATGGGCCGAGAATACCGCGTGCTGTCGAAACTGCACGCCGTCTATCCTGCGGCACCGGAGGTCCTCCTGTACTGTGACGACGAGTCCATATTGGGCTCTCCCTTTTACCTCATGAAATTGATCCGGGGGATTATCATCCGCAGAGATCCTCCCGCAGGCTTGCCCTTTACAGCCGAGACGGCGCGGCGGCTGAGCGAGTCGTTCATTGATAACCTCGCCCGGCTGCATGCACTGGAGTATGCAGCTATCGGGCTGGCCGATCTCGGCAAGCCTCACGGGTATCTCGAACGCCAGGTGCGGGGGTGGATCGACCGTTACCATGCATCTCAGACTCACGACCTCCCAGAACTCGAGCGTATCTCCGTCTGGCTGAAAGAGCGGATGCCCGCAACAAGCGACGCCACGCTGATCCACAATGACTACAAGTACGACAACATCGTGCTGGACCCGACCGAAATCACAAGGATTGTAGGCATTCTGGACTGGGAGATGGCTACCATCGGTGATCCACTCACGGATCTGGGCACAACTCTAGCCTACTGGGTTGATCCGCAGGATCCGGACGAACTGCAGAACATCCGTTGGTGCCCGTCGACCGCCGCCGGCAGTCTGACGCGCGCCCAGCTCGTCGAGCGCTATGCGCGGACGACCGGCCGCGACGTCTCTGCTATGGACTTTTACCTCGCCTTTGCTCGATTCAAGGTGGCAGTGATTGTCCAGCAGATTTATTACCGCTATCACGAGGGGCTGACGAAGGACCCGCGCTTTGCCTCAATGCCGGAGGTTGTTAGCGTTCTCTTGCGCGCATCATTGCACACTGCCGAGACCGGGTCGATTTAACCACTTCGTATTCCAGAAAAGTTCCCCGGATTTGGAGCGTGTGCCTTCCATCATTCAGGGTAGTAGCGGATAATCCATTCCGCTTTTCCAAATCGTGCCCCTCCAACGATACGGAAAATACGGCCTCGAGCGCGTCGGGCAGCTCCTTCAAGGACACAAGCCCCACGCGGGCGCGAATTTCTGAGTCCACGCGAACAGGAGAGGGAAAGCGGACCCGATTCAAGCCGTAGTTGATCCCCATGCGGACTCCACCTCTAAACTGGATGGCCTGCTTCATGAAATGACTCAGAAGGGAAAGCGTCAAGAAGCCGTGCGCAATCGTTGTGCCATAGGGCGACTCTCGTTGCGCGCGCTCGCGATCAACGTGGATCCACTGCTGGTCGTTCGTGGCCTCGGCGAATCTGTCGATGCGGTCTTGCGTCATCATGAGCCAATCCGTCACGGCGATCTCGCATCCTACGAATTCCTTAAGCGAACGCACAGTTTCCACCACGAGTGGCGGCATGGGACCCTCCTATGGAAGAAATTGCGTGCAGTTCGCAACGGCAGATGGTCAATGCGTTTCTGATTTCGCTAACGGCTTGCCCCATTTTCGGAGTTCCTGCCTGGCGATCGCTTCCGTGTGCACTTCATCCGGTCCGTCGGCAATTCGCAGCGTGCGCACGCCCGCCCACGCGGCAGCGAGGAACGTATCTTGCGAGACGCCCGCACCCCCGTGTGCCTGGATGGCGCGATCCAGAACCCTTAGCGCAACATTGGGTGCGACAACTTTGATCATAGCGATTTCTGCTCGCGCCGCTTTATTACCCGCCATGTCCATCATGTACGCAGCCTTCAACGTCAGAAGGCGAGCTTGCTCGATCTCCATTCGCGAAATCGCAATGTCCGCGCGAATCGTGCCCTGCTCGGCCAGGGGTTTTCCGAAAGCTACGCGCGATTGCACGCGCTTGCACATCGTGTCCAGGGCGCGCTCTGCCACTCCAATACACCGCATGCAGTGATGGATACGCCCAGGCCCCAGCCGCCCTTGCGCGATCTCGAATCCCCGCCCTTCGCCAAGTAGCATGTTTAAGGCCGGAACGCGGACATTTTCGAATGTGACTTCGCCATGGCCGTGCGGCGCATGGTCATACCCAAACACCGTCAATAGTCGTTCGACCTTCACTCCCCGCGCGTCCATCGGCACCAGAATCATCGACTGCTGCTTGTGAGGCGGACCCGAGGGGTCCGTCTTACCCATGAAGATGGCGATCTTGCAACGCGGGTCGCCCGCCCCGGACGTCCACCATTTTCGTCCATTGACGATGTAGTGGTTGCCGTCCCGAACGATACTCGCCTCAATGTTCGTCGCATCGGACGAGGCGACTGCGGGTTCCGTCATCGCAAAACACGACCGGATTTCGCCTGCAAGTAGCGGCCTGAGCCACCGCTCTTTCTGTTCTGGTGTCCCATACCGGGCGAGCACTTCCATATTGCCGGTGTCCGGCGCCGAGCAGTTGAAAACCTCCGGCGCCATCACGCTGCGGCCCATCATCTCGCAGAGGGGCGCGTATTCGAGATTTGTCAGTCCTGCACCTTGTTCGCTGTCCGGCAGGAACAAGTTCCATAGACCGGCGGCGCGAGCTTTCATCTTGAGCTCTTCCACGATCGTCGTGGGCGACCATCGATTCTGCTCGATCTGGTCGTGGAAGCGCTGTTCGTTCGGATAGATGTGCTCGTCCAGGAAGACTTGCAGTCGGCGCTGCAAGTCCTTCACTTTGTCGCTGAATTCGAAGTTCACTCGGGTTTCTTATCTGCCGGTGAAGCAGGGCGCGCTTCTCAAGAAAGCGCGCGACGCCCTTCTTGAAGTCTTGTCCGTGTGGTCCAAAGTCAATGGGCCACTCCATCGGCACGCTATGGCGGGCGTGATTATATACGAGTAGCTCCGTTATTCGGTATCGTTTGTAAGCAACTATCACGTTATCCCTTAGCCTCTCGGCGTGCAACTGGAGGATGCCCCACGTTTAGTTGAAGTGAGCCGTTTATCGGCGGAATCTAGCTGTTGTCACCTCAGACTTTGCGTTCAGTCACTTGGACGCATAAGGCCGACAGCTACCACTTCCGCAAGCAGCACACCCGCCCGTTCGACAGCGACCTGGAGGCCCTCTGCAATCTGGCCGAGGCAAACATCAGGTCCCTGCCTTGAGAGCGCAGGATGCTCGGACAGATTGTCGATAAGGAATCTTTCTTGCTGGTCTACGATTGTATAGTTGATCGCAGTTCCGCCCAGGCCGACTCCGGCCACGGAGTGCCGAAGGGCGAGCACTGCTCGAGAAGTTTCCGTTGGCTCCTGGGCCAGCCGGCGCCGGCAAGATTTACTCGAACTGCTGGATCGGCTGAATCCCATGATAAGTTCCGAGTAGTCGCCAATCCGCGAAGTGACCTGATCGAAGCATTGTGAGTGCTATGGCGATTTCACGCCAGCTACGCATGCCAGGGCAGAATCTGGCCAAACGAGCAAGCCGGCTGGTGTGGGACCAGCGGCGAGCGGCTTCACATGACGCTTACGCTTGTCAAACGCCAGTAACGCAGACTAAACAGCCGCCAACGATGAGGCTGCGGCGCCCAGCGGTTGCGGCTTAGCGCCCTTGATCAGGAGCCACAGCATGATCGCCAGCTCTCCGAGCATGGCGGGGAAGGCGCTGTTGAAGACCCTCGCCTCGTATTGCGGAAACAGTAGGCCCGTAAAGCTGACGGCCAGGTAGGCGAAGCAGTTGATGATCAGCCAGACGCCCAGGATCCGGGGAAGGAAGCGTGACCGGTACACCAGCAGGCCGAAGGGAAAGAGCCACAGGCCCCAGAATATCTCGTTGGCAACGACGCCACCGTGATGCAGACGGAGGAACAACATGGCGAGGGCGTCGCGCTGCGGTTTGTTGAATACGGAGAGGAAATCGGCGCCACGCACCAGCAGGAGGGCAGCGACGTCGTTCAGCGTGTTGAGGAAGTAGATTGGCGTCACCATCAGACTCCCCAGGATCACCATGAGCCGAGCGAGGTCCTGGTCCACTCCCTTGAGCAGCCGGTACAGAGCCAGGGTGAGGAAGATAGCCATGGTTGCGGTGAAGAGATCGCTGACGATGCCGAGACGGAACAGCGTCTCATGCGCGGCGATGTTGTTGGCCGTCGCTGTCGCGTTCCCTTGCACGAACAGTTTGTTGGGAATATAGATGAGGCGTAAGGGTGCGAAAAGGAGAAGCAGATACAGCAATCCGGCGACTCTCCCCGGATTGTGAGTCGAGCTCATGTTCCCTCCCTTGTAAGGGGCTAGTGTAAGGGTCTAGCCGGAGATACGGCGAAGGCTGCCAAAAAGTTTCGCCGCACGACGAAAGTAGGCGATTGCGCTCACAACCTGTGTAACCAGGTCTGGGCCGGATTCTGGTCGAATGACGGGCCACCGGGAAGCAATCCACATGCCTTCCATGAGAAGGCCGGTACGAGTCAAGAGTATGTTTTCTCTTTCCTTCCTGTGGATTCCTTGCATTCGAGCCGGGCCGCCTCTGTCGCCATCCTTCCATCCGCACTCTTGGTTGAGCGATTTTCGCTCGGTGCATGGTGGGCGTTCCCAATTCAGTAGGTGCTGCTACCTGATAATCGACCTTGGCTCCCGTCTTTCGACCGAAGCTGGGCCAGATGGGATGAGAAGGCCGGTCTCCAGCGGGATGCGTTACGCTCCCAATGATCGACGCGCTCAAAGGCGCAAGAGAAAGGAGACCGGCTGTGAAAAAGATTAGCACTGTGGCGAAGAGTGGCAACAAGATTTTCAAAGAGCCCAAGCTGACCATCGGTCTAGACTTGGGAGACCGAACCAGCCATTACTGCATCTTGGATGAAGCAGGTAACGTGATTCTGGAGCACAGTTTTCCGACGACGCCGAAAGGCATCCTCCAGGTCTTCAGCAGGATCCCGCGCAGTCGCCTTCTCATCCTATCTGATAAACGCAGCGCTAATCGGACAAGTGCCCGCTGGCTCCCCCAGACGTCCGTTCTGGGAAGTTACGAATGTTTGTGCGTCGTGCTTGGCAGACTTACAGATTAGGCTGGCAGCCTGCACGAAAGACGAAAATGGTGGAGGCGGGGAAGTCGGAATATTCGAAGCTATTGAAAACACGCAACTCATTGATTTTTCGAGACGGCGAGGTTTGGCTTGCCCCTCCTCGCTCGTCTCAGACCAACTAACCATCACAAGCAGCGGCTAGCCGTCGGGGGCCGATTGCCATTTCGCTGTACAACGTATCCCTTCTGGTCGCAAACTATCTCCCATAGAGTTTGTTGCATCGTAGGAAGAGGGGATGCCTTTGCCGCCTGGGCCGATGACCGTAAGCAACACTCGTTCCCGACGGATAAATGCACAGGGCTACAAGACTATGAGAGCCCAAGTCGCGGCATGTTTGTTGTGCCTGCTGATTGTTGGGGCATCTCTCGACGGGCTGCCCGATCCACCTGCAGTCAAACCGCGGGGCAACCTGAACAACCTGGTCTCTCAGCTTCATTCCCATGTGCCCTTTGCAGCGAAGAACCACGCATCGGATTGTCCGGCCTCCGCTCCTCACTTTCAGGCCAGCTTGTTTTCGTTTGGGCGGATTTTCGAAGGTAGGGGACCTTTCTACGATCCTACCTTTGTGCAACAAGCGACAGACACCTCTCCTCCCTCTTTTTCCTAAGGACGACTCTCCGGCTCACGAAGTACCGAAGCGGCCGATATTCCTTTGAAACTGAATCCGTGCCCCGCAGCCTCTCCCGCGAGGGCTTGCGACCAAGCAACGCATTCACAGACCGTACATTTTGTGGGCGGTCGGAAAAGGACATCACGGGTGCACACCTCTCAAATTTTTCAAGCCTGGGGCAAGATCCTCAAGGGTGAACAGCCGTCTCTTTCAATTGAAATCACGCGTGAATGCCCTTTGAAATGTCCGGGTTGTTACGCGTACGACGACGCACATCTAGGCGGCGGTCGGACATTGCGCGACCTGAACGATCGAAGGGGCCAATCCCTGGTAGACGGAGTTCTTGAAGTCGTCGATCGGCTGAACCCTTTGCACTTATCCATCGTGGGGGGTGACCCATTGGTTCGCTATCGCGAACTGGAGTTGCTGATTCCCCTGCTTTTGGCGCGTGGAATCCACGTTCAGATTGTTACCAGCGCATTCCGAACGATGGGTCCGACCTGGGCGAGTCTGGCGCGTCTGCACGTAGTCGTATCCATCGATGGCTTGCAACCGGAACACGACCTCCGGCGAGCGCCAGCAACCTACGATCGTATTTTAAAAAACATCGTGGGCCAGAGGATCACGATTCATTGCACGGTCACAGGTCAAATGATGAAGCGACCAGGATACTTGGCCGAATTCCTGGAATTCTGGACGCCACGCCGGGAGATCAAGAAGGTATGGTTCAGCCTATTCACTCCTCAGGTTGGCGATCAAATGCCGGAAATCCTGGGTTCTGAGGAGCGGGTGCGGGCCATTGCGGATATGACGCAATTGCGAAAGCAATATCCGAAACTGGACATGCCCGAGGCGGTGATTCGGCAGTTCGCCGCGCCGCCGCACAGCCCCAAAGATTGTGTTTTCGCACTCACGACCCAGACGTTGTCGGCTGACTTGCGAACAAAGATCACTCCATGCCAGTTTGGCGGGAATCCTGATTGCGCATCCTGCGGATGCATCGCATCTATGGGTCTGGCCTCCCTCGCAGCGCACAAATTGGTAGGAATCCTCTCCGTCGGGACCATTTTCAAAGCCTCTGTCAAGATTGGCCAGAACTGGGGGAAATCTCCAGCGAAGTATCAAGCCAAAGACGCACTGCAGATATTGAAAGCAAAGAAGAAAGGTGCGGCAACCAGGAACAAAGGAGGTATTAGTTTGTGAAGACTTCAGTCCAACCAAAACTTTTGTCCATTCGACATGTAAGGGAGGTTCTGTCCCTTCGTGAACTATCCGCGCGAATCGGCAGCGATCCGCTGCTAGTGCAAGCCAGCAACGGGAATACATCCATAAAGCTCGATGGAGTTCTATGGATTAAAGCGTCCGGCAAATGGCTGGCTCATTCAGTGCAAGAACAGATGCTCGTTCCGATGGAATTGGCAGAAGTCAAAGAGTCGATCCAGAAAGACACGGAAATTGCGCCGCGCTATCCTCTCAAGGACCAACTGCGGCCATCCATTGAAACCCCAATGCACGCCATCCTTCGGCATCGCGTTGTCATCCATGTGCATTCGATCAACGCCCTTGCCTGGGCCATACGTCTAGATGGACCCGACCAACTCAAAGAACGACTGGCCGGCCTACAGTGGCAATGGATTCCGTACGCATCATCCGGCATTCCGCTAGCCCGAGAAATCGAAAAGGCAGTGGCCGGTGCACCCGAAACCGACGTTCTCATACTTGGGAATCACGGACTGGTCGTCTGTGGACATGATTGCTACGCAGCCGAAAAACTTCTGTGTGAGGTCGAGCGACGGCTTGCGATTACTCCCCGTCAATTCCCAAAGCCTGACACCGCGGTGTTGGCCTTGATTGCGCGTTTCTCGAGATGGCAATTTCCCGATGTCGCTTCGTTGCATGCGCTAGGCACAGATGCAGTATCTCGAAAGATTCTAAAAGGCGGCGTTCTCTATCCATGCCAAGCCATTTTTCTGGGCCAGACTGTGCCTCTATTCCCGCCTGCGGTTGTGGTTTCGGAATTCAGAGAGCGCTCGAACGGCAAAGACAGAACTCCTCCGTTTGTAGCTGTGGAAAGAAGCGGAGTGATGCTCAACGAGAAGATGACCAACGCCGAGCGCGCCACCTTGATTGCCCTTGTGCAAGTGATGCTGCGAACCGACGAATCCGCGCGACTCCGCTATCTAAAAGGGGCGGAAGTAACGGATGTCCTAAGCAGGGGAGCACATGGTTGCAAAGAAGTGATGGAAGAGAAGGCAAACTCTCCGGCGGGCGTTAAGGAATTGGATGAGGTACGCACCGCATCTGCCGACCGCCTCTTTGCTGGCGCAGGCCCCGCATAGTGTCGGCCGACCTTGGACTGGCGCCAATAGGAGGGCTCGATTCTGTGAGGGTCCGCCGTACGGCAGCTCGGGGGGGAAGAAAGTCATGCAAGACGAAGACTTCAAATTCAGTGGTCAAAATTTGATTTTGCCGAAGGCGATGCGGAGAACTAAACGTCTTCTCAATCGTCCTCGGTTTCACCCTTCTTGCGATAGGGGTAGCAATGCTTGTCCTTCCTAAGCAAGGGTCTCTAACCATCGTTGGAGCACTGAGAAAGTTACAAACTTTCTCGACACGACCTAAGGTGGCGTTCTGAGAGAACGGGGCCGGAGATGGAAAGAATTTACGATAGATTAGAGCGCATCCTACAATTGTGGAAAAAGCTGGAACTAACAAAGCCGAATAGCAGCGAGTACGTTGAACTGATGAATGTGATCCGCGTCCTGTCGGAGGAGTACAAGGCGCTCATTGACGCACCCAAAAAGCCCAAAGAATCAAACCAAATCACTGACCCACCGAAAGTCCATTTCGTGTTCAACTCCTGATTAACGCGGTGGATTCAATGGGTCGACGCAACACTAGGCCGAAATCCACTTACATGGGCCTCAATTGCTAACAGTCGTTCGCGAGCGTTGATTCAAGCGGAACACCATCCTGGCAAGGGTCTAGTTGGGGTCAC
>Ga0210406_10005676_pt1 | contig 13024 bp, 10 predicted proteins | sample IncBWC30MmetaG_FD_155454 | JGI IMG/M metagenome (GOLD analysis project Ga0210406, IMG submission 155454) | Forest soil microbial communities from Barre Woods Harvard Forest LTER site, Petersham, Massachusetts, United States - Inc-BW-C-30-M | ecosystem: Environmental > Terrestrial > Soil >...
GTGTCCTTGTCCAGCTGAAGCCAGTCGTCCGTAGGTTCGCCGTATGGCAGAACTCGGAAGCCTTCCATAAAAACGCGGACGCCGCTTGATCTTCCCGTCCACGCCTTCGTAGCATCGCCGCGGGCAGGGCCAATTCGTTTGAGGATTCTGGCTTGGAAGAAGGGCCCTTGTTTTGGTGAGGGGTGAGGCATTACGAATTCGCGTAGGACAGCGTCAATTTTATCGTCATTCAAAGTTAGCGCCGTTGGCGCTATGGAATAGTGAACTTGCTGGCTCTGCCGATCAGCGTCAATTTCAATGATCCAGTTTGCAGCATCGACCATCGACATCCAATAGTCATCAGGGGGAGCTAGCTCGCCCTCCAGCTGAACGGAAAATCGCTGACCGCTGGTCTCAGATATGTCGCGCACTCGGGGAGCAGAAAATAGGAGTTTTCTGCAGATGTTCTTTGGGATTGGTTCGATTAATGGAGTGGGTGGTTGGAACGCTTGAAGCTCTTCAAGAAATCGACCGTGTTCTGAAGGCGTCCACTTTCGACGAAGGCTTCGCAGCGTGATGGAAGTCCCTGCGCTAATACTTCGCGCCATGAAGTATTCTCGATCGACGAACTGCTTGTTGCTCTCTCTTCTAGTATCGCCAAAAACGGAGCCGTTGCTCGATTGTCGGTTAAGAAGCCTGCCCCTGCAGTTCGGAAGCGCAAGGATGTGCAGCCTCTTAGCAATCTAGTCAATATACGCCTTGGCACAGTCACGGGCGATTCGTCGTATTTTCTTCTAAGTGAAAGTCGGCGACGAGAGCTGCGACTTCCAATCTCCGCTGTAAGTCCGGTCCTTTCCAAAGCGAAACATCTTATCTCGCCAAAGATGACCCCGGTTCAATGGAACACGCTTAAAGAGACTGACGAAAGGATTTGGCTGTTCAAGCCCGGCCCGCGGATAGTCGACAATCGCTATGTCAAATCGTATCTGGAATTCGGCTTGAACGGGGGCTGCAAGGTTGAGAATCACAAGATTTCAATCCGCAAGCCATGGTTTCGCTGCGCGGACCTAAGCGCGTGCGACGCTTTTATGAGCGGAATGTCAACGGCTCTGCCCACGTTGAGCATGCGTGCGATGCCAAACTTGTCGGTTACGAATACTCTTTATGCGGTGAGCTTTCTTGATCCAAATCTTAAAGAGGAGCATCGCCTTGGCGTAGCCATGTCGTTCCTCCTAACGGATGTTCGGGCGCAGATGCGGACCAGCGGGCGGCCGTACGCTGCAGGTCTTCTAAAGCACGAACCCTGTGATCTCTTAGGATTAATGATTCCGAGGGTCGGCGAGATAAAAGTGAGCTGGAATTTGTATCGGCGGGCGCTTCAAGCCCTAAAAGAAGGCGATGAAGCGCAGTGCAGCAGAATTGCCGACGGCTGCCTAGATTAGGGATGAGCTAATCCTGATGGATGTGCGCTGTTCACGGGCCGAGCCTGCTCGGGCCATGCAGATCTGACCGCAAAGCACGCTATTGCTCGGCGGCAAAGGAGGCCCCTTGCAAAAGAAGACCGGACGACCGGTCAAAATCTCATGGAGTAGTGTCGCTACACTCATCCGTCAGGCGACACAGGTGGCGATGATCTGGGAGGACTAACCGACACCGCGCCCCGCCAGCGCGCCGCGCAGGTCGAGACGTTCGCCGTCCGGTTTGCTGACGTACAGGTGGCTTTCAAGGACGGATTGCATGTTCTCGTACATGGAGTAGAGGTCGTCGCAATAGACCGACGGATTGTCGTAACCGTTCTTGCTGGAGAAACGATGCGGAAGATAGCCGCCGCCGCAGGCGTTCATGAACTTGCAGCGCTGACATTTTTCGGAAAGGTTGATGGAGGCATCACGCGCGGCTTTCCAGCGGGGCTCGCTCCTGACGTCGTCGATCGCATGCTCGAAAATGTTGAACTTCGTGTGCGTGAATCCGTCGCCCGCAATCCGCAGCACATCATGGGCCTCGACCGAGCCGTCCGTCATGACGGTGCAGAGTTCGATCGGCTTGTAGCCGACGCCCTCGGTCGGTGAATCGTTGCTGAGGATGGCGGTGATCATATCGGTAATGATCCGGATATTCACCGTGGGCTGGTTGCGGTTGGCCTCCAGCCACAGGTCGAACAGACCGTTGTAGAACGCAGCAACGGACAAGGGGGTCTCATCCACCGTCGCATCGGGGATCATGATGTCGTAATTGGCAATGCCGCATTCGGCGAAAAAATCGACGTAGTCTTTCGGCGGAAAAGCGGGATTGCAGACGGCCAGCGCGCTCATGCCGATGTCGCGTGAGGCAAGCATCCGCGCGGCCCGCTCCGCCGCGGCGTGCGTGCCGGTGCCCTGAAACGTCTTGCGGTTGATGTCGTGAATATGCGCCGGGCCGTCCAGGCTGATCGCGACGGAAATGTTGCGCGCCTCGAAACAGTTCAGCCAGTCATCATCGATCAGTAAGCCATTGGTGGTCACCGCGATGGGTATCTCGCAGCCGGTTCGTGCCGAGATGCCTTCGCAGGCCGCCGCTATGCGGTGAAAATTATCGATGCCCCAAAGCAAGGGTTCGCCGCCGTGCAGAATGACGGGGAAATCGATCAGCGAATGAGTGGTGACGTGCTCCTCGATGCGACGCAGCAACTGCAGCAGCACGTCGGAACTCATCAGCTTCGGCTTGTCATACACCGCCGCGTCGCGAAACCAGTAGCAATAGGAGCAATCGATGTTGCATCTCGAAGCGACCTTGACGAGCATCTGCGAGATTGGCTGCTCTCGGAAGCCATGAGCGTCTGGTTCGTCAGCCGACATTGCCGGTACCGGTGGGAGACGCGGGTGGAGCTAGTATCTGACAAAGCCGCCCCTGCGGAACCCGCCGCCGCCGTATCCCGCCCTGCGAAAGCCGCCGCCGTATCCACCGCCGCGAACAAAACCGCCGCGCCTGAAATAAACCTGGGTCGGCTCCGCAGCATTCTGGCCGCGCAGATCGCTCAGCAGTGCGTCGAGGCCTTGGTGATCGCTCTGGATGGTTGCGCCTGGTCCATGCAGTTGCAGGACAGTCGATAAAACCTTCAGCGTCGTAATCGCCATGTTGTGATCCTTTTTTGCGATGCAACCAAGGGGACAAACGAAAAGCGGTATCCGAGAAAGCTGAGCAGAGACCCTACACGGTTTTGGTTGGTGCAACAATGTGCCGGCGCAATCTTGGCGAATTGACGGCCCGGTGTCTGAAACTCAAGGGCGCGCATCCTGAAGTGCGCGTGGTCGCTGACGCGGCGTACGCGGCGAAAGCCTGGAAGCAGCAAGCGCCGCAAGCCCCGTCGTGATCCGCGTCACTAAGGCCTTGCCACCGCAACCAATCCCGCTTCCCCCCGCCGCCCCCGGTCTGGTATCCATTTGCCCGAAAACGGGAATGAAACGTCGATGACCGAGATCACCGGACGCGGGTTTTCGCGACAACTGCCGGCGCTGATAACGGCCGCTGCGCTGTGTTGCATCGCGTCGCAGCCGGGGCGCGCCGACGATGCGGATGCGGCGCCGAAGGGCTCTGCCGTCACGGTGCTGAAGGCTTCAAAAGCCTGCTTCCCGGCGATTGTCGAGGTGTCGGGCGTCGTGCGCGCCCGCGAGGAAACCGCGGTTCGCCCGGAACGGCTCGGGCTGAAGGTGATCGACATCCTGGCCGACGCCGGCGACACCGTGACCGCCGGGCAGACGCTGGCGCGGCTCAGCCTGCCCGAGGGCGGCACCGTGCAGGTGCAGGCGCCGGTGGCGGGGTTGATCGCCTCGTTCTCGGCCGTGATCGGCGCGATCGCGTCGGGCCGCGGCGAAGCGCTGTTCTCGATCATCGCGCGCAGCGAGTTCGACCTGATCGGCGTGGTGACGACCCGCGACCTCGGCAAGTTGAAGGTCAACCAGACCGCGCGGATCAAGGTGGTGGGCGCGCCCGAGCTCGACGGCAAGGTGACAAGGGTGTCGCCGACCGTGCAGCCCGACAGCCAGCTCGGCCAGGTCACGCTGGCGGTGACCTCGAACCAGCGCCTGCTGATAAATTCGTCCGGCCGCGCGCTGATCAAGACCAGCCAGAGCTGCGGCGTCGCGGTGCCGCTCACCGCGGTGCTCTATGGCAGCGCCGGCACCGTGGTGCAGGTGGTGCGGCGGGCGCGGGTCGAAACCAGGCGGGTCGAGGTCGGCCTGATGTACGGCGGCCAGCTCGAAATCCGCGACGGCCTGCAGGAAGGCGACATGGTGGTCGCCCGCGCCGGCGCCATCCTGCGCGAGGGCGACCCGGTGCGCCCGGTGACGGCGAGCGCGGACGGGAAGTAGGGAGCGTCCGTCATTCCGGGGCGCGCGAAGCGCGAACCCGGAATCTCGAGATGTTCGGCTGATGAGCAGCTCTGGATTCCGGGTTCGCGACTGCGTCGCGCCCCGGAATGACGGTGCGTAGATTGAAAGACGGCGACCGCTAGTCGCCCGCCCTCAGCCGCCGGCGTTGTCGCTGCCGAAGTGGACGTCTTCCAGCAGCGATGAGGACACCGACGGGACCTGGCCGCCGTCGGAGGCGCGGGAGATGGCGACGCGGGTTTTGTTGAAGGAGGATTCGATCCCGGCCTGGGCGGTGAGGTTGTTCAGCAGCTCCGCCACCAGCACGCTGTTCTGGCCAGCGGAATCGTCGGCGACCTGGCCCGGCGTCGCCGAGGACAGGATCAGCGCGTTGTCGGGGGCGGAGATCGGCGCCAGCCCGTGGGAGAAGGCGCGGAAGCGGCGCTCATAGGGGTTGCGGCGGGAGGCGTCGACCACGACGAGCTTGGCGCGGGCGCCGCGCTCCTTCATCACGTCGAGCACGGATTCGATGCTGACGCCGTCGCGGCGCACGTCGGCTTCCTTCCAGATCGCGGCATCGACCGGGATCATGTAGCTCTCGCGGCCGACCTGAACGCCGTAGCCGCCGAAGAACAGCATCACCACCGAGTCCGGACCGATGCGGGATTTCAACCGCGCCACCGCACGGGTCATGTCGTCCTTGCTGGCGTCCTCCACCACATCGACGTCGAAGCCGCTGCGGCGCAGGCTAGCGGTCAGCGCCCGGGCATCGTTGATCGGCTGGCCGAGCGGGGCCGTGGCGTCGGGATAATGGCCGTTGCCGATCACCAGCGCGATCCGCGAGGTGTGCCGGGCAACCGTGCTGTCGTCCTGCTCGGTCGCGATCGCCTTGGCGGCATCGAGCGCGCGCATGCTGAGCGCCGCATGGGCACCAATCGCCAGCGACAGCACCCCCGCCAAGGTGATGGCGATGGTGGTGGTGCGGCGCGAGAGAAACTGCGGTACTTGCATCACATTCATTCCTGGTCGTGGCCGAAGGCGCGCAGGTTAGTCGCGCCCAAAACTTTCTAGGTTTCCCGGCCGTCTAGGTTTGAGGGGTTGCCGTCGAAGTCCCGGCGAATTGCGCTCGATTTGCGGCACCGCAACAAACGCTCCTTTAACCCAGCCGACGCCCCCGGGCAATCGCGAAAAAGCCTTGACTAACCCTTGAAAAAGGCCCTTGCAGCCACCGTCCAGATCCCGGCTTTCGGCCGGCATAGGACCGGGTTTCGGTTAATAAATTCCCTCAAATTTTCGTGCCGCAATGTGACCTGTATCACATTTGTATTTCCCTGAGATTCGGGTAAGTTTTCAATCACTTGCAGGCGGCCGGAAAACGGGCGGGCGCCGCGGGGAGGATTGGGGAATCTGGCGAGCCACGCGAAGGGGCCGCGCGGAAAGAATTCCATGCATTTTCGAGAGATCGCCGGGGCAGCCTGTCGCGCGCTGACGGCCCGAAAGGACGGGCCGTCGCTTTACGACATCTGCGATCCCCTGCTGCTGAGATACGACGGCGGCGACCGCCACATCGGCAAATTCTACAGGACCGCATTGGGCAATCCGGCGCTGCGCACGCTGCTGCACCGGGCGGGCTTGCCGGAATTGCGCGATCCCACCCGGATGCAATCGCTGCAGCGGGCGCTGCTGCAGGCGCGTCAGGACGACGCACCGGACTGGAGCGCAATCGGCCGGCCGGTCGCGGCCTTGCTCGACAGCATCAATCTCCAGCACCCGCAGCCGCCGGCTGCGGCAGCACCAGCGCAGGCGCCCGCGCTGGCCGAGCTGGAGGCGGTGATCCGCAGCTGCGGCGCGCACCTGCTGCGCTCGTTCCGCTGCAACGGATTCATCCCGACCTATGCCGCCTTCAATCTGATCGGCGACCCCGATGTGGGCGGCCGTGAACTGGAGATGGCGCTGACCGGGCTCAATGCGCGCGGCTACAAGAATTCGACGCTGCTGTTCAATCTGGCGCGGGTGTTCATCGCGCGCTCGCCGGCCGCAAAACTGATCAATCCGCCGTGGCGCGGCATCGCCGAGCCGATGTGGCAACCGATGCAGATCCGGCATCGCTCGGCCTATTACGACGCCTTCTTCACCGAAGCGTTGCTGAGCTTTGTCGAGAGCGGCCTCGCTTCGCCGGATCAGGGGACAGCCTCAAAGCGCGCGATAGCCGACATGATCGAGTTCTGCCTTGTCACCAGCAAGGAAGAGGTGCGCGCGCAGGACGGTGCCCCTTTCAGCGTGATCACCGCGCTGGCGCCGCTGCCGCATCCGCGCTTTTCCCGGTTCTTCTCGCATATCAAGCAGGACCTCGGCTTCGGCATCTATGTGCCGGATTGCGACACCACGGCGTGCGCGTTCTCGGCGGCCACGCAGGCCGGCTCGACCGATCCGATCCTCGACCAGCCGCTACTGGATTTCTATGCCGGCTATCAGGTCGACGGCGCCACCAACGAGCCGCGCGTCACGGTGCCGCTCAACGACAATATCGATTACGACGGCGGCGTCGTCACCTGGATCGACAACCTCGCCGGCGAACGGCCTTACGGCAACGACCTCGATCCGACGCTCAATCTCGACATCCTCGAAGTCTCCTTCCGCAATCTGGCGCGCTGGAAAGTGATCGAGACGCCGCAGCGGCTCAACACCGTGCACCGGATCATCGGCTTTCAAAAACGGCTGGTGCAATCGGGCGCGTTCGCCAATCCGCGCTCGCATATCTATTATCTGCCGGAATTGTACTGCGCCTATTTCGGCCGCTGCTACGCGGCCTTCATCGCGCTGCCGGCGCTGGCGCGCGAGGCGATCGACCCGGACGGCACGTTCGAATTCATTCGCGGCAAGGTGCTTTTTTACGTCGAGAACGAATTGATCGCAGCCGAGATGAACGTGTTCGACGCCGCACTGGCGCTGATGGCGCTCGGCCATCTCGGCGCCGAGCCCGCGAGCTTCACGCCGGCCCTGCACTGCATCATCAGCCATCTCGGCGAAGGCGGCCGGCACGGGCCGTTCAAGGCCTATGAATGGAACAAGATGAAGACGCCGATCCGCATCCTGGTCGGCGGTCCGGAAGTTACGTCGGCCTTCGTGCTGATGGGGCTGGTGCTGGCCCGCCGCTCCCTGATGCAGCGCAACGGCGCCTGTTATTAGAGGGGCGCCTCGCGTTAAGTTGACGGAAGATGCGGCAGTCGGCGCTGGCGCACTGGACCGATCCGCACCACAATTCGGACGGGTAATATCGTCACATATTACTTACGACTGCTCATTACATACGGCGCTTTGCATGTTGATGAAGTTCCTGCTCGCAATCGCGATCCTTCTGGTGCCTGTCATGGCCGAGGCCGCCGACATCACGGGGGTGCCGAAGATCCGCGAGGGCGATCAGGTCGTGATCGGCAGTTCGCGCATTCGCCTGGGCGGCATCGATGCGCCCTCGGTCGACCAGCTTTGCCTCAACAACACCGGCGAGCGCTGGACCTGCGGCGTCGCCGCGCGCGATGAACTCATTCACCACACCGACAAGAAGAGCTGGACCTGCCACGTCGAGCGAACCGATCGCCGCGGCCGCAACGTGGCGCGATGCACGGTCGATGGCGAGGACATTCAGAAATGGCTGGTATCGAGCGGCTGGGCGCTGGCCTATACGCGATTCTCCCATGACTACGAGGCCGAAGAAAAGGCCGCGCGCGAAGCCAAGGCCGGGATGTGGCAGGGCGCCTTCATCGCGCCCTGGGACTGGCGGATCCGCAACAAGAAGACCGTGATCCTGGGAGCGGCCAAGCCGCCCGCCAATGCCCACGCCATCCTGCTGGCCTCGGCGTCCGGGCCGGTGGCGCCCTCGCCCGACTGCACCATCAAGGGCAACGTCAACGGCGCCGGCGAATGCATCTATCACACGCCCGCGAGCCGCTGGTACGCCCAGATCAAGATGCAGGTCAGCAAGGGCACCCGCTGGTTCTGCTCGGTCGAGGACGCCGAAGCCGCCGGCTGCCGCCAAACCAAACGATAGAAGCTTTCCATCGCGCGGCTGCCCGCGTAAAACCCTCGAAATTCGCGATTTGCGTCCCACGCCACGACAGCATGGCCTGTCGGACTGACAAGGAAAGCCAACAATGACGGTTCGCGCCGGCCGGGAATTCCTGGCGATCCCCGGGCCCACCACCATGCCCGACGAAGTGCTGCAGGCGATGCATCGCCCGGCGCTCGACATCTATTCCAGGGACATGGTGGATCTGACCGACGGCCTGCTCGGCGATCTCAGCAAATTATTCGCCACCAAGGGCCAGTCCTACATCTATATCGCCAACGGTCATGGCGCCTGGGAAGCGACGCTGAGCAATGTGCTGTCGCGCGGCGACAAGGTGCTGGTGCTGGAGAGCGGCCGGTTCGCGATCAATTGGGGCAATGCCGCCGCCGCGATGGGCGCCGAGGTCGAGGTGCTGAAGGGCGACTGGCGCCGCGCGATCCGCCCGGCCGAAGTCGAGGCCCGGCTGCGGCAGGACAAGAACCACAGCATCAAGGCGGTGCTCGCGGTGCAGGTCGATACCGCATCGGGCGCTTTCAACGATATCGAAGCGATCGGCAAGGCGATCAAGGCCGCCGGCCATCCGGCACTCTACATGGTCGACACCGTAGCTTCGCTCGGCTGCATGCCGTTCGAAATGGATGCCTGGGGCATCGACGTTGCGATGTCCGGCTCGCAGAAGGGCCTGATGACCCCGCCCGGCCTCGGCTTCGTCGCCGCCAGCGATCGTGCCCGCGAGGTGCACAAAAAGGCAAATATGCGCACGCCCTATTGGGACTGGACCGAACGCGACGGCCCGGAGCATTACCGCAAATATGCCGGCACCGCGCCGGTGCATCTGCTGTTCGCGCTGCGCCAGGCGATCAACATGCTGTTCGAGGAAGGTCTCGAAAACGCGCATCTGCGCCATCGTCTGCTGGCCGAAGCGGTGCGGCGCGCTGTCGGAACCTGGGCCGAAGGCCAGGTGCTGGGCTTCAATGTCACCGAAGCCAGCGAACGCTCCAACACGGTCACCACCGTGGTCATGAACGGTGCCGATCCGGTCGCGCTGCAGCGCTATTGCAAGGAAAAATGTGGTGTGGTGCTCGGCACCGGAATCGGCGACCTCCAGGGCCAGGCGTTCCGGATCGCCCATATGGGGCACGTCAACGCGCCGATGATCCTGGGCACGGTCGGCGTGATCGAAATGGCGCTCAACGCGCTCGATATCCCGCACGGCAGCGGCGGCGCCGGTGCCGCGATCGCCTGGCTGGCCGAAAGTGTAAGCGCCTAGAGGCGGCACGAGCCTTTCCGGCCCCCCTGCATTCGTGCTTATATTGATCTTGCGATAAATAACAGGCCGACAACGGCGCGCGCATATTTGCGATCAGAATACGCGACAAGAAGTTCCAGGGAGTGATCTATTGGCGTCCGTTGAATTGCGCGGCCTGACCAAGCGATTTGGATCGCTTGCGGTAGTCGATAATGTCTCGTTGCGGATCGATCACGGACGGCTGGTCTGCCTGCTCGGCCCGTCCGGCTGCGGCAAGACCACGACCTTGCGGCTGATCGCTGGGTTTCTGGAACCCTCCGACGGCGAAATCCATGTCGGCGACCGGCTGGTATCCTCGAGCGCGCGCACCTTGCCGCCCGAACAGCGCAAGATGTCGATGATCTTCCAGAGCTATGCGCTGTGGCCGCATATGACGGTGGCCGAAAACATCGTCTATGGGCTGCGCCTGCGCAAGATGGACCGCGACACCATCGCCAAGAAGCTCCAGGCAATCCTGGAAACCACCAAGCTCGAAATCCTGGCGCAGCGTTATCCCGGCGAATTGTCTGGCGGCCAACAACAACGTGTGGCGCTGGCGCGCGCGCTGGTGGTCGAGCCGGAAACGCTGCTGCTCGACGAACCCTTGTCCAACCTCGACGCCAATTTGCGCGAAGAGATGCGCTTCGAGATCCGGCGGCTGCACGATGAATATCGCTACACCACCGTCTACGTCACCCACGACCAGTCCGAGGCGATGACCACGGCCGATCTGATCGCGGTGATGAATGGCGGCAAGATCGATCAGCTCGGCACGCCCGAGGACATCTATGACCGGCCGCAATCGGAATTCGTCGCGCGCTTCATCGGCGCCAGCAACGTCATCAAAGGCAACGCGCTCGATGAGACGCATGTCTCGTTCGCCGGCGCGACCTTGCGCGTGGTCGGCGCCAAACTGACCGTCGGACAAAGCGCCGCAGTCGCGATCCGGCAGCATGACATCCAGTTGTCGACGCAGGCACCACAGGTGGCGCAGAATGTGGTCAAGGCCACCGTGACCCGTCAGGTGTTTCTCGGCGCCAACCGCGACTACATGGTCGAAACCGCTGACGGCACGATCCTGCGCATCGTCGCGGCGACCGAGAATCCGGTTCCGAAGGGAACCGAAGTCTGGCTGACGCTGCCGCCTGAGCGCTGCCGCGCGCTGGCTCGATAGAAAACGCCGATCAAGAAGCCGGCTGGTCAAAAAGCCGACCTACCAAGAAAACGACGGGAGAACGCGATGAACAACCGAAGGCCTTCGAGACGCGACATCCTGAAGGGTTCGACCGCGCTGGCGCTGGGCACCGTGTTCGCCGCGCCTGCGCGCGCCGAAGCGCCGCCGGCCGAGGCAATCACCCCGCAGTTGATCGAGGCGGCGAAAAGAGAAGGCAAGGTGGTCTGGTACACGGCGATCGACCTTGCGGTCGCTGAAAAGATCGCGGCCGCCTTCAAGGCGAAATTCCCCGGCGTCGAAGTGAGGGTCGAGCGCACCGGCGCAGAGCGGGTGTTTCAACGCATCGGGCAGGAATATGCCAGCAACGTCCACGCCGTCGACGTGGTGAATTCCTCCGACGCCTCGCATCTCTTGACCTGGAAGACTCAAGGGTTGCTGCTGCCTTACGTGCCTGAGGATGTCGCCAAATATTACAAGCCCGAGCATCGCGATGCCGACGGCACCTATGCCGGCTTCCGCGCCACCTTGAGCCCGATCGCCTACAACACCAAGCAGGTCACGGCTGCAGAGGCGCCCACCAGCTTCAAGGATCTGCTCGATCCCAAATGGAAGGGCAAGATCGTCAAGGCCCATCCCGGCTACAGCGGAACCATCCTGACCGCGACGTTTGAGATGGTGCGCGACATCGGCTGGGATTTCTACGAAAACCTCGCCAAGCAAAACATCATGCAGGTGCAGTCGGCGACCGATCCGCCGAAGAAGCTATCGCTGGGCGAGCGCGCGGTGATGGCAGACGGCACCGAATACAATGTCCTGCTGCTGAAAGAATCCGGCCAGCCGGTCGAGCCGGTCTATCCGACCGAGGGGACGCCGTTCATCATCGGCCCCAACGGCATCTTCAAGGCGGCGCCGAATCCGAACGCCGCAAAACTGTTCCAGAACTATTGTTTCACGCCGGATGCCCAGCAGATCATCATCGAAGCGGGCGGCCTGCGGTCGCTGCATGCCCAGGCCAAGGAAAAGGCGGGCCGCAAGCCGCTCGCCGACATCAAGCTGATGAAGGAAGACGCCGAAAACGCCGAGAAGCAAAGCGAAGCGATCAAGGCGCGTTATCAGAAACTGTTCCACGTTTGAATCGTCATTGCGAGCGCAAGCGAAGCAATCCAGAGCAACAAAGAAAGACTGGATTGCTTCGTCGCTTCGCTCCTCGCAATGACGAAGAAGGACCAACCGATGCGAAAGACCTTAAGCCGGCGTACACTTCTGAAGGGCACCGCGGCGCTTGGCGTCACGGCGTTTGCAGCCTCGGTGAAAGCCGCGAGCCCCGAGCCGGTTTCGATCACGCCTGAGTTGATCGAGGCCGCCAAAAAAGAAGGCAAGGTGATCCTGTATTCGTCGATGGATCTCCCGGTCGGCGAGAAGCTCGGCAAGGCGTTCGAGGCCAAATATCCTGGCATGGAGGTGCAGATCGAGCGCTCCGGTGCCGAAAGGCTGTTCCAGCGCGTCGCCCAGGAATTCTCGAGCAACATTCACGCCGCTGATATTATCAACACAACGGACGCCTCGCACATCATTACGTGGAAGCGGAACGGCTGGCTGGCGCCTTTCGTGTCTGAAGATATGGCGCAGCATTTCCTGCCGGCCTATCGCGATCCCGACGGCATGTCTGCCACTTCGCGGATCTACCTGTCTTCGATCGCCTACAATACAAACCTGGTAAAGCCCGAAGACGCGCCGAAGAGCTTTGCGGATCTGCTCGACCCGAAATGGGCGGGCAAGCTCGTCAAGGGCCATCCGGCCTATAGCGGCACCATCATGACCGCGACCTTCCAGCTGGTCCGCGAGTTGGGCTGGGGCTACTTCGAGAAACTGTCGAAGCAGCGCGTGATGCAGGTGCAATCCTCGACCGATCCACCGAAAAAGTTGTCGCTCGGCGAGCGCGCCGTGATGGCCGACGGCAACGAATATGGCGTGGTGCTGCTGAAGGAAGCCGGCCAGCCGGTCGAGCCGGTGTATCCGACCGAAGGATTGCCGACGATCTCGGGGCCGACTGCGATCTTCGCCGGCGCGCCGCATCCCAATGCCGCGCGGCTGTTTCAGGCATGGCTGCACACGCGGGAGACGCAACAGTTCTTCACCGACTTCACCGCGCAATACTCGGCGCATGCCGAGGT
>Ga0210406_10005677_pt1 | contig 13023 bp, 10 predicted proteins | sample IncBWC30MmetaG_FD_155454 | JGI IMG/M metagenome (GOLD analysis project Ga0210406, IMG submission 155454) | Forest soil microbial communities from Barre Woods Harvard Forest LTER site, Petersham, Massachusetts, United States - Inc-BW-C-30-M | ecosystem: Environmental > Terrestrial > Soil >...
CAGGGGGGGCCGATGTGGCGGGCGAGTTGGGGGTGGACTTCGCGGAGTTGGGCGACTTCGTCCATGGAGGCGGTGTAGATTTCTTCCTGGGCGTTGAAGCACGTGCGCATGGTCCATTTGTGGAGAAGATGGAGAAGGGAGCCGCTTTCGACCAGGCGAATGGATTTGGCGTTCGGGAGAAGATAGAGAGCGATTTCTAGCGGAACGCCACGATCCAGGAGCTCGTTTTTGGCGGTCCAGGCATCGTGCATGGCACGGTCGTAAAGTTCTTTGGCGCTTGGATTCTGCGTGAGAAGAGCTGGGGTGATGTAGTCGGGTTCGCGGGTGTCGGCTAGCGTGAGGAGTGGGCGTGAGCCGGGGACCATACGATGGCGCTGGTCCTGGCTGTCAGCGGTGTGGCTGATTTTTTTCGCGAAGGTGTAATTGGCGTGTTGGAGCGCGCGCATCATGGGGGCGTGAACGCCGACGTCGAGGATTTCTAGGCGGTAAGGATTTCGGGCGGGATTTAGTAGGCGGTCAATGGCTTCGGAGTCGGGGCATTGGGATTCGGTGAGGCCGACTACAGCGCGGTAGGCTTCGGCCATAACCCTCGGGGCGTTGGGGGAGTAATCGAGGAGTTTGGAAGTTTTTCCAGCAAGCTTCGCGTCGAATTCGCGGGCGAAGTGTTCGCCTGCGTCCATGTTCGGCTCGTCTTCTTTCCATTCAGGGCGTTCTTCGAGAGGTTCGGTTCGAAAGCGTTCAAAAAACTGGGGATCGAAGACGCGAACTTGGGCGACCATTTCGCCGATCACGGCGCGGGATTCGCTGGGGGTGTCTGAGGCGGCGCTCATGCGCCAGAGGCGGTGAAGGACGATGCCGGAGATGGTATGGACCATCGTGGTGAAGGCCGCGACGGGGAGGACGTAACGCGCGATTTCGATGGCGCGTTTTTCGGCGGCGCGTTCGATTTTTTGGAGGCGCTTCGAGTGGGACATGGGGCCGATGTGCCAGATGTCACTGAGGATGGCGCGTGCGTCGTTGACGAGAAGCAGAGAGAGTTCGCGGTAGGTGTTCCAGGCGCGGGAGATGGCTTGTTCGTAGGAGGTGCGATGGGTGTCGTTGAAAAAGAGAGAAGAGGGCGGGACATAGGCTTGCGCGCGATCCAGGCGGACATAGCGCTGGCTTTGCTGCTCGGAATTGTAGAAGGGGTGAGCGTGGAGGAAAGACCAGACAAATTGGCGACTGACGTTTTCGAGGCCGAATTCGAAATGGGCGTGCTGGTAGACGGTGTGATGCCCGCTGTAGAACGTGGCGGCGCCGATGTTCAGGCGTTGCTTGTCGGTGATTTCTTCCGGGACGATCAGGTGCGAGGCGTAGCAGGTGCGAGCCGCTGCAATAGCGGAATCGTAGGGATGCGCGAAGGCGTTGCGGAGGGTGATGCGAGGGGCGGCGGTTTCGACTAGCTCACCGGGGCGGCTGGGTTCGAACATGCGGGATTGAATGGCCACGTTGGTGGTTCATTTTACACGGGTGCGGGGACGGGGAAAGTCGAAAGTAAAAGCTAAGAGGAAAGGAAAGAAGAGAGAGGAAAAGAGATCACGCAGAGGCGCGGAATCGCGCATCGGGCCCTGAAGGGGACGGATGGACTACACTGTACGAAGAAGGATGAGATGAAAAAGTGAGACAGGCAAGAATGTCTGTCCCACTTTGACGCGCTAGGTTCAGCAGCTTGGCTACTTTTTTGCGGCGGCAGTTTTTGAGGCTTCGACTTTGGCGGCGGCGTCGGCGTACTTCTTGGTAAAGCGTTCGACGCGGCCTGCGGTGTCAATCAGCTTTTGTTTGCCGGTGAAGAAGGGGTGGCAATTGGAGCAGATTTCGACGTTTAGCCTGTCGCCCTTGATGGTAGAGCGAGTTTGAAAATTGTGGCCGCAAGCGCAATGCACTGTTACGGCGTGATAGTCGGGGTGAATACCGGGTTTCATGAGGCTCCATTCGTTCGCGTCCGGTCTGCACGGCTTGCCTTTCTCGAACAGAAGGGTGTCACTCCTCGCGGAGTGAACTACAGCCGCGTCGCTAGGTCGCGAGGCAAACAGCAATTATACGGGAACCCATCCATATTTCAAAATCGGGCTGCGAAATCCTAAATCGGAGAAATGTTATCCTTCGTGGAATTGGACCTGAATTTGGCCTATGTTCTCGGTCCGAGACTCTTTCGATAGGGGGGTGGAGAATGAGCAGGATACCTGGGATGTCAGTGGCACTGCTGGCTTGCGCAATGGCGTCAGCGGGGTTGGGAGCGGGTGCGGTAAGCGCAAAGGATGAAATCGACGGGTTTAACAAGAGCTATGTTGAGCTGCATTTGAAAATGGATACTGCGGGGATATTTGCGATCTGGGCGGAAGATGGAGTGAGTTTGATGCCGGGGGAAGCCCCGCTAATTGGGAAGAAAGCGATCGTGGCGTGGGTGGAAAATATTCTTTCGAGAATGCCGGGCTACAAAGTCGTGAAGGAGGAGATAGATTTTCACGATATACAGATTTGGGGGGATTGGGCTTCGGAATGGGCTATGGAACATCAGGTGGTACAGCCCCCGGATGGGAAGCCGGTTATTGATTCGCGCGGGAAGATGGCCCTAGTGCTGCACCGGGAGGCGGGCGGGGTGTGGAAGGTGAAGCAGGAGATGTGGAATCAGGCGCCGAAGCAGTGAGGGTGGGGCCCTCTCAGAAGATCTTGGGGGGATCCTTGAGGTTGAGGGTTACAAGAAATCCGCCTTGCCTTGGTTGGCACAAAGACAAATGAGTCGCCTTTGGGATCGGGCGAAACTATGGCGACGGAGTGACCTTCGATAAGATCCTCGTGCTCACGAATCAGACGGATGACTCTGCCGATTTGATTTTGGGCGAACGTGAGGCCACTTTAGGGCCTGTTTGTATTCGTCGCAGAATGTCGTCAGACAAGATCCACATGAAATTGTGCCTCTCGGCCCACCTGCCGAGAACAACTGACTCGGATTCTTGGCAAAGTGATCTCGGAAGCCAGAAATACCCACAGCCAATGCGCTTGTGTCGATCCATCTGTCCGTAGCTGGTGCTTCTTAGTCTTCAGCGACTTCGGTGATTTCCGGCGGCCGCCGTTCTTTGCGGAATTCGCTAACGGCACGCAGGATTTCTTCTTCGGAGACTTCGCCTGAAAGGTCTCTTGCAGCGGTTAAGAGAAGAAACGAAGTCACCGGCGGTTACAACTTTTGAGAGAAACGCCAGCGCGTGGCGGATTCGGCGAAGTTGGGGGCGTGTTCGTCCTGGCCGAAGGCGGTCTCGGGTTCGACGCGGTAGACGTTGCCGCCGCAGGAGGTGAGTAAGGGTTCGACGTCGCCACCATATTTTTTGTTGTAGACAGCGGCGAGGTGCTTCCAGACAGTGCGGTCTTTGATTTCTTGCGGGACGCCTTCGAGGATGACGGCTTCGTCGGCTTGCTCGGTGCCGATCGAGCAGTACGTGTGTGCTGCGATGTTTTTAGCCTTGCGAGTGTTCGGGCCGGTGCTGAACCAGAAAGCGTCTTCCCACCAGACTCCCCAGACCAGCATGAGATGAGGACGCCCACCGGGGCGCGTGGTGGCGATCCAATAGTTGTGGGATTTTTCCAGACGCTCGAGGGCCCAGCTCCAGGGTTTTAGGCCTTTGGTGGGCTCCTTGGGCATCTCTGCGAAATCGGGCCAGTGGGGGCGGCTTGCGGTGGGTTCGTTCATAGAGGCCTCCGTGCGCGTCTATTTTGCAGGCGAGATTCTAGCAGGGCCGGGGTGTCGCCGGAATTGGCGGAGTGATGAAGACAAGGGAGGCGAGGTGTTAAGGCTGCTGAGTGTTTGCGCTTGCAGGAGGGATTTGCTTCGCGTAGCTTCGCAGGGATGCGTGTAGAGATGGTTGGAGAGATTCCGAAACGAGCTGTTAAAGCTGGAGCAGTTGCCAGTGACACCGCAGCTGGTCTTGCGATCAAGACTTTTCTTGCGGCGATTGAGAGCGAAGCTTCGCTGTTTTGTGTTGGGCAGCCGGTGGCGGGACCATCGGCGGATGAAGCAGCGGGCGGCCGGGTCTATTTCGGGGATATCGTTCTCGAGTTTCGGGAGGCTGAAAACAGCCGTAACAGGAGCCTGCATTTTCTCTTGATGGAGAAATTGATCGAGCTATTGAAGGACGCGGGATCTCGGGAGTCGCTTGAGACAACTCTCTGTCTGACGTCTGGAAGTATCTCGGTAAGTAGCTCGGGGATCCAGGACAAGCCGAATCAGAAAGCCCTGGCATTGAGGCTCAGGCTTGCTGCCAAGGGTGACTCATCTGAACAGGCGGTGTTGCGCTGGGGCCTGGGGCTTGCACATATACAACAAGCGCTGCTTTTCACTTCGCGACTGTTGCGACTGCATTTGGCGCAGACGGGTTTTTGAATGGCGAAAGACGACGAGCTTTGGATTCAGGTTAACACGGCCGGAGTTCAGGAGACGAACGCGCAACCCATGCGGTAGGCGCCTTGTGATGTGCGCTGAAACCAGACGGGCTTCAGATTGACGCGCACAGGCGGAAGAATGGGAACGTGCAGTACCGCAAGAATGCTTTCTGGGATTTCTTCCTGAGATTCCAGTTCCAGAGCAACTCCACCAAAGCCGAGGTCCAGGACGCGGGCGCGACGAACGCCCTGATCGCCGAGGACTGCGTAGGCGTTTGTGCCGGACATGGAGACACGCTCGGCCTTGCGCGGGACGGAGTAGACGCGGGCGGGGGGCGGGATGGCCAGGGTTTGCGTGGTGGAAGTATCCGAGGCGGTGGAAGGGACCGGGGAAGAGATCGCCGCTTCGGATTTTTCTGGCGGACGTTTGGATTCGAACGGAATGGCCCGCGGTGCGGAAGACTGGCGCTCAGAAGGCGTGGGAGCGGTGGGTTCAGGGGTAGGAGTTGAAGCAAGCTCGGTGCGAGAACTGCTCGTGGGAGCCTTGCTGTGATTCTCGTGCTTCAGCCGATAAAGGCGCTCATCGGCGACGCGGATTAGTTGATCGGCTTGATCGCCGTCTTGGGGAAATGTGGCGACGCCGTGGTCCATGCTTACGCTGACACCCATTTGGAAGCGCGCGATGGACTCACCAAAAACTGTGCCGATGCGGCGACTGAGAGCGAGGGCTTGGGCCGCATCGGTTTGCGGGAGAAGGAGGGCAAATTCATCACCGCCGATGCGGAAGGCGGAGTCCGAGGTGCGCAGAGCTTTTTTCAGAGTGGCGGCGGCGGAGCGCAAAACTTCATCGCCGCGGGGATGGCCGTGCTTGTCGTTGACTTCCTTGAAGCGGTGCAAATCGAGGATGACCAGGCCGAGAGGCGAACTGTAACGGCGGGCGCGATTAATTTCTTTTTCGAAGGCTTCGCCGAAGAGGCGGCGGTTATAGAGGCCGGTGAGGGGATCGGTGACGGCGTTCAACTGCAGCATTTTAAGCTCGTCGTACTCGATGACGATAGGGACGCGGAAAAGACCCGCGGAGGTGAGGACATCCATCAGGGCTGTCTTCAAGGAAATTTGCCGCTCCATATGCTCGCTGAGTTCGCGGCGACGCGTGAGCATTTCATCCCAGAGTTGCACGCAATGTGTTTCAGGAAGATCGAGGTGGGTAATGGTTCGGAAGTAGCGCTGCAGGAACTGGCCGCGCGCAGAAATATGTAGACCTTCGAGCGTGTCAGCAAGCAGCTCGAGATAGCAATCCTCAATCGGCAGACGCGGGGGCGCAGGAGCGCCGGGGCTGGGCATATCCGGTATACACCTGACTTTAGCCTATCCCCGCGGGGTTTGGGGAAAGCACATGTGGCTTTCTCTTTCTATGTGGAGCAAGCCAGAGACCAATGGAGAGAGGGTCTGAGGCCTGCTCCCGGGCCAATAGAGCTAACCTGAATTCTTCGCTATGTCATTCAACCAATTGGATATAGGGCCGATTCTTTGGAAACGGCCACTCTTCCGAGTCGGGACTAGGTAAGATTCCCTGTCCGAGTCAACGGAAGCTGTCCGTCAAAGCGGCATTACTTTACTCAAGTGGCTTGAGGAATTCCAGTCCAAAGAGTCGCATTTCACCAGCGGAATCCTGGCGGAGGACTTTTGCGCTGATAGGAGGGGTTTCGCTGGGGACGACTCCTGAGGGAGCGGAGCTGGGTGCAGGAATGGTGAGATAGACGAACTGATTGGGCCGGAGAATGTGCGTAGACGCTACACAAGCGCCCGTGGCGCTGATGTTGAGCGTTTTTGTGAGCTCGATGAATTCGGCTCCGGAGGTGTCTGCCGCGCGCAGGAAGACGGGCATTTGCAACCGAATACGAGGGGACCGTCTTAGATTAGAGGGATCCACGCGTTGACCATTCCTCAGAAGACCAGTTTGCACGAGAGCTCGCTTAGTACCAAGGAACTAGTACGGAAGGTTGGTTGCATATCGAATGCCATATTTGGATCGAAGAAGGCGATATTAAGTCATCTATTTTCAGCAGGGTACAGCAAAGCCCGAACCCGACAATCCCGTGCTCATCGATTCTTATTCATGCCCTAACCACTTGGTTTCCGTAAATGTGCAAATGGAACGCATTTGCCATTGACAGTCGGAAAGTCCTCTGCCAGCATGAGGATTCAGCTAGGGAAAACTTTTTCCTACTGCAGTGGAGAGACGAAACCCGCGAAATGCCTGGGATCATTGCCATACCTACAGTTGCCGATCAGCGGAAAGTTCTGGCTCTGCCGTTCGGATTTGTGAGCGCGCTTCTTGAGGCGGCGAGAATACCAATTTGGTTGGCGGAGAGAACCGGACGTGTGTTGCTCTCGAATGAAAGTGCGCGGCAATACCTGGAGTCAGAGAGCGGCAGCGATTCGAGCCGGTTGAATCTCTTTACCGACCTCCTGAAAGTCGAGCCGAATCTGATCGCGCAGAAAATCGACGCGGGAGAGCCCGAAGTGGAGATGGAAGTGGTGCGCGGGGAAAGGAAGACTCGCGCTCGTATTCAGTGGATTGCGGATCCGGGATGTTTGCTGGTGCGATTGGAAACCGAACCCGCAGGAAGGGTCGCGCCGGACGCGGCCACGCAGCTCACCGTCCAGGAACTTCTTCAGGAACGAGAGATCACTTATCGGAATCTTCTGGCGGCCTACTTGAAATTGCAGGAAGTGAACCGCCAGAAGACGGTCTTTCTCGCCTCGGCAGCGCACGAATTGAAGACGCCGCTCGCGGTGATTAAGGGTTACTACGACCTGATGCTGGCGGGATCTCTGGGACGCTTGACGGACAAGCAGCGCGACATCCTCGAAGAATCGAAGGAGAGTTGCGAGCGGCTGGTGAGGCTAGTTTCCATGTTCCTGAACTATTCCGCGCTAGAGAGCGGCAAACTGGTGCTGCAGCTTCGAGAGAATGATCTTCGCGATTGCCTGGATGACTTGGCGAAGCGCTGGTCCGAAGCTTTCCAACGCAAAGGGGTCAAGCTAGAGGCCAGCTTCGATCCGTCGATTCCGCCGTTCCGTTTCGATTATCAAAAGGTGCAGCAAGCGGCTGCGAATCTTCTGGACAATTCACTGAAGCATACGCCGGCGGGCGGATGCGTGACATTGAAAGCCGGGCCTCATTTCTGGGAGCGGCGCGTCTCGGCGGTTGCGCCAGCGGAAGAGCGGCGGCGCTTCCGTCTCCCGCGTCCCAACAGCGTAGAGGTCTCTGTCACAGACTCGGGACCGGGGATTGCGGCGGAACATCATCAGGAAATTTTTGAAGATTTTGTGCGCGTTGACCGCAACACTTCGGGTATGGGTCTTGGACTGGCGATTGCAAAGCGCCTTATTCAAGCACATCGCGGCAAGATCTGGGTGGAAAGCGAACCGAAGTCGGGAAGCAAATTCACATTTTTGTTGCCAATGGATCAGGGATAGTTCCTGACGAATTGGTGCAGGGTAAAGGGAGAACTCTATGGCCGCTAAAGAAAAAATCTTGGTCGTGGATGACGAGCCGAGCATCCGAAAGTATCTGCAGACGTTGCTGGAAGTGGATGGATACGAAGTCGAGACGGTCAGCTCCGGAAGAGAGGCTATTGCCAAAGTAAGCGGCGGAGAGCGGCCGGACTTCATCATCCTTGACGTTCTTATGCCCGAATTAAATGGGATCGAGACTTTGAAAGAGCTGATGCAGGCAGACCGCAGCCTGAACGTCATCATGCTGTCGTGCTCGAATGAAGTGGGCACGGTCGTGGAGGCCATTCGCCTCGGAGCACACGACTACCTGACGAAGCCGTTCGAGAAGACGGAGTTGGACGCAGCGATGCTGAAGTCGCGCCAGAAGAAACAGCTCACCACGGAAAACCAGGCACTGCGTGATTACTGCGACCAGGTTACCGAGGATCTGAGTTTTCTCGCCGCCAGCCCGCAGATGGTGCGAATTCGACAACAGATATTGCAGATTGCGCCAGTGGACGTGCCTGTTTTTATTTGCGGGGAGAGCGGTGTCGGCAAGGAAGTCGTGGCTCGGATGATTCACTTGCGTTCGAAGCGCCGCAACCAGCCTTTCATAAAAGTGAATTGCGCGGCGCTCCCCGGTGAACTTCTGGAATCCGAGTTGTTTGGTTTCGAACAGGGCGCTTTTACAGGTGCGATTCGCAGCAAGCCAGGCAAATTTGAAATGGCGAACAAGGGAACGATCTTCCTGGACGAAATCGCGGAAATGACCACGCCCTTGCAGGCCAAACTGCTGCACGTGCTGCAAGATCATCAGTATTCAAGGCTGGGAGGACGGCACCTGATCGATACAGATGTGCGAGTGCTGGCGGCCACAAACGTAGATGTGCAAGAAGCGATGAAGACGGGCCGCTTCCGAGAAGACCTGTATTACCGGCTGAATGTGCTCTCCATACTCGTGCCGCCGCTGCGCGAGCGACTGGTCGAGATTCCACTGTTGTTCCGCCATTTCCTGGAGCAGTACAGCGAGAAATTCGGGAAGACGCCCTCGGGGCCGTCGAAGCATTTGCTCGATGCGGCAGTGAATTATCCGTGGCCGGGGAACTTGCGCGAGCTGGAGAATTTCGTGAAGAGGTATGTGATTCTCGAGGACGATGAAGGCAGCCTGCGCGAGCTGGTGGAGATGTCGTCGGCGCGGCAACGCACTTCTCCGCGGGAAGAGTCCGCTCCTCCGCCTCGCGAACAAGGGCTAAAAGCGCTCGTGCGCGGATTGAAAGACGAAGCGGAAATGGAAGCCATTGCAGACGCGCTCGAAAAGACGCGGTGGTGCCGCAAGGACGCCGCGAAAATGCTGGGCATCAGCTACAAGGCGCTGCTTTACAAAATGAGGCAGTTCAATCTGGATACGCCGCGCACGCGGCGCACGGCTGCGGCTCCGGCCGAAGTGGAAACCTCTGCCGTGGCAGGGACGCGGAACCAGTAGGAGCCTTGAATCCTGCTGTTTCCATGGACCTGGGGAACCGAGCTCGCAAAGCTTGTTGATTTCTGGCAACACCGACAGCGCGGTTCAAATGCACGTCACCGCCGCAAATACTGGAGGTCGGGGGAATGACGGAACGCCGCACGGCTCGTCGTTATGATTTGTCCCTACCAATTATCATTCGAAATCCCGCCGAACGCCAAGACGACTCCCAGGAGGGAAAGACGCGCGACATTTCGACGCGCGGGTTATATTTTGTGATCGAGCAGGACCTCGAAGCCGGTTCCGAGCTGGACATTACCCTGACGCTGCCCGCAGAGATTACCCATGGCTCGGAGGTATACGTGCGTGCGTTAGGAAAGGTTGTGCGAGTGGAGCGGCGCATGGAAGATGGCACAGCGCGACTGGGGGTCGCTGCGGTGATCGAGCGGTACGATATTATCAGAGGGCAAACCGCTAGCGCGTAGGCCGGACCAACGCAGGGCAGTCTAAGCCTCCTATCGAGTGTTCGGCCCATTCTCTTGGCGGCATAGATCAGCCATCGCTTAACTCCATAAGGGTAGCCAATTTGAGAAAATCGTTAGCAACAGTAGGGTACATTTTTTCTCACTGCACTCGACAGGTAAAGAGACGCAGTTGCACCTGGTACTATAACCAGGTCGATTCTATTGTCCGTAAGTATCTATAAATACAACCTTTAGTGCATTATCCTCGCTTCGCGAGGTCCGCTTAGCCGAATCGGCCAATGGCGTACCGTGTGCACTCTCCTTCAGCGCCAATCGCTTATTATGCCTTCGCCAAAGCCAAGAATCAGCACGCGCACAGAACCGATCGACTCGCTGCCTCCCGATGCCGTTTTATTTGGTAGGTCTCGGGCGATGATCGAAGTGCGTTCTTTGGCGGCGAAGGTTTGCCATATCGACGCGCCGGTACTTCTCTGCGGGGATGGCGGGACTGGCAAGGAAGCCGTGGCGCGATGGATACACATGCATTCGCGAAACGCCGGGGGCCAGTTTGTTAAGGTGAACTGCGCGGCGATCCCTGGAACTCTCTTAGAAAGCGAATTGTTTGGATACGAGAAGGGAGCGTTCACCGGAGCACACCTCTCGAAGCCGGGAAGAGTTGAACTGGCTCAGAACGGGACGCTGTTCCTCGATGAAATCGCTGATTTGGATTCCGGCCTACAGAGCAAACTCTTGCAGTTCCTTCAAGACGGAAGCTATTCGCGAATCGGTGGCACAGAGGAAAAACTGGTCGAAACGCGCTTGATTTGCGCGACGAACAAAGACCTGCAGCAAGAAATCGATGCAGGAACATTCCGCGCTGACCTGTTTTATCGTATCAACGTGGTGCGAATGAGGTTGCCGCGACTTCGCGAGCGAAACGAAGATATACCCTCGCTGATAGAATACTTTCTTGCACAGTTTCAAGAGAAATTTGCGAGACCAGCAGAGCCATTGAGCAATGCGATGCTGCAATACCTGCAGAATCTGGATTGGCCAGGAAACATTCGCGAGCTTTCCAATGGGATCGCGCGCTATGTGCTTGTGGGCGCGGAGGCCAATATTGGTCCTGAGCGTGTCCCTAAGCCGCGTAGCAGTGCATCCAGAGGCTTCAATAGCACAGTGAATGTTTCGCTAAAACAGTTCTCCAAGGAAGCAGTGCGCGAGCGGGAAAAAACGTACATCCTCGAGGCACTGACGGCCAATCAATGGAATCGCCGAAAGACAGCTGAGGCTTTGAAGATTAGCTATCGCACACTGATCTACAAGATTCGCGATGCGGGCTTGATCACCAAACGAACGCAAATCCCTTCTAGGACTAGATTGGGAGATCCCGACCCTTCCCCTGCCGACTAGCACGCGATTCTTAAAAACTACTCATACATGCTTGCGTCTCTCTCGCGGGCCCTCTACTAGCTGCGTTTTCTAACGAGAGGCATGCTGATCGAAAAACGCAGGCTTGAAAATGGCCAGTCTTGTCCGCTGAAAGAGACAATAAGCCTCGATCGGGAAGCGAGTCGCGGCGTCGTGTTCTCTTGCGCTGAAGGGAATTCAAATCTCGTGGCTGTTGTTCAGAAATTGCCAGCGCTGACTTCCTTACCGGCGCCGACCCAGCCGAAAGCAATCCGCAGGCTCCCCGTTGTGCGTTCATCTGCTCGCCGAACTGAAAGTCTCGTAGCGGGAGCTGCCTATCTCACGATTGAAGCGAATGGCCGTCCGGCCAACCAAGATTGACCCAGGGCAACTCACGGACAGGGTCCGGTAGATTCTGGAAACTTGGCCCGAAACTGTTCTTCTAGACAGTAGTTGAGTCGTCGGTTGATTGTCTATCCTTCCACAGTAGTTTAAGTGCCGAGAGCGCATTGTCTCAGCCTCAGCGGACCCCACCCCCGTCCCTGGCCCTATTAGCTAACTGAAACGCACGACTAATTCTGTGCGAACGAGCACCGGAGTGTCTCTTCACGAGGTAAATCGAGGAATGGTAAATACAATGCATTTCGGATACCTGGAGTTCCGGAAGCGGACAAATCATCTGCATCTGAGTTTTGGCGATTTCTGGTGGTATCGCGCATTACCCACCATCCTCTTACTTGCTCCCATCTTGTTGTTGATCGGATGCTCAGGTCTAGTAAGCGCGAGCGGGACAAAATCCCAGCCAGCACAACAAGCTGCCATCCAAGTAACTCCCAGCAGCTTTAACTTCGGCAATCTGGTTGTCGGCAAGAAGGTCTCGCAGACTGCCACGGTTGCCAATACCGGAAACACCTCGATCAACGTCACTGCCGCGAGCGTGTCAAGCGGCCAGTTTGCAGTTTCGGGGATCACCATGCCCCTATCGCTGCCCGCGGGGCAGTCCAGTACGTTTCAAGTGTGGTTCGATCCGAGCGCAGTTGGAAGCGTCACTGGTACGTTGACGATACAGACTGACAACGGAGTTTCTTCAGGGCAAGTTGCGCTTTCGGGTGTAGCAACAGCACCACCTCAGCAGATTAGTGTGAGTTCGACGACGCTGAATTTGGGTAGTGCCATCGTAGGAACAACAGCGAATGGGTCGCTGACGCTCACGAACACCGGCGGAGCGAATCTGATCATCTCGTTGATTTCTGTGAACGGGGGGCCGTTTGGAGTCTCCGGTATAACTACACCCAGTACGATCGCGCCCGGTGGCAGTGCAACGGTGAATGTGTCATTTACGCCGACAACGGTAGGAAGTGATTCTGGAAGTTTCAACATCATAAGCAATGACCCGAACTTCCCGACAACGACTGTTACTCTCACTGGAACTGGAACCTCCACAGCGGTAGCGCCGACGATTACGACGCAGCCGGTGAACCAGACGGTGGCGGCAGGACAGAAGGCGACCTTTACGGTGGTGGCGGGAGGGACAGCGCCGCTCGCCTACCAGTGGCAGAAGAACGGAGCGAACATCGCGGGAGCCACCTTGGCGAGTTACACGACACCAGCGACGGCGACGACGGACAGTGGATCGACGTTCGATGTGGTGGTGAGCAACACCGCGGGAAGCACGACGAGTAGCGCGGCAACGCTCACTGTGACGGCAGCAGTGGTAGCGCCAACGATTACGACGCAGCCGATGAACCAGACGGTGACGGCAGGACAGAC
>Ga0210406_10005678_pt1 | contig 13021 bp, 13 predicted proteins | sample IncBWC30MmetaG_FD_155454 | JGI IMG/M metagenome (GOLD analysis project Ga0210406, IMG submission 155454) | Forest soil microbial communities from Barre Woods Harvard Forest LTER site, Petersham, Massachusetts, United States - Inc-BW-C-30-M | ecosystem: Environmental > Terrestrial > Soil >...
CCCGGGTGCCAGGGCGCTCTAAACCGCTGACTATCGCCATCCGCAGCACCGTTTTTCCCGGAACCTGCGAAGAAGTGGCGTTGCCGGCCTTCTCAAGTCATAGCAATGTAACGGTGGTTTCGAATCCTGAATTCCTGCGGGAGGGCACTGCGGTAAAGGATTTCATGGAGCCTTCGCTGGTGGTAGTCGGTGGATCGGAGCTCCGGGCCGTGCGCCGTGTAGCAGACCTTTATGCGCCCCTCGGCGTGAAGCCTTGTCTGGTTTCCCTGCGTACCGCCGAGATGATCAAGTATGCGTGTAATGCGTTTCATGCGCTGAAGATTTCGTTCGCCAATGAAGTGGGCGCGTTGAGTGAGAAGCTCGGTATCGACGCTCATGAAGTCATGAAAACGCTGTGCGAGGACGTGAAATTGAACGTTTCGCCGGCCTATCTGAAGCCTGGATTTGCATTTGGCGGCTCCTGTCTGCCCAAGGACCTACGCGCTTTGACCTACCGGGCCGGCCAGCTAGATCTGAAGCTCCCCCTCCTGCAATCCGCCCTGCCGAGCAATGAACAGCATTTGCAGCGTGCCATCGAAGCCGTTTTGGACCTTCCGGCCAAACGCATCGGCGTAGTCGGACTAGCTTTTAAAGAGAACACCGACGATCTCCGCGAGAGCCCGGTGGTGACGCTGCTGGAGCAGCTCATCGGCAAGGGCCGGGACGTCAAGGTCTTCGACCCCCATATTCGCCTGGATGAAATCTACGGAACAAACCGAAACTTCATCCTGGAAAGCATCCCTCATATCGGTCGCTTGCTAGTGAGCAACATCGATCAGATTCTGATCTGGGCCGATCAGCTGGTGCTGGCTCAAAAGCAAGATGCAATCACAATGGAGCGTATTTCGGGGAGAGGTCTGCCGATAGTGGATTTGGTGCGGGGCTCCCTCAAAGCGTCCCTGGCAAATCCCGCTTTGTCTCCGGCCGGGGATTAACCATGTCTCCCTACGCCGTGTTTCTAATGCTTTACGATGAGGAAGCCGATAGCATTTACGATAGGATTGGCGCAGGCAACGGCACGCGAGCGCGGTTTCGAATGCCCCCTAAACGTGCCGCGCGGTCTGGCGCTGTTTAACAATCGGTCCAGATGATCCGGCTGTTCAGAGTCTTTATTCCTACCAGTGTGGTTGCTCTGCTGGTTTCGGAAATCATCCTCACCTACACCTGCTACGTGGTGGCGACGTTCCTCATGATGGATGTCGCGCCCGAAGTATTTCTTATCGATGACAACGGCTGGCTCCGAATCGCCATTGTCGTGGGTTGCCTGATGTTAGGCATTTATTTTCATGACTTGTACACGCAGTTCCGGATTCGCTCTAGAATCTTGTTGTTCCAGCAGGTTATCGTCGTTGTAGGCGTCACTTTCCTGACCCAGGCATTGTTGGTTTACTTGCGGCTTCAGGACCTCATTCTGCCGACCTGGGTCATGATCACTGGCAGCTCGCTCACGCTAGTCCTTCTGCCGGCCTGGCGAATTATTTTCAGCACGGTGGTCATGAAGGCCATGGGTTCGGAACGGGTGCTCTTCCTGGGCACGTCGTCCGTATCTCAGGAGATCGTGCAATATCTGACGGAACATCCCGAAACCGGCCTGACCGCTCTCGGATATATAGATAACTTAGACACCGGCACCGAGATCGCCGGTGTCAAACTTCTGGGCGCGATCTCGGATCTGGAGATGATCGTCGGCCAGTTCCGGCCGGATCGTATTGTGGTTGGGATGGCGGAGCGCCGCCAACGTCTGCCCGTGAATCAGCTCCTCGAACTGCGTCTTTCCGGCATCCATATTGAAGATGCTTTGACCACTTATGAAGCTACATTCGGACGCATTTCCACTCGGGAACTGCGTCCCTCTCAGTTGATCTTTTCCGCTGAGTTGGGACCGAATCCGAACCGCGTGTTGTTGCAGTCGGTATATTCGATGACCATCGCCTTCGTTGCGGCCGTGGTCGCGCTGCCGATCATGGCGATGGTGGCTATCGCGGTGAAGCTTTCTTCTTCCGGTCCGGCGCTATATCGGCAGCGGCGGGTGGGCAAGAACGACGTTCCGTTCATGCTTTACAAGTTTCGATCGATGTACGTCGACGCGGAGGCCGCTAGCGGTGCGGTGTGGGCCAAGCGGGACGATCCGCGTATTACGCCGGTTGGAAAATGGCTTCGCAGGCTGCGGCTGGATGAATTGCCGCAATTGTTTAATGTCCTGAAGGGCGACATGTCCGTGGTTGGGCCGCGTCCGGAACGTCCGGAATTCGTCGCCGAATTGGAGCGCAGAATTCCGTATTACCGCCAGCGGCATTGCATCAAGCCTGGAATCACCGGGTGGGCGCAGATCAACCACAAATATGGCGACACGATCGAGGACACTATAGTTAAGTTGGAATATGATCTTTACTACATCAAGAACCTCGCGCCGGCGCTGGATGGCTTCATCATGTTCCACACCGCGAAAGTGATGCTGCTGTCGCGCGGATCGCAGTAGGCGGGCCTACCCTGGATGTTTTTCCATCCGACGCCTTAATTTACACTTTCGATTTTACGCAGCCTGCCTGCCGAGTGGAAAACCATCTTTAGATTCTTGCGGTTGCGCCGTCCGCCGCTGATAGTGAATGGTTGGCAGCGCAATTGCCATTATCAGCTAACGAGGAGAATAAGCATGCCCCGTTTCTTAAATGCGGCCCTGCTGGCTGCGGCTCTGATGATCCCCATAGCGATACTGCCAACAGCCTTGCGCGCCGATGATCGCACGTACCATGACAAACAACACAATGATGACCATCACTGGGACAACCGTGAAGATCGGGCATATCGTGTGTACGTAAAAGAGAACCATCGTAAATATCGGGACTTTTCCAGGCTCAAAGAGGACGATCAACAAGCCTACTGGGGCTGGCGTCATGAGCATTCCGACGCTCAGTTGAAAATTAATATACGGTAGCTCGATTAAGGGGAACAGGGGAATAGTCTCCTGTGCCCACGCAATTGCTGTTTCTACTGAAATCGCGGACTGAAAAGCGGATCCGTCTCAGGCGACATTAACACCCACAGAGCGTAGACGCCCAGAACAGTGCCAAGGGGAAAGTTCAGGAGCTCGATGATCGCGATCACCGTTCCAATCGAACGGGCCCAAACACGGTAGTTCAGCAGTCCCACGCCCAAGGCGATGGTTGGAAGGGTGAGAATCAGCAGCAGTACCATCCAGCCGGTGAGAGTATAGCCGATTAATGGTCCATAGGCGTAAGCGGTCGCCGGGCCCGCGAAAAGCCCAAAGAAAATTATACTCGCCAGGCCGCCAAACCCGCCCACCAGAATGTGCATCAATCCCAGAAATTTGACATGGGATTCCAATTACCAGTCCACCTCGATCTCGTAGTTGTCAGCGCCGCCCTCCGGATTGCGGATCTCGAAGACCAGCCGGTAATTGTTCTTATCGGAAGGTTGCTCCACGATCTGTACCTCACCGCGTCCGCGCAGCTTCTTGGCCACGGGATTCAGGTCTGAGCGGGCGGGCAATGGCGCGAGGACGTCCGCACGTTGGCCTGTTACCGGGCGGCCCACGAGGGCTTCCGAGAGTACCGCTCCGCCCTGAATCGTGACACGTACCCTCCCTTCTACCGTGCCGCTCCACATCACTCCTCGAACCACGGGGCGTAACAGGGGCTCTTTGCCGCCGTCGCGCGGCCAAATCAGGGCGAACGAATACTCGCCTGAGCCGCTTTGGGGATCGCGAATCAATACGCGCGCGGTGTACTGGTTGCGTTCACTCGGTTGCTCTACCAATCGGATTTCGCCGCGCCCTTCAGACTGCTCCAGCCTCACTTCCACGTCACGCGCGGGCAAAGGCCGTGAAAACTTGAATTGTTCGCCGGCGACCGCTCCAGCTCCGTCTAATGTCGCGGCGACGCATGTCTTGGCTCGGCAACTGATAGTCGCTTGCCGATCCACCCGCCCGCTCCAGGCAAGCTTGTCGTTTCGACCCGGGTGTTCCAAGACCGCAGTCGACGGGTCCCAAGAAAGCGCGATCGAATAAAACGAACTGCCGGGCTGGCGATCTTCAATAGCAACGGCCAAAGTATAGTGATTGTCGAGGCTGGGCTGTTCGACGATATGAACGAATCCCCGGCCCTCCTGGACCTGGAGACGCGCATCCTGCCGCGAGTCAGGCAGCCGATCGTGAAACTGAAATTGTTGCCGTTCGACCGGCGAGCCTTCCTGAACTTTTATATCCAGGCGCTTATCTCGCAAATGGAGGATTACGACTCCGTCGACTTGGCCTTGCCAGACAAACTGCGGCCGATTCTGCGCAAACAGGACGCAGGTGAACAACAAAATCGGCGCTAGCTTCACCGCTCTCATTGTACTTAGTAACAAGGTTCTAGCGATGTAACGTGGCCTACATACTAATATTCGACCCGCGTGACGCGATAAGATAAAGGGTTCGAATCGAAGCGGCGAAACACCAGACCGCACCTGGCGTCCAATGTTCGCTGATCAACTTTTCATGGTGTCTGTACCTGCACTTTTGTTAGCATCGACAACGAATAAGTTAGTACAAACGTTCTTCGACGATACTTTCGCCGGAGTGCATCGCCTGGATTTCTTCGATTGGTCGCTGCTGGCGCCCTACTTCCTACTGCTCATCATTCTTTCCTGCTACGGCTGCCACCGCTACGAAATGATCCGGCGCTACCTCAAGCATCGCAAGAATACGCCCACCGACGCGCCCAAAAAGCTGGAAACGCTTCCGCGGGTGACCATTCAACTTCCGCTTTATAACGAGCGCTACGTGGTGGAACGCTTGCTTGAGGAAGTTGTCAAAATGGATTACCCCAGGCACCTGCTCGAAATCCAGGTGCTGGATGATTCCACAGATGATACTCACCCCTTCACCGAAGCGCTGGTGCGCGATTACAAGGCCGCCGGAGTGCCCATCGAATACATCCATCGCGCCAACCGCCATGGCTACAAGGCCGGCGCTTTGCAAGAGGGGATGAAGACCGCCACCGGCGAGTTCATTGCCATTTTCGACGCCGACTTTGTTCCACCACGCGATTTCCTGATGCGCACTATCCACCATTTTTCCGACCCGAAGGTGGGTGTGGTGCAGACGCGCTGGAGTTACCTGAACCGCCACTTCAACCTCTTAACCGAAGTGGAGGCGATGCTGCTCGACGGCCACTTTGTCATCGAGCACGGCGCACGATCCGGCAGCGGGCTGTTCTTCAATTTCAACGGAACCGCTGGGATCCTGCGCACTTCCATGATCGAAGATGCGGGCGGCTGGCAGCATGACACGCTGACCGAGGATTCCGATTTGAGTTATCGCGCGCAGCTCAAAGGTTGGCGCTTCGTCTATTTGCCAGATGTGGAATGCCCGTCGGAGCTTCCGGTGGAGACCTACGGATTCCAGGTGCAGCAATCGCGCTGGGCCAAGGGACTGACGCAAGTCGCCATGAAGCTGCTGCCGTCCATTATCCGGTCGGATCTTCCGCTTCGTGTCAAAGTGGAAGCTTTCTTTCATTTAACGCCCAACATCTCCTACCCCCTAATGCTGGTCGTTTCGGCGCTGATGCTCCCGGTCATGATCGTGCGTTTTTACATGGGATGGTTCCAGATGCTGACCATCGATCTTCCGCTGATCGTCGCGTCATTCTGGTCGATCTCGGCATTTTATATGGCGGCCCAACACGAGTTGTATCCGAAGAACTGGAAACGGTCGTTGGTGTTGTTGCCGGCGCTGATGGCCGCTGGGGTGGCTCTGACGGTCATTAATACAAAAGCGGTCTTGGAGGCGCTATTCGGGATCAAGTCCGCCTTCGCGCGCACCGCCAAGTATGCGGTTGGCGACCGCAAGGTGAAACTCGAGCACGGTGAGTATCGGCGCCGCAGCGGTTGGCTGCCTTACGCGGAACTGGCGGTGGGCGGCTATTTCCTGTACATGGTGGCATTTGCCATCGAGACCTGGAACTTCCCCGCCATCCCGTTCCTGCTGCTGTTTGTGGTCGGCTATTGGTGGGCCGGCCTCAGCACGCTGTGGCAGGAGTATCAGGGACGGCTGCGGTGGCAGCGTGAACGAGACCTCGCGCTCGAAAAGAACGCTGCTTAGTTTCCAGACTTGCGCGCACGCAACGCGAAGAGGGTGTTCCGGCCTAACAGCTCCGCCACCGACGGCACCCACTGGATCAGTTCCGGGTCGGCTTTGTACTCGAAGTATTCAACCTCACGGAAGCCCATCGAGCTTCCGAAGATGCTCGCCGATAAGCGCGCAGAGTACATATGAGAATTGGTCTGCACGAAACGGAAGCCCAGCTTCGAGGTCCGCTTGGACAACGGCCACGCCTGGCACATTGTTGAGCGCCCCGCGCAGCATGCCGCGAGAGAAGTCCAATCCAACTGGTCGTGTTCCCGATGTTTTCAGGCGCGTGAGATTTCTGCCTGTCCCACAGCCCGCATCCAGCACTGCCGCGCCGGGCTTTGGTGCCAGCAGATTCAGCGTGTGCCGTGCATCTAGAGTCACAATCGGATTTGGAGTTCGGTCGTAACTCGACGCCCATAGATCGTAGCCCTCTCGAACGCCGACCCGCTTCGTTATCTTCTGTTTCACTCGGCCAGCGTCAAGGAGCGGCGCAGGTGAAATTCGCAGCCTCGTCAATGCTGCCGGTCCCTCTGTAGAGAGCGACCTGCGGATACGGACAGAGTGGGCGTGTGCGATCGACCGTGCCGTTTTGAATGTGTGACGCGACGATCTGCTCGGGCGCTTGGCCATGCTCCACCCACTGCTCCAGGGCGCTGACCATGTCGAAAGTGTTGGGCCCTTCGCCACCCCCGCAGTGCGCCATCCCCGGGACCATGAATAGCCGGATCTCATCGGCGGTTTTGGACGCGCTCCCCATCGTCTTTGCTACGCTTTCGTAATAATTCACGCTGTTGCCGGGCGCGATGAGCTGATCGGCCCAGCCGTGATACATGATCAGCTTGCCTTTGTGGCTGAAAAACGGCCCGAGATCCGGATCGATGGCATTGATCAGGCCGTTGTCGATCTTGTCGGCGAGCGCGGTATCGGTATCCGGATTCATGGTGCGCCAATCCCAATTGGGATCTTTGTAAACGATGTAGGTGAACGTGTCGGTAGCGACAGCGGCGGCTCTCGGACCAGCCAGCGCTGCCCAACCGAGCTCGCTTCCGGGCTCCATGCCAGGAAAAATCTCTTCGCCGGTTCGAGAATTTTTCAGGGGGACATAGATCTTGCGGGCAGCTTCCACCTGCGGCGCGGTCAGACACGCAGGGCCGTCGTCACCTTCGCACTGCAATACCTTGGGATCGAAGTGGCAGCGCGTCGGATCCTGGATAAGGCCGTCCTTTAACCCGTCCAGCCTATCGCAAGCCTCCAGCACTGCTTTGTGAATGACGGGGTATTTCTCCGGCGGAATGTAGCTTCCTGGTTCTTTGTGAACCGCCTGAGCTACAGCGATCGACCAGACATGCAAATGCGTTTGGTAATTGGCTGGAGCGCCGGCGATGATGCCGTCGAAGTCAGCCGGAAAGCGATGCGCATCTTTCAGCCCTTGGCGGCCGCCGGTGGAACAGCCATTCCAATAGGAGTAGCGCGGGCTGTTGCCGTAGAAGTTTGTGATGATCGCTTTGGCGGTAACGACCATTTCGTGGACCGCGCGGTGTGCGAAATCGGTGAGTTTCTCTGGATGGCCGAGCGCGAAGCTAGCGCTGCCACCGCCCCTGTGACCAGTGTTCGTTATGGCCGTTGCATATCCGCGGCGTAGGGCTGCGTTGAATGCTTTGTAGTTAATTATGCCCCAGCCACCATTACCGACGGCTTGAAACTTGCCATTCCAACCTGAGATGGGAAGAAAGATTTCGACAACGATGTCGGAGTCACTAGTAGGGGCGATCGTCGCCAGCACTCGGCAGAAGGCAGGCAGATCGCTTACTTCGGGGTCCATCGGGGGTGCCAGTCCATGATCGGGGGCCGGCGCGTTGGGCCCGGCGGGGGAGAATCCTGCCTTGGTGATTGTAGTGTTCGGCAGAGTCAGCTTAGACAGGTTCACGCACGACGCGCGGTCTTCCGGCTCCGCGACCAGCGCGACCGCCGCGGCGGACAATAAAACGGCAATCCACGATATCCTCATTTGGCTGCTTCGGTGAAGGTGATTCGGTATCGCACCGATTCGATCTTAGTGTAGTCTAGTCCAGGCACGCTCTTCAGGCCTGTCACTTCTTTGAAGTCGCCCTTGTCCATCCGATATTGAACTATTGCCTCCGCCTCCTTGGTGGTGAGCTCGAACTGCGTCTCCAGCTCTTTGGCGGTGGCTTTGTTCACGTTGACACGCGGGCCAAAGCATTTGGCCAAATAATCGATGATAGTGTCGAGTTGCTCGTCGGTGCCTTCAGCGCCGCGAGACGCCATTTCGTCCACCGTGTTCTTCCATTTCTCCTTGGTGGTTCGAGTTTTGAAGACGACGTCGGTTCCGTGACAGCTGCCGCAGATTTTTTCATAGAGGTCCCGGCCCTTGGCTTCGGGCAGCTCCTGGGACTGCGCGGGCAGGCAGAAAAACAGGGGAAGGAGTAAGAGTGCGGATCGGTGGATTTTCATGACTTATTCGCCACGATTTTACCGCAGACGCAATTGACCTATGATGGTCTCGAATGAAGTTTTCGCGAAATCGCTGGATTCGGTGCGTCGCGCTAGCGATGCTGGCTGCATTGTGGCCCTTGCTCGGATTTCAGGACACGCATCCCGTTACCGGCCGGCGGATCGCGGGCGTAATGGGTGTGGGCGGCGCGGATTGGTTGGAGCGGCCTGAGCGCGAGACCGAAGAGCAGCCCGAGAAAGCACTGGATGCTCTCGGTCTGAAGCCGGGCATGACCGTGGCGGATCTTGGCGCTGGCACCGGCTATATGAGCTTGCGGATGGCCAAGCGGGTGGGCCCGGCCGGCAAGGTCTATGCCAACGACCTGCAGCCCGAGATGCTACGCATGCTGCGGGAGAACGCAGCCCGAGAGAAGCTCACGAATGTAGAAACAGTGCTCGGCACCGAGTCCGATCCCAAGCTTCCCAAAGGACAAATGGACCTGGTGCTGCTGGTGGACGTATATCACGAGTTCTCTCAGCCACAGCAAATGATCCGGAAAATCCGAGACGCGCTGAAGTCCGACGGCCGGCTGGTGCTGCTCGAATATCGCAAGGAGGATCCCAAGGTCCCCATCCGGCCGGAACATAAGATGAGCGTCGCGGAAGTGAAGGCCGAGCTTGAGCCGGAGGGTTTCATACTAGGGCCCGTGATCGAGACACTTCCGCGCCAGCACATCCTGATCCTGACCAAAGCCCCAGATTCGAGAACTCCTTCGCGTTGATCGCCGGCATGCCCGACTTCAAGAAGCTGATAGCTAGATTGAAGCGGCATTACGGAGAACCGAAGCTGCCCCCAGCCCGCGGACCCTTCGAGCTCGTGATGTGGGAGAACGCGTGCTACCTGCTGCCCGACGAGCGTCGGGCCGAGGTGTTCGAGGGTTTGCGCGCGCAAGTCGGATTGAAAGCCGCGTCGATTCTCAAGGCGAATGGCGAGACACTGCTGGCGTTGGCCAAGCGGGGCGGCATGCGTCCGGAGACACGCGTTTTCCGGTGGCGTGAAATTGCCCGCATCACGGTGAGCCAGTTCGGCGGAGATCTCGACCGGATTCTCGATGAACCGTACGAAAAGGCCAAGCGGGCATTGAAGCAGTTTCCGACCATCGGAGATCCGGGAGCGGAGAAGATTCTGATGTTTTGCGGCGTGGGCCGCGGGCTACCGCTTGAATCCAACGGGCTTCGAGTGCTGACGCGTGTGGGCTATGGGCGGGCGCAAAAGAACTACGGCGCCACGTATCGCTCGGTGCAAGAGGCTTTGCAAAACGAGCTTCCCCATGACGCCGCGGATCTAGGCGCCCATCTCTTGCTGCGCGAGCACGGCAAGACTTTATGCAAGACCAATGCTCCGTTGTGCCGCGCGTGTCCGGCGGCAGACCTCTGTTCGTTTCCGATGAAGTAACGCGTAGGTTCGGTGTTAGGCCGCTTTGGCCGATCCGTGCGGATCGATCACGAACTTCTTGGCTGCGCCTTTGTCGAAATCCTTGTAGCCTTGCGGGGCTTGATCGAGCGGAATGATGGTGGCGTTGACAGCCTTGGCGATTTGGATCTTGTCATGCAGAATAGCCATCATCAACTGCCGGTTGTACCGCAGCACCGGACATTGGCCGGTGGCGAACGAATGTGATTTCGCCCAGCCCAGCCCTATTCGGATTCCGAGATTGCCGACCTTCGCATTGGAATCCACGCCGCCCGGGTCGTCGGTGACATAGAGGCCCGGGATTCCGATTGCGCCGCCGGCGCGCGTGATGGTCATCACCGAGTTCAGCACGGTGGCCGGTTTTTCGACTCCGGCGTCTCCGCCATGGCCGCGCGCTTCGAACCCGACGCAATCAACGGCCGAGTCGACTTCCGGCACGCCCACGATCTGCGCGATCTTATCGGCTAAGTCGCCATCTTTCCGCAGGTCGATTGTCTCGCAGCCAAAGCTCTTGGCCTGCGCCAAACGCTCGGGAATCATATCGCCGACGATCACCACCGCCGCGCCCAGCAAGTGGCAGGAGGCCGCGCACGCCAATCCAACGGGTCCAGCGCCAGCCACGTAAACCACTGAGCCCGTTCCTACGCCCGCGGTAAAAGCGCCATGGTAGCCGGTCGGGAAAATATCGGAGAGCATGGTCAGGTCCTTGATCTTCGACATCGCCTTGGCTTTGTCCGGGAACTTGATGAGGTTGAAATCGGCGTAGGGGACCAGGACGTATTCAGCCTGGCCGCCTACCCAACCGCCCATGTCGACGTAGCCATAAGCGCCCCCGGGACGCGCTGGATTCACGGTGAGGCAGACTCCAGTCTTGCCTTCGCGGCAATTTCGGCACCGGCCGCAGGCGATGTTGAACGGTACGGTTACCAGGTCGCCGACGTTCAGGAACTCGACATCGCTCCCTTTTTCGACAACCTCGCCAGTGATCTCGTGGCCCAGCACGAGTCCCGATGGCGCCGTGGTGCGGCCGCGAACCATATGTTGATCGCTGCCGCAGATATTGGTGGTTAAGATCTTTAGAATTACGCCGTGGTCAATCTTCTTGCCTTTGGGGTTCTGCAATTTAGGGTAGTCGATCGACTGGACCTCGACCTTGCCCGGTCCGAGATAGACAACTCCACGATTACTTGCCATAAATGATCTCCTTTCGTGCTTGTAAGAACTAGAATGCTTTCGCGCCGGCTTCGGCCACGGCGTGATCCTGATCGCCGGATCCGCCACTGACGCCGACCGCGCCGACCACTTTGCCGTCGCGCTTCAGCGGAATGCCGCCAGCGAAAATCATGATCTTGCCGTTGTTGGACGCGTGGATTCCAAAGAACTGCCCGCCTGATTGCGAATGAGCCGCCAGATCCTTGGTAGCGATATCGAACGCGCGGGACGTATAGGCTTTCTTCATTGAAATATCAATGCTGCCGATCCAAGCCCCGTCCATACGGACGTGCGAGACGATGTTGCCGCCCCCATCCGCCACGGCGATGTTCATCGGTTGACCGATTTCGGCCGCCTTTTTCTCGGCTGCCGCGATAACTCTGCGTGCGTCTGCCAGACTAACCATCTTTCTTCTCTCCTTTGATTGCCGCGGTGAATCCGCGATTTGCGATTATATCCTAGTCGCGCTCATTCTGACATAGCAGAAATGGGCTGAAACTTTCGGGCCCGCTAGGCGACTTTGCGCAGCTTCGTAACACGGCCGACTTCGACCCACTCCACCACGATGATGTTTCCCACGTGATCGAAGATGGCGCTGTGAGGCGCGATGAACTTTCCAGGCGTGAAATTCTCGCGCTCCTTGGTGCGAAGCTGCCCCCATTCCGGATTGGTATATTTGCCATCGCCCAGATGGGTGATCACTTTGTTGTCTTTGTCCATGAGCGTGACGCGAGCTAGCAGATCCGGCACCACCACGACATCGTTTTGTTCGTGGAAATGGCACGGAAGCTGAGTGCCCTCGACGAAATCGATATGCTTGCCGTCCAGCGTAAAGCGCTGGATGCGGCGATTGGTGCGGTCGGCCACTAACAGGACCGGCGTGCTTTCGCGCGTGTCCACCATCAGACCGTGCGGCGTGTTGAGCTGACCGGGCTCTTTGCCGGGACCGCCGAAGGTAGCAAGGAGCTCGGGCTTGCTGTTGTATTTGTTGATATAAGACGAGCCGTATCCGTCGCCGACAAAGAAATCGCCATTGGGCGCGACGGCTACGTTGGTCGGCCGGTAATTCAAGCCGGGTTTACCAGGGCCCTTTTCGTAGGGTTTCGATTCGCTCGGATAACCCATGGTCCAGACTTCCTCGCCCTTCAGCGTCCGCTTGGTGACAATGCCGTGCAGTTGATCGCAAATATAGAGGTACTCATCTTTGCCCTCCTTGCGCAGATGCAGGCCATGCGCGCCCAGCTTGTATTGCTTCCCCCAGGAGCGGACGAACTTCCCTCTCTGATCGAACACGACGATGGTGTCGCTGCTCTCGCTCGCCGCACCGACGGTGTGGTGGATATAGATGTTCCCGTGCGAGTCCTCGCAAACACCATGGGTGTTGCCATATTTGATGTTGCCCGGCAACTCGCCCCAGTCATGAATGCATTCGTACTTGTATTCGCCATCGCCCAAGATGGGCGCTTTGGCGCCGGCTTTGTCGGTGGCGCCGAGAATCAACGGCGCGGCGGCTGTGGCGGAGAGAAAACTGCGGCGGGTGGTGTCCATTTCGATGCTCCTTCGACGGCCATCCTTCGATGGCCTTATTGGAGAGGATACACTATCCGTGGAGTCTTCTCGCGAGGGAACACCTCGGTGATCTTGGTGGCTTCGTTCGGCGGCCTAAAAGACCACGGAAGGCGCCCTCCACCGTGGAGCGCCTGCACGGGACC
>Ga0210406_10005679_pt1 | contig 13018 bp, 9 predicted proteins | sample IncBWC30MmetaG_FD_155454 | JGI IMG/M metagenome (GOLD analysis project Ga0210406, IMG submission 155454) | Forest soil microbial communities from Barre Woods Harvard Forest LTER site, Petersham, Massachusetts, United States - Inc-BW-C-30-M | ecosystem: Environmental > Terrestrial > Soil >...
AGGCAAGGTAGATGTCGCCGTGTTAGCAACGGCGGTGTCTCACGTTTGGTAAACGGCTACAACTATCTCGTCGGTGCAACACCAACCCCAGCCCCGCCCACCCCAACGCCAACGCCGACCCCAACGCCCAGTGGAACCAACCTCAGCGCTTGCGCTGACATTACCAAGAGCGGCTCTTACACGCTCACCCAAGACGTCAGTTCAGGTGGCACGTGTTTCTTCATCGACGCGGATAACATCACGCTCAACTTGAACGGCCACACCATTACCTACGGCACCTCCGGTGGAACACGTCCTACCCCCGGCGTTCTGCTGGCCGCCGATTGGTACTCCGGTTACAACATCGCTCGCTCTGGTTCCACAGATAAGCATGGGAATTTCGAGATCTACGGCGGCTCGATTGTTGAGTCGACGAACGGCCCGGCCAAATCGCCGGCAATCTGGGTTGGTGAGAGCAACGACATCAGTCCCGCGCCGAAGGTGCATGATCTGACCCTGAAGACATTCACAGAGGATTCGTCGCCGATATTCGGAAGCGCAACGGCATCAGGCTGGCGGATATACAACAACAACATCTACTACATGTCCAAACAGGTCTCGGACCGGCACCAGTTCTTCGGTGACGCTATCTGGATTGCGGACGCCGAGCAGGCCGCGGGAACTATTCCTGACCAGATTTACAGCAATCACATCTACGCGGCTCCACAAGGCGGCATCCGCGATACGCACAAGAACGCGGGGATCTACAGCAACGACATCACGTTCAACAGTTTCTATACCAACGATTTCTGCATAGACGCGCCGGCGGATGGGCAGGATATCTTCAGCAACACCTGTCACCCAACCAGCGGCCGCGGCTTCCATACCAATGCCAATAACGTCTACATCCACCACAACAATGTCGTCGTCACCGAGCTGAGTCAGAACGCGGAGTACGGCGGATGCGAAATTGGCGGTGCCTACGGCGTTCAGGTAGAGTACGACAACAGCGTCAACCCTCTGCCGCCTACCGGCATACGTGTGGCATACAACTACATCACGGCAAACGCGGGCGACTGCGACGCAATCGGTCTTCGCATGACCTCAATGCAATTAGCTGGTTCTGTCACATACACCGGCAACAACGTGACGACTACGAACGCGGGCAAGAACGGCAGGGACTACTCACTGTCCTTCTCAGATGTGAACGAAGTCGGCTCCAACTTCCAGTACTCCGGCAATACCTTCAGGAGCCAGTACGCGTACGTCACCGTCGATTGGGATGGAGCGTATGTTGTAGTGCCTGCCGGGCAGTCCTGGCTCGGTGCGCCCAAATATTCCATCGATAATGAGAATGGTGGAAACGGCGGCGGACCGACGTTCACACAGTCCATCACTGTGGACGATTCCACTCCCGGAACCATTCATTGCGGCGCGAATGCCAAGGGTTACACCCGCGAAGGAAGCCAGAGCGTTCAATGCAATAACCAGAGCGGTAATCCTTTGTAATTACCGATAGTTTCAAAACAATAACTGACTTGAGTCACTCGTGGGGTAGATGGCGCGCAGCTATGCTGCGCGCCATCGCTCGTTATACATCTCTCTGCTTGGCGCCTTTTGTTGGGAAATTCAGCTAAGCTGAATGTTCATGCTAATCACTTTGGCGTTTGTAGCACTTCTCGCTGCCCCAGTTCGTAACACCACTGACCTTGCCACTTCGGTCGCGGCGAAGTATGCAGCTTCGAGCGCGGACGAGGCGGAGACAAAATCACGCGAGATGAAGCCACTCACATCCTGCGGACCTTTGCGGCGGCGGAGTACGTTGTACGCTTTGCAAAATGATGTCACGTCCGCTGGAACCTGCTTTTCGATCGAAGAAGACAACATCACTCTCGACTTGAACGGACACACGGTAACCTATGCAACGACCGATGGAACGAAGGCGACCTTCGGTGTTTTGGCCGCCGATTGCTGGGAGAAGTCTGTCGAGGGAAACCCTTGCGGCGGGAGCCACAGGCACCCCGTAGTAATGAATGGAAAAATAGTGCAGGGTCCGGGTGCGGCGTCCATGTCTCACGCTTTGCGCTTTGGCCAGGCTTCGAATCTGACCGGAATAATCGTGCACGACCTCGACATCACGATCAGCGCGCAGGATTCCATCGGCATTTACAGCGAGTATCTACCGGGCGGCAGCGACATTTACCGGAATACCATCCACAACAACGTAAAGGTCATCAGCAACCGGCATCAGTTCCGGGGGACGAGTATCAAACTCGACGAGGAGGGCACAGCGAAACTGCCCGACTTGATCCATGACAACACCATCATAGGTGGCCCGCATGCCGGCATACGGAGTGACAACCCGGCAGGTACGCGAATCTACGCCAACGACGTCAGCCAGGATACGACCTACACGAATGGTTTTTGTATCGACGCGGCGGGAAAGGGGATAGAAGTATCCGGCAACAAATGTCACCCCACTCACGGGCGGGGAATCCACACCCATGCAAGTGGTGTGAGGATCTTTGACAACGTCATCGAGACGATCGACAGCGACAAGAACGCGGAGTACAACGGCTGCGAAATTAATGGCACCTACGGCATCCAGATTGAAAGTGATGGTCCCGAGGACCCGACAGACATCCGCGTCTATCACAACCAGGTCAAAGTACATGCGGCGGAATGTACAGCGGAGGCAATGCGTCTTACAGAGCTAAAGAAAGGCGCGTCGGTCGAGATTTACGACAACACGTTCATCGCGGTCCAGGACAAGATAGGGGCGAATCTCTCGGACAAAGGTGCGCGAGGTTTTTCCGTCGGAGACGTGAGCGGAGATCACGTTGTTTTTACCCATAACATCGTGCAGGCAGATACGGCGATATTTCATACGGACTGGGACAGCTGCCGCTCGATGAAGCTGAAAGAAAACACATTTCGCGCAGGTGTCCACGGCACCGGAACGCTCCTGGCGGAGTTTGGCAATGGCGCCGCCCCGTCCCAGGAAAATGTTTTCGAAAACAACGTAATCCAGGGATTTTCATCGTCGTCTGCGAAGTTCGGCGAATATGTCGGCGACAGTTGGTTCGTTGTTGTGTCCGCGCTGAAGGTTCATCTGGACGATCAGAACGGAACTGCCCTCGCAGGCGCGACGGTAGAAGCCATCGGGCTTTCAGAACCTTCGGGGAGCGTTGTCAGCGATGCGCACGGTGACGCGCAGCTCTCGATTCCATTGCTACGCGTTGAGAATAAGCAACCGCTCAAAAAATATGCGGCGCAGATGATCACCATAAACCGCGAAGGATGCCTGCCGGAGCGCGTCGTGCTGCCCCAGCCGCAACCCAGTGAAATACGTCGCACCCTCACGTGCAACGCCCGCGGCAATTAGCTCATCGCGTTCGCATCTCGCTTGACCTCAGAGATGCAGAGTCGAAGCTTTCCTGACTGCTCGCGAGGTATCTCGGCCAACCTTACAAAGTTCACTCGCACTGGCGTCTTCATGATGTCGTGGAAGAGAACGCACAGCCGTTTTAGTTCTTCCTCTATTGAGCGCTCGTCTCCTTGTGCGGCATAGCGCACGATCAGGGATTGAGTGTTTTTCTGCACAATCTGCACCTGCCTGACGCAGCTCAGTGTCTCCTTCATGGTCGCCATTCGCGTTCCGAAGGTGATGCCAGGAACTTCAGTCCCATCCGGCAGCAGCAGATTGTCATTCGAGCGACCGAGAAGTTTCTTGACCTTCGGGTACCAATTTCCGCATGCGCAGGCTTGCTCGTCGACGATCACGCAATCGCCAGTGGAGTAACGGATCATCGGCATGCCGTAGTTCAACAGGTCTGTGATGATCAGCTTATGCATCGGTCCGTCAGGGGTCACGCCCGCATATTCAAATTCGACAAAGCAGCCCGCTGGATGAAAGTGAAGTCCTGTATGACTTTCGCACTCAGACCCGATCATGCCCACATCCCGGCTGCCGTAATGGTCCGTTGGCTTGGAGCCGAAAGCGCGCTGAATAAAATCGCGCTCGACCTCTGAAACCGCCTCGGCGGTCGTAATGATCACTCTCGGCTGATGCGCCTTCAGCTTATTGATCAGCACATATTCCGCAAATCGGGCGAGCGTCACGCTGTAACCATACAAAACCTTCGGCCGTTGCTGATTCAAGCGTGCAAAGAAGCGCGCAAATATCTCATCGCTGATTTGACCGGCGGCCGCTGCATAGCGCCGCATCACGCCTTCTTCGTAAAGCCGCCAGCGCCAGCTCGGATTTAACTCGAGGTCACGCTCCGCGCCCCAGATCATGAGAATCGAGTCACCTTGGTCGTAGCCGACCATCCGGTTCAGATGACATTGAAGGGCGGTTTTCTTGCGAAGTGCCTCGGTATCTCTCCACAGTCTCACTGGCGTACTCGTCGTGCCGCCGGTTGCCGCCGCGTGCAACTCCTCTACCGAATGACGTCTCGAGCGCAAGTCTTCTTCATGCGTGCGCAACAGATCTCTGGTCAGGACCGGAAGAGGCAAGCGCTCACCCGGTTTCCATTCAGAAGGATGGAAGCCGGCCTCGTCAAAAAGCCTGCGGTAATAGGGCGTCGCGTCATACGCATGCTCAATCAGTCGCTTGAGGCTCGCCGCCTGCATCGCGCGCTGATCGGCGTGCGATGCGTGTTCAAATCGGTCAAGCTCCCTTAGGCGCTTGCCGAGTCCCTGGTGCCGCTCGCTTTCAAGAAGCGGCAATATGACGTTGTTATGAACCCATGCCATGAAAAGTTTCCGTCATGCAACTAAGGTTTGCAGTTCAGTCTTTACGAAGCGAAACTTGCCGGAAGCTTCGCAGGGGATGCTGTCGACGAGCGATGTCGAAAGCTGCATCGTGTCACGCAGGTAAAAATTGAGACGACGCTTCAATTCGTCGACGGCATCCGTCGCCTGCCCGGCGATCGCGACAACATTCAGGTGGACATGCGTCGCTCCTCGCTGCACAAATTGCACCTGTCTCAACCCGGGCAGGTCAGCAATCACAAGCGTCGCCAGCGCGATCCCCGAAAGCAGAGTGCCGTCCGGCAGCCGCAGAAAGTCCGTGACTCGCCCATCGATGTTCGCCAAACGCGGCAAGCTTCTGCCACACGGACACGGAGAATCTTCAGACCAGCTCGCCATATCACCAATCTCATAGCGAATAAGAGGCATGCTGCGATTGAACAGATCTGTTACCAGCACGCGGCCCATATTTCCACTGGCGCCGGCGACGGGTTCGATCTCGAGAATCAGAGCATCGGCGTTAACATGCATTCCAGTGTGGTACTCGCATTCACTCGCCAGCACTGAAATCTCGCGGCATCCGTACCGATTGAACACCTTTCCGCGGAACGTTTCTTCCAGAAAGGCCCTATCCTCAGGCCGCAGGATCTCAGCCGTCGTAATCATGGAGTCGAACCGGATATCATCCGCGCCCACCTCAGCGCAGTGCCTGGCAAACATCACCGCCGACTGAGCGTATGCCACCATATGCCTCGGCCGGTACCTGCGCAGAATTTCGATATAGGCGTTCAGATCATTGGGCCCGATGCTCACCGTATTCAAAGGCAACATGCGGTGCAACATGCGCTGGCGCCAGGTCACGCGCGGCGTCGAAGAGTCGCCCACGTCAATCTTGGCGCCCCACAACTGCGCGCACCAGTCGCCGGGCCGCAGTCCCGCCCACGAATTGTGCCGGTCAGTGCTCGCGCGACGCGAATCGAATCGCTCCTTGTCCACCCAGAACTGCAACGGAATGCCTGTCGATCCGCCGCTCTGGTTCCTTACGCGCAACTTCTCAGGAATGTTTTGCGCCATCATTTCTGGCTTGTGGTTCTGGACATCTTGCTTCGTTACGACAGGAAACTTCTTAAAGTCGCTCAGAGAAGTGATGTCGAATGGCGTTATACCGAGCTTCTCCATCCGGCGCCGATAGAACGGAATGTTCTTGTACGCATGCGTAAGCTGTATGCGCAGGCGCTCGATCTGTACAGCTTCCAACCTGGAAGGGGACAGATATTGGTCCCGCGCGAATGCTTTCGCATAATTAAGATAGGTCGGGTGATCCCGTATAGTCCACAGAGGGTAAATGACCTTGCCAACCAGCCCGCTGCTTAACTGTTGAGCGAAAGAAGATTTCAACTTGCTACCCTCGCGAGCTGTTCTGCGAAATCTTGATATTGTGCAGATCCGATCTGGTCGCTTAGCTTTTGTGAAATCAGGCTGCCGTATACCTGTTCAATCGGAGCGAAAGTGAACGACGCCAGCAGGTTCGCAATGCGTCCTTCCATGGTGTTCACTCCCCAGGTCTGACGGACCGTTGACTTCCAGTCGAGCTTCAGCAGCGGCTGGTAGCCATCGATCTCCCATGGATGCACATATACGGTGAACGGCTCAGTGTCCCAGCGGTTGATGCACGCGAGGCCGGTGCGCACATATTGGTAGGGCAGCAACCTGAGATAAGCGCCGCCGCCAACGGGCAGATTCAGACCCGCGATGCGCCACGTCGCAATCGGAATCTCAAGCAGACTCGACTCGCCAATGTAGTAGGGAGTGCGCGGCGATTTTGCGTTGCCATAGAAAGGATGCTTCACCGGATTGATGCTGGAGTCGTAGCGGAACCCCAGGTCCTCGAGTACCTCGAAGGCCCACTCGGTGCCCGGCGTGATTGAGAAACTCGGCGCCCGATAACCGCATATACCCGCGCCACATGCGTCCTCGATCGCTATTTTCGCGGCCCGCGTGTCCTCGCGGAATAACTCGCGATTCAGCCGGAACACCGGACGATGACGGTCGCTGTGACATCCCAGTTCGTGTCCGCGTTCCCGCACCTGACGTACCAGCGAAGGATATTTTCTTGCGACCCACCCCAGCACAAATACCGTGGAGCGGGTGTTCCCCTCATCCAGAACGTCGAGAAGGCGCGAAACGCTGGAGCGAATTCGCGACGGCATAACGTCCCACTCCGAATAGGAAACTGCCTTCGTCGCCACCTCGGTATGGAAGTAATCTTCGAGATCGATCGTGAAAGCATTGACGATCGGTCGCCGCTCCACGCGCGAACTGATTGCCGAGCCGCCGGCTGGTGCCGTGAGTTCCATCACGCGCACCCCGCTACTTTTCGCGGTTGTCGCACTGACGTCTTGTGTCTGGCGAAGTCGGGACGAGATAAAAATGCTAAGCAGAATACAGAGCGATCCAAATGACAAGATCCCAACGCCAGGCGTCAGAACATGCATCCACAACAACAATGGATGGAGCGCCAAAATTGCCACTGCCAAGGCCACTGTTCGAAATTGGCTTCTTCTACGTGCGAGCATTGCGCAACCACCTTGAAAAAAGTCTTTCGCAGATGTATAGGCACGTAGCGTTCCAAAGTTATTGCAGGCGACCGTTCCAAATCGCGGGGAAACAAGGGCCAATCGCCCCGGTCGTTGCAAAATTGCGCAATAAATTGCAGGTAAAAGAGATTGGATGAGCCGGCAAAGTCCCTCAGAGTGCTCAGCGAAGGGGACGGCTATCGGCGGAAGGTGATGACTTGCAGGTTTGCGATCGCCGCACGCGGAATGCAGATGCATTCCTGGTTTGCGGCTTCGTCCAGCGGATAGAGCATCAGGCACGGGCCGTTCATCAGGCTCAGAGAATTGTCGATCTTGCCTTCGATGACTTCTCCGTCAGTGAAGGAGACACGCACCCAGAGGTATGGCGGGATTGCCGCGGAGTCGAAGAAGCGCACACCCTCCTCTGCGTCGGTCTCCAAGTCCTTTACAAAGTGAATCGCCTTAATAGATAGCCATTCGAACTGAGAAGGAGTGCTATCGCCGGCCGGCTGCAATGTAACGGATTCAGGTGTCAGCCCAGGTGAGAACAGATGCTCATCCATCGCGTCCGTCGGGAATCCGAGCGAGATCAGGTGCCCGCGGCACTCCGGCCCGGACAGGCTGCTGATAGCGACGGGCCTGATCTTTGATTGCATCAGGTCGAACAAAGTCTTGCTCATTAAGCGGATGCTTCCAAGTGATATTGGCGAATCTTATAGAGCAGGGTCTTGTAGCTGATTTGCAGCTTTTCTGCGGCAATACGGCGGTTCCAGTTCGCCTGGCCAAGCGCGGTTGTAATCGCCTTGATTTCGATTTCGTCCTTGCTTGAACGAACGGCAAACTTCAAGCCGTCTTCGCTCGGCGCCGCGTTCTCATGGTTGACGACGGCCAAGGACATTGGCTTCGATTTGGTCTTTGATTCCAGCTCTACAACTGCGACCGTCTCGTCCCTCATGATGATGTAGCGCTTCACGAAGTTGCCGAGCTCGCGCAGATTGCCGGGCCAGTGATATTCGAGGCTTGCTGCGATCAACCGCGGCGAGAATCCAATCGGCTCCACGTTGTACGTAGTTGCCAGGCGGGTCGCCATATCGTTCAGCAGATAGGGAATCTCCTGACGGCGCTCGCGTAGCGGTGGAACGTGAAGGACGAACGCGTTCAGGCGATAGTAGAGGTCTTCGCGGAACGTCTTGTTCTCAATGGACTTTTCTATATCGATATTTGTCGCTGCGAGGATGCGCACATCGACCTTAGTATTGGTGCGCCCGCCCAGGCGTGAGAACGTTCCGTCCTGCAACACATGCAGCAGTTTTGCCTGCAACTGCGGACTCATCTCTCCAATCTCGTCCATCAGAATGGTTCCGCGGTCGCAAAGCTCGAATTTGCCCGGCTTCGGCTTCATCGCTCCGGTAAACGCGCCTGCTTCATAACCGAACAACTCGCTTTCGAGCAGATCGGCTGGCAGAGCAGCGCAATTTACTTTGAGCAACTGCTTCTTCGCGCGCGCGGAGTTTACATGAATCAATCGCGAGACGACTTCTTTGCCTACACCGCTCTCGCCCGTGATGAGAACCGGAACATCCGTTCTGGCGATGGTCGCCACTTGCGCGCGGATCTGGCGCATCGCCGGCGATGCGGCCAGAAAGACATACCCGTCACCAAGCTCTTCCAGAACCAATCCATCTGGAGTCTGGGCCAAGGCGAGAGTCGACTTCGATGCAAGGCACTCCGTCACTTGTGCGACGTCGTCGCGTGAAATCGGCTTATTCAGAAATGCCGTTGCGCCGGTCCTTGAAGCTTCAAGGACGAAGTCGGCGTTCGCATAGTACGAGGTCATCGCCACGTCGAAATCGAGGCGCTGCTTGCGCAGCTTCGCAAGCATCTCCAATCCATCGATGTCCGGCAGAGCAGCATCCAGAATGAGTAACTGAGGCATGAAGCCGCGCGTGTGGATCATTTCCAGGCAGGCGGCTCCCGTGGTAACGCACTTAGCGTGGAACTTCGTCGGATCAAGGAGATTGGCAAGATACTTCCCGACGGAGGGTTCACTGTCGGCGACGAGAATAGGAATACGAGAGTCCATAGGGTCCTTGGAAGATCGAATGGTTCAATAGCAATTACAGCAAATCGATAGGCGACACTGCCCCAGCAACCGGCAGGGGCACTTTATGGCAAGAGCCCACAGCCGATCCTTTGCCACTCAAACGCTTGGGGGCGCGGGCGGCGAACAAAGGCGGTCTGATTGAGAAACCAGGCAAAGCGGAACATGTGCAGCCAATTCATATGCAGCCATTTCAGAGAATGCAGTATGTGCATTGATTTGCACCCTATCAGCACTCTCTACGGTCTGACGTTGGAATTAGAAATTGAGTTGTGTGCACATTTCTTTATAGAAAATCACTCTGGAAGCGTGCGGTACTCAATTCATGCAACACCAAACTTGAACATCATCATTGCGCACATTGTTCTTTTATGACCCCTACAAAGTAGTAACCAACTTTTCGATTACCCCTCTAACTAGTTGATCACTCCCCCCAGATCTTTCCTCTGCACGCGATTTCCCTCGCCAGGCCCGGCGCTCCCATGCTTTGGCCGCCAACGTGCTACTGCCTCCATCGAGGAAAGATCGCAATGCAGATCAAGCACGAAACTACGCCGGAGGTCGTACTGCTCGGAAATTCTCCGGCCATCCAGCGCACCCGGCTCCAGCTCGAAGGCGCTGCTGTCGCAGAGGCGCCCGTCCTTATCACTGGCGAGAGCGGGACCGGCAAAGATCTGGTGGCCCGGCTGCTCCATGACAAGAGCAAGCGTTCAAACCAGCCCTTTGTAAAAGTAAACTGCCCGGCGATCCCGACCCATTTGTTTGAGAGCGAACTGTTCGGATACGAGCCCGGTGCATTCACCGGGGCAAACCACTCCAAGCCAGGCAAGTTTGAACTCGCCAACGACGGCACCATCTTCCTCGATGAAATCGGCGAACTAGCACTGCCGCTTCAGTCGAAACTGTTGCAGGCACTGCAGGACTTTCAATTCGTCAGGCTCGGCGGAGTCCAAGACAGAAAAGTCGACGTGCGCGTGATTTGCGCGACGAATCGGGATCTCACTAAGGAAATCGAAACCGGCACCTTCCGTGCCGATCTCTTCTACAGAATCAACGTTTTGCAGATTGCGATGCCTTCCCTCCGGGAGCGCGCCGAGGATGTTCCGCTCCTGATGGAGCACTTCATTCGCCTCCACAGCGACCAGTCCGGCCGCAGCACACTGCCGCTTTCGAACTCGATCATGGCGGTGCTCAACGCATATCACTGGCCCGGAAATATTCGCGAACTCGAAAACCTTGCCAAGCGGTACGTCTTTATGGGCGGCGAAGACAGCATTCTCTCTTCCTTGCGCGAACGCAGCGAAGGAAACCCATTCGCTACGGAAATGATCGACGTAAACACGCCTCTGCGCATTCAGACCAAGAAGGCCCTCCGTCATCTGGAGCGGCGCATCATTCTGCAGGTCCTGCAGGCGCATAAGTGGAATCGGCGCAAGACCGCCCGCTCGCTCGACATCAGCTACAGGGCACTGCTCTACAAGATCAAAGAAGCCGGGGTGCCACCGCTTCGCCATATCAAGAACACCGCCCCCAAGGAGGAGTAGGCAATGAAGTCCCCGAAGTACAACCAGAAGGTGTTTGCAGCAGCGGCAATATGCTGCCTTGGGTTGGGCATCTCCTCCGCCGCGCAAGAAGCGGCAAATGTAGTACCCGCCAATGCGGCAGTCAGCGGCGCAGCCACAAACGGCGCGACCAGAACGTCGCCATCGGCGTTTACAGATGCCGCCGCTCCATACCGCATCGGGGTCGATGACGTACTGACCATCAGCGTCTGGCATGAGCCAGATCTATCCCGTACGGTGCCGGTGCGGCCCGATGGCCAGATCTCTTTACCGCTTGTCGGCGATATCAAGGCCGCCGGCAAGACGGCGGTTGAACTGCAGAGCGAGTTACGCCTCTCTCTCGCCAAGTTCGTCAAAGATCCTGAAGTGAACGTCATCGTCTCCGACATTCGCAGTCAGCGAATCAATGTCATCGGCGAAGTAACCAAGCCCGGCACATATCCACTGACTCAATCCATGGGTGTCCTCGACGCAGTCGCCCAGGCGGGCGGCCTGAGGGACTTCGCGAAAAAGAAGAGCATTTACGTGTTGCGCCTTATGCCCGACGGCAGCCGCACCCGCCTGCCTTACAGCTACCAGGCTGTGGTCAAGGGTTCAAAGAATGCCCAGGAATTGATACTGCAAGCCCATGACACAGTGGTGGTCCCATGAGTAGCGACAGGGAATTACGACAAGCAAAGCGGCGGAAGATCGGGGCGCTAAGCGTCTTCGCTCTTCTGGTGTTGGTTGCTGCGCCGGGCTTCGGTCAGGTTCCCGATCCGATTTATAGTGATCCGACTGATCCCGGGTATACCGGGCCAGCTCCGGTGACCAGAGACACGGTCACCACCCCGAATCTCGGCAACGTAAACGAGAATGCCGACACGACGCAATATGTCGATCGTGAGGCAGGCCCCTTCAATCTTGGCATCGATCTCAAATCTGGCTATGGCGATAATCTCTTTAATACGCCGGGCAGCACGCAGTCCGGCTATTACACCGGCTTTGGCGTTCCTGTTGGTTTGCGCCTGAGAAGCAAGCAAACGCTGTTTAATGCCAACTACCGCATCGACCAGATCTACTACCCGCAGTTCTCAGATGTTGCCAATACCTCGCAATCATTGACAGGCCAGTTGGAGCACCACGCATCAGAACATACGAGCTACTTCTGGAATCTTAGCGGCGGGCGCATCAATAATTTCGGTCAATATCTACCGGCGTTCATTCAGATCGGCAATACGGGAGTAGCACAAGGCTCGGTTCGCACGAGCGGCTTAGAGAACGGCTACACCACCTCCAACGCCGCCAGTTCGCTCGGCTTCACGCACGGTCTCAGCGAAAGAAATCAGGTGTTCGGCACTGTAACGATTGGCTGGGTGGAGCAAGCGCAGGGCAAAGCTGACCCCGGGCAGCCGCGGCAGCTTATTCGCAGTGAAGTGGCCGGGCTCGATCTGCGATACGACCACGCAACAGGACCGCGTTCGAGCATTGGCGCTGAGGTTACCAACGTATACATCCGCGGCCTCGCTCCTCGCGGACACGATAACTACACGACTCTCTCGGCCATTTATCGTCGGACTCTGACTGCCCATCTCGATTTTCACGCCTCCGCCGGCCCGCTCTTCAGCGTTGCCAGCGGCGGAGGGGTGGGCAGCCAGCAGAACTTCACCTATGCCGCAAGCGCGAACATGGATTACAGCATCGCGCACACACGCATCGGGGTCGGGTACAACCGCGTCTTGCAGCTCGGCTACATCCAGTCTTCGATTACAGCGAATCAATTCTCCGGTATGTTTGATCGCGAATTGTCACCGACGATCGACCTCACGATCGACGGGAGATACGTCCTCTCAGATTCGTCCTCCGCGTTGCTGCGCCAGTCGCAGTTTGGCGTGGACGGCAGAATTAACAAAAGAATCGCGGCCAATATTTTGCTGTTCGTGAGCGCAACCCGCTCTCAACAAACCGCGCCGAGCGCGCTCGGCAATACCAATTCTTTCAGCCGTGACGATGTATCCGCCGGTATAACCGTGCTTTTTGGAAACCCGATTTACAGCAGAGGAGTC
>Ga0210406_10005681_pt1 | contig 13015 bp, 8 predicted proteins | sample IncBWC30MmetaG_FD_155454 | JGI IMG/M metagenome (GOLD analysis project Ga0210406, IMG submission 155454) | Forest soil microbial communities from Barre Woods Harvard Forest LTER site, Petersham, Massachusetts, United States - Inc-BW-C-30-M | ecosystem: Environmental > Terrestrial > Soil >...
AGCCCGCCTCGTAGCGATCGCCGAAAAGATCGGCGGCCTTCAGATTCTCTATGCCGGCAAAGCCCACCCCGCCGATAACGCCGGCAAAGGCCTCATCCGCGACGTCTACTCCGCCGCCGCCAAGCTCAACTCCTCGGCCCTCAAGATCTACTACATCGAAAACTACGACTGGGAACTAGGCGCACTCCTCACCCAGGGCGTCGACGTCTGGGTCAACACCCCTCGTCGCCCTTACGAGGCCTCCGGCACCTCCGGCATGAAGGCCGCGCTCAACGGCGTCCCCTCGCTCTCCATCCTTGACGGCTGGTGGATCGAAGGCTGTGCCGAGAACACCACCGGCTGGGCGATCGCAAACGGCGAAAACGAAGCCGCCGAAGCCGCCAGCCTCTACGAAAAACTCGAGCACTCCATCGCCCCTATGTACGCCAACCCCCATGCCTGGTCGCGGATGCAGCAGCACTGCATCGCCATCAACGGCAGCTTCTTCAACACCCACCGTATGCTGGCACAGTACTTCGAAAACTCCTACTTCCCCCACACACAGGTTGCCAAACTGCCCGGCAGCCCCCTCGATCGCCGCCGCTCCAGCGACGTCCTGGTCCCCGAGCCCGCCCTGGTCTAGGCGTAGGATCAACAGTTTCCGCTAATGTGTTTGGGAATGAAGCGTGGGGCTTTAGCCCCACGGAAAGAATCGAGCGTATCTGGGGCTTTAGCCCCGGGCCCTTCCTCTTTCAGTTGTCACAATCCGATTCAATCCCCAGCAACCGCCTGCGCCACACCCCGCCCCATCTTTCGCCTCGACCCAGCCCGCTCAAACCTGCCACGCACCCGATCAAAGAACAAATAGACCACCGGCGTAGTAAACAACGTAAGCGCCTGCGACACAATCAACCCACCCACAATCGTAATTCCCAGCGGCCGCCGCATCTCCGCCCCGGCCCCGTGCCCCAACGCCAGAGGCAGCCCGCCCAGCAGCGCCGCCATCGTTGTCATCATGATCGGCCGAAACCGCAGCACGCACGCCTCATAGATCGCCTCCTCCGGCGTCTTCCCATGCTGCCGCTCCGCCACCAGCGCAAAGTCGATCATCATGATCGCATTCTTCTTCACGATCCCGATCAGCAAAATAATCCCGATCATCGCGATCACGCTCAAATCGACTTTGAACAGCAGCAGCGCCACAATCGCGCCCACCCCAGCCGAAGGCAGCGTCGACAGAATCGTCAGCGGATGGATAAAGCTCTCATACAAAATCCCCAAGACGATATACACCGCGATCAGCGCCAGCAGAATCAGCCACGGCTCACTCGAAAGCGAGTCTTTGAACGCCTGCGCCGACCCGGCAAATCCGCCATGGATCGACGACGGCATCCCAATATCCACCCTCGCCTGCTGGATCGCCTTCGTCGCATCACTCAACGAAGCTCCCGGCGCCAGATTGAACGACAGTGTTGTCGCCGGCGACTGCGCCTGGTGATTGACGGCCAGCGGAATCCGTTGTGTCTCGAAGTGCGTCACCGCCGACAGCGGAACCATCGCCCCCGAAGTGCTCTTCACGTAAATATTCTTCAACGCATCCGGATCCCGCTGAAACTCCTCCGCGACCTCCATCACCACGTGATACTGGTTCAGCGGCATGTACGTCGTCGATACCTGCGTCTGCGCAAACGCATCCGACAACGTCGCGTCGATTGTCAGCGGCGAAACCCCCAGCCGGCTCGCCGTAGCCCGATCGATCACCAACTGTCCACGTAGTCCCTGCTGCTGCTGATCCGTCGCAACATCTTTGATCTGCGGCAGCTTGTCCATCGCGTCCTTCAGCTTCGAGCCCCATTCGTTCAAATCCTTCAGGCTATCCGCGGTCAACGTGTACTGGTACTCCGTCGCTGTATTCCGTCCGCCGATGCGCAGATCCTGAAACGCCTGAAGATAAAGAATCGCACCCGGAATATTGCTCACTTTAGGCCGCAGCCGATCCACAATCACCTGCGCGGTATCCCCCGTCTTGTGCCGCTCCGCATCCGGCTTCAGCGACATGAACATGAATCCGGCGTTGGCGTTCCCACGCCCTCCTGCGAACGCAGTCACATCCTGCACCGCCCGGTCCTGCCCCACAATAGCCGCCAGAGCCAGCACCTTCTTCTTCATCTCAGGAAACGAAACATCCTGCTGCCCCTGCACCTGCCCGCCAATCCGTCCCGTGTCCTGCTCCGGAAAGAACCCCTTCGGCACCAGGACGTAAAGATAAACATTCAGCCCAAAGGTCAGCACCGTAATCGTCAGCACCAGCTTTTGGTGTTGCAACACCCACCGCAGCCCACGCTCATACTCCGCCGCCATCCACCTGAGCCCGCGCTCACCCAGACGATAAAACCACCCATGCCGCCGCTTGTTATGCGCCTCCAGAAACTTCGCGCTCAGCATCGGCGTCGTCGTCAGCGAAACCACCAGCGACACCATGATCGCAACCGACAGCGTCACCGCAAACTCACGAAACAGCCTCCCCACAATCCCGCCCATCAACAGAATCGGAATGAACACCGCAATCAGCGACGTGCTCATCGACAGCACCGTAAATCCAATCTCCTTCGACCCCACCATCGCCGCCTCAAACGGCGACATCCCGTCCTCCAGATGCCGGCTGATATTTTCAATCACCACAATCGCGTCATCCACCACGAACCCCGTCGAGATCGTCAACGCCATCAGCGACAAGTTATCCAGCGTGTACCCCAGCAGATACATCACCGCAAAAGTGCCCAGCAGGCTCAACGGCACTGCCACCGTCGGGATCAGCGTCGACCGAACCTCTCGCAGAAACAAGAACACCACCAGGATCACCAGCATGATCGAGATCAACAGCGTCCGCGTCACGTCCTTCACCGAAGCACGAATCGTTGTAGTCCGGTCCATGGCCACATGCACCTGAATCGCTGGTGGTATCGAAGCCTCCAGCATCGGCAGCATCTTCTTTACGTTATCGACCGTCTCAATAACATTCGCGGTCGACGTCTTGAACACAAGCACAACAATCGCCGGCTTGCCATTGAACACACCCGCCGCCTGAACATTCTCGACGCTGTCGACAACCTTCGCCACATCCCGGATCCGCACAATGCCATGCCCCGCACCACCGCCCGCATTCGTAGCCGGCGTCGCTCCTGAGCCACTAGCCGCCACCCCCGTTGACGCCGCGGAACCGCTTCCTGGACTCACTGTCGGAACATTCGTCAACGCACTCGCCACCGACGCAGGCAGTCCCGAACGCGCCGGCGCCGAACTCACCGGCCCACGATCCGTCGCCACAATCAGCGGAGCATACGCCTCCGCCCCAAACAGCTGATCCGTAGCGCTGACGCTCCATCGCCGCTCATCGTCCTGCAGATACCCCTTAGGCTGGTTCACATTCACCGTGCCTATCGCCGCACGCAAGGCCTCCAACCCGATCCCATAATGCGCCAGTTGCATCGGATTCGCTTCAATCCGCACCCCCGGCTTCGCGCTTCCGCCGCACCACGTCTGCCCCACACCCTGCACCTGTGCAATCTTCTGCGCCAGAATGCTGTCGCATGCGTCGTACAACTGCGGAATATTCATCGTCTCCGACGTCAGCGCCAGAATCATAATCGGCGAGTCCCGGATTCACACCTTGTAGTACCCCGGATTGCTCGGCAGGTTCGCCGGCAACTGGCTCCGTGCCGCATTGATCGCCGCCTGCACATCCCGCGCCGCCCCATTGATATCCCGCGACAGATCGAACTGCAGCACAATCCCCGTCGACCCCGTCGACGAGTAGGACGTCATCTCATTAATCCCGGCGATCTTCGAAAACTGCCGCTCCAGCGGCGTCGCCACCGACGAAGCCATCGTCTCCGGATCAGCCCCCGGCAAACTCGCACCCACTGAAATGACAGGGAACTCCACCTGCGGCAGACTGGCCACCGGCAGCAGCGTATACGCCACCGCACCCGCCAGAATCACCGCTATCGACATCAGAAATGTCGCCACCGGCCGCCGAATAAATGGAGCTGAAAAATGCATAGTCGCCTTCTACTCCCTACTCCCTATCCCCAACTCCCTGCACTTTTCAATCTGCCGAAAAAGCATGCGCATGTGATTCCACCTCAACCTGCCTCGACTTGCGTCCCAGCCGGTCAAAGAACAGATAAACCACCGGCGTCGTAAATAGCGTCAACACCTGCGACACAATCAAACCGCCCACAATCGTAATGCCCAGCGGCCGTCGCAACTCGCTTCCCGTGCCCGTGCCCAGCGCCAGCGGCAACCCGCCCAGAAGCGCCGCCATCGTCGTCATCATGATCGGCCGGAAACGCAGCAGGCAAGCCTGATAGATCGCCTCTGTCGGCGACATCCCCTGCTCGCGCTCGGCCTCCAGCGCGAAGTCGATCATCATGATTGCGTTCTTCTTCACAATGCCAATCAGCAGAATGATTCCGATCAGCGCAATCACACTCAGGTCCACATGAAACAGCAGCAGCGCCAGGATCGCGCCAACGCCCGCCGAAGGCAGCGTCGACAGAATCGTGATCGGGTGAATATAGCTCTCATACAACACACCTAGCACAATGTAGACCACGATCAGCGCCGCCAGAATCAGCAGCGGCTCATTCTCCAGCGATGCCTCAAACGCCCGCGCCGAACCCTGGAACTCCGCATTCACGCTCGGCGGCATATTCAGCTCCGCCTTCGCATGGTTCACAGCATTCACCGCATCGCCGATCGACTTGCCCGGCGCCAGGTTGAACGAGATAGTCACAGCAGGGAACTGACCCTGGTGACTAATCACCAGCGGCGTAGGCTTCTCCTCGAAGTGCGTAAACGCCGACAGAGGCACCTGCGACCCGTTCGAGCTCTTCACATAAATGTTTCCAAGCGAAGCCGGATTCCGCTGAAACTTCGGAGCCACCTCCAGCACCACGTGATACTGATTCTGCTGCGTAAAGATCGTCGACACCTGCCGCTGCGCAAACGCATCATCCAGCGTGTCGTCGATGTTCTGCGGCGTAATCCCCAGCCGCGAAGCCGTATCGCGGTCGATCACCAGGCTCGCCTCCAACCCCCCAAGCTGCTCGTCACTCGCCACATCGCTCAAAATCGGAATCGTCTTCAGCTTCGCGACCAGCTTGTCAGTCCACATCGCGAGCTCTTCCGTGTTCGCATCCTCCAGCGAATACTGGTACTGCGTCCGGCTCACCCGGTCTTCCACGGTCAGGTCCTGCAACGGCTGCAGAAAACACTGGATCCCATCCACCTTCGCCACCTGAGGCTCTAACCGCTGAATCACCTCCAGCGCCGAAGAGGTGCGCATCTCACGATCCTTCAAATTGATCTGGATGCGCCCACTGTTCAACGTTGAATTCGTCCCATCGATCCCGATAAACGACGAAACACTCTCCACATCTTTGTCCTGCAAAATAACCCGCGCCAGTGCCTGTTGCCGCGAACTCATTGCCCCGAAGCTGATCGTCTGGGGTCCCTCGGTAATCCCCAGCAGCACGCCCGTATCCTGCACCGGAAAAAATCCCTTCGGCACAATCAAAAACAGGTACACCGTAAGCAGAAACGTGCCCAGCGTCACCAGCAGCGTCATCGTCTGGTGACGAAGCACAAACCGCACGCCGACCGCGTACTTCGCAATCACATAATCAAAAAACTCTTCGCTCTTCCGGTAAAACGTAGTCTGTTCCTTATCCGGAGTATGCTTCAACAGCTTCGCCGACATCATCGGCGTCAGCGTCAGCGACACCAGCGCCGAAACCAGAATTGTAACCGCCAGAGTTACAGCAAACTCCCGGAACAGCCGCCCCACAATATCGCCCATGAACAGCAGCGGAATCAGCACCGCAATCAAGCTCACCGTCAGCGAAACAATGGTGAACCCAATCTGTTCCGAGCCCTTCAACGCGGCTTCTAGCGGCGAATCGCCCTGCTCCAGATACCGCGAGATATTCTCGATCATCACGATCGCATCATCCACCACAAAGCCCGTCGAGATCGTCAACGCCATCAGCGACAAATTGTTCAGGCTGTACCCCAGCAGATACATCACGCCGAACGTGCCCACGATCGACAACGGCACCGCCACCGAAGGAATCACCGTCGCCGCAAACGAACGCAGGAAAAGGAAGATCACCATGACGACCAGCCCAATCGTCAGGACAAGCGAGAACTTCACATCCTTCACCGAAGCCCGAATCGTATTTGTCCGGTCCGTCAGCACCTCCAGCTTCACCGTCGCCGGCATCGACGACCGCAACTGCGGCAATATCTTCTGCACCTCATCCACCACGCCGATAATGTTCGCCCCCGGCTGCCGTTGGATATTCACAATCACCGCCGGCAGCAGCGTCGCAGGCCTCGCCGGCTGACCATCACTCGCAGCCCGTGCCGAAGTCCCCATCCAAGCCGCCTGAAACAAATTCTCCGCGCTGTCCACCGCATTCGCCACATCCGACAACCGCACCGGAGACCCGCCCCGGTACGCGATGATCACATTGTTGTATCCCGCGCTGGACGGAATCTGATCATTCGCGCCGATCGTGTACGACTGCGTCGCTCCATTCAGATTCCCCTTCGCCTGGTCCACATTCGCCGTGCCCACCGCGGCGCGAATATCCTCGAGACTCAGCCCATAATTCGCCAGCGCCGTCGGGTTCGCCTGAATCCGCACCGCCGGCTTCTGCCCACCGTTGATCGACACCAGCCCCACGCCCGAGAGCTGCGAAATCTTCTGCGCGATCACGGTATCCGCAAGATCCTCCACCTTTTGCAGCGGAAGCGTATCGCTCGTCAACGACAGCGTCATAATCGGCGCATCCGCCGGATTCACCTTGCTGTACACCGGTGGGTTCGGCAAATCCTTCGGAAGATAACTGAACGCCGCGTTGATCGCCGCCTGCACATCCTGCTGTGCCACATCGATCGACTCCTCCAGCGAGAACTGCAGCGTAATCACGCTGCCCCCGCCTGAGCTCGTCGACGTCATCTGACTCAGCCCCGGGATCTGTCCAAACTGCCGCTCCAGCGGCGCCGTCACCGAAGACGCCATCACCTCCGGACTCGCCCCAGGATAAAACGTCTGCACCTGAATCGTCGGATAGTCCACCTGCGGCAGCGCCGACACCGGAAGCTGCACATACGCAACAAATCCCGCAAGCAAAATGGCCACCATCAGAAGCGAGGTGGCCACTGGCCGAAGAATAAATGGCCTCGACGGGCTCATCGACGAACTCACGACGGCTGCCCCGCAGTCTCACCCACAACATTGACCTCAGCCGTCGCCCCCTTCACCGGCGCCGTCTTGGGAAATACCTTGCTTCCATTCCTCAGCTTCTCCTGCCCGTCCACCACAATCTGGTCGCCCGCCTTCACCCCGCTATTCAGAATCACCTGGGTCCCTTCGGTCAGTTCCACATTCACGGTCTTTGCTTCAACATAGTAGTTCGACTGGTTCTCTGCTAACTGCGGCCCCGTCACCATGTCCGTATTTTTTTTCTCCACCAGATCAGCCGGAGGCTGCCCCTCTCTCAGCAGATAAACGAAGTTCCCCAGCGTCCCGGTCTGCAGCGCCGCCGCCGGAATCACGATCGCATTCTGCTTCTCCTGCAGAATTAGTCGAATATTCACAAACTGGTTCGGAAATAACGCCCCATCGCGATTGTCAAAGACCGCCTTTGCCTTCACCGTGCCCGTCGCCGTGTCGATCTGATTGTCCACCGTCAGCAAACTTCCGCTCGCCAGGTGCGTCTGTGCCGCGCGATCGAACGCCTCCACCGCCAGCCTGCTTCCTCCGCGCGTCCTCTTCAACACCTCGGGCAACTGATCCTCCGGCAACGTAAAGATCACCGCAATCGGCTGCAACTGCGTAACCACCAGCAAGCCATTAGTGTCCGAAGCATGAACTATATTGCCCGGATCCACCTGCCGCAGCCCCACCACTCCATCGATCGGCGACACGATCTTCGTGTATCCAAGATTCACCTTCGCCGCCTGAATCGCCGCCTGATCCGCAGCGATCGACCCCTCCGCCTGCCCCGCCGTCGAAGCCTGTGCCTGCTGGCTCTCCTTCGACACCACGCCTGCCTGCAGCAACGCCTGATACCGCTCTGCCTCGGCCCGCGCATTCACCGCATTCGCCTGGTCCTTCACCAACTGTCCCTGCGCCTGTTCGAGCGCCGCCTGGTAAGGCTTCGGATCGATCTCGGCCAGCATCTGCCCCTGCCGCACCGCCTGGCCCTCGCGCACCGGCACCTCCATCAGCTGCCCGTCCACGCGGCTCTTGATCGTCACCGTGTTGTACGCCGTCACCGTGCCCAGCGCCGTCAGAAAAATCGGCATCGTCTTCTGCTGTACCGCCGACACCTGCACCGGAGTCGGCCGGTCCGCCTGCGCCGCCATAATCTGTTGAACCGAGTCCTGCTCCTTCGCATTCCGGCGAATCTTCCACACCGCCGCGCCCACCACCGCCACAATCACCAGCAGCACAACCCACTTCCGTGCCCCCGAACCCTTCGGCTCGTCCGGCTCGGAGCTGGAAGACGGTATTCTTAGCTTTGGCTCTTGTGCCGGCGGCTCTACGTTCGAGTCCTGTTCGTTTATCTGCGCTGACAACATAGGGTGCGCTCTCTGTTCTCTTTCCGAAATTCAGGGATGTCGATCTTCTGATAACAGTGTTAGATACTTCCAGAATACTTGATAATGAGCTTGGTCGCCTAAGCAACTCGCCCGGCGCCGCCGTCGTACGCCTCTGGTTCGGTTCGATGCCCGCAATCGGTCTCGTGTGACGCTATCTCTATCCGGTCATTGGTTTAGACGTAAGGAAGGACACTTTTGCCCATCCCGCCCTCTCCACTCGATATCGACACCCTGCCGGCGCTCTGCGTCGACCTGGATGGAACGCTCGTCAAGTCGGATACCCTTCACGATTCCGCCCTGGCCGTCGCCCGTCACCACCCCGGTGCGCTCGTCAATATCCCTGGCTGGCTCGCCCAGGGCAAAGCAGCCCTCAAACGTCACCTGGCCAATACCATTCAGCTCGATGTCGTCCATCTGCCCTACAACCGCGAACTCCTGCAATATCTTGAGCAGCAGCGCGCCACCGGCCGCCCCATCTACCTCGCCACCGCCGCCGATGCCGACACGGCCAACCGCATCGCCGGCCACCTCGGCCTCTTCACTGGCGTCCTCGCCTCCGACGGCCAGCTCAACCTCGCCGGCCAAAACAAGCTCGCCGCCTTCCAGTCCCGCTTCGGCGACAACTTCTCCTACATCGGCAACGCGCTCCCTGACCTGCCGCTCCTGCAGCACTGCCAGGAACCCATGGTCGCCAACCCCACCCCGGGCCTGCGCGCCGCCTTACGCAAGGCGGGTATCACCCCGGTCCGCACCTTTAACGAACGTGTCTCCCCGCTCAAAGCCTGGCTCAAGGCAATCCGCCTCCACCAGTGGGCAAAGAATACGCTCATCTTCGTACCTCTGGTCCTCGCCCACGCCTGGGCCCCAGGTCTCCTCGCAGGAGCTACCCTGGCCTTCTACAGCTTTGGCCTCTGCGCCTCGGCCACCTACATTATCAACGACCTCCTCGATCTCGAAGCCGACCGCCAGCACCCTCGCAAGCGCCGTCGGCCGTTCGCGTCAGGCGACCTCTCGGCCCTCTCCGGCGTCGCCGTCGTCATTCTTTTTCTCGCAGCCTCGCTCGCCTTGGCGCTGCTTGTTCCCCATGCCATCGCCGCCCTGTCGCCCCAGCTCCTGTACCTCATCAAGCCTCACTACTTCCTGCTGTGGCTCGGCATCTATCTCGTCACCACGCTCGCCTACTCCCTGCGTCTCAAGCGTTCTGTCCTTGTCGATGTCATCGTCCTCTCCGGCCTCTACACCATTCGCATCATCGCCGGCTCCGCCGCATCCGGAATCGCCGTCTCCACCTGGCTCGGCAGCTTCAGCATCTTCTTCTTCCTCTCCCTCGCCTTCGTCAAGCGTTTCGCCGAGCTCGAAAACCTCCGCGAGCGCGGTGGCGTCTCCGCCGGCGGCCGCGGATACCACATAACCGACATCGAACAGCTCCGCAGCTTCGGCTCTGCCAGCGGCTATGCTTCCGTCGTCGTCCTCACCCTATACATCTCGACCCTCGACGCCGCCCATCTCTACCAGCACACCAGGCGCCTCTGGCTTATCGTTCCTGTCCTTCTCCTTTGGATCAGCCGCCTCTGGCTCATGGCCTCGCGCGGCCACCTCAACGAAGATCCCGTCGTCTACGCCATCACTGACCGCCGCAGCCTCCTCCTCGGTCTCGTGGTCGTCGTCATCGTCCTTTCCGCCCTCTAGCAATCGACCCCACCTCTAAACATTCGTCATTTCGACCGAGCGCAGCACCAACGGCATCGTCATTTCGACCGAACCCTGAGCGGAGTCGAAGGGGTAGTGGAGAAATCTGCTTCTCTACCCAAACCTCTTCTAAGCCACGGCCCCGCCGTCGTCGTTGTCTGTTGCCTTCAAACAACGAAACAATAAAAACTGTCATCCTGAGCGGAGCGACTGACAGTCTCATCGTCAGTCGCGGAGTCGAAGAGCCTGCCCTGAGCTTGCCGAAGGGACCTGCGGTTGTTCCTCCTCCTGCCTCTTCATCCTGAACCCCAGCCCAAACCCCTCTTTACGCCTTACTTACGCGCCGAACGATAGCATCGGCTAGCAGTCAGAAAGGGGGCATTTATCAAATGCCGAACGTACATGGAATCGAGTTCAACGCCAATCAGTCCGAGCTCGTAAAGGACCTGGTCCGCGAACTACTGAAGGACGGAAACTGCGCCGTATACGCGCTTAATAACATGAAGCCAAACGGCGAACTGCGAATGGCTTCCACTCCACCGGCTCCCACCCCAAGAGAGGTCGGCGGAGTCTTTCTCAGAATCCGCCCCGGCGAACGTGAAGCGATCATCGTCCGCCCGATGAACGCGAAGGCCGGTGAGAAATACATCCCGGTCTCCAAGCTCACCCAGGCCCAGACGCTCGGGGTGATCCGAACCTGGCGCAAACAAACCGGCTCGCTTCCCATCCAGCCGCCCACTGCGCCAAACGGGCCACAACTCGTCGTTGCAGCCGGCAAGAAAAAGAACCACCACGGTCAGTAAAGCACCCGTGCAGGGCCCTGAGCACCCCAATCCCCAAGTCGCGCTCAGGGCCATCAAATCAGGCCACGTCAGCCCACCCCAGCCATAAATTCTCCAGCAGTCGTTTACTCTAAAGGCTGCACCCCAGGGCGTCCTTGATCTCGCCATCATCCTCTCTGCGCTTTTACGCTGCGATACACTGAACGGGAAGAAAGAATGAAGACGCGAGACATTTTGCGCCTCATCCATGAGGATGGCTGGTATCAGGTGGCTCAACGTGGTAGCCATCGCCAACTCAAACACCCGACCAAACCCGGCAGAGTCACCATCGCTGGACATCCTTCAGAGGAAATGGACGAAGGAACCCGCAAAAGTATCTTCAAACAGGCAGGACTAAAGCCATGAGAGAGTACGCCGTCATCTTCGAGAAGACCTCCACCGGCTGGAGCGCCTACGTCCCAGACCTTCCTGGTCTCGGAGTAGCTGGTCCAACCTACGAAGCCACCGAACAACTCATTCGCGAAGGAATAAACTTCCACATCGAAGGCCTCCGAGCCGACGGCGATCCCATCCCCGAGCCAACAACACGTGTTGCAAAGATGCCTATATCCGCATAGCTCAAATGAACGAAGCCATCCCCCAGCTCACGAGCTACGACGAACCCTCCCTCGACGCCGCCTTCGCCACCCTTGCTGAAGAAGTCCGCACTGCCGGCAAAACAGACGTCGAAGCCTTCCGCCTCCACTGGCTAGGCCGCAAGCAAGGCCGCCTCAAACTCATCAGCGAAGCCTGGCTGAAATCCGCCCCGCCCGAAGCAAAGAAGGCCCTCGGCATCCGCTTCAATCAGCTCAAGCAGCAGATCGAAGCCGCCCTCGAGGCCCCAACATCGGCTCCAGCAAAATCAGCGGAGCAGGGAATCGACATCTCCCTCCCCGGCACCACCCGAGCTCCCGGCATCCCCCACCCGCTCCTCAAAACCATGCACGAGATCATCTCCGTCTTCCACCATCTCGGCTACTCCACCAACCTCGGCCCCCAGGTCGAGTCCGACTTCTACAACTTCGAAGCCCTCAACTTTCCCCCCAACCACCCCGCCCGCGACACCCAGGACACCCTCCTCGTCGCTCATCAGTCCTCAAAGCCCTCCCGCGACCGCCTCCTCATGCGCACCCACACCAGCCCCGTTCAAATCCGCACCATGATCGTGCAGGCACCACCCATCCGCATCGTAATCCCGGGCAAGGTCCACCGCAACGACGCCGCCGACGCCACCCACTCCCCCATCTTCCATCAGGTCGAAGGCCTCTGCGTCGACACCAATATAACCTTCTCGGATCTAAAAGGAACTTTAGACCACGCCATGAAGGCCCTCTTCGGCTCCGACGTCAAAACCCGCTTCTTCCCCAGCTTCTTCCCCTTCACCGAACCCTCCGCCGACGTACAAATCTCCTGCATCTTCTGCGGCGGCAAGGGCTGCCGTAAGTGCAAACACTCCGGCTGGATCGAGCTCCTCGGCTGCGGCATGGTCGACCCCGCCGTCTTCGCCGCAGTCACCGAAGAACGCCGAAAGATCAACCCCGCCGACGACGCCTACAACCCCGAAAAGATCACCGGCTTCGCCTTCGGCATGGGCGTCGAACGCATCGCCATGATCCAGCACGGCATCTCCGACATAGGCCACTTCTACTCCGGCGACATGCGCTTCCTCGAGCAATTTGCCTAGGCGCCCAGTTCGCCTAGACGGTCCAACCAGACGGCAAGACTAGCAACGTCGTCCCATCCCCTAGCTCACATACACAGGAGGCCGCATCATCCGCCGCGCCACCCGGCCTCCAACCTGTATCAGCGGTTTTTCAACCGCCACATACAGCAACGCCGGAACCCCGATC
>Ga0210406_10005682_pt1 | contig 13012 bp, 14 predicted proteins | sample IncBWC30MmetaG_FD_155454 | JGI IMG/M metagenome (GOLD analysis project Ga0210406, IMG submission 155454) | Forest soil microbial communities from Barre Woods Harvard Forest LTER site, Petersham, Massachusetts, United States - Inc-BW-C-30-M | ecosystem: Environmental > Terrestrial > Soil >...
GGGGGCGCAAACGGCGCGTTCGGCGCCGGTGCTCTGGTTGGGCTTGCGCAGTCGGGCGCGCGGCCCACGTTCTCGGTGGTCACCGGGGTCAGCGCCGGCGCATTGATCGCACCGTACGCCTTTCTCGGCCCCGAATGGGATCGCCAACTTGCGGACGCCTACACCAGCGGAAGAGCTGAGGATCTCCTGCAGCCAAGCGGGTTCGGCGTGGTCTTTGGTTCGAGTGCCTACCGCGGCTCGCCGCTCAAGCGCTTGGTCGAGCATTACCTCACCGATGCGCTGGTTCAGGCACTGGCCCGCGAGGCGGCCTCGGGCCGGTTGCTATTGGTCGCAACTACAAATGTAGACACAGGCGAGACCGTGGTGTGGGATCTCGGCTCCATTGCCATGAATGGAGGCGAGCGCGCCAAACCGCTTCTCCGAGACGTCTTGGTCGCATCAGCCAGCGTGCCGGGATTGTTTCCACCGGTGATCATTCGCATTCACGAGCGCGGTCGGCAATTCGATGAGGCGCATGTCGACGGCACCGCCACCGCTCCATTCCTGGTCCCGGCCGGCCTCGCTCAGCAGCCCCGAGGGTTCGACTCTTCGCCCCGCCCGACCGCCGTCTATGTCATCGTCGACGGACGATTGAGCGAAGAGCCGCAACCCGTCCAGTTGCGTTTCAGGGCAATCCTGTCGCGAAGCATTTCCGCCGGCCTGACTCACATGATGCGAACCTCGCTGGAACTCACCGCAACCAGCACCGAGCTGCAGGGAGCGCATTTCGAATACGCGGCGATTCCGGCGGCCTACGGAAACCTTGCACCGTTCGACTTCAACGCCTCGACCATGCGCACTCTATTTCAATACGGATATGACTGCGCACACACAGGACGGCTTTGGATCTCCTCACCACGAATCGCCAACCGCGACGCAGATCGCGCCGGCGGCGACGGCACGAGTGAAAGCATCCGATGCCCGGCGGAAGATCAATTCATTGGCCGTTTTGCCGTTCGATGAGATTTCCATTGTTGCAGGAGTATCGTATGTCCGACAAACAAACACACACCGTCCCATCTCTGCCGGTGTCGAACTATAGCTCAGCGATTGCCAGCGCCGTTGCATGGTTGGGTGATCGCTATCTTCTGGCCAAGCCTGTCAATGGTGCTCTCTCGCAGCGGCAGTCCTCGGCGATCGATCGGCGGCGCGAGGATGTCTCATGAGCACCCAAATGATCGAATCATCAACTGATTCGACACAGCCGGCATTGCGCACCCGTCTGGTCACGTGGAAGGAACCCGTGGTAGACGTCGCGCAGATCGCTGCCATGAGCGGTCTCGACTATCTGCAGCATCTGCTCGACAGCGAGCGAACCCCGCCGATCGGCGCGCTGCTCGATTTCAAGCTCGTGCGGATCGGGCCGGGCCGCGCAGTCTTTTCCGGAGCGCCGTCGGAATTCCATTACAACCCCATCGGTGTGGTGCACGGCGGTTTCGCGGCGACGCTGCTCGATTCCGCGCTTGGCTGCTCGGTGCACACGACACTGAAACCGGGTTTCGCGTACACCACGATCGAGCTCAAGGTCAATTATGTTCGTCCGCTGCGGATGACGACGGGTATCGTCAGCTGCGAAGGTCAAGTCATCCATGTGGGGTCTCGAATCGCGACGGCTGAAGCTCGCATAACGGATGCCGCCGGCAAACTGTACGCACACGGGAGCACGACATGCCTCATCTTTCCTGTCGACGAAGTTCGTCAAGCCATCTGATGTGCCGGTCTAATCAGGCACCGGACAGCAGCATGCATGTATCCGTTGATCCGATACATTCCATCGAAAGAGATGGGCTACCCGCCCATAAGACTCGGGACTAATCTTCAATCATGGGTACGAGTCTTGATTATCTGATGTTCGCGGTGATCGTGGGTGGCATCGGACTCTGCGTCGCCTACTTTCGAGACGGATATATTGCCTGGCGGAAGCATCGGGCCGCCGAACAGCGCAACGAAATGCGGATGCGAAAACTTCACGCCGATAGACTGGTCGCCCAAAAGGCGGCGCCAAGCCAGAGCATCCACCGTGCGCCAACTCAGGGCCCCCACCGTGAAAGAACCGCCAATCCGTCATCTTCATGGAACGACGGCGCCATGGGGAACGACTATTAGGACGCGCTTTTTCCGGCGCGTTTTCGGGCCAACTTGCGGCGCGAAGCCGTGGCTTTGGAGCGGCCGCGTTCGGTAACCGCCGGCGCGATGGTTTGCAGTCGTCGAGCGGCCACCTTGGCAATGTCGGATTCAATGGCGCGATAGCTGCTGATCAGCCGCTCTCCAAACGTCGTCAATGCGACGCCTCCACCCCCCTTGCCGCCTTTGTTGGCCAAGGTAACGGGTTCCCGAAAAGAAGACTTCAAACTGTCGACCAGGAGCCAGGCGCGCCGATAACTCATCCTCAGATCGCGTGCCGCCTGCGACAGGGAGCCTGACCTTTGAATGGCTTCGAGCAAATCAATCTTTCCGGGCCCGACGAAAGCGGATTTGGTGAAATCGATTCTGAATCGAATCACAGGAGTCTGCATGATGGTTCTCCGTGGCGGCTAAATCGTAAGGTATCCATGGCTACGCGCGGCGCCGGCTGCGCGCGGGCTGGTGCGCTTGATTCCCAATCAGCGTCTCGAGCCTCGCGGTCGCGAATTCAATGAACGCGGAAACGGCAGCGGGGACCTGCTCCCGGCTGGGAAGCAGCACGGAGACCGTGCCTCCGTCACTGAGATAATTGGGCAACACCAGCTTCAGCCGGCCGCCATCAAGGTCCGATGCGATCATCATATTCGGCAGCAATGCAACACCCAAGCCCGACACGCAGCTCTTGAGCAGGCTGCGCGCGCTGTTGGCGCTGAACCGCCCCGATACGCTCACCTCCTCCCGCCCATTGGGCCCGGTCAAGGACCAGATTGCCGGCCCCCGGCCGGAAGAGGTCAGACAATCGTGCGCTGCCAGCGCTCTAAGATTTTCAGGAGCGCCTCGCAATTTCAAATACGCGGGACTTGCGACCAATCTGAAATGCTGCGAGCCGATCCGGCGATATACCTGGGGTGAATCACGCGCGGGGCCGCCGCGAAACGCAACGTCGATTCCCTCGCCTATCAAATCAGCATGCGCATCGTTCAACACGAAGTCCAACTTGACCTTCGGGTATGCCGTCAAGAACTGCAAGACCCATTCGATGTGGAAGAAATCCAGAAAATCGGCCGGCGCCGCCACCCGCACCCGGCCGCTCGGCATCTCGGCGCCGCCCTCGATTTCCTTTTCCGCCTGGAGCACGCGGTCGACCGCGGGCGCGCAGCGCTCATAAAAAGCAGATCCTGCACCCGTCAACGTCAGCTTGCGGGTCGACCGCTGCATCAGCCGCGTATCCAGTGTCGCTTCCAACTGCCGCACCTGCCGGCTCAAGGTGTTGGGGGGCACACCGATCTGGCGGGCGGCCTGAGCAAAGCTGCGGGCGCGGACCACCTGGACGAACACGCGCACCTGATTGAGATCGAGCATTAGATTACTGCCATTTTTGGATGAGTATAGGCCGATTCCACCGTCTAGTGAAGGATAAAACCCGCCCCCATACTTCCATATGCCCGCAATTCGGCGGGCACGGAAGGAGCCTAGCCATGCCTAAGTCCGCAGTTTTGGTCAGGAGTAATTCGCGACAGATCGTGCATCGCACGCGTGGGCGCCGCCACGGTCCCATCACGCGTTTGATGAGCCCGAGTGATGTGGGCCAAATTCTCAAGCCATTTGTTTTTCTCGATCACTTCGACACCGCGAACACCGCGGCCCCGAACATGCCGCTGCACCCGCATTCGGGCATTGCGACGGTGACGCACCTTCTGGAAGGCAGCGTACGGTATGAGGACACCACCGGCGCCAAAGGCATTTTGCCCCAGGGCGGCGTGGAATGGTTCAAGGCCAGCCATGGCGCCTGGCACGGCGGTGGCTTGGGCGACTCTGCGCGCACGCGCGGCTTTCAGCTATGGCTCGCGCTTCCCGCCGAGCACGAACTTGGCCCGGTCGAAAGCATTTACCAAGCACCCGACGTCATCCAGCGAGAGGGACCGGCACTGGTGCTGCTGGGGAGCTACGGCGATGCGAAAAGCGCGCTGCGCACGGCCTCGCCGATAAATTACCTTTCCGTGCGGCTAAAGGCCGGCGAGTCCTGGAGCTACGTGCCGCCTGCGACACATAGCGTGGCGTGGGTTGCGCTGAGCAGCGGGAGTGCGGCGGTACCCGGGCCGATTCACGCCGGCGAGCTGATCGTCTTCGAGCCTTCAAACGAGCCGATCGATTTTCACGCCTTCGTCGACACGGAGTTCGTTCTGGGTTCTGCCGTACCTCACCCGCACGAGCTCGTGCTCGGATACTATTCGGTGCATACGAGCCCCCAGACACTCATCTTAGGAGAGCAGCGCATCGATGAGATCCGCGACCGCTTGCAAAAGGAGGGGCGTCTGTAATCGATCGATATTCGGGAAGCGAATCCGCCAGGCTTGCCTGATCGTGGCGACACTGTCGTTGGCGGCTTGTTCGGGCGTCGCTCGCCGCGAGCATCCGCGCTACTGGTACGACGTGGGCACGCCGGTAGGGTTTCCCGAAGTGGTGCGAATCGTCGCCGAGGATCGCGCAGCCTTCGAAAAGGACACCGCGCGTTTCTTAACCCTGGTACGCGCGGCTTCAGGGGGCGGCACGGTCAACGTTCTGGCGTTGTCGGGCGGCGGCGCCGGTGCGGCATTTGGCGCCGGCGCGCTGACCGGCCTGAGTCAAGCGGGAACCCGCCCCGATTTCCATGTCGTGACCGGGGTAAGCGCCGGGGCTCTGACGGCGCCTTTCGCCTTCTTAGGACCTGCATGGGATGGGCAGCTGACCGAATCTTTTTCCGGTCAGCGGTCGGTCAAATTGCTGCGGTTCAGTTTCTCGGGAGCGCTCTTCGGCGCCAGCATCTTTCGAGGAAAGCCGCTTGCAGACCTCGTGAACCATTACGCGACCGAAGAGATGCTGCGCGCCGTCGCGCGGGAGGCGGCCAAGGGCCGGCTGCTGCTGATTGCAACCACCGATCTTGACAGTGAGCGCACCGTGATCTGGGACATGGGCGCCATTGCCATGCACGGCGGCCCCGCAGGACTCCGGCTGTTCCGTCAGGTGCTCATTGCGTCGGCGAGTATTCCCGGGCTCTTTCCTCCGGTCATGATTCCGGTGGAAACGTTGGGGACAGTCTTCGAGGAGATGCACGTGGATGGCAGCGCCACGGCATCGATGTTCATCGCGCCTGAAATCGCGTCCATACTGCCCGATCAATTGCGCGGTCTGCGCGGGGCAAACGTCTACGTCATGGCGAATGAACAGAACAGCGCCACGACCATCACCACGCGAGTCAGAACATCGGCGATTATCAAACGCGGCGTCCAGGCAGCGCTTCACAGCAGCACTCGGGGAGCGGTGCTTGCCGCGTACGCGATCGCGACGAGAAACGACATGCACTTCAATGTCACGGCCATCCCCGACGACTACCCGTTCAATGGTCTGCTCGATCTGAAGCCCGAGCGCATGCATGCCTTGTTCAACTTCGGCGCAAATTGCGCGATGCGCGGCGAATTGTGGACCACACCGGAGGGGTTGCTGCAACGGTCGCATGAGGCATCGTTGACCCTGCCGGGATCAACCCCTAGGTGCCCTGCACCCCAGTAGACCTTTGTGGAAATAATTGCGCAGTCCGCCCGGTCTCAGTCAGTAAGCACTTTTCAATCGCTCGACGCACTCAAGGGGAATCGCTTGAACAAACTGACGGATTGGCTCATCGGCTGGCCCGAGCGTGTCGCTCGGCACCTGCAGTGGCTCGCCCCGCTGTTTGCACGCATCGTGGTTGGATGGGTGTTCATGTGGAGCGGCTGGGGCAAGCTGCACAATCTGCCCGCCATCACCGAGAACTTCGTTGGCTGGCATATCCCCGCTCCCCAAATCCTGGCGCCATTCGTTTCCGGCGTTGAGCTCTTCGGCGGCATTTTTCTGTTGCTGGGCCTGATGACACGTATCTCGGCCGGCGCGTTGGGCGTTACCATGATCGTCGCCATCGCATCAGCCAAGTGGGCTGACGTGGATTCTCTCGAAACCTTGCTGGGGTTCGATGAGACGGAGTATCTGGCGCTGTTTTTATGGCTGGCGATCGCGGGTGCCGGGGCCGTATCGCTTGATTGGCTCGTGGAACGCAAACGGCGCGCTTTGTTGCATGCGGGACTCGCATGATGCGGCAGAACACGAAGGCCGTTTCGCTTGGCCTGCTCGGCGCAATGGCGGTGCTCTGCCTGACACCCACGGGTCAAGCACAAACAGCGCCGCCGGGGAAACCTGTGGTGGTGGAGCTGTTTACCTCACAAGGCTGCAGTTCGTGTCCGCCCGCGGATGCGCTGCTCGGCGAGCTGGCAAGACTGCCCAATGTCGTCGCGCTGGCTTTCCATGTCGATTATTGGGACAGCATCGGATGGCGTGACCGCTATGAAATTCCAACTGCCGCGAAGCGCCAGACCCGCTACGTCGACACGCTCAATCTGTCTTCGGCGTTCACGCCGCAGGTCGTGATCGATGGTAAGGCGAGTTATGTCGGCTCCGATCGGCAACGGATACTGGCGGCATTGGCGCAGAGGCAGGAAGACGTACCGGTGGTCGTTGAGGTCTCGCCGAGCGAGCTCGTCATCAATTTGCCGGAACGCGCTGCGCAGAGCGATTATGACGTCAACGTGGTCGCCTATCTTCCCGAGGCGGCCACGCCGATCGGGCGCGGCGAGAATTCCGGACGCACACTCACAGAATTCAATATCGTGAGGGAGCTCCGGCGGGTGGCCACATGGGACGGTAAACAGAGCGTGCTGCGATTGCCGCTGGCGTCATTCCCTGCCGATGCCACCCAGGTGGCTGTTTTGCTTCAACAGAGCAAACAGGGAAGCATCGTTGGCAGCGCCGTCGCCACCTTGCGTTCGGCGCCTGCGCTGGTTACCAAGAAAGAGTAGATCGCCGGTGAGCCGTGGCTGGAAACATGATGGGGGCCGAATCCATGAAGCGTAGATTTCTAGGACACCGTGTCGTTGTCTTGCTGCTCGCAGCCCAGGCGATGGCCTTTGGTCTGCCGATCGTGGTCGCTGCGCAGAGTCCGCCGCTCATTACGGTGGAGGCACAGAAGCACATCCTCGATGAACCCGGGGTCCCTACGTTCGGGGCTGCCCGCGCCGATATCACCGTGGTGGAGTACTTCGACTACAACTGCCCATTTTGCAAGGCGTTGGCCCCAGCTTTTCACGCGTTCATCGATAAGGACCACGCGGCGGCGGTTCTATATAAAGAGTGGCCCATCTTTGGAGGAGTTTCCATTTATGCAGCGCAATCGGCCCTGGCTGCAAACTTTCAGGGCAAATACCTGCAGGCGCACGATGCGCTGATCAATGCCCCTCGCCTTGCCGAGAACAGTCAGGTGGATGCCGCCTTGCGCGGTGCGGGGATCGACATGGCCCAATTGAAAAAGGACTTGGTCGCACATCGAGCTTTCATCGACGGTCTGTTGATGCGAAATGAAGCCGAGGCTCGCCGCTTGGGTCTTCGCGGAACGCCGGGTATTTTGGCGGGTCGGCAACTGGTCTCGAACATCTCGGATTTGGCGGCGCTGGAGTCCGCCGTGGCGGTTTCGCGCCGCAGCGCAGCTCAATAAGTCGACATCACTCACTGCGCAGTCTTCTCGCGGGCGCAGTGCTCTTGCGCGCGGCAGCGGCCGGCAGAACGAACATGCCTGCGCGTCCGCTCCGTGCTCGCTAGCCAACCACCAGCCGGACGCGGCAATACATCACAAGCAATCAACCGTGCAATGTCACACAGGTGAAATCGCTCGCCCCTAGCATGCCCACCCTTTCGACAATCAACGACCACCCTTAAGGAGCGATGGATGCTTTCGGCGATAGGAAAATTCAAATACAAATTGGCGCTAGGTGCCTGCATGACGGCCTTGGCCGCAGCAGACCTGGCATGCGCGGCAGACGCGGCAAAGACCGTACCGACCGCGTCGCCGATCAAGCATGTCATCATCATCATCGGCGAAAACAGCAGCTTCGATCATGCCTTTGCGACCTATGTGCCGAAGCACAAGGAAGAAGGCGTGTGGAACCTGATGTCGCGGGGCATCGTGAATGCCGACGGCTCGCCCGGCGTGAATTTCACGCACGCGCAGCAGTTTTCCGTCGCAGCTCAGCCGCAGTACTACATTCATCCGCCCGCGGGCAGCAAGACTGCCTACAATTCCTCGAAAAGCCCCACCAATCCCTTGCCCGCGCCGGACTTGAACCGCGTGCCGCTGGCGCAAAGCGATGCGACGGGCTCGCCGTTCGCGACGACGGAAGCGGCGGCGCTCGCCGAGCCGGAACTGACGTTGACCACGGATTTTGAGCAGCAACAACATGCGCTCGAAATCATGACCACGGGCTTCGCCGCCGATGCGGCCGCCATCACCGAAACCACTTCCTTGATCAGGAATCCGGATTTCCGGATTTTCGGCGTCACTTCTGCGACCGGGCTTGCGAATGGTCCTTTCCAGCAGACCGCGCATTCGCAGAATGGCGGCCCGGGCCTTCCCTATGACTCGTATACCGAAGACACCATTCATCGCTTCTTTCAAATGTGGCAGATGATGGATTGCGACAAGTCACAGGCCACACGCTCGAACCCGAGCGGTTGTCTGCTGGATCTGATGCCGTTCGTCGCCAGCACATTTGCCGGCGCCATCAATCCGAACGCCTTCGCCGCACCGGGCGCACTCGGCCCGATTTTTGCCGCGACGTACACGGGCCCGACCGAAGAAGGCAGCAGCACCTCGCTGGCCTTCTTCAACATGCAGCAGGGTGATGCGCCCTATTTCAAACAGCTGGCCGACAAGTACTCGATCAGCGACAACATGCATCAAGCCGTGATCGGCGGCACCGGTGCCAACCACATCATGTTCGGAACGGGCGATGTGTACTTCTTCAGCGACGGCAAGGGCAATCCCACACCCGCCCCGACGGCGATCCCGGCCGCCGCCGCCGGCCTGCCGAAATCTCTCGGGACCATATCGCTGGTGGCGAATCCCAATCCCGTGGTCGGTGCCCAGTCTCTCGCGAGCCTGCAAGCCGCACACGCAGCGCCCATCGTCGATCCGAATCTTTACACCAACGACATCGGTGCTTCGCTCGGCGAATACGTCAATTGCTTCGATGCGACGCAGCCGGGCGTGCAACCCATCCTCAGCTTTTTGGCACAGTCGCAGCTGAAGTCGAACTGCGCGCCGAATACCTTTTATGCCATCAATAACTTCTTCCCGGGCTTCCACCCGAATGGCCAGCCGGCGGGCACGGCCGCGGTGCCGGCGGCGGATGGCAGCGATACCTTCTTCATTCCCCCGCAAACCATTCCGACCATCGGCGATGCGTTGATGGCCAAGAATGTCAGCTGGCATTACTACGGCGATGGCTTCAATGCCGCCGCCGCGGGTAAGCCGAATCAGTTCTGTCCCATCTGCAATCCCATGCAGTACTCCGCCAACATCATGGGGTCAGCGGCCGGTCGGGCCAACAACAAGGACGTCACCGATTTCTTCGATGACGTCAACAACGGCACGGTGCCTTCCGTATCGATCATCAAGCCGAGCGGTTTCGTCGATGGCCATCCGCAGTCCTCGAAATTCGATCTGTTCGAGGCCTTCGTCAAGAACATCGTGGATGCGGTACAGGCAAAGCCGGAGCTGGCCAAAGATACCGCCATCATCATTACCTGGGATGAATCCGGCGGCTTCTACGACTCCGGCTACATCCAGCCGCTGGATTTCTTCGGTGACGCACCGCGCATTCCGTTTATCGTGGTATCGCCCTTTACACAGGGCGGGCATGTGAATCACACCTACACCGATCACGTGTCGCTCACCAAGTTCATCGAAAGAAACTGGCTGCTGGGCACGCTGAGCAGCCGCAGCCGCGACAATCTGCCCAACCCGGAAGCGCGCCGAATGGAAGGCGATCATGACGGCGACGATTTCGCCGCGCCCTACATTCCGGTGAATGGTCCGGCGATCGGCGATCTGTTCGACATGTTCGACTTCGATCGGCACGACGGCGGCAACGGCAGTGGCCATGGAGACAAGGACCGGAACTAAACTGCCCGATCCCTTCGAAGTCTCGTTGGTGACGCCGACCGGGCCCTGCCCGGTCGGCGTTACTTTTTGGGGATGACTACAGCGTCAGCCCTTGCTCTCGTACTTGAAAGACACGCTGATCCGCGATCGATAAGCTTCGACTTTACCGTTCTTCAGTTGCACGTCGAGCTTGACTATTTCGGCGACCCTAAGGTCTCGCAAGGTCTTGCTGGCGCGCGCAATCGCGGCGGCTGTCGCTTTCTCCCAGGAATCGGTGCTGGTCCCGATGAGTTCTATGACCTTATAGACATTCTCCGCCATGACACACCCCCGCTGTTGAATAACAATGACTTAGCCGCCGAAAGCCATGCTTGTGGGCGAGTTTGCACCGAGGGGTGGTCGGTGGTCAAAACTGACCCTGAACATCAGGGCGGGCTGGGCGCATGACCCCCAGGATCCAAAAATATTTGGCGCGTTCCGGTTATGCGCCTAGGATGCGGCATGGCAAAGAAAGAAGAAGCCGTAGACAACCTCCTCGACGCCCTCGTATGGATGCGTCGCAAGGCCAAAAAGCGCGAGCCGGTCGACGCTCTCATCGATGCGCTGGTGAAAATGCGTCGCAGAGCGAAAAAGAAGGTCGCCAAGAAGAAAACGGGCAAGAAGAAGACCAGCAGGAAGAAGATAAGCAAGAAGAAGACCAGAAAGCCGTCCAAGCGTTGATCGAGAGAGACCAGATTGCGCGAAGCAGCTGCGCGCTGCCAGCGGCGCTGATCAAAAGTGCATCAGTTCAACATAAGCGGTTGAATGACAGTGACGTTTTGATGACATGTCCCCGCTTATGCACAGGGTTATCAACTGCGATTGGGGATGAATCGGACCGCGGCGCAGGGCCGCGATAATAATAAGGACTCGACATGCTCCATTCCCTCGTGCTCGCAGCGGCCATTGGCGGAACCTTCGTTCACCCCAACCCGGTGCCGCCGGCCGATCTGCCGGTCGCCGTTTACGAGCAGCGCAGGGCTCGAGTGCTGGCGGAACTGGGCGATTGTGTGGCGATCATTTCCTCGCAGGGCGAAGTCAATGGCATCACCGAGGATTATCGTCAGGATGCCAACTTCTTCTGGCTGACCGGAATCAACGAACCGGAGGCACATCTCGTGCTGCAACCAAAATCGCCGTACCGAAAAGTCCTGCTGTTCTTGAAGTCGCGGGATCCGGAAGCTGAGCGCTGGACGGGACCACGCGAACCGGTATCGCCCGAATTGCTCAAGAAATATGGCGTCGATCGCGTTCAGCGCGGCTCGCCGGAGGTGGCGCTGTCCGCCGCAGGCCTGCACCATGACTGTGTGGCGATGATCGCGCCGGCGAGCATGGCCAAAGCGGATCGCAATGATGATGAGTTGGCGCTGCGCGTCGCCAGCCGTTTCGGCCTCAAGGTCATTTACAAGCGCGGGCTGCTCGCCGATCTACGTGCGGCTCATGGACCCGAGGAACTTGAACGTTTGGAGCGCGCCATTGCCATTACCGCAACCGGACACAATGCCATTGCCCGCGCGACGGTCGCAGGCGTCTCGGAGCGCGACGTACAAACGCAGCTCGAGTATGCGTTCTTTGCCAACGGCGCCACGGGCCTGTCGTATTCTTCCATCGTCGGCAGCGGCCCGAACGGTGCTGTCCTCCACTGGGATAAGAACTCCAGAATCTTGCAAAGTGGCGACTTGGTCGTGGTTGATGCCGCGGCAGAGTACGGTCGGTATGCGTCGGACGTCACGCGCACCTATCCGGTGTCAGGACATTTTACGGCAGAGCAAGCGCGTGTTTATCGCGCGGTGTACCAAGCGCAGGAGGATATTTTCGCGTCCATCAAGCCAGGCGTCTCGATGGCGGAACTTCAGCATGTCGCGGAAGAGTCTTTGCGGCGGGCGGGCTATCTTGCGGATTTCATCCATGGCTTCGGCCACTTCGTCGGCCTCGATGTCCATGACGCGGGTGATGCCGAAAAGCCCATCCCGGTCGGGGCCGTTTTTACGGTCGAGCCTGGCGTCTACTTGCCGGCCCAGGGCTTCGGAGTGCGCATCGAGGACGAGGTAGTGACAACGGAGCGTGGCTACCGATTGCTGACCTCGACCATTCCGAGAAAACTCGAAGAAGTAGAAGCCTGGGTCGCCCGCGAACGCGTGCGCCCGCACTGACATTGCCAAAGTTGATCAGGAGCGATGAATGAAAGTCATTGTGATGGGTGTGCTGACTCTGTGCGGTTTTGCGACGGGGACTGTTGCGCAGACCGCCTTGACGTATCAAAAACCGCCCGCCTCGATCGAGGAGTTGCTCGTTGCTCCGGCGACGCCCGTCGTGCAGGTTTCACCGGATCATTCGCTGCTGTTGGTGCAGCAGCCGCAGTCCTTTCCGACGATTGCGGAGGTGGCACAGCCCCGCTATCGCCTCGCTGGAATGCGGTTCAATCCGGCGACCAATGGGCCGAGCCGCGAGGTATCGATCGTAAAGCTGTGGCTGCAGCCCATCGCCGGCGGCACACGGCAGACGATCGCGGGGTTGCCCTCAACACTCAAGGCGAGTCATTTGATGTGGTCGCCGGATTCGAAGCACGTCGCCTTTGTGCAAAGAGAAGCTGCCGGCCTACAGCTTTGGGTGCTCGACGTGGCCAAGGCCTCGGCACATCGAGCGGGTTCATTCAAGTTGAACGCCGTGCTGGGCGCGCCCTGCCGGTGGATGGGCGATTCGGAGGCGCTGCTCTGCAAGATTGTGCCGGCGGCGCGCGGGGCTGCGCCCTCCTCGAGCGATGTCCCCTCGGGACCCAACGTAGAAGAGAACCTAGGCAAGATCACG
>Ga0210406_10005683_pt1 | contig 13009 bp, 10 predicted proteins | sample IncBWC30MmetaG_FD_155454 | JGI IMG/M metagenome (GOLD analysis project Ga0210406, IMG submission 155454) | Forest soil microbial communities from Barre Woods Harvard Forest LTER site, Petersham, Massachusetts, United States - Inc-BW-C-30-M | ecosystem: Environmental > Terrestrial > Soil >...
CGAGCGTTTTCAACGAGCCGTGAGCATCGGGTTCTGCGACGTCAGCAGTGCCAAGATCTGATTGGGCCACAAGCCGAGATAGATCGTTGCAATCACCGTGACCGCCACCACCATCAGGGCGGTCGCGCTCAGTCCGGTGGGCGCATCGGCCGGCAATGGTCCCTTGTACTCGTGCATGTACATGACGACGATGACGCGAAAGTAGTAGTATGCGCCGATGACGCTGTTAATCGCCATCAGAACTGCCAGCCAGTACAGGTTGGAGTTGAGTGCGGCGGTGAAGATATAAAGCTTCCCGAGGAAACCGGCGGTGATGGGAAGTCCGAGCAAAGACAATAAGAAGATCGCGAGAGTAGCCGCAGTGAAGGGCTGGCGGGTTGCGAGTCCGGCGAGATCGTCGATGGTCAAGTAGCGCTCGCCGCGTCCGCCCAACTCCGAGACGATCGTGAACGCGCCAACCGAAACCAGGGAATAACTCAAGAGATAGAACAACACCGCCGCGTATGCCCCAATGGGACCGAGCCGTTCATCGGCCGCAAGGGTCGTTACAGAAGCCATGGCCACAAGAATATATCCCGCGTGCGCGATGGAGCTGTACGCGAGCAGGCGCTTCACGTTCGACTGCACGACGGCCCCAAGATTCCCGACGAACATCGTGAGCGCAGCCAGGACCCAGAATGCCCAGAACCAGTAAGTGGTGGCCGCATGTACGGTGGCGAAAATTCTCAGCAGAAGTGCAAACGCAGCGGCCTTTGGACCGGCAGAGAAGAGCGCGGTAACCGGCGTGGGTGCGCCTTCGTATACGTCGGGGGTCCAGACCTGGAAGGGCGCAGCGGCCACCTTGAAGCCCAGTCCTACCAGAATCAGCGTCAGGCCGAGGTGCAGAAGGGTGCTGGAAGGATCGGCGTCGGCCAGCTTGCCCAGAGCGGTTGAGCCGGTCACTCCATAGACGAGGGCAATGCCGTACAAGAAAAATGCGGTGGCAAACGATCCAAGCAGGAAATATTTCATGGCCGACTCGCTCGACTTGATCGAGTCGGATCGAGTCGCGCCGGTAGCCCGCCAGGATATAACTAGAGATCGAGGACATTTCCAGCCCGATAAATGCTGTCAATAGTTCCTGGGCCGACGCCAGCACACCCATGCCGGCGGTTGCAAACAGAATCAGCGCATAGAACTCCGCCGAGTCCAGCCCTTCCCGTTGAAGATAAGAATCAGCGCTCAAGATGACCAGGAAACTCACCAGTCCTACGAGCCAGTGGAAGAACAGGCTGTAGGTATCGAACATCACGAGCCCGCCGAACCCAATCCCACTGCCGGCGAAAAAGGTGCTAAGGGTTCCGAGTGATGCGCCGAGCATAGCGAAAAACGTGAGTGCCTGGCGGTTCTTCAGGAACGGCTGGAGGAGCATGAGGAACACGCCGAAGCCGCACCAAATCAGCTCCGGTAGGACGCCAAGAATGTCTGGGGTGCGCGGGATCATTTAGCGAGGCCTCTCCATGGAGATTGCCGTCGAGTTCAGGGCAGCGGTTCCGGCAGGGTACGCGATGACGCCCGGGAGCGCGACTTCGTGCATTACATTTCGATTCATCTGCATGAGGATTTCCTGGCAAGATGCGGCGAAGCGCAGGGTGAAGAAGCGCGTGTGAACGCCCAGCCAGACCATAAAGAAACACATGGCGACTAGAACCCACTTTTCACGCGGGTTGACATCGGGCAGATCGCGGTTCTTCGCCTGAGTGATCTCGCCGAAGAACACGCGTTGGTAGGCCCACAGCAGATAGCAGGCGGAGAGAATTACTCCGGTTGCGGCCCAAGCTGCCCATTTCCAGTGCGCCTGATAAGTCCCGATGAGCACCAGAAATTCGCCCACGAAGCCATTCAGCAGTGGCAAGCCGAGTGACGAAAGCGCCGCAAACAGGAAGAAAGCTGCGTAGCGAGGCATCGGCTTTACCAGCCCGCCGAACTCGGAAATTTCAAAGGTGTGCCGCCGCTCGTACAGCATGCCGACCAGCAGGAATAAGGCTCCGGTGGAGATACCGTGAGCGATCATGAGGAAGACCGCGCCCTGCAGGGCCACATTGGTGAACGCGAAGATGCCGAGCACCACAAAGCCCATGTGGCTGACCGAAGAGTAGGCTACCAAGCGCTTCAGATTCGGCTGCACCAGGGCCACGAGCGCGCCATAAATAATGCTGATGATGGCAAGCACCGCGACATAAGGAGCGGCGCGGCGAGCAGCATCCGGGAACAGAGGCAAGCAAATGCGAATAAGACCGTACGCTCCAGTTTTCAGAAGAACGCCGGCCAGGTCCACGGAACCGGCGGTGGGGGCTTCGGTGTGCGCGTCGGGCAGCCAGGTGTGAAAAGGGAACAGAGGGACTTTAATCGCAAAGGCGACGAAGAAAGATAAAAACAGTAACATTTCCGCGCCGGGCGTGAGCATTAACGCGCCGCTGTGCACCATGGCCTGCAAGGCCGGTAAATCGAATGTGCCAGTCTTGTTGTAAAGCCAGATCATGCCGACAAGCATGAAGATGGAGCCGCCCATGGTGTACAGGATGAATTTGATGGCGGCGTAGATCCGGCGTTCATGACCCCAAATGCCGATTAGGAATGCCAAAGGAATCAGGCCGAACTCCCAGAACAGGAAGAACAGAAAGAGATCGAGGGAGAGGAAGATGCCAATCACGCCGACTTCCAGGAGGAGCAGCATGATATGGAATTCTTTGACGCGATGCTTGACGTCGTTCCACGAGGCCAAAATGCCAATGGGGGTGAGAAGGGTGATCAGGTGCACGAGGAAAATACTGATGCCGTCAACGCCCAGGTGATAGTTGATCGCGGGCGTGGCAATCCATTGATGGAAAACTTCCAGCTTGTAACCTGCGGTTCCCGGCGAGATGGCCCAAACGGGAAGGAACGACAGAAGGAATTCCACGATGCCAACCAGCAAGCTGATGCGGCGGATCCACGGATGGTCGTCCTTGCTCAGCAACATAATCGCAAGGACGCCGACCAGCGGGAAGAAAAGCAGGACGGTGAGGAGGTTTCCGCTGATGGCCATTAGCGTACTCCTCCGAAAAGGGCAGGATGGAGAATCGGCCAGAAGATGATGCCGAAGACCACGACTGCGCCCACGAGAACCCACACGGCGTAGCTGCGGGTGTTGCCGGATTGCGCGTGACGGACGCCATCGCCGATTTCCCGGACGCCATAACCGATGCCGTTGACGGCGCCGTCAATCGTGCCCTCGTCTACGGCTTTCCACAGGATGTTGCGGGAAATCCAGACCAGCGGGCCAACGAACGCCGCTTGATAGATTTCATCGACGTAGTACTTGTTGTACAAAAGCTTGTGCAAGCCTGTCTCGGGCCCGCGCTTCACGTCCTTGGAATACATGCGCCATGCCACGACCAAGCCCAGCGTGGCTGCAACCATCGCTACGCCAGAAAGCGTGAGCTCGAGGGAATGGAGCGCCTCTCCGCCAGCGATTTCGCCGGAGCCGAATACCGGTGACAGAAAGTCCGTGAAGTAATCTTTGCCCCCAAACAGGGCAGGGAAGGCGAACCAGCCCCCGGTCAGCGAGAGAAATGCCAGGATCATCAGCGGCACGGTCATGTTCTTGGGGGATTCGTGGACATGGACATGATGTTCGTCGTAGCGGTTTTTGCCGAAAAACGTGAGCCAGACCAGGCGGAACATGTAGAACGACGTGAGAATTGCGGCGAACAACCCCACGCCGTAGAGTGCCTTTCCGTCATGCTGCGAATTGAAGGCCGCGAACAGGATGGCATCTTTAGAGAAAAACGCCGCGAAAGGAAAGAATCCGGCAATGGCGATAGTTCCAAAGAGCATGGTTCCAAAGAGCATGCACCAAAAGGTGACTTTGATTTTCGAAGCCAGGCCGCCCATCTGCCACATGTCCTGCTCGCCGCCCATGGCGTGAATCACGCTACCGGCGGAGAGGAAGAGTAAAGCTTTAAAGAACGCGTGGGTCATCAAGTGGAAGATGCCAGCGCTGAAGGCGCCCACCCCGCAGCCTAGGAACATGTACCCCAACTGGCTGACGGTGGAATAGGCCAGGACCTTCTTGATGTCGGATTGAACGAGGCCAATCGTGGCGGCGAAGAAGGCGGTGGCGCAGCCGACGATGGCCACGACGTACATGGCGGTTTCGGAATGCAGGAAGAGCACGTGCGAGCGAGCCACGACGTACACCCCGGCCGTGACCATGGTGGCGGCATGAATCAAGGCGCTGACTGGCGTGGGGCCTTCCATGGCGTCCGGCAGCCAAACGTACAGGGGAATCTGCGCGGATTTGCCGGTCGCGCCCATGAAGAGCAAGAGGCAGGCTGCTGTGAGGACGCCAAACTGGCCGAGGCCCTCGTGAGCCACGTTGGGTTGCGAAGCGGCCTCAAAGACCGTGTGAAAGTCGAGCGAGTGGAATGTACGGAACAGTAGAAACATCCCCAGCATGAAGCCGAAGTCACCAATGCGGTTGACGATGAACGCTTTCTTGCCGGCTTGCGCTGCCGAATGCTTCAGGTAGTAAAACCCAATCAGCAGGTAGCTGCACAACCCCACGCCTTCCCAACCTACGAAGAGCACAACATAGTTTGCTGCCAGGACGAGGAGCAGCATGAAAAACATGAAGAGATTCATGTATGCAAAGAAGCGGAAGTAGCCCTCTTCATGCGCCATGTAGCCGGTGGAGTAGATGTGGATGAGGAAGCCAACGCCGGTGACAACGAGCAGCATCACCACGGTCAGATGATCGATGTGCAGATCGAAGCCGATGGTCAAGTCTTTGTAAGCAACGATCCAGTCAACAAAGTGTTTCGTGAATGGCTGATGGTACTGGGCGAAGTAATCGAGGAATTCGCGAACGGCTTCGATAGCGCAGAGAAACGACAAGCCGGTGGAACCTAGGGCCACGGCGTTGATGCTGGTCTTGGACCAGTTCCAACCCAAAATGCCGTTGATCGCTGAGCCCACGAGCGGCAGCAGCGGAATGATCCACAGATAATCGAGTATGGGATGCATTAGAGTTTGAGAAGATCCACACGCTCGACGTTGAGCGAACGTCGATTGCGTGCCGTCAGAATGATGATTCCAAGACCCACAGCCGCTTCCGCAGCCGCCACCACGATTACAAAGAGTACGAAAACCTCGCCGTCGGACTTTCCAAAGGCCTTGCTGAAGGCCACGAAGGCCAGATTGACGGCATTGAGCATCAGTTCGATGGCCATGAAAATGGTGATGATGTTGCGTTTGAAAACGAACGCGATCATGCCCAGTCCAAACAGAATTGCGCTCAGGATGAGGTAGTAGTTGGTGGGGATCATGCTAGTTGCCCTCCCGCTGAGCGAGGACAATCGCGCCGAGGATAGCCACCAGAATCAGGAAGGAAGTAAGTTCGAAGGGATATACAAAATCCTGGAAAAGAAGCATGGAGAGCGACTTGGTGGAGGTGAGCGCCGTGGGATCCTGTGCGGGCGGCAGGGTTGAACGCGTGATGGCCGCGGCGATCAGTCCGGCGACGGCAACCGCCATGGGAATGCCCGCGTATGCCGCAAGTTTGGAAAAGTTCGTGTGTTCCTCTTCGCCGGCGTTCAGGAGCATGATGACGAAGACGAAGAGAACCATGACCGCGCCGCCATACACGATGATCTGAACGGCGGCAACGAACTCGGCACCCATCAGAAGGTACAGGCCCGCGAGCGCGACCATGACGACGATTAGCGAAAGCGCGCTGTGAATCGGATGGCGCTGCAGAATCAGGCTGACCGCGGCAGCTACCGCAACGGCAGCGAGGACGAAGAAAATCGCCAGTGACGCGTTCATTAGTGCATTCTCCACAGAATCACGGCGCTCGTGAGAACCACGTTCGCGATGGAAACCGGCAGCAGAAACTTCCAGCCGAAGCTCATCAATTGGTCATAGCGGAAGCGAGGCAGCGTGCCGCGCATCCAGATGTATACAAACATGAAGATAAACACCTTGAGCACAAACCAGAAGAGCCCCTGCAGGAGATGGTTCGCTGGCGGAAAGAGGATCAGCGCGATGCCGACTACCGTGAGGACGGTACCGATTCCAGGCAGCACGATGCGCCCGAAAATATTCTCATAATGGATGCCATCGTAAATCATCCAGAGGCCAAAAGGAATGAACAGAAGCGACGGCACGTAGTATGTAAACGTCCACGAAGCGGGGAACGGCGAGAGCCAGCCGCCAAAAAAGAGGATGGTGGCCAGGCAGGAAACGGCGACCATGCTGGTGTATTCGCCGATGAAGAACATGGCGAACTTCATGCTGGCGTATTCGGTGTGAAAACCCGCGACGAGTTCCGATTCCGCTTCCGGCAAATCGAATGGCACGCGGTTTGTTTCCGCAATCGCCGCGATGAAGAAGCAGAAAAATCCAATGATTTGCGTAAAACCGATGCCCTGGCCAAAGCCCAACAGGTTCCAACTGAGGAAACCCAGGTTTGAGGTGCCCTGCTGCTCCACAATCTCGCGCAGGCTGAAGCTGCCGGCAATCAACAAGACGCCGACTACGGATAGGGTCAGCGCCAGTTCGTAGCTGATCATCTGGGCGGAGCTACGCAGTCCGCCGAGGAGGGAGTACTTGTTATTGGAAGCCCAACCGGCCAGCGCAACGCCATATACGCCCAGCGCGGTGATGGCGAACAGCACCAGCAAGCTGATGTTTACGTCCGCGATGCCCAGGGACGATTCGTATCCCCAGAGCGTAAATTTCTGCGGGCCAAAAGGAATTACCGCCAAGGACGTCATCGCCAACATCAACGCAACAAATGGGGCGATGAAGTACGCCGGCTTGTCCACGTTGGCCGGCATGGGATCTTCTTTGAAGATGAACTTCAATCCGTCCGCCAGCGGTTGCATCAGGCCATGAGGTCCGACGCGGTGCGGTCCCCAGCGTGCCTGGATGTGCGCGATCACTTTGCGCTCCAGCCACGTCAGGTAGGCATCCACGGTGAGCACCACGAGGACGAGAATGGCGACCTTGATGATCGGAACGATGAGGAACGCGTACTGGTGCAGGAATTCGCTCACGGTTTGGCTTCCGCCTCCGGCAGAGAATGCATCATGGTGCAAAAACGGGTGAGAGAGCCGCTAGTGAAGAGAGTATCGTTGGCGGAGCGAATGAGTTGAACGGGAACGTCATAGGGCGCATGACCATTCTTGCTGAATTGCAGCTTCGTTGGTTCGGCGCCACCCGTGAGCAGTTCCGCGGGATGCAGATTGTAGCCCGGGACAGTCTTGCGTATTTCGTCCAACACGACAAAGGGATCCTTGAAATGGAAGGCCTTGCCGAGGCCGAGGCGTTCGAGCTGGTGTGACAAGATTCGCAGCAGATCGAAATCCGAGCGCGTGCCCATCACTTCAGCACCCTTGCGCAGCAACTGCACTTCGCCGGCCGTGTTCGTGACGGTGCCCTCTTTCTCATAGGCCGAGGCCGCCGGAAAAACAATGTCGGCTAGTTGAGCGGTTTCGGTCAGAAACATTTCCTGAACCACAAGGAGCTGCAAACTGCCGCGACCCGCTCCTGGTTTGCCGAAATGAGCGAAAGGATTCGCACCGACGACATAGAGTGCCTTCAAGGTTCCAGCTTGCGCGGCTTCCACCATCTGCGGAGTCGTAAGGCCCGGCTTCGTGGGAGGCTTGGCACCCCAATGCCGTTCCAAGATTTCCGCCGCGGTCTTATTGTCGAGATAGGTATAGCCCGGCAGGCGGTCGGGGAGCAAACCCATATCCGCGGCGCCGCGCGAATTAGAGTAATCGCCGAGAGCCATGTAGCGAGTCTGGCCGGCTCGCAGCGAGGAGCCAAACGCAACCAGATCTGCAATAGCCGAGCCAACGATTTCGGAGCCAAAAACGATTGCGACGTCGCTCTCGTTTGCGAGCGCGGACTTCAGTGCGCCAAGCTGGTCGATTACTTCCTGCGGGAATTGTCCTTCGGAGGTCGCGAGCCAGCGAACAGCAGCGGCTTCCTGGCCCGAGGGAACGCTCACGAATTGGTGAGCCTTGTCTTTCAGCTTGATTTCACGCGAATTCAGAATGAATAGTTTGGCGCCGTGGTGGCGAATTCCCGAGCGAATCTGCCAAGCCACGAAGGGATTCTGATTTGTGGGATCGTTGCCAATCAGCAGGACAACTTTCGATTGATAGAGCTGCTCCATCGTGAGCGAGGAGTCCGCGGCGCGGTCGCCAAGTGCCGTGACCAGACCGGTGTAATCGGCGGTACGGTGATGATCGACGTTGTTGGTGCCAAACGTGGCGCGCGCCAGACGCTGCAAGAGGTAATTCTCTTCGTTTGAGGTGCGGTTGGACCCGATGAAGCCGACCGAATCGGGGCCGTACGCGCCGTGAAACTCGTTCAATCGCTGGGCGGCGGCTTGTGCAGCTTCTTCCCAGGAAACGGGATAGAGTTTTCCGTCTTTGCGCAGCAGCGGTTGCTTGATGCGCTCCTTATGCGTCGTAAAATCAAATCCGAAGCGCCCCTTCACGCACAGGAATTCCCTGTTAATACCGGAAAGGTCGCGATTGTTGGCGCGCATAATTTCGTGATTGCGCACGCTGAGAGTGGTCTTGCATCCGTTGGAACAATGCGTGCAGATCGTAGAGACATATTTCATCTCCCACGGCCGGGTTTTGTAGCGATAGGTGCCGCTGGTCAGCGCGCCGACCGGGCAGATATCGATGCACATACCGCATTCTTCGCAATCGAGATGATCGCCTTCATTGGGAATGATGATGGAGTGCGCCCCGCGCATGCCCACGCCGAGGGCCTTCACATCCATGCCTTCGTCGCACACGCGCACGCATCGATAGCAAAGGATGCAGCGCGGCGCGTCGTAATAAACGAGATCAGACCATTTCTCTTCCGGCCGGTGAATTTTTTCTTCGGTGAAACGGCTGAAATCGGCGCCATAGCGAAATACCATGTCCTGCAATTCGCACTCGCCGCCTTTGTCGCATACCGGGCAATCGAGCGGGTGATTCGACAGCAGGAACTCCAACATGAACTTGCGCGCATCGCGCACCGGTTGGGTATCGGTGCGCACCACCATGCCTTCGCCGGCGACCAGGGTGCAGGCCGTCTGCAGCTTGGGCATTTTCTCCACTTCCACAAGACACATGCGGCATGCGGCCTGGAGTGCCAACCCGGGGTAGTAACAGAATGATGGAACCTCGATACCGAGACGCCGCGTCGCTTCGATGACCAGGGTTCCGGCGGGGACCTGAACGTCACGGTCGTCAATCTTCATATTGATGAGCTTAGTTTCTGCCATGAGAGCCTACCGCGAACCGATCAAAGCTTCAGCGGATTTGTAAGCGCAACGTCCTTGTAAATGATCTTCAAACTCGCTGCGAAACTTTTTCACGATGCTGATGGTGGGCATGGCTGCGGCGTCGCCGAGCGGACAAAATGTGCGGCCCAGCATGTTCGACGCAAGATCGCCGATGAGGTCGATGTCCTCTTGCCGGCCGTAGCCCGCATGGAAGCGGTCGAGGGTCTTCTGCAGCCAGGACGTTCCTTCGCGGCAGGGAATGCACCAGCCGCAGGATTCATGGGCGTAGAAGTGCATGATGCGGCGAGCCATGTCAACCATGCAGGTATCTTCGTCGATGACCACCATGCCGCCGGAGCCGAGCATCGAGCCGGCCTTGGCGACGGTGTCGTAGTCCATGGCGATATCGATTTCATCGGCCTTGAACACCGGGCAGGAGCTGCCACCGGGAATGATGGCCTTGAGTTTCTTTCCGTCACGGACGCCGCCCGCAACTTCTTCGAGAAACTTCTTCATGTTCATGCCCAGCGGGATTTCGTAGATGCCGGGCTTATTCACGTGGCCGGATACGCAGAGCAGGCGCGTGCCGCCATTTTTCGGCGTGCCGCGATTTGCGTAGGCTTGGCCGCCTTCCAGAATGATGGCCGGCACAGCGCTGAGCGTTTCGACATTGTTGATGATCGTCGGGCAGCCATACAAGCCCACCACGGCCGGGAAGGGAGGCTTGATGCGAGGATTTCCGCGCTTGCCTTCGAGCGATTCCATCAACGCCGATTCTTCGCCGCACTCGTAGGCGCCCGCGCCGGTATGAATCAACAAATCGAAGTCGAAGCCGGAACCGAAGATATTCTTGCCCAAGTAGCCGCGCGAGTAGGCTTCCTCAATGGCGGTTTCGACGATATCGAGGACGTAGCGATATTCGCCGCGAATATAGATAAATCCGCGATGCGCGTCGATGGCGCGGCCGGCGATGGTGATGCCTTCGATCAACTGGTGGGGATCCATCTCCATCAACGGGCGATCTTTGCAGGTGCCCGGTTCGGACTCGTCGGCATTGCAGATTACATATTTCGGCTTGGGTGAGTTTTTGGGCACGAAGGACCATTTCATGCCGGTAGAGAATCCCGCCCCGCCCCGCCCGCGCAGATTGGATTTCTTCACTTCGTCGATGAGCTGTTCCGGCGTGAATTGCTTCAGTGCCCTGTCCAAGGCCTGATAGGCGCCGAGTTGCAGGGCAACATCGATTTTTCGCGAATCCTGGATGCCCCAGCGTTTGCTGAGGAGAGGAGTCTCGAGCGTGTTGCGTTCGTGCAGCGCGCCGGAAGTGATGGGGACGGGAGCGGGGCGCTGACCCTTGTCGAGTTCTTCGATGAGGTGATCAAAGTTGCGTGTGGTGACGTTCTCGTAGAAGTCGTAGTTCACCTGCATGGCGGGTGCGCCGGTGCAGGCGCCAATACATTCGACCTCTTCCAGAGAGAACATGCCATCTTTCGTGGTTTCGCGGTTGCCGATTTCCAGGCGCTTTTTCGCGTGTTCCAGGAGTTCCGTGCCGCCGCGCAGCATGCACGCCACGTTGGTGCAAACCTGCACGTGGTGTTTGCCGACGGGCTTGCGGTGCAGCATGGAGTAATACTCCAAGGTTTCTTCCACCTGCACGGGACGCAGGTCGAGGCGGCGGGCTATTTCGTGAATGATGTCATCGGTGATGTACCCGAACTCGTCCTGCGCATACATCAACATGGGGATCAGGGCGCTGCGCTTGACCGGGTAGGCGTTCTGCAGCTTCTCGAATTTCGCGGCGAGTTGGGGAGTAAGTTCCATAGGATTATCTGTCCACATCTCCCAAGACGATATCGATTGTACCTATGCAGGCGACGACGTCGGCAATCAACTGGCCCTTGATCATGAATGGCAGAGCCTGCAGATTAACGAATGATGGCGCGCGGAAATGCACGCGCAACGGTTTCGGAGAACCATCACTGGCGACGAAGCAGCCCAGTTCGCCACGGGGTGATTCAACGGCGACATAAGCTTCGCCCGGCGGCGGAGAAAACCCCTCGGTGAAAATCTTGAAATGGTAGATGAGAGCTTCCATCTCCGTTTTCATCTTTTCGCGTGGCGGCGGAATAATGCCAGGAGCGTCGGCTTTAAACGGGCCCTGGTCCGTGATTTTGTCCATGGCCTGGCGGACAATCTTCAGGCTCTCGCGCAACTCCAGAACCCGCACCAGGTAGCGAGCGTAGCAATCGGATTCCGTGCGTGTGGGCACATTGAAATCGAACTCCTCGTACGAGGAATAAGGAAACGCTTTGCGATTGTCGAAGGCCACGCCTGCCGCGCGAAGACCTGGGCCCGTGGTGCTGAGGGCGATGAGTTGCTCGGGCGACAGATAACCGATACCCTTCAGGCGCCCCTGCCAGATGCGATTTTCCGTGAGCAGCCCTTCATACTCGTCGACGCGCGGCGGCATCATCTCCAGAAAGCGCTTGACCATTTCGCGCCACCCTGCCGGAGGTTCCAGCGCGAGTCCGCCAATGCGGATGAAGCTGGTCATCATGCGCTGTCCAGCGAAGCGCTCGAAGATTTTCAGGATTTCTTCGCGTTCGCGGAAGCAATAGAGCATCAGGGACATTGCGCCCATGTCGAGGGCGTGCGTGCCCAGCCAAACCAGGTGGGAAGAGATGCGCTGCAGTTCGACCAGCATTACGCGGATGTACTGCGCGCGTTTGGGTACTTCCAGGCCGAGAAGTTTTTCGACGGCAAGGCAATAGACGAGGTTATTTCCCAGCGGGTTCAGGTAATCCATGCGATCGGTGAGCGTGATCGCCTGGGAATAAGTCTTGTCTTCGCAACTCTTCTCGATACCGGTGTGCAGATAGCCGATATCGGGGTCGGAAGTAACGACGTTTTCGCCGTCCAGTTCCAGCAATACGCGCAGCACACCGTGCGTGGAAGGGTGCTGCGGTCCCATGTTGAGGACCATTGTTTTGGAGGTACCGAGTGTTGTTTCAACCGTAGTAGTCATGAGATTCAACCCGCGCGGCGGAAATTAGCGCTGACCCTCCGTCGGGAAATCCCGGCGAAGAGGAAAACCAACAAAGCCCTCGGGTAAGAGCAGGCGGCGGAGATCGGTGTGTCCTTCAAAGTGAATGCCAAAAAGATCGAAGACTTCGCGTTCCAGCCAGTTGGCGCCGGGCCACACGGGCATGAGCGAGTCGACGAATGGCTGCTGGGCGGAAACGCTGGTGCGTAGGGAAATGCGGGCGGTGCGAGGGATGGAGATCATCTGGTAGTTCAACTCCAAGCGCGGTTCGAAGGGAAAACGATCCACGCAGGTGACATCACTCAACAGATTGAAATTCAGGGCGGGATTGTCTCTGCACTGCAGGGCTGTGTTCCGCAGAAGCTCCTTGGGTACGACGAGGGTGGTCTGACCGTGATACTCAATGACCTGTGAGACTGCCCTCGCGTTCCAATTGCGAAGTTGCTGGACTACAACATTAGCCTTTGCGTCCACAAGTTGCGTCACGTTACTCACGTTACTGATTTCCTTGAGGGGCCGGCGCTATTTCTTCGATTTGTTCCAGTCGAGCGCGCCCTTCTTCCACAGATAGATATAACCGACCAGGAGAATGGCTACATACACCATCATTTCTATGAACCCAAACCACCGCGTCTCTACGTTGCGAG
>Ga0210406_10005684_pt1 | contig 13007 bp, 9 predicted proteins | sample IncBWC30MmetaG_FD_155454 | JGI IMG/M metagenome (GOLD analysis project Ga0210406, IMG submission 155454) | Forest soil microbial communities from Barre Woods Harvard Forest LTER site, Petersham, Massachusetts, United States - Inc-BW-C-30-M | ecosystem: Environmental > Terrestrial > Soil >...
CTTCGGTTTTTGCTCAATCACTGAAAATAAAGCGGTTAATGATAGGCAAGCGGGGCCTGTGACAAGGCGCCCAAGAGCCTATCAACTCGGGGGGAAAACTGTTACCACCCTTTGGGAACAAGTTTCCTTGGGCGCCGGGAAAGAAGTCTTATCCGAAACTGCCGATAACAGGTAAGTAAGCTGAGATCGACACCCCTGAATGTCTTGGAGGCTCGGGATTGGGGAGGTGTGTAAGCGGTTGCTGTTGAACCCTTGGGCAGGATCGGGCTCAATTTCTGCCGGTGCATCAACCACAACCTGATGAGTACGTGCTCTCTCAGGGGCTGGTTCAAGAGGAAGCACAATAGGTTGCGACCGTGCCAGGATGGATAAGAAATAGCAGACCTTTAATTTTAACTATTCAATAATTTGCTTGAATGCCACAGGAATTTCCACTATTCTACGAATAGCCTGGACTGAAAGCAGCAGCAGTTGAGCCCAGGTTCCCGGCCCGTCCTTCTCTCTGTCCGGTACTCCTGCCCAATAACTGCCCTTTCGTCCAGTTGTTTGCGCTCGATAGCGGTTGCTAGCATACAGAATAGTATGAGACACACGACATTATTCTTACTCACTTTCCTCTTCCCGGCATTTGCCGCAGCGCAAACACCGACTTTGGTTCAACATGTCAGCTGCCCGAATAGCAGGGATGTGGGAGGAGGTGGCAGTAGCACGCCTGACTATTACTGCCCGTTACCAGAGCCAGCGCAAGCGGGGAACGGAATTCTTGTGGCTGTCACGGTTAATAATCAGGGTACTTTCAGCATGTTTGACGACAAGTCGAACAACTACACGCTCGTCAAAAGTGTGGTCGACAATAACGGCAAGTATACGGCGATTTATTATGCACAGGGCGTGGCGGCAGGCACGCACATGCTGCGGTTTCATCGTACGGTGATCGGTGCATACAGCGTGGAGTTGTCTGCTAGCGAGTATTACAACGTGGGTGCTGTAGACGTCTCAAGTTGCAACGCACTTTCTTCGGCCTCCAAGACCGTAACGGCTGGAAGTATCGCCCCGACCACTGGTGATTTACTATGGCAGTGGGTTTCCAACGGCGCGGCGGGAAACGGCGTTCCGACATCAGTCACCTCATTCACAGCTGGCTCTCAATCAGGGATTACCTGGCAGTTGAATGGCACTGACCTGTACGACGGCGACGCGGTACAAGCGGGAGTTTTCAGTGGTAGTGGCTCCATCAATCCGACAGTGACCAGCGGAACGTCAGTCGGATTCGATTCGTGCGCCGTAGCGCTGAAGGCGGCGACGGCAGGCAACGCGCCTTCGGCGTCGTTCAGAATCGTTCATATGCTGCACCAGCAGCACCCGAAAAGCGCGGCGAATCCGTTTCCAGTCCAGTTTCCGACTTCTGGCAATCTCATCATCAATTCGTATATCGGCGGCGGAGATTCCATCACTACCATGTCGAGCACTCCGTCGAACACTTGGTCGACCACGGGAACGTTCGTCGGAAGCGAGACTATCACCGCGGGGTCGCAGATTATGTACGCGGCGAACGCCACGAGCGCCAATAACATGACCATTTCGGTCACGCGCAGCAGCAACGTCGAGGACGGGACGCTCATGCTTTACGATATCGTTGGCGCAGCGGCTTCGCCGTTCGACCGTGATTCAGGCGGACAAACAGCGAACCAGACCAGCGAGGTAACCTCATTCACGACGTGCAGCGGATGCTTGACGCCAAGCTCTCCAAATGAACTGATCATTGCGAACCAAGGTCAGAACTTCTGCACCGCGACGGCGAGTCCTTCTCCGTCTGGCAGCCTGTTCGACGCGGCGACGGACACAGGTAACAGTATCGACGGCCCGCAGATGGTCGATCAGAACAACGGGTGGCTGCACTACTATGACCCGAATACAAATCCCGTCACGGTAACCTGGACGAACATTTGTGACTCACCGGAGTATGAATGGGCGGGTCGCGTCGCGGCCTTTAAGTCCGGCGGCTCGATCTCCCAGCAGCCGGCTCCTCCCACGCAATTGAAGGCCGTGGTTAACTAAGTTTTCCTCTCATCCGATGTGGCGGTAAAGCAATCTTCCCGCAACTTTCAGAACACCCAGGGGCATGACGGAAAATGCCCCCTTTGCCACGCGCGTCTTCCAGCGCCCCGGCGCATCGAGGGACGGGGTCTCGGGATACCTCCAGTAAAGCAATTGGCGGGGGCGCGGGTCCCAATGATTCTTAAATGCGAGCAGCCCTGAATTGTCTTCTTCAGTCCTGCCCAAATCAAACAGGGTCGCGCCATCCGGTTTCGCTGCGGCGATGGCCCGCCACAGCAACCAGGGCGTCGCACCAAGGGTATTGAACCGGACATCGGAGCACCCATATTTATAGTAAAGAGTGTCCTTGAACCTCAGCGTCAAAATGGAAGAGACGGGAGTCCCTTCCTTGAACGCCAGGCGAATCTCCAACGCGTCACCCAGATACTTAATCAAGTTTTCAAACCAGATGTAGGGAGTTGGCGGCAAGTGATGCCGGCTTCTTGTGGAAATAAACAAAGAATAAAACGCTTTAAGCATCTCTTCCGATCTGCCGCATTTCTCTTGGAGACCGGCCCGCTCGGCGTGGCCAATTCGTCTCTGCACAGAATCCTTGTCTAACCCTCGAAATATTTGATCCAGGTCCGGACACAGGCTCAATGAATGAAAGAAGTATTTCGAGGCAACGGCGAACCGGCTCTTATCGTGATTTTGCGCAAAGTCTTCATCAATCGGACGCATCTCAAGGTATTTCCAACCCTGGTGCTCAGCGGCACTTTGCAGATAGCGCACAAGGAAGTTGAGTTCTTCGGCTGAGTCGCAGAGAGGCTCGCAATGATCGGAAAACGGCAGCGAAACGAGCCGGCGTCCCGTAAGCCAGCTATTGATCCGGCAGAATACAAGCCCGTCGTTCAATTCGCCAGTTGGCGGCGACGTCGTGAAAACCACAGGATCGTATCCATAAGTAAGCCGAAGCGCTTGGAGCCAACCCACGGTGTGAAACACGGATGCCTTCGGGTCCCGCTGCACGAATTTCGCCCAGCGCTCATCACTTATAGGATTAATCTGGTAAATTTGCATTGGCCAATCTATAGATTTTAAGCTGGTTGGGACTCATGGTGAGGCAGTCGGCAACACCGGTAATCGAGACCAACCCTCGAGACTAGTTGGATCCATCTGAAGGAACCATGCTCGAAGTGTAGGGTGAATTTCCAGATTTACTTGCGCAAGCTTGCATATGTGCCCGTGGTCAATTCGCTTACAACTTCCCAGGAGTGGCGCTCCGTTGCGAATTGGCGAATCTCGCGCCGCCGCTTCTCCAGGTCTGCGAACAAATCACTTGCAAAGTATTCCTCTAACGCTCTAGCCAAGTCAGTTGGATCTTCGGGCCTGAAGGCGAATCCAGTGGTCCCCTCAATAATCTCGTCCTTCAGTGAACCCACGTCTGTCGCTATGACCGGGAGGCCAAAGTTGTATCCGAGAAATATCACGCCACTCTGGAATATGTCCTTATAAGGCAAGACCAGAACATCAGCACCTTTGAAGTACACTTCAATCTCGCTGTCTGGAATGAACTCTATCCGTGAAATGACTTGTCCAACTCTGGCATGTTCTTGGATTTCACTGCGAAGGTCTTCCCAGTATCTTTCACATCCTTCTTCGAGTCGCCCGGCAACGATCAGTTGATAATCGTTGTGTCGACGAGCAAGTGTTAGGAACGCGGCAATTAGGTATTCGAGCCCTTTATATGGTTTGATTCTGCCAAAAAACAAAATGGTCTTCCGGTTCTCGCTAATGCCCAACAGTTCTTTTGCTTCTTTCGGCGTGAGATTTGTCTCAGGAACGGAATTATTAATTCCGAAAGGGATCACGGTGATCCGCTCCGCAGGAACGCCAAATTCTGTCATCAATTCGCTCTTCATCTTTGGCGTATGAACGAAAAGGTGGACGGCCAATCGATACTGGATTTTCAGTGTCAGACGATTGAGAGCGGTGTCGGCAGAATCGCGTTTGAGCTTATTCACGTTATGCACTGTGAGTACAACAGCTTTCCCTAACAACTTGTAATACAGCGTTAGCAGCGTGCGGTCGAACACCTCAAACTTGTTGTTCCACAAAATGTGGAAGATTCTTGGCTTTGCTGTAGCCGCGTAGCGGATCAATCTCGAATAATAGGCTAATATTCTGTAGAGCTTGGCAAAGAGGCTGGCATTCGGCCGTTGGTCACCTCTGAGATTCAGAAACGTCACTCCGGGCTTGTCGCGAAAACCTGGTTCGTCCAACTCATCGCTGCCGATGACATCAATGGTTATTCCCACGGAGCTAAGAGCATCGGTCAACCCGTATACATATGGCTTATCACTGCCGCCAGTAAGCAGTGTCACGGAGAGCTCGGGGGATGAGCCAAAATTCGCCAAAGCATGTATCTCTTGGGCCTGGCACAGGTCCGTAGTTTCTCCTTCAATCTGAATATTCTGCTTCATGCCCCTGCCAATCTCTCTTCCAATAGTTCACAAATTGCGTGGCCGATGGTGATGTGCATTTCCTGTATTCGTGGCGTCGACCTCGAAGGAACGCACAAACACAGGTCGCACGCATTTCGCATTTTTCCCCCAGATTCACCTGTTAGGCCGACTACTTTCGCATTGATTTTCCTTGCGGCCTCAATCGCACGGAGGATATTTGGGCTGTTGCCGCTTGTGGTGATCGCGAGCAGCACATCTCCGGGTCTCGCATGCGCCGAGAACTCTCGAGCAAAAACATATTCATATCCGTAATCATTTCCGATGGCGGTTAGCGCTGATGTGTTCCCGTGCAAGGCTAGCGCGCGGAGCGGTTTCCGGTCTCGAAAGAAGCGGCCTGTAAGCTCAGCAGCGATATGCTGCGCGTCTGCCGCCGATCCCCCGTTTCCCGCGATGAGCAATTGGCCGCCCTCAGCAAGCGAAAGGGAGATCATCTCTATTGCCTGAGAGACCCCGGAGGATAGCTTTGGAAGAGCTTGGGCAACCTCCAGATGCTCGTTCCAAATAGCCGCAATTCTATTCATTTGCTCGATTGAGCTTTCCACGATTAGGTTCTCTTTATCTTAGTTCTGTTGGGGCCTTAGTGAGCCGGGTATATTGTTGCTGATCCTCCCTGATTTTCCAAAGCGTACATTGCTTTGTCCCAGCTTCGAATCAGGGAAGCCTTTACCTGCGGGAGCGTCATCTGAGCGCGTTTCGCCGCTTTCCATCCAAAGAGCGGTTTTATCCAAGCATATTTCCAGCGCAAAGGGGGAGCCTCGAGATGCCCTTGAAGCTGCCCGGCCAGTTCTTGCAGTTCAGCAACAAGGTCCGGTCGTTCGGGACAAAAATTATCAAACCAAGTCCGCATATAGGTTAAGCAAGCTTTGCGCACCCGGTCACTTTCTTCAAGGGACCGCAGGTACTGAATGTGGAGCTTCATCGAGAGAAGCAGTGCGTTCTTCTTCCTGTCAGAGGTGCCGATAAAGCTCCAGCGATTTGACGGAGTGATCCTGTAAAATACTCGCGACTCCGGAACGAAATGGGTGCCTTCGGACGCTAGCAGTACGCGGCAAAAATACTCCCCGTCGTCATCCGAGATGAGCCGCGTGTCCCAAGGTCCCGCGGCTTCAGCTAGTTCCCTGCTGGTCAGCCAGGTTGCCGTCTGCATATGATGATTTTCGCCCATCTTCCGCAGGAGCCACTCGACAGGAGTGAGGTCCTGCCATAAGGAAGTTGGGATAAAGCGTGCGCGCTGTGGCCGGTAGTTAAAGTTGGCCCAGGGCGAAGAGAGGAGTGTTCGCTTGCCGTCTGTTTCCCGCAGTGCGGCCAGTTGCCGCTCTACCTTGTCTGGCGCCAAAAGATCATCAGCATCTAGCCACTGAATATAATCACCCTGACTGAGTTGCAGGGCATTGTTACGGGCCGCCGCTGCGCCCTGATTCTTTACGGTAACAACCTTCACCTCATTTGAGGCAAAGCGGCTCGCCGCGGCGGCTGTTTGATCTTTGGAACCATCATCTACGACGATGATCTCTTTGCGCGACCAGGTTTGCGAGACCGCCGAGCGTATTGTATCGGCGATCCATTCCTCGGCGTTGTAAGCGGGAATCAGAATTGAGACTAGCGGTTTCATATGCTCTTGTTGAACTCCCAAGTTGATCTTAGTCAAGATAGATATGTAGTGCTCCCCGCTAATTCATTCAGTCAGGGCTTCATTCTTGGTTAGAGCTGCGAAAGCTAAGAAGGCCTCGTTCGAGCCGGCTTCACGTCGACCTCGTCGCAGGCTACCGCCATCAAGACACCAGGACGACCACAACCAAACCCGCAATCGTCCTGCCAGAGCCTCCGGGAACGACGCAAGGGCCGAGTTCTCCAAACGTAGCTTACGTATTGGAAACAAAGGCCTTAGCTATTTGATGGCGAGTGGCGAATCAGCTAGAACATGTCATGACGTAGGAGAAAAGGCAAAAATGGAAAACCTTTGCCACTATTTGCCAACCGTCTCCCCAACCAATCTCGGTTTCTGATTCCCCTGCCCTTTTTGCCCGGGAAGGGCCAAATGGGACGCTGTGCCAAGACTACCCGACGGTACAGTAGACTTTGTTGTTGTTTCTGCACATTATCGATTGTCGGAGCAGGGTCCGGGTCCGGATGGCACGGAGAACCTTCCCTCATTGCTTATTCATGCGCCTTTTGCGTTTGGATCTAGGAGCGGAGTCGAGATGATCGTTAAGACGAGAACAATAAGGTGGCCAGTGATCGCAGTGATTCGGTTTTTACTCTCCAAGGACTTTCGCGGGATTGGCGGCGTATTGATGAAGAAGTGGTTTATCTTCATAGCGTGTTTATGGGCCTTTCAAGCCTCCGCGCAAACAACGTATCCAGCCGCGAGTTGCAGCCAAGCGGCTGTCGCTGCGGCCATCACTGCCGAACAAGCCCATCGCGTCGACGGGGACATCATCTCGATCCCGTCTGGAAGCTGCACGTGGACGGGAACGCAGTCCATAAATCAAACTTTCAGTAATTCGGTTGTGATTCAGGGAGCGGGAGCGATTTCCTCAACGACAGGTGGGGCCTCGACCACGGGCACGGATAACACGGTTATAATTGACAACACCAATGGAGCGCAAGGGAGCCTGGTTCATTTCACCACTGTTTTGGGAAAGACCTTTCGATGGACAGGCATCTCTTTGCAGGGCAACGGTTCCAGCGTTCAAGAGTCGGCTGGGATAATTACCATAGATGGCACATCAACCGCTGTACGAGTGGATCATAGTCACTTTTTTATCAACAATAACATCAGTCAAGGTGTTAACCTGTCTGGAGGCATCCAGGGTGTTGCCGACCACAACTATTTCAACTCGAACAGCAACGACCTGACGAATGATATAGGGTGTCGCAACGGCCTGACGTGGAACGGAGACTCAAGCGGTGCAGGACACGGTCCGTGGGCTGATTCGGACCATTGGGGCACCAGTCAGTTCTTTTTTATCGAGGACAACCGCTTCTTCGATGGCGACGAGTTGGAGGTTAGTAACAGTGGTCGCTGCGTGTTTCGCCACAACACCGTAACCGGGTCATCCGGTTCAACTGAATCGGCACTGCAAATCTATTGGCATGGCCAGCAAACTGGCGTTCTTAGAGGTGGTCGAGCGGTGGAGTTTTACAACAACTCCTTTGTGAGCAGTGGCAACAACGGCAACGCTCCTATTACTCTTAACAGCGGCACCGCTCTTGCTTGGGGAAATTCGATTTCAGGTGGCTACCAGAACGCCCTTCAAATTTCCTATAACTTCCGGAACTTGGCCGGGGGTGGTGGGAACTATAACTATCCTCCTCCGCCTGCTGGATGGGGATTCTGCGGAAGCGCGGCAGGCGGCCCGACTAACTGGGATGGGAACCACAACACGACTTCGGGCTATCCCTGTCTAGGGCAGCCAGGACGGGGCAAGGGTGATTTATTGTCGGGAACAACTTTTGCCACACTCGTCAACTCGACAACTGGGACCGTCGCATGGCCGCACGAGGCACTTTCCCCGATTTACGTGTGGAACAACACTTACAATCCTCAGTTCTATACAGGCACGCCACTGGTGGGAAATAACTGCGCGGGGTCTTCCACTTCGATTTGCGCGAACAACCAAGACTACTACCAGCAATTCGGAAATGGTGGAAACACTGGTAGCTTCAACGGTACATCAGGAATCGGCCAAGGACTGCTTTCAGCGCGGCCTTCTACTTGTACAGGTGGTACTGACCCCATGACCAGCGGTGCCGCTCCCGGTGTCGGCTACTGGGCCACTGACACAAACACGCTTTACGTTTGCAATCCGACGAACACTTGGACGCCTTACTACACGCCTTATAGCTACCCGCATCCGCTTACCGGCGGCACTTCCGGAGCAAGTGTGAATAGTCCGACGAACCTGACGGCGACGGTGCAATAAGCTGGTCTCGGACCCCGCCGTACAATCGATGGCACGTTCCCCTCAAAGGAATGTTTGAGAAGGCCGCTCAGTCAGGATAACCTCTTTCTGGCTCATGAGCAACTTTTCGTTCAGCCCGTAGACATAATCTCGGACGTTGCAGCGCCCATCGGATTCACGAAGCGAAATAACAAAGCCGTTCTGTTTGAGAAAGGCAATGACGTCTGCCTTTGTTCTCAAGTCATTCGGGCCGCCTTCGTTGGCAAGGAAATCGTGGCAGGAAATGCAGATATTCTTGGTCTTCTGTAGCATTGCGCCCATACCAGGAAGCGCAAGCCTCTCGGCACCCTCAATGTTCATTTTGAGGAAGTCTACTTGCTTTAACTCAAGTGATTGAAATATATGGTTTAGTGTCGTGCACGGCACTCGGATTCCCGAAACCTCTCCAATAATGCTATTTGCTTCATGTTCTTGAGAGTCACTGAGTTCTACTTCTCCCTCTTGATCCGCCACGGCGGCATGAACAAAGCGTGACATTTTCAAGTCGATTTTTGGCACTCATCTTCGATAAGCAACGGAAAACTCTGGGGTGGGCCTCTATCGATATGACGCGACCGGACATACCCACGCTCCTCGAAAAAAACAGTGTCTCCCATCCAGTACCAGCGCCGACGTCCACGATCGTATCTCCCTCTCCCTAGCAAGATACCGATACGAAAACACATCAGAAGTCTGTCTCTCAATTTGTTCCGGCGTCCAAAGCGTGAGCCTCGGTTCGACGAGCGTGCACGATGGGAATCTGTGAACCCATTCGCCCTCATAAGATACGCTACATAGTTTTCCTACCCGGACGGTTGCAATGGTTGCAGCCGACGCCGTCAGAATAGATCGGAGACCAGCTCTGTTGAGTAGCTTGTATAGGCTGTGCTTTATTTTTTTCCTCATCTTCAAGGTTAACCTTCCCCCTGGGTGGACCCGGCACCGGCCGCTAACATCTTTGGCGGAGGAAAGCTCGGCTTCGGACCTTGCCTAGCAGCCCACCGAAGAATCCGCGTAGTGGCCTCCGCTTTCGCGTCCCAGGTTAGGCGCTCCCGTGCATAGGATATGCCTTGTTGTCGTAGACGCTTAAGAAGACCCCGATTGCCCGCGAGATCGGCTAAAATATTTTCCATCTGTGCCACTAAGTCGCTCTCATTGGTGAGAGGCACCTTGTACCCCACCTCCGGATGAACAATATCTCCCGGCCCGCCGAAATCTGCCACCACTGGTACGGCGCCACTCGCGAGCGCTTCGAAGACCACGCCCGCACCGAAGTCGCGCACCGACGGAAACACCAGCACATCCGCGGATTGCAACCCGCTGAGGACTTCCGCGTGGCTAACCCAACCACAGAAAGAAACAGCCTTTTCAATCCCGATGGATTTCACAAGCTGCTCAAGGCGGTTGCGCTCCGGGCCATCGCCGAGGATGGTAAAGTGAGCCAAATCACTTCGCAGAAGGGGTGCGGCGGCGCGCAGCCCGAGATCACAAGCTTTGCAGGGAATCAGTCCCCCGACGAAGATCAACTCGAGCTTGGCGGCGGGAAGTGGACTGCGCGAATCCTCGTTACACAGGTTCCGAGCGATCCCAGGCTCGGGGACAAAAAATAATTTGTCGCTATAAGCGGCAAACTCCGCATAAGTCTGGGACGAAGCGACGATGATCGCCGTGGCGTTGCGATAGGTTGATCGGGCGAAAGGCAAGAATCGGTAGAGCCCCCTCAGATTTGAGAGCCATTCCTTCTGCCCACTGGCCTGACTGAAGCCCTTCACGAACGGTAGGCCTCCATTTATAGGCCCAATCACGAAAGGTATAGGTTCTTTTCGCAGGAAAAAAGCGAAGGGACTGGGCAACACCGCTGTCATTGGTATTAATCGCAGAACGACATCGAACTCGCCCTCCTGGATTCGCTGCCGCAATTGCCTCCAGGCGTACCACTCGAACGCAAGGGCAAACGGATAACCGAAGGCCGTCACCGCCTGGCTGGCAAAGTTGGATTTGAAGATCGTTCGAAAACTCCACACATATACGCGCTCGAGCCAAGGCATCCGCACCACCTCGATGGAACGAAACGGGCCTTTTGCGCGGCGCACACGATCCTCTACCCTCGATCTGACCACCAAAGAAACATCATGGAGTTGGGCGAGCGCTGCGGCATGAGAATAAGTCACGAATGGAATGCTCACGCCTTCCGGATTGGCGTCCGGAGCCAATATCAAAATCCGTAAGCGGCCCATAGTGCTCCCTCTGAGTAAATTGTGTTAAAGGCCATTTCAAGCACCCGCAACGGGCGGTGTCACGGTCTTCTTCTCCCGCAGGAGTTTACCGCGGATGGGCGGCCTGATCGTCGCGCCACCGTCCGAAGCAGGCACAGGCGGAGCCTGACTACCGAGCAGGCCGCGGGTCACGCCAGCTGAACCGACCGCACCGACTAGCAGAAAGATCCACGTCGGAGTCATGATACGGAAGCCAGCCTCGGTAACGCTATAGAAGGTGGCTGTTACTATACAAGCGAGCATCAGGCCGCCAAACTCGGGATTGTACTGAAATGCGCTGCTGGCATGCCGATACCCGCTGATCAAAATAACCGCAAGCAGGCACACACCTACCAGGCCCAGGTCCAGATAAATCTGTAAATAACCATTGTGTGCCGAGTTCAGGTCGCTGAGATCGAGGAATCCCAAAAGTTGTAAGCAGTGATTCACTTTGATCGCGTTTGCATTCCAGAAACTCTCAAACCCTGAGCCGATGACCGGGTTTCCGGCTCCAGCAATCGAGCATGCCCAGATGTCCGTGCGCCCACTCAGGCCGCCGCCCCTGCCCAGCGATTTCGAGACGGCCGACCCGCCTCCAAAGAGCAAGCCGAGCCCTCCAACAAGAACCACCCCCAGAGGAAGCGCCCGCACCCTACCTGGACTCTTTCGAATGAAATCCAGACTCGTCGCGAACATGAGCCCAGCGCCCAGGACAAAGCAGAGCACAGAGGTTGCGGAGTGCGCCATCTGGAAGAGCGCGACACCAAAGGCAAGTAGCGTACACTGTGCCACGAGGCGCCGGCCCCGATGAGGCTCATCCTTGTGAATGATGAGCGAACGTACATTCCAAAGCACACCCAGCGAAATAGCGAATACAATCAGGCCTAGGGTGTTCTTGTTTAATGTAGTCCCCACGTTCGTGGGAGCTAGAGTTTCGTCATATATGACGCCAAGGTTGCTGTAACGGATCAACATAACGGAAAAGGGAAAGATAATAAAGCCAACCCGAGAGTAGAGTCGCCGGAGCGCGGCAATCGGTTGGCCATCCGTTAAAATCACAAGAACCATCACAAGATCGCCGACGGCCTTCGTCCATCGTTTGAATGAGGGCCCAGGGAAGGGCGACCACGTTACGCTCAGAAGGCAGTAGAGAAAGTAGAGGACGATGGGACCACTTACTGCGAGATAGGCGCTTGTTTTCTTCTTCCGAAAAAGCAGGACGATAATACCGATGGCCAGAAGTGCCGCAAAAACGGCTGCGTCCATCGGACTCCCCTCCAGTGTTGCGTCAAGAGAGCTCTGGGACGCGACTCCCACCCCCAACCACATGGAGACAGGTCTCGACCCTATAATCCAAAGCCAAATGACGGGCAGCCACAGGGCTTTGGAGGGGCGTACGGAGTTATCCCGGTCAAGATAGAACAACCCAGCGATTCCGATACTAAAGATTAGAAGGGCAAGGGTTGTGCTCATTTTTTGTTACTTCTAGGGTACCCCGTAACTTTCAGAATTGCTTTACTCCTGTGACATGCAGCCCCGAAAAGCAACCCTTCTTTTTAAACTGGGAAGGGATTTTTAGCTAGTGTAGGTCGCGAAGGGAGCAAGTACGATCCGTCGCTTATTGCAGTTTACCTTCCGCCACCAGGCGTCGGACGACGAGGTTCGCGCCAAACTGGTTGAGATGATTATCATCATCCATCATCGGGATTTTATGCGCCCCGTCGGCGTACACGGCGCAGCCATCGGCGCCACAAAGCTCCTGGTACAACGAGATGTAGCGTACTTGCCACACGTTTGCAGCCATGCTCTGCATCTTTGCATCGATTGCACCAATATTGTTCAGGCGATGCTCGCTCGCGAAATTCGGTTTGTTCCACGCTATGGAATACGCCAAAAGCCTCGGTAGTGGCCCGTCGTATTCGGGTACGGGCCCAAACACGGTTACAGGTACATTGTGCTGTTTTGCCCAAGCGATCGTTGTTGTGAGCTCGGGTAGTTGCTTCTCTGACCATCGTCCAGCCATAAACAGACCCTGAATTGAATGAGAAGGAAGATAGCTCTGAAAGATGTAAGCTATCATTTTCTCGCAGTCGGGATGAGGTTCCGGATGAAGCAATGGCGCGCAGTCAAACGTGCTGGCCTGCATGACATTTGCATTTGGGAGTGCCAAAGTTAGCGCGGACCACAACATTGCCGAATGGCTATCGCCGAGTAGAAGATAGTTGCTCTTTTTACCGCTGTCGTCC
>Ga0210406_10005685_pt1 | contig 13007 bp, 8 predicted proteins | sample IncBWC30MmetaG_FD_155454 | JGI IMG/M metagenome (GOLD analysis project Ga0210406, IMG submission 155454) | Forest soil microbial communities from Barre Woods Harvard Forest LTER site, Petersham, Massachusetts, United States - Inc-BW-C-30-M | ecosystem: Environmental > Terrestrial > Soil >...
CCCAGCCGCCGAAGCCGAAACCAACTCCGAAGCCGCCACCGAATCCAAAGAATCCCACATAGGCCGGCGCCCAGAACGGACGATAGAAACCACCGCCCCAGACCGGTCCCGGCCACCACGCCCAGGAATTGCCGTACCACATCCACCGGCCGTAATGGTAAGGAGCCCAGCCCCAAGGCTCATAGCCTACCCAAGTCCACCCGTAATAAGGCTCCCAAGTCCAATTGCCGTCGCGATACGGAGCCCAACCTTCCGGTTCGTTCGGAACCCAGACTTGACCGTACTCATCGGCGTTCTGCCAGTGGCCGTTGGCATCCAGATCTTCCGCGCCTGTGTAGTACTTATTGGTGTGATCCCACGACTTCGCGCTGTGAATCATGTGGTCGCGGTCGGTGTTCCAGCGATCCCAGTCGTCGCGCGGGGGAGCCGGCGAGATTTTGTATTGCGCCGAGTCGACGGTGCCCCGAATGGTCGCCATTTCACCGGTGTGAACCTCCGCGATCCCCTTCGGCGTGGAAATCTGAGCCTCGCCTTTGCGGACGATGACAATCGTGTCACCGTCAGGCCGCACTTCGATACGCAGCATCACGTCCTTGTGAGCAGGATGGATTCCGACGTTAGGCGTGTCGATCTCCGGCTCAGCTTCGCTCTCGTTAAAGACGCTGTAGTTGGCAAGACCCTGGCTAAGCTGGATCTGTATGTGATCGTGGGTAAACGTTGCGATGTTCGCTTGCGCGCTTGAGCCAAGACGGAGGATATTGGCGAAATCAAGTTGTACCTCGGCGCGCCCGCCGGGGCCGGTAGAAACTTTGTCGCCGTTCAGGACCGGTTGATTCAAAACCGCAGCGGACCAGTCGCCGGAATCCCCCCGTTGTGTCGAAACATCGCCGTGAATCATGCTGACGCGGCCAACTCCCTGATTGGTTTCGGCGGACTCGGTGCCAGTCGGTCCGCCAGGCTGAGCTTCGGGCATGGGCTGGCCGTTGTCACTTCCGTTCTGCCCCGGCGCATTGTTGTAAGACGGGTCGGCTTGCGCGGGCGGAGTAGACTGTCCCTGCCCCACTTCCATTGGCGCACTCGGCTGCTCAGAGGGCCCCGGGCCCGCTTCCGTTGTTTGCGCCTGCAAGCTGGTTAGTGCGCCAGCGAGCGTTAAGATTGCCAGACTTGCTAAGAATCTGTTCTTCATGAATCCACCTTCTGAAAAACCTTACCTAGCTACTTGAACCCGCGATTCTTGGGATTGATTCGGTGTATGTAAAGGCAACTGCCATGCCAAACAACGCAAGGGCCGGAAGACTACAGAAACCTTGTGTTTTCATTGGATTGAACTGCCAATTTCCAGACCGTGGAGGACCGTGGATTTTCGCTTCGGTGGCTGCGGTGAGCCATGCTGGTGGTTTTCAGCCAGTGCGCCTAGTTCTCTTTTTCTCCTTCGTCGGCGATTCCAATCTTCGAAAGCCGATAGCGCAGCGCATTTCTTGATAGCCCGAGCAGGCGCGCAGCCTGGCTTTTGTTTCCGCTCGCGCGCCGCAAAGCTTCCTGGATCATCTCATCTTCCCAATGTTCCAGAGTCATGCCTTCCGGGAGAAATCCGCTGGCACCGTTTGAAGTCTTGACGGGCCGGAGATCGAGATGAATATCCGCTGCTTCGAGAACGGCGCCCTTGGCCAGGGCACAAGCTCGCTCGATGATGTTCTGCAGTTCGCGCACATTTCCCGGCCAGTGATAACTGACCAGAATCTGCATGGCCTCAGGCGAAATGCTTCTTACCGGCTTGCCGGAGTCTCCGGCGAAGCGAGTGATGAATAGATTGACCAGATCCCTGATGTCTTCCTTGCGCTGGCGCAACGGTGCGATATCGAGAGGGACGACGTTCAGCCGGTAGTAGAGGTCCTCGCGGAAGGTTCCCTGCTCGAGCGCTTCGCGCAGATCCCGGTTGGTGGCGGCGATGAGGCGCACGTCGACCTTCACGGTTTTCGTGCCGCCCAGGCGTTCGAATTCGCGCTCTTGCAGGACACGCAGCAGCTTCACCTGCGTCACCGGAGGAACATCGCCGATCTCATCGAGAAAAAGCGTCCCCTTGTCGGCCAATTCAAATTTGCCTGGTTTGCTCGTGTTCGCACCGGTGAACGCTCCCTTCTCGTAGCCGAACAGCTCGCTCTCCAGCAGATTCTCCGGGATTGCAGTGCTGTTAATCTTGACAAAAGGGCCCGATGCTCGCCGAGATTTTTCGTGAATGGCGCGGGCGATCAAGTCCTTCCCAACGCCACTCTCGCCCCCAAGTAGCACGGTTGAATTTGTAGGCGCGACGCGGTCCACCGTGGCCAGCACTTCTTGCATCTTGGGGCTTCGCGCCACGATGTTTGGGTGAGAGTACCGCTTACCTAAAGCTTCGCGCAACGAGCGATTTTCTTCGCGCAGATCACGAACGTCCAGTTCCTTGCGAACCACCATGCGCATTTCGCTAAGCGAAAAAGGCTTCAGCACATAATCGCTGGCTCCCGCTTTCATCGCTTCCACCGCGGTCTCAACCGTGCCGAACGCGGTCATAACGACGACCGGCAATGAGGCGTTCTGGCGCTTCACTGTCTGGAGAAATTCGAGCCCGTTCATCCCGGGCAACTTCAGATCGGTGACGATCAGATCCACCGTGCCTTGGCTAAGCAGCTTCAGGCCGGCTTCGGCATCGCCTGCAGAGAGTGTGTTGAAGCCGTCCTCGGCGAGATTCAGTTCAAGCAGGCGGCGCATCTTGGCTTCATCTTCAACAATTAAAATCGTTGGCATGGTGAGTTGAATATCGGGACCTTTGTGGAACATCCTCCTCACTAAGATGCTTGCTGGTCCTCATCGTTTTCGATCAGCGGAAAAAAGATTGCGAAACGAGCGCCATGAATGGCTCCGTTGCCGCCCTTATCAACGCGAATGCTTCCGTGGTGGCCGTCCACAATTCTGGACACAATCGACAATCCGAGACCGACGCCGGTCTTTTTTGTAGTGACAAAGGGATTGAAAATCTGTTCCCGCAGCTCCGCCGGAATTCCGGGCCCCGTGTCTTCGATCTGCACCTCAACTCCGTCGCGACTGGCGAAGTGGGTTCTGGACGCCGTCAGCCGCAGTGTACCGCCGCTCGCCCCCATCGCGTCGTACGCATTCTGAATCAGATTGACGAACGCCTGCTCGGAGAGACTCTCATCCAGTGGAACCAGGGGCAAGTTCGGCTGGTATTGGCGCTCCACGCGGACCTTGGCGTCGTCTTCTTTGCGCGCCATCACCACCGCTTGCAGCGAGCGATCGAGGACCATCGTGATTTCCAGAGGGGCCAGTTCAGTATGTAGCGGGCGAGCAAAGTCGAGGAATCGCGTGACCAGCGCGCTGAGGCGGTTAGTCTCAGTCGAAATATAACCCGCAAGTTCAGTCGCAAGCGGATTCGAGTCTCCAAGCTTCAGGTGAAGCATTTCTGCTGAGCCCTTGATCACTCCAAGAGGGTTGCGAATTTCGTGAGCTAGTCCGGCAGACATTTGCCCCAGTGCGGCCAGGCGCTCGGAGCGATGGGCTTGTTCCTGCGCTTGCTCGAGTTTGCGGTTGGTTTCGGCAAGAGTTTCGGCTAGCTCCTGATAGCGTTTGATCTGGCGCCGGTTCTCCACCACGAAGCGGTTCACCACCATCGCTGCGAGAAAAAAGAAAAGAATGCGGATGGCGAGCAGGCCGTAACTCTCCTCGGTGACCTCGTATTCCTGGAGCACCGGATAGAGATAGGAGCAATAGCACGCTGAGGCGATTGCAGTCCAAACCAGAGTCAGCCAGGGTCCGAAATATTCGGCCGCGGTGATTACAGGTAAATAAAATATCGGATAGTAGCTGCTGTTAATGCCAAGTTCGCCGGTGTGGTCAATGAGTAGAGTAGCCAGGCCGATCTTGATAAGGACGATATACGCCGCGCCCCGCCGCGGGAGCCGCGCCAGAAGCCAACCTTCGCTGACCTGGACAATTCCGATAGCGAGCAGGGTGACCTGCTTATGAATTTCCGCCCTGGGCGGCAGCACCGCTAGAAAAGCCAGAAACAGCAGCCAAAGAACATCCATCCAGTTCATTACGGGACGCTTGTGCTCGGCGGGGGCGGAAGGGTTCATGAGTACATCACCGAAAACAAACGCGCCGGGAGTGGGTGTTTCCCCGATCTCCCGGCGCTAGCTATTTCTTTGTTCAATTCGGTCCGCTTGCATTTGGCAACACGTGCGAACCCTTATCAGACCCCATTCACCTAGTTTGCGTCAACGTCCCTTCTTCGGGGAACTCTGTTGATGTTGCGCCGGCGGATGTGATTGTTGTCGCGGCTGAGGCGCAGGTCTTTGCTGCTGCCAACTGTTGAACTTCTGTTCCTGCTCTCGCTGCTGTTGTTCGCTCTTTTCTACCGGAGGAGCTGGCCTCGCCAGCGGGTGCGACCAGTTCTGCTCGGGTTGCGTACTACGGCCTTCGGATTGAGGTTCCGCATTCCTTTGAGGCTCTGGAGTCCCCTGCGCCTCCCAGACTCGCGACTGCGGGTTCGCCTGGTTGTTTCTTCCGTTCGGAGGCGTAAACGTCCGGAAGCCGCCACTCTCCGTTTGCGCCCGCTGCTGCGTTTGGGGCTGGCGTGTGCCTGAATTCGCCTGCGGTTGATTTGACTGGCCTTGATTCGGCTGAGGCACAGGCCGTCCCGGAGCTTCCTGCCTTACTAGATTTTGCTGATTCGCTCCCAGCTCGCTCAGCCGCCCTCCAGCCTGCGCCTGCCTTTGATCGAGCGAGCGGGGCATGGGAGCAGGAGTTCGCAGGGCGACCACCTGACGATTGGTCACGGTTGCCGGGGGCCTGTTGGCCACGGGCCTGCCCGTGCCCAGCACGCTCGCCCGCGCCGGCTCGGCGGCGACGGTGTGTGAAACAGGCGCCGTAGCGAGTTCTCGCGCAGGAACCGATACCACATTACGGGCGACTGGCCGTGCATTGACGAAGGTGTCACGCGAGACCACCGTGACTCCGCCGTTCACGCCGCGGTTGGCGTAGGTGATGTTATTGACGGTTGTGCGATTCACGACCACTGTGTTGTAGACGTTGTTGATTCTTGTGACGTTGACTGTCGTGTTCGTGATGTTCACGCGATTCACGTAGGTGCGGCTCACGCGATAGCCCGGGATGAAAACCTCTCCCGGCGCTAGCGGAAACCATCCCACGCCTGCGCCAAAGGAGAACGAGAATCCAAATCCCGGACCGCCACCAACCCACGCTACCAGCGCGGGCGCATAAATTGGGCGCACTACGACCGGACCCGGCACCCAGAACCATCCCGCTCCGGCGAAAGCCCATCGTCCGTAGTGGAAGGGTGCAAAACCCCAAGGTTCGTCTTCCACCCAGGTCCAACCCCACGGGCCAACCCAAACCCAGTGTCCGTAGCGATACGGGGCCCATCCTGCGACGATCGCGCGCGGATGCCAGCAAGTTCCATAGCCGGCGACGTAGCTCCAGTCACCGTATTCATCCAGGTCTTCGTATCCTGTCATCTCGCGCGAAACATAGTTTGCAGAATCCGACGAGTCTTCGTTGCGGTCGCGCTCGAAGGCCCAATTATCAAAACCGTCGCCCTGAGGAATCTGGCCGAGATCGTAGTTAAGCTGATCCGTGCCGGTGAATGAGGCGTGCTGATCGGCGACCACGGTGTAAGATGAGCCGCCTCCGGTTACGGTCCCCCTACCGTGCCACACCGTTACATCGGTGCGGCTGCCGTTGGGATCGACGTCGATGCGGTAATCTCCGGGCTGCATCACGCTGAAGGCTACGTTAGGTGTATCGATTTCGTAAGAGTCTTCGTCGTCGACGTGCCGCACTTTCACGATGAGCGAACCTTGCGCCAAACGAATTTGCGTGGCGCGGTCGCTGACTTCGAGCAGCGTAATTCCAGTCTTCGGGGCCAGACGGAGCGCGGTCGATCCAATATGCACTTCGGCTCGCGAATCTTCATCGGCCCACAGGTTGTCTCCCGTCACCAACGGACGATTCAGGACTGCGGTAACCCAATCGTTTTCGCCGCCGGGCTGAAACGAAACAGAGCCCTCCATGAAATTGAGCCGCGCCACTCGGCTCGGGGGATCGGGAGCATTCGCATTCTGCGCGTCGTCGCTTGGCGGCTGCGCATCTTGCGGCGCTTGCGCGCTCTGTGGCGGCTGCGTATCTTGTGGGGCCTCAGGATTTTGCGTACCCTGCGCATCCTGTGGAGATTGCGCCGCCGGTGCTACCGCCGAAAGTTGCGCATCCTGCGCCCCAACTGTGAGCGGACCTTGCAGCATGAGCGCCAAGGCCACAATCGCTACTGCCCAGCTCCAAAACCGCCTACGTGTCTTCATAGTCATCTCTTTCGATAGATAAAGAAGGCTCGTCGCTTCGATCTTATCCACGCCGGAGTAAACCCGGAAGAGACTGTTTAGTTTCCTGGAAGCAAGTGGTGGTTTTCAGCCAGAGCTGGCTGGATTTGAGCGGTTGCTCAACATGACACTTACCCTCACCGATACGCTTACCGAGACTGTGGCTTCGGCGAAATCTCATCCAGAGTGAGATTCAATTCCAGCACATTCACTCGGGGCTCACCCAGAAATCCGAACTGGCGAGCCTCCGTGTGCTGGCGAATCGCCTCGCGAACCACATCCTCGCTGATGCCTCGTTGCCTTGCAACCCTCGGCACCTGAAACTCGGCTGCGGCCGGAGTGATGTGAGGATCCAATCCCGAGGCGGATGTTGTAACCAGGTCGATGGGCACTGCCGCGCCGGGGTTCTCGGATTGCAAAGCGGCAACGTCGCTTTTCACGCGATCGATGAGTTGGTGATTGGTCGGTCCCAACTGTGAGCCGTTGGTGCTGGTGGGATCATAGCCGGTGCCGGCGGCGGAAGGGCGGGAATGAAAATACGCCGCACCTGAGAACCCCTGGCCAATCAGGCGAGAGCCAATGATCTTGCCATTGGCTTCGATCAGCTGGCCGTTGGCCTTCTTGGCGAATAGAACTTGTGAGAGACCAGTAATCACGAGCGGGTAGATGATGCCCAGCAGAACGGTGGTTGCGACCGTCATCAAAACTGCAGTGATCAGATTTTTCTTCATGGCTTTTTCTTCACGACTTTTCTGAGGAACAGTTGATCCTCTCATGCCAGGCCAACGCGCGTGATCAACAGATCGATCAGCTTGATCCCGATGAAAGGGATGATGATCCCCCCGACGCCATAGACCAATAGGTTGCGACGCAACAGAGCGGCGGCACCCATAGCTCGATACTTCACTCCGCGCAGGGCGAGTGGGATAAGGGCGATAATGATAACGGCATTGAAAATCACCGCCGACAACACCGCCGATTGTGGAGTCCGGAGTTGCATGATGTTAAGTGCATTCAATACCGGGAAAGTTCCCGCAAACATCGCCGGAATGATCGCGAAATATTTGGCCACGTCATTGGCGATGGAAAACGTCGTCAGTGAGCCGCGCGTCATCAGCAATTGCTTTCCGATTTCCACGATCTCGATGAGCTTAGTGGGATTCGAATCCAAATCCACCATGTTGCCCGCTTCTTTCGCGGCTTGCGTGCCGGTGTTCATGGCGACGCCCACATCGGCTTGCGCCAAGGCCGGCGCGTCATTGGTCCCGTCTCCGGTCATCGCCACCAACTTGCCCTCGGCTTGTTCCTTGCGAATCAGATCCATCTTCTCTTTCGGCGTGGCCTGCGCTAAGAAATCGTCGACACCAGCTTCCCGAGCAATCGCGGCCGCGGTGAGAGGATTGTCCCCGGTAATCATGACTGTCTTGATGCCCATTGCTCGCAACTGATCGAAGCGCTGCTTCATGCCGCCTTTCACGATGTCCTTCAATTGAACCACTCCCAGAGCTCGGTTATTTTCGGCCACAACTAGCGGCGTTCCCCCCGAGCGCGCGACCGTTTCAACCGTTTCGCGCACTTCGCGCGGGAGCGCGGTGCCTTGATCCTCCAGGTATTTTGCGACTGCATCCGCGGCGCCTTTGCGGATCGATCGCCCATTCCAGTTGACGCCCGACATGCGGGTCGTTGCGCTGAACGGAATGAACTCCGCATCACTGGAGCCAAGATCACGACCGCGCAGATTGTATTTTTCCTTAGCCAAAACTACGATCGACCGGCCCTCGGGAGTTTCATCGGAAAGCGAGGAAAGCTGCGCAGAATCCGCCAGGTTGGCCTCACTGACGCCAGCCGCGGGAATCAAATCTGTAGCCTGGCGATTGCCTAGAGTAATGGTTCCGGTTTTATCGAGGAGCAACGTATTCACGTCGCCCGCAGCCTCGACGGCGCGTCCCGACATGGCCAGAACATTGTGCTGCACCAGTCGATCCATGCCGGCTATGCCAATTGCCGATAACAATCCGCCGATGGTGGTGGGGATCAGACAGACGAGCAAGGAGACCAGCACAAAGACTGTCTGCGGGGATCCAGAGTAGATCGCAAACGGCTGCAACGTCACGACTGCAAGCAGAAAAATAATCGTTAAGCCCGCGAGCAGGATGTTCAACGCAATTTCGTTGGGAGTTTTCTGCCGCTCGGCGCCTTCGACTAAAGCGATCATGCGATCGAGGAAAGTCTCGCCCGGATTGGAGGTTATCTTGACTCTTATCCAATCAGAAAGCACGCGCGTTCCACCAGTCACAGCCGAGCGGTCGCCGCCGGCTTCGCGGATCACAGGTGCCGATTCGCCGGTGATTGCTGACTCGTCCACAGAGGCTACGCCTTCCACGATCTCACCGTCCCCAGGAATAAACTCGCCAGCCTCTACCAGAACCATGTCATCAGCACGAAGTTTGGAACTCGCAACCGTTTCGGTTTTTCCATCAGCAATCAGGCGGTTGGCCATGGTTTCCGAGCGCGCCCTGCGCAACGACTCGGCCTGAGCTTTGCCGCGGCCTTCTGCCATGGCCTCGGCGAAATTGGCGAACAACACGGTGAACCACAACCAGAGTGTGATCTGGAGATTGAACTTGAAGTCAGCGCCGCGCCTGAACAGCAGCGCGGTAGTAATCACGCTTCCGACCTCCACCACAAACATGACGGGATTGCCCATCATCTTGCGCGGGTTCAGTTTGAGAATAGCGTCCCACAACGCACCCTGGACGATTTTCCATTCCCAAATCGCTTTCGTTTTCTTTGCCATCTCCACTCCTCAGAAAATTTTGCCCGCGGCCATGAGCAGGTGCTCGAGGACCGGGCCCAGGCTGACGGCTGGGAAAAACGTGAGCGCGCCGACGATCAAAATCACGCCGATCAACAGTACGGTGAACAAGGGCGTGGTTACCGGAAAAGTGCCAGAAGATGGCGGAACATACTTCTTGCCGGCGAGATTCCCGGCAATGGCCAGCATGGGAATCATCATGAAGAAGCGTCCGAACAGCATGTCGAAGGCGATTGCCGTGTCGTACCACAAGGTGTTCACAGTCAGGCCGCCGAATGCCGAGCCGTTGTTGGCAGCTCCAGAGACGAATGCGTAAAGAATTTGCGTGAAGCCGTGTGGTCCGGGATTGGAAATACCGGCGGTGCCAAACGAATTCACAGTTGAGATCGCTGCCAGGCTCAGAATCACCATCGGAAACACAAGAACGAAAAGCATCGCCATTTTCACGTCATAGGCTTCGATCTTTTTGCCGAGATATTCGGGGGTGCGGCCCACCATGAGACCGGCAATGAAAACTGCAAGTACGACGTCAACCAACATTCCATAAAGTCCGGAGCCGACTCCGCCGAAAACTACTTCGCTCATCATCATGTTGGCCAGGGGAACCAGGCCGCCGAGCGGAGTATAGGAATCGTGCCAGCCGTTAATTGCACCGCAGCTTGCATCGGTGGTGGCGGTCGCAAACAGGGCGCTGTTGGCGATCCCGAAGCGGACTTCTTTGCCTTCCATATTGCCGCCGGCTTGAACGGCACTCACCTTCTGATCGACGCCGGCAAGCAGCGGATTACCACGAGCCTCGGCCCAGTAAGCGACGGTAACTCCAGCCACAAAGAGAATAGCCATCGCCGCCCAAACGGCCCAGCCATGCTGTTGAGAGCCAGTCATTCGGCCGAGAGTATAAGTGAGTCCGGAACCGATGGCGAAGATGGCAACCATCGAGATGAGGTTGGTCAGCGGTGTTGGATTCTCAAACGGGTGCGAGCTGTTGGCATTGAAAAAGCCGCCGCCGTTGGTTCCGAACTGTTTGATGATTTCCTGTGACGCGACCGGACCTTGAGCAATCGTTTGCTCGGTAACCGTGTCCATCACGGGTTTGCCATCAGTACTAACGACTGCCTTACCGTCAGGGCCCGTCTTCTGCACCTGCATCGGTTCGACCAGGGTCGCTTTGTCGTAAGGTCGAAGATTCTGAACTACTCCCTGCGAAACCAGAACCAATGCGCCGATGATGCAGAACGGTAGTAATACCCAGAGGGAACTGCGAACCAGGTCAACCCAGAAGTTGCCGATGGTTTGCATTTGGCGGCGCGCGATGCCGCGAATAAAGGCGATGGCAAGAGCGATTCCGGTGGCAGCCGAGATGAAGTTGTGAAATGCCAGGCCCGCCATCTGGGTGAAGTAACTCATCGTCGACTCGCCCGAATAAGCCTGCCAATTTGTGTTCGTCGTAAACGATGCAGCGGTGTTGAAAGCAATGTGCGTGGGATTAACGTTAGCGAACTTCTGTGGATTGAAGGGCAAATACATTTGCAGCCGCTGCAGCAGATACAGCAAGATCATCGAGACCATGCTGAAAAGAAGCATAGCCAGAGCGTATTCCGTCCATCGCATTTCATGATCTTCATCGACGGCTGTAACCCGATACAGCAGGCGCTCAATGGGCCGCAGCACAGGGTCGATGAACGTCTTTTCGCGGCTGAACACCTTCGCCATGTAAACGCCCAATGGCTTGGTGACTAAAAACACCAGAGCAAGAAACACGACGATTTGAAACCACCCATTCGCGGTCATGTCAGAACTTCTCCGGGCGAAGCAGCGCGTAGATGAGGTAGATCATCATCAGCGCGCAAACAACCAGCATGACTATCGATTCGGAACTCATAGCTTCCTCACTTGGTCAATTTTCCGGCTCGTTCACTTCACGCGATCGCAGAAACGCACATAAGCGATCGACAATGCGAAGAATGCAACCGTGACCACAATCCAAATAACGTCTTCCATCGATCGTCCTCTCTGGAACTAGCTTCTCCACTACTCGCGTTGCAGTTAGAACTTAACCAGAATCGCCATGGTGGCCCGATCTTCTGTTTTGCGTAGATCCGGAAACCAGGTCGTTCCATTCACCACCACTTGCGACCCGGGATTTCCGTTGTTTCCCCCCGGTGGAGTGATCCCACCTGGGCCTGACCAATAGGGAACATTCGCGTGCCTGTGGTTGAACTCCCAGCGAAAAGTTATGTACTGGCTGGGCATATAGTCGTAGGTCGCGGACATGTCCCACGCCTTGAACGGATCGCCGGGATTTTCCGTGAAATAGGGCGTCCCCGTTGTAGCGGTTGCGCCATCAATCGGGGGGAGTAACACCAGGTAGCGGCCCGGATTGTTGATCTGGCCGCCGCCCAGCGTGAAACCGTAGCGATCTTTCTTGAACCACCATCGGTTGTAGATCATGTACCCGAGAAAGCTTTGCTTGTACGACACAATCTGTCCGGCTGAGTTTTTCTGATTGGTCGTACAGTTCACGCCGCCTCCACTCTCGCAGCCAGCGTCGCCCGTAAGACTGAACGCCATCTTGTCGAGAAAACGCTCCGGATGGTCGTAATACTTCACTTCAACGCTGTTGTCGGTGTGATAGCGCGTGCGGTTGGGAATGCCGAGTGCATCGGCTCCTGCGCCGTAATTGTTGGAAAGCATCGAAAGCCAGCCGGTCGGGCGATAGAGAACCTGTCCGCCGAAGCCGAGCCTGCCGTTGTATCGGGCGTAGGACTGCCAGCCGTTAATAATCCAGGGTTCGATCTTCAACTTCTCCGTGGGAAAAATCTGGATGCGCACGCCCGTGAAAAACCACGGTGTGTTCGACGAAACATAAGACGGCTGATAGGCCCAGTTATCAAAGTTGTAAAAACTGAACAAACCGACGTACGACAGGAAAATACCCGCATCTACGTTCACGCCGTGCAGGGCGTCAAAATGGTAGCCGCCGTAGGCTTCGGAGACATAGCGGTACGCATTGGCCAAATCCCACTGCCCGCGCGAATAGCTGGCATCGTTGCGCGGAGTGGCGGTTGAGTAGAGGCCAATCTGGCTCAGAACCCGTGCCCGCACATGGTCATAGTGGAAGTCGCCACCAATCCCTAGATCGGTCAGATTCACTTCGTTCGATCGGAAAATTTCGCTCGATCCCCCGATCGTGTCGTCCTTCGGATGGTTGAAATCGTAGTTGTAGTTGACGTCCGCTCGAATTTCAGGAGTGAAGAACTTCGAGTCGAAGGCAGGCTCCTTTGTGCGCGGATTGCCGTTCAGCCACGTCCAGTCTGCAAAGGCGAAGGGCTCGGCCTTGGCGGGTTTAGCCGGGACCGAATCTGCCTGAGCCGCAACCGATGCGGCAGGTTGCGGAGCGAGGTTTAACGCGGGTCGACTAGTGGTGTTCACCGGGGCCACCGACGGAGTGCTCGGCCCGGTGCCCACGGACGCGAGATCGCCGTGATCGCTCGCGGCCGAGTTAGACGTAGTGGGGTTATGATCTCTGTTTTCGACTTCCGCGCGGAGCCGCTCCAGTTCCGCGCGCAAGGCCCTCAATTCGTCCCGCATTTCCTGCTTTTCTGTCTGCTCCTGCGAACTAGCTACGGTATTGGCGGAGGAACTCGATACGGTTTGATCGGATTGAGCGCCTGCCATTGTGGGCAGGATCAATACGAACATTGACGGCAATAAGGCCAGAAACACATTCTTTCGCATGACGTTCATTCTCCAATAGCTCAAGGTAATAGTCAGCAGGTTCGCATTCTCTCGCGCTCGCGTAC
>Ga0210406_10005686_pt1 | contig 13006 bp, 13 predicted proteins | sample IncBWC30MmetaG_FD_155454 | JGI IMG/M metagenome (GOLD analysis project Ga0210406, IMG submission 155454) | Forest soil microbial communities from Barre Woods Harvard Forest LTER site, Petersham, Massachusetts, United States - Inc-BW-C-30-M | ecosystem: Environmental > Terrestrial > Soil >...
GCTCGGGCTGAAATCGATCGTCTCGGGCACGATCACGACCTGCCTGATGGGCGCGATCGTCGGGGTGCTCAGTTAGCCGTCATTGCGAGGAGCCAACGGGTCGCAATGATGGTGAAGCACGCATGCGCGCCCCGGAATGACGGCTACGCCGTCAGCTCTTTCGTCTTGAAATCGGCCGGAAGGATCACCTCGAGCAATTCGACGTCGTCTGAATAGTCCATGATCAGATGCCTGATGCGCGGCGGCTGGGTCCAGGCGCTCCCTTGCTTCATCAAGGTCTCGCCCTGCCCTTCCATGTAGGTCTTCACCCAACCCTTGAGGACATAGACCATCTGGAATTCGACGTCATGGAAATGCAGCTTTGACACTTCGGCCGGATTGCACGGCCCGATCAGCCGGATCACATGCGCCCGCGCCAGACCATGGCTCGCGTCGGCAATGCCGAGATCGCGGTACTTCGCATAGGCGCGCAAGCCGTCGGCCTTGAAATCCTCCTCGCGGTGATGGCTGATCGCGATACGCTGCCTGGGGCGCGCCTTTGGTTTTGCGGCTGCGGAAACGCGCTTGGCCTTGATCGGCTTTCGCGCCGAGGTTTTTGCGCTTGTTTTGCGCGCGGGTGATTTTTTCAGCGCGGCGGTCTTCGCCGCAGCGCGCGATTTCGGCTTCTTCTTGGCCATCGACGTTCTCCCTCAAAGTTGAGAGAGAAGAGTTAGCACAATTCGCGCTTCGTAGGGTGGGCTAAGCGAAGCGAGCCCACCAACTTGCATCGGTGGCAGACTTGGTGGGCACGGCGCAAAGCGCCTTTGCCCACCCTACAGACCTACAAACTACTTGTTCAATGCAGCCGAAAAACCCCGTCGACGGCCTTGATCTCGGCAGGCCTCACCAAATTCGAATGCGCGACCTGAACCGAATACAGCGGGCCTTCGAGCTTCTGCTGCCAGAAAGCAAGAAACTTGAACAATTCCGGAAATTTCGGGCACAGATCGTAGTTCTGCCAGACGTAAGTTTGTAGCAGCGAGGGATGATCCGGCATCCGATAGAGAATTTGCGCCGTCGTCAGCCCGTAACCTAGCACCTGCTTCCGGAAATCGTCGGAAACAACCCCAGCCCGCGAAACCATGCCAACCTCCATTTAAGGAGCGCATTCACGTGGTGGCTGCCTGCCGGAGCCACCCCGGCGGAGATGCGCTCACATGAGAGAAATGTGACGCACGATACCAACCCATCACAAGCCTAAATGTTTAACGGATTGTTGAAAATTGGTGCGTTAGCAGCAGCTTACGGCACGTGCTAATACGGGCTTCGCGATCCGTTCGGGCGAATTAACGAACACCAACGATTCTGGCAGGCGCCGTATTGGAGTGCCAATTTTTCTGCTAGAGGCCCTTGCTCCCCGCACAGCTCTGTCTTAAATCAGCTTGGCATCGGCTGGCACTCGCTGGCCGAGACTGCCAACACCCAAAATTCGATAACATCTGGAAAAGTTTAGGAGGACTGCATGAAATTCCGTCCGCTTCACGACCGCGTCGTGGTCAAGCGCATCGACGCCGAAGAGAAGACCTCAGGCGGCATCATCATTCCCGACACTGCCAAGGAAAAGCCCTCGCAAGGCGAAGTCACTGCGGTTGGCCCCGGCGGCCGCGACGAGAGCGGCAAGCTGATCCCGATCGACATCCAGGTCGGCGACCGCGTGCTGTTCGGCAAGTGGTCGGGCACCGAGGTCAAGATCGACGGCCAGGAGCTGTTGATCATGAAGGAGAGCGACATCATGGGCGTTCTCACCGACGTCCCGGCCAGCAAGAAGAAGGCCGCCTAGTACGCTGCAGCCCGTTCCCTCATCCTGAGGAGCCGGCGCAGCCGGCGTCTCGAAGGATGGGGCCCGCAAGCTCAACCCAACTCATCCTTCGAGACGCCCGCTCAAGGGGCGGGCTCCTCAGGATGAGGACCAGTTTCAAACGGAGAAAATAATGTCAGCCAAAGAAGTCAAATTCGGCGTCGATGCCCGCGACCGCATGCTGCGCGGCGTCGACATCCTCAACAACGCCGTCAAGGTCACGCTCGGCCCCAAGGGCCGCAACGTCGTGCTCGACAAGTCGTTCGGCGCACCCCGCGTTACCAAGGACGGCGTCACCGTCGCCAAGGAGATCGAGCTCGACGACAAGTTCGAGAACATGGGCGCGCAGATGGTGCGCGAAGTCGCCTCCAAGTCCGCTGACGCGGCCGGCGACGGCACCACCACCGCAACCGTGCTCGCGGCTGCGATCGTCCGTGAAGGCGCCAAATCGGTTGCCGCCGGTATGAACCCGATGGATCTGAAGCGCGGTATCGACATGGCGGTGGAAGCCGTGGTCGCCGACCTCGTGAAAAACTCCAAGAAGGTCACCTCGAACGAGGAAATCGCCCAGGTCGGCACCATCTCGGCCAACGGCGACGCCGAAATCGGCAAGTTCCTCTCCGACGCCATGAAGAAGGTCGGCAACGAGGGCGTCATCACGGTTGAAGAAGCCAAGTCGCTCGAGACCGAGCTCGATGTCGTCGAGGGCATGCAGTTCGACCGCGGCTACATCTCCCCCTACTTCGTCACCAACGCCGACAAGATGCGCGTCGAATTCGATGACGCCTACATCCTGATCAACGAGAAGAAGCTCTCCAACCTGAACGAACTGCTGCCGCTGTTGGAAGCCGTGGTGCAGACCGGCAAGCCGCTCGTTATCGTCGCCGAAGACGTCGAAGGCGAGGCTTTGGCCACCCTAGTCGTCAACCGTCTCCGTGGCGGTCTGAAGGTCGCGGCCGTCAAGGCGCCGGGCTTCGGCGATCGCCGCAAGGCCATGCTGCAGGACATCGCAGTTCTGACCGGCGGCCAGGCGATCTCGGAAGATCTCGGCATCAAGATGGAGAACGTCACGCTCGCCATGCTCGGTCGCGCCAAGAAGGTGATGATCGACAAGGAGAACACCACGATCGTCAACGGCGCCGGCAAGAAGGCCGACATCGAGGCGCGCGTTGCCCAGATCAAGGCGCAGATCGAGGAGACCACCTCGGACTACGACCGCGAGAAGCTGCAGGAGCGTCTGGCCAAGCTCGCGGGCGGCGTCGCGGTGATCCGCGTCGGCGGCGCGACCGAAGTCGAGGTCAAGGAGCGCAAGGATCGCGTTGATGACGCGATGCATGCGACCCGTGCGGCGGTTGAGGAAGGCATCGTGCCGGGCGGCGGCGTCGCCTTGCTGCGTGCCTCCGAGCACCTTAAGGGTATCCGCACCAAGAACGACGACCAGAAAACCGGCGTCGAGATCGTGCGCAAGGCGCTGTCCTGGCCTGCGCGCCAGATTGCGATTAACGCAGGCGAGGACGGCTCCGTCGTCGTCGGCAAGATCCTCGAAAAGGATCAGTACGCCTTCGGCTTCGACTCGCAGACCGGCGAGTACGGCAACCTGATCACAAAGGGCATCATCGACCCGACCAAGGTGGTTCGCGTGGCGATCCAGAACGCAGCTTCCGTGGCGGCGCTCCTGATCACCACCGAAGCCATGGTCGCCGAACTGCCGAAGAAGAACCAAGGCGCCGGCGGTGGCGGCATGCCTCCGGGCGGCGGCATGGGCGGCATGGATTTCTAAAGTCCATCTTGTCCCGGGCGCGGTGCGGCATACTTCATGCCGCTCCGCAGAACCGGGACCTCGCTCAGCAAACTCAAGAAATACAACACCCCGGCAGCGATGCCGGGGTTTTCTGTTGTATGTTCACCGTCTGATAGAGCGCAGCGTATATCTCGGCTATCTACCGCCGACACGCCGGTTTTTCTATTCAAGAGCCCAGATTGTGCCAAAGCTTCGCTTGAACGAACGGTTTGCGGTGGGGGCACTGGCGGGCCCGCGTTCATCGATTTGGAGACTTTTTTCAACCGGGAGTGACGTCTATCTCACGAGCAGTAAAGGTGGCGTGGAAAAAATCAGCTTCCACCAATCCCGCATCTGTCGAAGGGCGTTTATTTCCGAACACGGGACGCCCCCAGGGATGTCAGATCGCGTAATCGAGACCTGGAAGAGAAATCGAACGCCTCCCTCGGGATCAAATCTTGCCATCTGCGTCTTTGAATTACTTTTCCCGACGGACTATCTCTCAACAGCTTTTGACCCAACGGCCAAGCGGGTGACGTGGATTACACCTGCACCATTGCACATGTCTACGCGTCGTCACGAACGTGGGGCGGGATGCGATGGACGCGGAGGTGCCGTTGACGAGTGGCGCCAAAGCGGACGGCGAAATCGTGTGGTCCTGACTTCGCGACGCTGGAGTCAAGTCTGCGATAAGAAGCGCAGGCGACGGTGGCAAAAGAGCCCGTTCACCGGAGAGAGCACGTATAAGCCGTAAACCATTGCGCAGGGAAGGCCGGGATGTTTCCGGTGAACCTGTAGTGACTAACTCGTGTGCTTTTTTACTTTGCACGCGAGGCTGCGGGTGCATTGGGCACCCGGCTTTCCCTGCGCCCTCTTCTTTTCGAGGGCGATGCTTGGCAAGACTCGAGCAGATCACGCCGCGGGAATGCGGATGCTTGCCATCGCTCGCAATGACGGCCAGGCTGTTTGACATTCAAATAGAAGAGCATGGCGCCGCGTGGCGCGCCCTTCCCTCACCGCACGATCGTGCCAAGCCGCTCCGTTCGCACGCTTGAGGCGGCGCCGTCCGAACCGGGCGCGCGCGAGAAGAAGATCAGGCCGACGCGGCCGATCAGATTGTCGAGCGGCACATAGCCCAGCGCCGACAACGCGCGGCTGTCGGTCGAATTGTCGCGGTTGTCGCCCATCACGAAGAAATGGCCGGCCGGAACGGTGTAGAGATTGGTGTTGTCGTAAAAGTCGTTGTCGGCGCAGTCGAGCGTCTCGTAGCTTATGCCGTTCGGCAGGGTTTCACGCCAATGCGTCACCGTGCGGGTGCGTCCCGACCCGCACAACTCTGCAGCGGGATAGTCCGCGAGACGCTCGCGCGCCACCGGCGCATCGTTGATGAAAAGAAGTCCTTGCTTCACCTGAATGCGGTCGCCTGATAACCCCACGACGCGCTTGACGTAAACGGTTACGCCATCCTTCGGGAGGACGAACACGACAACGTCGCCCCGCTCCGGCTCGGACGCGAAAATGCGTCCCGAAAATAGTGGCGGCGAAAATGGCAGCGAATGGCGGCTGTAACCATAGGCAAATTTCGAGGCGAAGAAATAATCGCCATTGAGCAATGTCGGTGACATCGCAACGCTCGGAACGTTGAACGGCTGACACAGCAAGCTGCGAATGAGGATCGCGATCACCAGCGGGAAGATCAGGTTGATAATGTAAGCTGCGATCGTGCGCCAGAACCCGAAGTGCTGAATGCGCGCGAGCATCAGCAGGAAAACGACAAACGACCAAAGCCCGAAACCGATGACCAGGAGCGCAAGACCGCCGCGCATGGCCGCGCTCTCGCCGTTCACCGCGGCACGGATAAGCAGAAGGACGAAAAAACCAAGGATGCTCGGCACCGCGCTCCAGGCGACAACCGCGCGCAACTCGAGCGTGGAGGCGTCGCCGCCCAACAACCTTCCAATCCAGCTCAGGATCAACGCGGACAAATAAAGCCAGACGATGCCGATGACGGCGCCGAGCAACACAAAGCCGAGCCAAGACCGCCAATCCGCCAATAGGCCCGCGGCGCCGCCGCTGACCAGCAGACCGTAGTAGCCGGCGATCGAGCCGAGGATGGCAAGCGGCACGACAAGATGCCGAGGCCGCGTCGCCAAGATACGCTCGATCGTTTGACGTGGGCTGAGCCACAGGGTTATCCATGGCGATCGGGAGCTCGCATCTCGCATTTCCATCATGAAATCCCCCGGACTGGAACTAGGCCACCAGCGCGCGGCCGCCCCGCTGATAGCTGTCCTTGTTGATCTCGAAGATGACGTACGGGTGGTCGCCGGACAATTCTCGGGTCAACAGCCCATCCCGCTTGACGCCGCCGATCTTGGTCATCGCGCCCCGCGAGCGCCAGTTGGTGTCGCCGACCCAGAAAATCACGGTATCGACGAAGGTGAAGGCGTGATCGAGCATCAGGCGCTTGACCTCGCGATTGGTCGCGCCGCCCCAATAGTTGCGGACAATGAAGGTCCAGCCGATCTCGATCTCGCTGCGTTCGGGTTCATAGCCAAAGTAGCGGCTGGAGCCGATCAGGGCGCCGGTCGATCGATCGACGAACACAAAAGCCATTTTCGAAGCGACCGCTTCGTCGAAGAACTTCCGAAACTGCGGCTCGGTGTAGCGATCGGGGACCGGATGCACCTTCCAGATCTCGGGATCGGAGCCAGCGGTGAACAGCTCCGCCCAGTCGCTGGCCGACACCGGCCTGATGATGACGGTCGGGCCGATCAGGGTCGGCTGAAGATCGGGCTCGGACATGGCCAGAATGTAGCGCGCGGCCGCACCCGCGCCTACCCCCCGCGCAAATTAGGCGCGCCCCGGCCGCCACCGCGAGCGCCTCCGGTGCTGACGTTGCGAAGGCTCACTGCAATTCAAAAACGTCGTAAGCGACACCGCCGCCCTCGATCAGCCGGCCGCTTCCGATCGCCACAATGCCGTTGATCCACGCGTATCCGGCCGCGCCGGTCTCGAACAACGGAGTCGTTCTGAAATAATAATTGGCAGGATCGATCAGATGGCGGGTTGACGGGTCGCGCAGCGCCTCCTCCAGCCCATCGGGAAAGGTAATCCTGCCGCCGTAGCTCATGTGAATGAGCGCGCCGTCGTCGGTCCGCAGCACCACCCGCGCGTCAACCACCCGAATTTTGTTCCTGGTCAGCATCCAGTCTCCAGTGCCCGGATTGATCTCCCCGCGCAGCCGCGCGCCGGCAAACTCCCCTTTGGCGACCGCATTCAACGTGCGCCGGCCGAGCGGGCCATCGCCGCCATCGAGCCCCGGCGCCAACGTGGCGCGCATCGTGAAGAGGTGCACCAGGCCGGGCTTGGTTGCTGGAACCGCCCATTCGGTCGTCGTCATGTCCAAATCCCTGCTTGCTAAATTCTGAGTTCATATCTAGCATCCAGATATGCCGAAAAAAGTCAATGCTTCCCCGTTCGTTCACCCCCGGTTCCAGTACGACCTCGAGAATTGCGGCATCAAGCGGGCGCTCGACGTGTTGGGGGAAAAGTGGACGCTTCTGATTCTGCGGGAAGCGGTCTACGGGCTCCGGCGCTTCGATGATTTTGCGCGCGCGCTCAAATGCGGCCGCGGAGTCTTGAGCTCGCGGCTAAAGACGCTGGTCCAGGCAAATATTCTCGAAAAACGCGACTATGTCGAACCCGGCAACCGTAGCCGGTCCGAGTATCAGCTCACGGCAAAGGGGCGCGATCTCTATCCTGCGATGCTGGCGCTGTCGCAGTGGAGCGAGCGCTGGGACTTGCCGAAGGAAGGCGCCGCCGCCCGCGTCGCCGACAAGGATACAAAGCGCGCGGTGAGCGTCGTCATGACGAGCCGGATAGACATCAGAAATCTGACGATGGACGATATTCTCATTCGCCCGGGACCCGGCGCCAAGCGTCTTCCGGGATAACCGGAAACCTGCGATCGAACGCCCCTACTCCACCCTCACCACCACCGCGAGCTTCTTGATGCCCTGGTTGCGATAGGCGTTGAGGAAGGCGTTGTAGTCGCGGAACGAGACGCAGCCGTTGGAATCGCCGTTCGGCCCGAGCATGAAGGTGTGCGCGAGCAGCCCGGACCGACCGTAGATCGCGTCGTCGCCGCCGATCGGATTGAGCCGCAGCGCCGGCACGCCATGGAACAGCGCCTCGCGCGGCGTCAGCTCGTAGATGTGCGGCGGCGTCACGCCATGCATCCTGATTTTCGCCGTACTCGGATCGTCGAGGCTGGAGCCGAGACCCGAATGCGCCTCCAACTTGCTGCCGTCGGGCAGATAGACCGTGTGCGCGGAAATATCGTAGACCGCCGTGTCGCGCTCGTACGGCGCCGAGCCGCCGAGCGCCGGATTTTTTTGGCCGATGCTGCCGGTGATGCTGGCGTCGGCGGATGCGAACGCCAACAGCGGTCCTCGCTGCTCCTGCTTGCCCCACAGTTTTTCGGTGATCGAGGTTCTTTCGCCGGAGACGAGCGACATCACCGCCGCCTTGGCACGCTGTGCCATGTCGCTAACGGTATCGCCAGCCGTCTTCGCAGGCTCGGGTTGACGCGGCGCCGGCACGTTCATCGCGACTTGCGCGGGCGCTGCTTGCTTCGGCTTCGGTGCCTCGGCAAGCTTCGGCGCGCTCACGGTCTTCGGCGCTTGCTTGGGCGTCTCCTTGAGCACTTCCTTGGGCACTTCCGCCAATTTCAACGCGGCGGGTTGTTGCGACGGAGCCGTGACGGGCTCCGGCGGGACTGCGGACGCGACGGCCTGCGGCTCGGACGCCGCAAACCGTTCGTTAAACATAAACGGAGTAATTGACGCGACCGTCTCCGGTTTTTCGATCGCCGGCGCGCCTCCAGGAAGTGCGGCGAACGCATCGCTGATGGCTTGGCTGGCGCTGCGCGCGGCTACCGCAGGCGGCTTGATGACGGGCTCGTCGTAGCCCGCGCTGCCAAGTGTCGGATAGACGCTTGCTGAAATAATATTGGAATAGACTGTCCAGCCGCAGCCCAGCACAAGACAAGCAAGTGCAGCAGCGCCGAAGAGTTTGTGAGCAACGGCTTTCCGGGAAGGACTTTTACGCTTCCGGGCCGATGACGCACCGGTACTCTTTCTCATACACCTTGCGCCCAGAACGGTTCCACTTTGTTCCCCTTGAAGTGCCGTGGCCGGTCGAGTTCCGGTGCAGCATCTCGCAGAGGCGAGAAGCGTCATTAAGGCGACTTTTCGTTAAATGCGGATTAAACCCGGGCAGATGTAAGGCATGCCGAAAGGCGGTGTCGGCACAGATGACCCGTAATCCTGCGGGATTCTACGCCATCAATAGCTCAAGCTCGGATACCAATCCGTACCGCGCCCTTCGGGCGTGGTGTCGAGGATCGTCCACAAGGGATCGAAATCCGGCGCGCCGCGCGGATCCTGACCGGGATCGGCGGTGGCCGGTCCCATTTCGCCGGACCAGAAATGACGGATGATGCCGTCGCGGCGCGTGAAGACGTTGTAGCCCGGTGCGTCGCCATCTTCCCGGCTGACGTAGTCGCGCGTGTAGTCGCCGGAAAAATCCGAATAGATTTTGTGCCGTATCCAGCCGCGCGTCTTCTTCGCGGCAATCAGCCGCTCGATCGGCGAGCGCGCGACAAAGATAAAGGCCACTCGCTGTTCGACGTCAGGCAGTTTCGCTTCCCACGTGCTCATGAACGACGTGCACATCGGGCACGGCTTTTCGCGTTGCGGCCCGAACATGTAGCTGTAGATCACAAGCGTCGACTTGTCGCCAAACAGCTCGGCAAGGCCAGCCTTGCCGGCCTCGCCTTCGAACACATAGCTCTTCGTCACCTCACCGCCGGGCGGCAGCTTGCGGCGCTGCTCCGCCACCCGCTCGATGTGACGGCGGAGCTCGATCTCCTCGGCGAGCAGCGCCTCGCGGGCGCGGCGATACTCCGCACTCTCGTTGGGGTAGCGAACGCCGTTGGTGCGCGCGAGCTCGGCGGCGGGTTTAAGGGTGGAGCTGTTCATGGCATGACCTTTCTCTGCGGGCTAGATACAAGACGTATCCGTGAGAAGCGATCCGACACAGCAGTGGAATATTTTTACTGCAGTTCCGGCGGCGGGCTGCGGTCGATCACCTCGCCTTTTGCGCCCTCGAGCAGATCGATCGCGTAGGTCTCGATCACGAGCGGCCCGCGTTTGCGCGGCAGCTCCGCGACTCGCTCGATCCGCGTGTAGGCGTTTTGCAGATAAAGCGGAGGCCCGATCGGTCGCACCTCGTCGACATACAGAACCTTGCCCGTCAGTTGCGCCGGATCGGGCTCGGGCATGTTGACCCAGCGGATGCGCTGGGTCGGCTGCACGACGCAGGTGCCGCGCGGCAGATAGAAGGCGAGCCAGCCGGTGGTGCCGTAATCCGGCGCCAGCACGCAGGTGGCGCCGACGCGCACACGGACCGCCTCGATCTGGCTTGCCAATTGGCGCCAGCCGACACCGACGCTGCGCACGGTCGCATCGCGGCGGTAGGCTGACAGCACGCCGGTGTCGGCCTGCACGACCAGGAACACAAACATCAGGACGCCGACCGGCAAAGCCCAGCGCAGGCAGAATTCCACGAGGCGCTGCGTGCGCACCTGCCATCGCGCCAGATGCGCGGCCACCGCGGCTGCGATCGCAAATGCCGGATAGACCGGCGCGAACCAGTTCGCCTCGACGCGGGCATGCAGCGAGTGCCAGACGAAATACCAAACGATGGTCCAGAAAATCGCATTGATCAGGATGCGCGCCGCGGACGCGCCGGCGTTGCGCGTCAACAGCACATACAGCCCCATCGCACCGAGGATGAATACCAGCGGCGTTGCAAACGCGACCTGGGTCGGAATCAATTCGCCGACGAAAGCGGGGTGGAAATCCTCGATCCGGGCGCGACCGATCTGCTTGATGAAGGAGACCCATTGGTGATCGGCGTTCCAGAGAATGACCGGCGCAAAGACCGCAAGCGCGACCAGGCCGCCGAGATAAAGCCAGGGCGAAAACAGCCAGCGCCGCAAGTTCGGGACGCTCAAAAGCCAGATCACAATCGCCGGGCCGAAGAACAGCGCGGTGTATTTTGACAACAGGGCCACCCCGACAGCGGCACCGACGGCGAGCCACCATGCGCCTTGTCCGGTCTCCAGCACTTTGGCGAGAGCAAACAGAACAAGGCACGAGGCAACCAGGAGCGGCGCGTCGGGCGTCACGATCATGGTGCCGACCGCCGCCATCAGCGTGACGTTGAGCAGGACGGTCGCGGTTGCCGCCATCTGCACGCCGCCGAACAGGATCGCGGCGGCGCGATACAACGCAAAACTCATCGGCAGCGCCAGCAGGATCGACACCAGCCGGACGCCAAGTTCGGTGTCGCCGGCGATCGTGGTGCCGAGGCGGATCACGAGCGCGACCATCGGCGGATGATCGTAATAGCCTGCCGCGAGATGCTTCGACCACATCCAGTAATAGGCTTCGTCGAAGGTCAGCGGCGTAAAGGCAGCGCCGGCCAGCCGCAACGCGACCAGCGCCAGCACCGTGAACGCGGTGTTACGGACGAGCCGCGCGTCGCTGGTGGCGTGGATTTGACGTTCGCTACCCACTAAGCCGCTATTTCGCCGGCGAAGGTCAAATCCAAAGCTCCTGATGATTATGTTGGTCTTTATCGCTTGCGCCAGACGAACAGTCCGGACATCGCGTAGTTCCACACCACGCCCATCAGCGCGCCCGCGGCACCGGCGAGCCACCAGATCGGTTGCTGGTCGTAGACCGAGAAGGCGACGCCGACGTTGGCGAACAGGCCGACGCTGCAGACGAGATAAAACGTGAGCAGGCCACCCAGGATCGCAAAACCCTTCAGCCGCTGGTCGCGATAGGTGAGGAAATTGTTCAGGATGAAGTTGCTGGTCATGGCGACAAACGCGCCGGCGGCCTGCGCCTCCGGAAACGGCAGGTCGAACAGCTCGAGCGCAATAAACAGCGTGCCGAGGTGCACGAACAGGCCGGTCGAGCCGACCATCGCGAACAACAGAAAACGCAACGACACCGCGTCGTGCGTCAATTTCGCCAGCACGAGCCCGAGGAAATCCAGCGCCACCGTGGAATCGAGCTTGCTTTCGCCATGCAGACGCGAGCCGAAGCTGTAGGGTACTTCGACCGTGCGCAGCTCGCCGCGGGCGGTCGCGACGATATCGAGCAGTATCTTGAATCCCTGGGTTGAGAGCTGCGGTGCCAACTGCTCGAAGCGGTCGCGGCGGATCATGAAGAAGCCGCTCATGGGATCGGCGATGCTGACGCTCAACACGCGCTTGGCGACCTTGGTCGCGAGCGCGCTGGCGCCGGCGCGCTGCTTGTTGAAGCTGTCGGCGCTGCCGCCTTCGACGTAACGGCTGCCGACCACAAGCTCCGCCGCTCCGCTTTGCAGCAGCGCCAGCATCTTGGGTAGTTGCGTCTCGTCGTGCTGCAGGTCGGCATCGATCACCGCTGCGTAAGGCGCGCTGGACGCCAAAATGCCCTCGATGCAGGCGCCGGACAGGCCCCGTCGCCCGATCCGCCGGATGCAACGGACGCGGCTATCCTGCCGCGCCAGGCCGCGCACCACCTCCCAGGTCCCGTCGGGGGAATTGTCGTCGACGAAGATGACCTCCCAGGCAATGCCTGACAGCGCGGCCTCCAGCTTGTGAAACAGCTTGGTGACATTGTCGCGCTCGTTGAAGGTGGGAACGACGACCGAAAGCTGAAGCAAGCTTGGGGCTTGCAGACCCAAATCTTGCTTGCCCAAGTTTTGCTTGCCCAAGTTTTGCTTGCCCAAATCTTGTTGAGCTAAGGCCTGCGGCGGGTTTTCGGGGCCCGGTCTGACGGCTTCATTCATAAGGGCCAAGCGTATATCCGCCGCCTTCCGCCGTGCCAAGGCGCAGTTCCGGGAATGCAGTGGGGAAGTTGGGCCGAAAACAGGACCGAAAATGCCAACGACCACGAACAACAGGCGCGCGTACCTCCGGCGCAGCCGAGCTATTCAGTGGTCGTCCCGGCGCCGGAGCTATCAAGCGTCAACGTCGCCGTTGCCACTTAAATAGGGAGAATCTCTGTGTTACGCAAGGGGGCGTGCAGCCAAACCTCTCGCGATAACTAATTGGGCACTTCCTTGATCACCGGCCCGCGGGGCGCCGGGGCCGCAGGCGCCGCCTGGACCGGCTGCTGGACCTTGGCGGGCTTTCCGAACTGCCCGATCGGTCCATATGCGAACGCGGCCACCAATACCACAGCCGCGATGATCGCCGCCAAAATGCCCGCTACCGACTGAGACGTCATATGCAACAACCCCTCGCTCCGAGGATGGATTGATAT
>Ga0210406_10005688_pt1 | contig 13005 bp, 9 predicted proteins | sample IncBWC30MmetaG_FD_155454 | JGI IMG/M metagenome (GOLD analysis project Ga0210406, IMG submission 155454) | Forest soil microbial communities from Barre Woods Harvard Forest LTER site, Petersham, Massachusetts, United States - Inc-BW-C-30-M | ecosystem: Environmental > Terrestrial > Soil >...
CTGGCTGCGAATCCGCATGTTCGAATCAAGTTGCTTGACAAGAACAACTATCAGCAGTTCCAGCCGTTGCTCTACCAAGTGGCCACCGCGGTCCTAGGTCCGGGCAATATAGCTTTCAATTTGCGAGGCACGCTTAGGAGCCACCCCAACGTAGACGTGAAACTGACAGAGGTCGTCTCGATCGATCTCAGCACGCGTACGGCGAAAACCGCCGAGGGGCAGCACTATGAGGGTGACTTTCTGGTCCTGGCCGCCGGCTCGCAGGCAAACTTTTTCGGCACACCGGGAGCGGACGAGCACAGCTATCCACTGTACTCCCTGCACGACGCTGAGCGACTACGGTCACGCATCCTCGCCATGCTCGAATCCGTGGATCGCGATCCCTCGCTCGTTGCCAAGGGAGCGCTCAACTTCGTCATCGTAGGAGCTGGCCCGACGGGCACGGAAATGGCAGGTGCGCTCGGAGATTTCGTTCAGACAATGCGGAAGACAAAGACCAGCAAGAAGGGGTATAGAGATTTTCCGGTGGACCAAACTCAGGTTCTCCTGGTGGATGCCGGACATACCGTGCTGAGTGCCTTTTCCCCTCAGGCCCAGACATACGCTGCCAAAATGCTCGAAAAACACGGAGTGCAAATTCGCCTGGGGACACAGGTGAAGGAGGTTGGGAGTGGGCATGTGGTGCTCTCAGACGGCACCAGGATTCCTACGCACACCGTCATCTGGGCAGGAGGGCTCAAGGCTGCGTCGTTATCAGACAACTTGGGAATCAAGACTGGGCATGGTGGCCGCATTGATGTTGCAGCCGACTTCACAGTACCTGGGTTAACGGGTGTTTATGCCCTGGGAGACTTCGCCAACATCACGGGCAAGGACGGTAGACCGCTGCCTCAGCTTGCCTCGGTGGCGGAACAGTCTGGCAAGTGCTGCGCCAAAAATATCTTGTCCGACATCGCGGGAAAGCCAAGAGATTCCTTCCACTACTTTGACAAAGGCATCATGGCGATGATCGGACGTAACTCGGGCGTGGCCGAAGTCGGTGAGCATCGCCACGAACTTCAAGGTGCTGTCGCATTCGCGGCGTGGCTCGGAGTGCACGCCGCCCTGCTTTCCTCCACTCGCGCGAAGATCGAGGCCTTTTTGGAGTGGGCCTGGGACTATTTCGGAGGGGCACGCGATTATGCGATTCTCGACCGCTCCCAGGAATTGCAGATCAACTGGAACGATGACGCCGAAGAAAGGGCTTCCGCAGCATCGACCGCAAGCAGCCAAAAAGAGAAGGCCTCTTGAAAATTCGAGGGACGTCGTTGTCGCCGGGATCGTTAGTTTGCGTGGCCTCCGGTTCATCAAGGGCCCAGCAGGGTGTCGCCCGCGAAATGGGCGCGTTCTTGCTTCACAACTCTACTGAATCGTAGAACTGCTGGTAGTCAAATTGAGAGGTGGAGAAAGGTCGTGAAGCAGCATTGTCGACCAGGAGTTCGTTGGTCCGTCGCAACCCTTTCGATGGGACTGGCCAAAGCGGCCGTGGCAGGCACGAGCAACGATCCCGCCACTCCGAGTATCTTCAATCCCGCTTCGACGCCGGCGCACGACATCTATCATCTTTCGCTCTTCGCAATGGCCATTTGCCTTTCAATCTTTCCGGTTGTATTCAGCCTGATCGTGTATGCGGCGATCAAGTTCCGCAGCCGAGGTTCGGACGATGGGAGTGAGCCGCCGCAGATTTACGGCAGCAACCAGGTGGAGTTGGCATGGACGGCAATCCCCATTTTGATTGTGGTGGTCCTGTTTCTGGCGGCGGCGCGCGTGATCCACGCAGTGGAGGATGCACGCTTTCCACCGGACGCGATCGAGGTCACCGTCGTCGGGCACCAGTTCTGGTGGGAATTCCAATACCCCGGCTACGGTTTCGTCACGGCCAACGAGCTGCACGTTCCGGTGAGCGAGGCCACAGATCCCACACCTACCCATATCATCTTGCTGTCGGCCGATACCGACCATAGTTTCTGGGTGCCCAATGGCCACGATGGGCCATGGTGCCGTACCTCATGATTGCCGACCTGCAGAATACTGCGTTGTCGGCCGTACTCGTCTTCTCCGATAAGGTTCTTTATCCATCGTACGCGACGGGGCCCAGCTTATTCGGCTTCACGCCGCAAGAAGACCAGGCCGCCGCGGGTACCACGATGTGGATAATCGGGTCGCTGGCATTTGTCGTGCCAGCCGTTGTTATCGCAGTTCGGTGTCTATCGAGGAGACCACGGCGAGACGAGATCTCGTCCTTTGGGAAACACAAAGTATCAGCAGTCGACGAGTCGTTGACCGACTCATCACGACTTCAGTTCGGTCGTCGTTTGTTTCCGGCTAGATTTACGAGAAAGAGTTTCGAAGCGATTTTGTTTGCAGTGTTGTTCGTCGCCGTGGGCTCGTGCCTAGCTTGGTTATTTTCCTTCGCATCAGCTGACACCGATGACCAAACTCTTCGGTTCAGCCAGCAAACTGGTCCCTTCGCCGTGGGTGTTTTCGCTTCTCCCGGAGATCTGCCTGCCGGCCCTGCAAACTTCGCGATTCTGGTCCAGGATCGAATTACCCACGAGGTCTTGCTCGACACACTGGTCGATCTCACCGCCCGTCCGAGCGATCCGCGGGCGACATCCTCGACCATTAGCGCAACCCGCGAAGACCCGCAGAACAAGCTCTTGCAGTCAGCGGAACTCAACCTGTCAACCGTCGGTAACTGGTCACTAGACATCTCCGTACGGCGCGGTTCGCAAAGAGCTGACTTGTCGCACCGCTCAACGTGGTGGCCGCTGATGCTGGCGCCGGAAACCGCTGGCTCTACCTTGGCATCCTGGTTTTCTTCGCGATTCTACTATTCGCTTACATTTGGCGTAACGCCTGTCACGGATGGGCCAGAGGAATTCGCGCTGAGTTTGAGTGCCCGCGCGTTGCGCAGCAAGGTAACGTTCGGGAACTGGAGGACTAAAAATGAAGGCGACGCAACTGCTTCACGACTTGGGTCAGAGTTTGTGGCTGGACAACATTACTCGTGACCTGCTGGACAGCGGCAGGTTAAAACGCTATATCGACGAGTTTTCAGTAACCGGGTTGACATCGAACCCTACCATTTTCGATCACGCCATCAAGAACAGCACGTCGTATGACGCGGCGATTCGCCAGAAATTAGGCCAAGGTAAATCGGGAGAGGCGCTTTTTTTCGAGCTGGCAATCGAGGACTTGAGACGCGCCGCTGATCTGTTCCAGCCCATTCACCAGCAGACCAAGACTGTAGATGGCTGGGTCTCGTTGGAAGTGTCGCCTCTGCTTGCCTACGACACCGCAAGTACGCTGGCGGCGGCTAAGGACCTGCACACGCGAGCAGCGCGGCCGAACCTGTTTATCAAGATTCCTGGTACCCAGCAGGGCCTGCCTGCCATTGAAGAAGCGATCTTCGCCGGCGTATCGGTCAACGTCACCCTGTTGTTTTCGCGAGAGCATTACGTGGCCGCGGCAGGGGCATACCGGCGTGGCATCGAACGGCGAATCGATGCCGGGCTCGCGGCCGACGTGGGATCGGTGGCGTCGGTCTTTATCAGCCGCTGGGACGTTGCGGTCTTCAACAAAGTGCCCGAGGGGCTGCAAGACCTGCTGGGCATTGCGATCGCCAAGCGTATCTACAAGGCATATCGAGACTTACTGGATTCGCCCGATTGGAAGCGGATTGTGCAAGCCGGCTATAACCCGCAGCGGCTGCTATGGGCGAGTACAGGAACCAAGGATCCCAAGGCGTCGGACGTCCTTTACATCAAGGCGCTGGCGGCTCCAAATACCGTGAACACGATGCCGGAGGGCACGTTGAAGGCGCTGGCCGATCACGGCGACGTCGGATCGGTTCTGCCGGCCGACGGTGGCGATTGTGACCAGGTATTGGCGCAGTTTGCCCAAGCCGGAGTAGACATTGAGGGACTGGGAGCGCAGCTTCAAGAGGAAGGGGCGAAGTCGTTTGACGATTCCTGGGACGAGTTGATGAAGGTTATCGCCTCGAAAAGCGCGACCATCGGGAAAGGGGCCTAGGAATGGACGTGCTCAGCATCGATGTGGGCGGGACCCACGTCAAGCTGCTCGCTACTGGCCAGGACGGACCGCGGAAGTTTGTGTCGGGCCCGAAGCTGACCCCACGACAGATGGTCGCGCAGGTCCGCAAGCTGGCGCAGAGCTGGACGTACGACGTGGTGTCGATCGGCTATCCCGGAACGGTGACCCACAACCGGCCGATCTCGGAACCGCACAATCTGGCGTGCGGTTGGGTGGGCTTCAATTTCGAAAGGTCGTTCGGCGTGCCGGTGAAGGTCATCAATGACGCGGCCATGCAGGCCCTTGGGAGCTACAAGAAAGGGCGAATGCTGTTCCTTGGGCTGGGGACGGGGCTGGGATCCGCCATGATCGTCGACGGAGATGTGGAGCCAATGGAGTTGGCCCACCTGCCATACAAGCGCGCGACCTATGAGGATTACGTTGGCTTGCGGGGCCTGCAGCGAATGGGCCGCAAGAAGTGGCAGCATCATGTCTTTGACGCAGTTGCCCGCCTGTCGGCCGCCTTGGAGCCTACCGACATCGTTCTGGGCGGAGGCAATGTCAAGAAGTTGAAGGAACTCCCGCCAGGTTGCCGAGCGGGCAGCAACGCCAACGCGTTTCTGGGCGGGTCTCGCTTATGGGGAGACAGGGTACAGCACCTTCCTGACGCGGAGGCGCTAACTCGTCGGGCTTCGGCTGCTCCGATGAAAGACCCGTTGCTGCATCACCAGAAGAAGAAAGCTAAGAAGAAGACTAAAAAAGCGAGGAAAACAAAAGGAGATTGAGTATGGCGGTACTCCTGAAATCGCTCACGCGACGGCCGGCGTATAAGGCCCTTGCAGCCCACTACAAGACCATGCGAGAGCCCTACTTGCGGCAGCTGTTCGCGCACGATCCCAAACGCGGCGAGCGTTTCACAGCGCAGGCGGTGGGCCTTTTCCTGGACTATTCGAAGAACCGGATCAGCGACGAGACCCTAAAGCTGCTGATGCAGTTGGCGGAAGAATCCGGCTTGCGCGACCGCATCGACGCTATGTTCCGGGGAGAGAAGATCAACATCTCCGAAAAGCGCGCGGTTCTACACGTCGCACTGCGCGCGCCCAAAGGAGAGAAGATTGTCGTCGATGGTCAGGATGTCGTTCCAGCGGTCCATGCCGTGCTCGACAAGATGAGCGCTTTTTGCGACCTGGTGCGCAGCGGCGAATGGAAGGGCCACACCGGCAAGCCCATCCGCAACGTCATCAACATCGGCATCGGCGGCTCCGATCTGGGCCCGGTCATGGCCTACGAAGCGCTTCGCTACTACAGCAAGCGCGATATGACATTCCGCTTCGTATCGAACGTGGATGGTACGGATTTTGCCGAGGCCGTACGCGACCTGGATCCCGCCGAAACTCTGTTCATTGTCTCGTCCAAGACCTTCACCACGCTCGAGACCATGACGAACGCTCATTCCGCGCGCGACTGGTCACTGAAGGGTCTGGGAGGCGACGAGACGTCAATTTCCAAGCATTTTGTTGCCGTCTCGACCAATGCGCAGGAAGTGAGCAAATTCGGGATCGACACGGCGAACATGTTCGAGTTCTGGGACTGGGTGGGGGGACGCTACTCGATGGACTCGGCGATCGGACTCTCGACCATGCTGGCGATCGGACCAGACAACTTCCGCGCCATGCTCAGTGGCTTCCACCAGGTTGACGAGCACTTCCGCACTGCACCCTTCGAACGGAACCTGCCCGTGCTGCTGGGATTGCTGTCGGTCTGGTACAACGACTTCTTCGGCGCCCAGACCGTTGCCGTATTGCCTTACGAGCAATATCTGAAGCGCTTCCCCGCTTATCTTCAGCAGCTAACCATGGAGAGCAACGGCAAACATGTGACCCTCGCCGGTAAGGACGTGGACTACGATACTGGACCTATTTACTGGGGCGAGCCGGGCACCAATGGACAGCACTCCTTCTATCAGTTGATCCATCAGGGAACAAGGCTCATTCCATGTGATTTCATCGGCTTCTACAAGACTTTGAATCCGCTTGGCCAACATCACACGTTGCTGATGTCCAATGTCTTCGCGCAAGCCGAGGCGCTTGCCTGTGGCAAGACCGCAGAGCAAGTGAAAGCCGAAGGCACCCCGGACTGGCTGGTGCCGCACCGGGTGTTTGAGGGCAATCGGCCCTCGAACATCATCCTTGCAGACAAGCTCACCCCGGAGAACCTGGGCAAACTGGTCGCACTCTACGAGCATTCCGTGTTCACGCAGGGCACGATCTGGAGCATCGATTCGTTTGACCAGTGGGGTGTGGAACTGGGCAAGGTGCTGGCCAAGAAGATCATCGGGGAATTGGAGAGTACCACCGAGCCGGAGCGTGCGCACGACAGTTCGACCAATAGTTTGATCCGCCGCTATCGGCAAAACATGTAACTTTCAACAGTTGTTCTGAAAAGAGGGACGTTATGCAACTCGGAATGGTGGGTTTGGGAAGAATGGGCGCCAACATGGTTCGGCGGCTCATGAAGGCGGGCCATGACTGCGTCGTTTTCGATCGCTCGCCGCAAGCGGTGGCGGACCTGGTCAAAGAAAAGGCCGTCGGGGCTTCGTCCGTCAAGGAATTCGTGAGCAAGCTACAGAAGTCACGCGCGATCTGGCTGATGATCCCTGCGGCTTATGTGGACAGCACAATCGCCGAGATCGTGCCGTTCCTGGAAGCGGGCGACATTCTGATCGATGGCGGCAATTCGTACTATATCGACGATATCCGCCGTGCCAAGGACCTGGCACCGAAGGGCATTCACTACGTAGATGTGGGAACCAGCGGCGGCGTGTGGGGGCTGGAGCGCGGCTACTGCATGATGATCGGTGGCCCGGAAGCGGCCGTTAAGTACCTCGACCCGATCTTCAAGACCATTGCACCCGGCATCGGTGACATACCGCGGACCCCGGGACGCGAGAAGCTGGGCGGCACCGCCGAGCAAGGCTACCTGCACTGTGGACCCAGCGGCGGCGGGCACTTCGTTAAGATGGTGCACAACGGGATCGAGTACGGCATCATGGCTGCCTACGCCGAGGGGCTCAATATCATTCGTTCGGCCAATGCCGGCAAGCAGAAGCATGAGATCGACGCCGAGACTACTCCCTTGCGCGATCCGGAACATTACCAGTACGACTTCAACCTGGCGGATGTTACCGAGGTGTGGCGGCGGGGCAGCGTAATCGCTTCTTGGCTCCTGGATCTGACGGCATCAGCGCTGGCCGGAGATCCTCAGCTCTCGAAGTTTGCCGGGCGAGTGTCGGATTCAGGCGAAGGGCGCTGGACCATCAAGGCCTCAATCGACGAGGCCGTTCCGAGTCCGGTCCTCACTACTGCACTCTACGAACGGTTCAGTTCGCGCGGCGAGGCTGACTTCGCTGACAAGCTCTTGTCGGCGATGCGTTATGAGTTTGGCGGGCACCTGGAAAAAACGGCGGGGAAGTGAGGGAACAACCATGAGCAATCTGGAATCTGATGCCCTTGTTTTCTTCGGCGCGACAGGCGACCTGGCTTACAAGAAGATCTTTCCGGCGCTGCAAGCGCTGGTCAAGCGCGGCCACCTCAATGTTCCGGTCATCGGCGTCGCCAAAGCTGGGTGGAACCTCGAACAACTAAAAGCTCGTGCGCACTCCAGCCTGACCGAACATGGCGGAGTCGATCCTGCAGCGTGGGAGAAACTCAGCGGTCTCCTGCGGTACGTGGATGGCGACTACCTGAACCAGGCGACCTTCCAGGCGGTTCGCAAAGAACTTGGGGCAGCCCAGCACCCGGCGCATTACCTGGCGATTCCGCCGATGCTGTTTGAAAAGGTCGTGGAGCAGTTAATGACCTCGGGCTGCGCCAAGGGCGCGCGCGTCATTATTGAGAAGCCCTTCGGCCATGACCTGGCTACGGCACAGGAACTCAATCGGATCCTGCTGAGCGCCTTCTCCGAGGCCTCAATCTTCCGCATCGACCATTATCTGGGTAAGGCTCCGATCCACAATATGACGATTTTCCGCTTTGCCAATGCCTTCATGGAGCCCTTCTGGAATCGCAACTACATCGAGAGCGTGCAATTGACTATGGCGGAAGACTTCGGGGTGCAGGGTCGAGGCTCGTTCTACGATCAAACCGGCGCCATCCGCGACGTGATCCAGAACCACATGTTCCAGGTGATGTGCAACCTGGCCATGGAGCCTAGTGTGCGAAACGACAGCGAGTCGGTTCGCGACGAGAAGGCCAAGGTACTCAAGGCAATTCCACCTATTGAGGCAAAAAACCTTGTGCGGGGGCAGTTCCGCGGCTATCGCAATGAAAAGGGGGTCGCTGCCGACTCGAAGGTCGAGACATTTGCGGCGCTGCGACTGGAGATCGACTCCTGGCGTTGGAAGGGTGTGCCCTTCTACATTCGTGCCGGAAAATGCCTGCCGGAGACGTGTACCGAAATGATTGCGCGATTGCGCAAGCCTCCCACGGTGATTCCTGAGACCGAGGTGCTGTCGAACTACATGCGTTTTCGCGTCAGTCCGGAGGTGACCATCGCGCTGGGTATGGCAGTTCCGTCGCTTAAGGATCCCCGCGTGGGCCAAATGGCGGAGATGCTGGCAAGTCGTACTCCGAAGCCGGGTGAAATGGAGGCTTATGAACGGCTGCTGGGCGACGCCATGGCTGGAGACTCCACGCAGTTCGCTCGTCAGGATTATGTGGAAGAGGCGTGGCGGATCGTCGATCCTGTGCTGAAGGCCTCGACCCCAGTTTACGAATACGATCCGGATACGTGGGGCCCGGCTGAGGTTGCGGAAGTAACCCCGCCTGGCGGCTGGCAGAATCCGGTATCGACTGAAATCGAGCCGCTGGCAACCCCGGCGAAAGCTGGATAAGGCGTATGAACTGCGCGAGAACTGGGTTGTTGTCCGCTGATGGAGTAAGAAAATCCTAGGGCCCAGCGCCGTAGGTGCGGAACAGTTTAGCCCAACACGGAGCCGAAGGCGGAGTGCTGGGTACAGTGGAAAATGAACCCGAGTCCCTTTAGGGACGGCGCATAATCTCACTCACAGTCATGAGGCTGCTCATTGGGGAAGCGTTCTTCCGTACTGGAGGAATTAAATGAAGCTGGAAGTCTTTGATGATGCCGATGTGGTGGACCGTGCGGCCGCCACGACAATTGCGGCCGACGCCCGCGATGCCGTTGCCGCCCGCGGTCGTTTCATAATGGCGGTCAGCGGCGGTCACACGCCATGGGCCATGCTGCGGGCATTGTCGAATGAAACTGTCCCCTGGGCAAAAGTCCACGTCTTCCAAATTGATGAGCGAATCGCACCTGCGGGCGACCCGGACCGCAATCTTACTCATCTTCGTGCGAGTCTGCTCGAACATGCGCCGCTCCCTCCTGAGCAGATCTGTCCCATGCCCGTAGAGTCTTCTGACCTGGAGGCTGCGGCGAAGCAATACGCGCAGACCCTGCAACAGATTGCCGGCTCGCCGGCGGTGCTGGATCTGGCACACCTGGGCATGGGGCCGGATGGACACACGGCGTCGCTGGTTCCTGGAGATCCGGTGCTCGACACTACGGATGCTGACGTCGGTTTGACGGGAGTTTATGTGGGTAGGCGGCGCATGACGTTGACCTATCCGGTCATCAATCGTTCGCGACGCATTCTGTGGTTGATGACGGGTAGCGAAAAGGTTGCGATGCTGCAACGTTTGCTTGACGGAGACACGACTATCCCCGCCGGACGAATCAGCCGCGAGCAGGCTGTGGTGCTCGCTGATCGCGCCGCCGCAGGTAAGCTTCAGTCGAAGTAACAGCAACGGGAGCATCTCGCGAGGCTGGTTCAAAGGAGCAGTTATGCGGGTTGGAGTCGCCACCGATCATGGCGGATATGGATTGAAGGAGAAGTTTCTGGGCCAGCTACGTGCAGCCGGGCACGAAGTCGTCGACTTCGGCGCGTTCAGCTTGAATCCAGGCGATGACTATCCCGATTTTGTGCTCCCACTTGCCGAGGCTGTAGCTGCAGGAAAGTTGGAGCGCGGTGTGGCGATCTGCGGCAGCGGCGTGGGGGCTGCCGTTTGCGCTGGCAAGGTCCCTGGGGTACACGCGGCGCTGATTCACGATCACTTTTCGGCCCGGCAGGGGGTCGAGGACGACCACATGAACATCATCTGCATGGGCGGACGCACGGTGGGCCCGGCAGTGGCATGGGACCTGGTCCAGACGTTTCTCGCGGCTGAGTTCAGCCAGGCGCCACGACACCTGCGCCGGTTGGCCAAGGTTGCCGCATACGAAGCGGCCACACGCGCCGCCGCTGCCGCTACAACACCGAAGAGTTAAGTCGGATCGCGAACGCTTGAGAGAAAGATACGAGAGGGAGTAACACCATGGGAGCCACCCAGGTTGCTAAAGCCACGACCGGCGCAGAGCTTGATCTGCTGTGCATCAACACTATCCGTACGCTCTCCATCGATGCCGTGCAGGCGGCTAATTCGGGACATCCCGGTACCCCAATGGCGCTTGCGCCTGTGGTTTACTCGCTCTGGAATCGCGTAATGCACTTCGATCCGCAGGACCCGATCTGGCCCAATCGCGACCGCTTCGTGCTCTCCAACGGGCATGCGTCCATGCTGCTGTGGTCCGTATTGCACCTGACCAAGACGACGGCGGTGAACGCTGACTACGAGCTAGTCGGCCACCCGTCGGTGACGCTCGACGACATCCGGCACTTCCGCCAAATCGGAAGCAAAGCGCCGGGTCATCCTGAGTACCACTTGGTTTCTGGCGTCGAGACTACGACTGGTCCGTTGGGACAGGGCATTGCAACGAGCGTGGGCATGGCCATTGGTCAGAAGTGGCTCGCGAGCCGATTCAACAAGCCTGGATTCGACATCTTCGACTACAACATTTACACCATCTGCGGAGATGGTTGCCTGATGGAGGGCATCGGTTCGGAAGCCGCGTCGTTGGCGGGTCATTTGCAGCTCGACAATCTCTGCTGGGTGTACGACAACAATCACATCACCATCGAGGGCAACACGCGCATCACTTTCACCGAGGATGTGGCTGTCCGGTTCCTCGCCTACGGATGGAACGTGCTGCGGGTCGGCGACGCCAACGACCTTGAGCATATCGAGGATGCGCTCACCACCTTCCGCGACACGAAGCATCGGCCCACCTTTATTGTGCTCGATAGCCATATCGGGTACGGGTCGCCGAACAAGCAAGATACCTCTGCCGCGCACGGCGAACCGCTGGGCGTGGAAGAAGTCCGCTTGACCAAGCGAGCATATGGATGGCCGGAAGACGCGCAATTCCTGGTGCCGGACGGTGTGTACGACCACTTCGCCCAAGGGGTCGGCGGGCGGGGCGCGCAAGCCCATAAAGAATGGAACGAGCTTTTCGCCATGTACAAGGCGCAATATCCCGACTTGGCGAACGAAGTCGGATTGATGCAGCGTCGCGAATTGCCTGCCGGTTGGGACCTCAATCTGCCGGTGTTTCCCGCAGATCCGAAAGGCATTGCGGGCCGTGATGCCTCGAACAAGGTGCTGAACGTGCTGGCGCAGAACATTCCCTGGTTTATCGGAGGTTCCGGAGATCTTGCGCCCTCCAACAAGACCACCCTTACTTTCCCCGGTGCCGGTGACTTGCAACCCGAAACTCCGGGCGGCAAGAACGTACACTTCGGCATTCGTGAGCACGCTATGGCGGCGATTGTGAACGGGCTGTCGCTCTCGAAGATACGCGCTTTCGGTGCGACCTTCTTCATCTTCAGCGATTATGCTCGCGGAGCAATCCGGCTTTCCGCGTTGATGGAGCTGCCGTCCATCTTCATCTTCACGCACGACGCTATGGGCGATGGTGAAGATGGACCGACGCATCAGCCGATCGAGCAGCTCGCGTCTTTGCGCGCCATGCCGTGGATAGTCCTGTTGCGCCCGGCCGACGCGAACGAGGTGGTGGAAGCTTATCGCTACGTGATGCAGCTGCGACATCAGCCGGCAATATTGGTCTTGTCGCGTCAGCCCCTGCCGACCTTGAATCGCAGCAAATATGCGCCGGCTACGGGAGTCGCCAAGGGTGCTTATGTACTTGCTGACCCACCGGGCGGCAATCCCGAAATCATCCTGATTGCGACTGGTAGTGAAGTGAGCCTTGCCGCTCAAGCTCACGAGATGCTGGCCGCTCAAGGCATTCGCTCGCGCGTCGTCTCGATGCCTTCGTGGGAGATCTTTGAGCGCCAGACGCAGGAGTACCGCGACAGTGTTCTTCCGCCCAGCGTGAAGGCCCGCCTGGCCATCGAACAGGCCTCTACATTTGGATGGGAGCGGTATGTCGGCGAATCAGGACGCGTGATCGGGATGAAGACATTCGGCGCCTCGGCTCCGTTGAAGGAGCTGCAGAAGAAGTTCGGATTCGAACCCGAAAATGTGGTTGCAGTTGCCAAGGAAATCCTGGGCAAGAAGTAACCCCAGCCGCATCATCAAGGACTCTTGCATGGGCATCTATGACACCTAAGAAGGCGTTTGTCTGCTGTTAACTAAGGAGAAGAAGGGGAACTGGAACCGCTGCGGCCCGTATCTGGCAGAGCGCCCGGGTGCGCGAATCTGTACTCGCTAACTAATCCTGCATGGACTGTCGATTATTGGACCACAATGAACGAGTTCCGACGACACATGGCAGAGCTAAAGACGAAGCTGCATGCCGCTGGCTTAACGTCTAGGATTGATAGGGAGATTCCTTTGGGCCCAATGTGATCCGGCACAATCTCGTTGCAATCCGTGAAGTTTGCGTAACAGGTGCGCACTTCCCATCCTGCTGGCCGATTTCTTGCTTCGGTAGCTTTCGCATCTCCGTCGGCGAACGAAGGCCGGTCATTTCAACTGTCAGCACGATACCGGTGAGCGGCGCGCGGACGCTCCGTCC
>Ga0210406_10005689_pt1 | contig 13004 bp, 9 predicted proteins | sample IncBWC30MmetaG_FD_155454 | JGI IMG/M metagenome (GOLD analysis project Ga0210406, IMG submission 155454) | Forest soil microbial communities from Barre Woods Harvard Forest LTER site, Petersham, Massachusetts, United States - Inc-BW-C-30-M | ecosystem: Environmental > Terrestrial > Soil >...
TGATTCTGGCGAACTCGGCCGCCTTAGGTTTGGCGGGGATCACCGCGCAAACGCCAGATCCCGCGGGCGGAGTGATCGTGCGCGATCGGCAGGGAAATCCGACGGGCGGACTGAAGGACGCGGCAATGGATCTGTTGTTCAAAGTGATGCCACCTCCCAGCCACGATCAGCGACGCCATGCCATTGAACGCGCGCTCGAACATGCCGCCTCGCTCGGCGTGACCAGCGTGCAAAACATGAATCCCGACTATGCCGACATCGCGATCTATTCGGAGTTACTCGACGAAGGCAAGCTCACCACGCGCATCTATGCCGCGCCGCTGATCACTCAGGTTGACGACCAGGTGAAGATCGGCGTCCGGCGGGCGTTTGGCGGTCCATATCTGCGCATCGGCGCGGTGAAAGCGTATGCGGACGGTTCGCTCGGCTCAGCCACGGCGTATTTCTTCGAACCATTCTCAGACCAGCCGGGCAATCGTGGCTTGCTCTCCGACGAGATGCAGCCCATCTCCCTGATGCGCGATCGCATGATGCGGGCCGACGCCGCGGGATTGCAGATCTGCACGCACGCTATAGGAGACGCTGGAATTTCAGCGATCCTCGACATCTATAGCGAGGTCGAAAAGGCGCATGGCACCCGTGATCGTCGCTGGCGCATCGAGCACGCGCAGCATATGGCGACCAAAGATTTCGACCACTTCGCTCAACTGCATGTGATCGCGTCCGTGCAGCCCTATCATGCCATCGACGACGGCCGCTGGGCGGAGCGCCGCATCGGACACGACCGCTCCAGCCGCACTTATGCTTTCCGCACCTTCCTCGATCACGGCGTTCGCCTCGCTTTGGGTACTGATTGGAATGTCGCGCCGCTCAACCCCATGCTGACGCTTTACGCGGCCACAACGCGCGCGACGCTCGATGGCAAGAATCCGAATGGATGGTTTCCCGAGCAAAAGTTGACTATTAAAGAAGCGGTTGAAGCCTACACCATGGGTTCGGCCTATGCGGAATTTCAGGAGAACGAAAAGGGTTCGATTACTCCGGGGAAGCTGGCCGATATGGTATTGCTGAGGGACGACGTACTGAGCATCGATCCCGTCAAGATTCGGGATGTCAAAGTGCTTAAGACATGGGTGGGCGGCAAACTGACTTACGACGGCGGCGCTGCGAACCGGTGATTCGAGCCGGTGAGTTTTGTGGGCGTGCCTCCCCAGTGGAGCGACGGGGGTCCTCGACCGTCCAGCGGCATCGTGGCCGGGCGGGGCGCCCGGCTCTCCATTAAAACGCTTTCCATTAAAACTTCTCCAGCTTCATTTGATCCTGCACGCTCTCTCGTCGCCTTATCACTCTCGCCCGCGCACCATCCACCAGCACTTCCGCTGCCCGGCCGCGCGTGTTGTAGTTCGATCCGAGCACCGCACCGTACGCGCCGACGTCCAGAATGGCCAGCAGGTCTCCCTCTCTGACCAACGGAAGCTTTCTGTCACGCGCGAAAAAGTCGCCCGTCTCGCAGATGGGTCCGACCACGTCGGTAATTTCTGTTTCGCGCGACCCTCGGCTCACGGGAACAATCCCGTGATACGCACCGTACAGAGAAGGACGCAGCAGATCGTTCATGGCGGCATCGACAATTAGAAAGCGTTTGCGAAGGTTCGTTTTCCGATAGAGAACGCGCGTCAGCAATACGCCCGCCGGTCCCACGATGGATCGTCCGGGCTCGAGCAGCAAATGCAGCTTCAGGCCGCGCAACGGGCCAAGGACCGCCTTCGCGTATGCCGAGATTTGTTTTTCGAAATTCTTCTGCGCTCCCTCGTACGAAATTCCCAAGCCGCCGCCGGCGTCGATGTAGCGAATGTCGTGGCCCTGCTCACGCAGCACGCGAATCAGATCGGCCACGCGTTCGAGGGCTGCTTGAAAGGAACCGACATCGGTAATCTGCGACCCAATGTGGACGCTCACACCAACCACTGTCAGATATGGCTGCTTCGCGGCGAGCGCGTAGAGCATCCGGGCCTCGGGGATGGGCACGCCGAATTTGTGCTGATGCAGTCCCGTCGAGATATAGGGATGAGTTTTTGCGGAGACGTCCGGATTCACTCGCACCGCGATCCCCGCTCGTTTCTTCAATCGTGTGGCGGTTGCGGAAAGCAAGTTCAACTCTGATGCGCTTTCAACGTTGAACAGAAGTATCCCCGAGCGAAGCGCGAGTTCCATTTCCGCGGCGGTTTTACCCACGCCCGAAAACACAACCTTGCTCGGATTCTTCCGTCCCACGCGCAGAACTCGTTGCAGCTCTCCGCCAGAGACCACATCGAAGCCCGCGCCTTGGCCGGCCACCAGTCTCAGGGTCGCCAGCGTGGAATTCGCTTTGACCGAATAGCACAGCGTGTGGGGGATGGAACGAAACGCGTGCGCGAAGGCGTTCAAGCGCGCACGGATCATCGCCGCGGAATAAACGTAGAGTGGGGTTCCGAGGCGCTTAGCCAGGCCTTCAAGCGCTACAGCCTCGCAGAACAGTTCGGAGTCGCGCGCTCGCGAAATTGCGCCGTAATACCCAAATGCGGGAGGACGTAACGCTTGCGATTCGCGGGCGCGATTCACTTGCGTTTGCCCGGCCCGGCTTTCACTTTGATGGCGACCACGGTCTGATCGTCGAATGTATCCACGCCCTCGGCATGCTCGGTAACTGCCTTGAAGATCTCGTTCACCACGCAGTCCGCGGCCTTGGTGGCGCAGCCGGCGACGATCGCTGCCACGCGCTCCGGCCCGAAAGAGTGACCGAACCGGTTGCGCGCGTCGAGGATGCCGTCACTGTAGAACACGAACAGATCCCCCGGCTTTGCCTTAAAACTGAATTCGTCGTAATCGGCTTCGTCGAACAGTCCGAGCGGTAACCCTGTGGCCTCGATGAACTCAATCTTGCCGTCGTGACAATAGATGGGCCGCGGCAAGCCCGAATTTGCCACCAGCAGCGTCCGCCGTTCGTCGTCCCACACCGCGTAGATGATCGAGACAAACTGCGCGGCAATCCTGCGTTCCGCCAGCGACAGATTCACCGCCGAAAGCATCTCCGCCGGGCCCGGCTCTATCGGTGCATGGGAACGCAGAATGCCGCTGACCAGCGCGGCGTAAATGGCAGCGGGCGCACCTTTGCCGCTTACGTCTCCAATCGCGATACCGAGGCGCGATAACGAATACGGAACGAAGTCGTAGAGGTCGCCGCCGATGGCGCGGGCTGGCACAAACTTTGCCTCGACTTCGAGATGCGGCATCTTCGGAAGGGAATGGGGCAGCAACCGAAATTGCAGTTCGCGCGCCAGCGCCAGATCGCGTTCGAGCCGCTGCTCTTGGCGGGCAACCTCCTCGTACAGGCGCGCGTTTTCAATGGCAATGGCGAGCTGCGCCGCGAGCGTGGTCAGGGTCCGCTTGTGATCCTCGGTGAAATAGCCGCGCCGCGTGTGCTCAAGATCGAGGACTCCGATTACTCTCTCCTGGTAGATCAGCGGAACGGCCAGTTCCGAGCGTGTCTCCGGATTCACCGCGATGTAACGGTCATTCTTGGCAACGTCCGGCACCAGGACCGCTTCCTTGGCTTGCGCGGCATACCCCACCACTCCGCGGCCCATTGGGATATCGTGTTTCAGATGTAGCCGTTCCTCGAAGCGCTGGGAGAACCGGTGCTGCAGCTTTTCGCCCGTCGGATCCACCAGAAGGATACTGAACATCTGGTATTCGATCAGCCGGCGGAGCAACTCGGCAATGCGCCGGAGCAGTTCGTCCAGGTTCAAAATCGAAGTGAGTTCGCGCGCAATCTCGTTCAGCAGCAGCAGGGTTCGAGCCTGGCGAGTTGTGCGTGTGTGCAGTCGCGCGTTCTCGATGCCCACCGCCATACGCGACGCGATCAGCGTCAGCAGGCGCTTGTGCTCCTCGGTGAAGTAAGCTTTTTCGCGCGCCTCAATGTCGATTACGCCAATCACCCGGTTCTTGACGATTAGCGGGATCGCCAGTTCCGAGTGAACGTTGGGGACGGCTTCAAGGTAGAAACTTTCCTGTGTAGCATCGGCGACCAGCACCGCTTGCCGGGTTTGGGCGGCGCGTCCCGTAACGCCCTGGCCCATCTTCACGCGCAGGCGGTCGGCGACTTCCGCTGGATACCCTACATGGAATCGGACGTACAATTCCTGACGCTGCTCGTTCAGCAGCAGGATCGCGAAAATTTCGTAGTCGATGACCTTACGGACCAGTTCCGCCACGCGCTTTAGCGTGGTTTCCAGGTCGAGCGTCGTGTTCACGACGTCGGCCACTTCCAGCAGGAGGGGTTCCACCTCGGAAGCGCGGCCAGTTTGCGAGGCGGTTGTGTTCACAAGCTTTATCATAACAGCCGCTGGGAGCGGCTCTTCCACAGCTTCAATTGTAATTTGTGATTTGTAATTCTTAATTTGAAACCCGAAGATGCGGTCCTCATAATTACAAATTACATATTGCCAATTACAAATTTTCCAGCACGCAGATATCCGGAAGATTGCGGTAGCGTTCCGCATAGTCCAAGCCGTAACCGACCACGTAGGCATCGGGAATCGTGAAGCCGATATATTGAGCCTGGATAGGTTGCTTGCGGCGTGAAGGCTTGTCCAGCAGGGCCGCTATGCGGAGCGACTTCGGCCGATGTCCCTGCATCAGCCTCGAAATGTAGTTCAGCGTCAGCCCGGTGTCGAGGATGTCTTCGACTAGAATCACGTTGCGGTCGGCCAGCGACTGATCCAGATCTTTGGTCAAGCGGACTTCGCCGAGCGAATCCCAAGCCGCGTGGCCCGCCGGATCTTCTTTCGCGGTGGGGCGGTTACCGTAACTTGAAACCCCGATAAAGTCGAAGGTGGCGTCGAGCGGAACCTTACGCGCGAGATCGCTCAAGAAAATGGCCGCGCCTTTGAGGACGCCGACGAAGATAATCGATTGGCCGTGAAAATCACGCGCAATCTCTTCTCCCAGCTCGGCGACCCGCTTGGCAATGGTTTCGCGTGACAGCAATACTTTAAGATCGGGCATTGAGCACCATCTTATACACGAGTTTGGATGCAACCGGAACTGTTTAAATCAAATCCAATATTCCCGGGAGGCTACGCGCGCTCGTTGCGCGCTTCCGGGCGCGTCACTAGAATGCTAATTCGCACGTCGCCAGGAGAGGTTTCGTGAATCTTAAAGGAATCCAACTGACGTGGCTTGGCCACGCTACTTTCCGCGTCCAAACACCGGAAGGGAAGACTATCTACATCGATCCCTGGATTGCCGGTAATCCCATGTGCCCGGAGAGTGAGAAGAACGTTAAGAAGGTTGACGTGTTGATCTGCACCCATGGGCATGGCGATCATATCGGAGATGCGGTCGAGGTCGGAAAGAAGCTCAACCCCATCGCCGTTGGCATCTACGAGCTCTGCCTGTGGCTGCAAAAGAAAGGCGTCAAACAGATTGCACCCATGAACAAAGGCGGCACGCAAACCGTCGCAGATGTGAAAATCACCATGGTTCATGCGGTCCATTCCTGCGGCATTCAGGATGGCGACCAGATCATCTACGGCGGCGAAGCGTGCGGCTACGTGCTCGAGTTCTCGAACGGAGTCAAGTTCTACCACGCGGGCGATACCAACGTCTTCAGCGACATGGCGATCATCCGCGATCTCTACGCGCCGAAGATTGTCATGTTGCCCATCGGCGACCATTTCACCATGTCACCGCGCGAAGCTGCTTATGCCTGCAAACTGCTGCAGCCGGAAACGGTCATCCCCATGCACTTCGGCACGTTTCCTCAGTTGACGGGAACGCCCGGCGAGTTGCAGAAACTGGTACCAGACGTGAAAGTGTTGGAACTGAAACCGGGGCAGACGATTTCGTAAATCTTAAATGTTGTTCTCATTCTTAAGCATTCTCAATCTTAATCATTCTTAATCATTCTTAATCATTCTTAACGATGATTTCACGAGCCTTTAACGATGGCTTCGTATTCTGATCACCGAGCCGCGGCGAATCGCGGCAGCTTTGGACTGCAAGGAGCAGCATGACCGATCAGACCGCAAACGCCTACTGGCGAATGGGCGGTATCACGGTTCCTGAAGTTGAAGACTATCTATACGCGATGCTGCCGGCGCGCGATGAAGTTCTCGCCGAGATGGAAGCTGACGCCAGCAAGAACAAAGTAGCCATCGTCGGGCCCGCTGTTGCTCGCGTGCTCTATCAACTGGCCACAATCGGCGGCGCGAAGAAAATCTTCGAAATGGGCTCGGCCATCGGCTATTCCACCATCTGGTGGGCGCGCGCGGTGGGCGACGGCGGACGCGTCATCTATACCGACGGCGATCCCAAGCGCGCCGATAAAGCCCGCCGCTACTTCGATCGAGCGGGCGTTAGTAAGCGCATTACGATTCGCGTGGGCGACGCCCTCGAATTTCTTTCCGAGGAGAAAGAACAGTATGACATCATCTTCAACGATGTCGATAAGACAGACTATCCGCGCGTCTTTCGTTTAGCGCTTCCGCGATTGAAGCGCGGCGGGCTTTTTATTACTGACAACGTTCTGTGGAGCGGCAGGGTCGCCAAGCCTAATCCCGATGCGACCACCAAGGCCATCCTCGAATTCAATAAACTGATCTGCGAGGCGCCAGAACTATTTACGACTATCTTGCCGATCCGCGATGGGGTTGCGGTTTGCGTGAAGAAGTAGGGAAGCGGACACGGCCAGCTCCGGCACGGTGCTAGAATTGGCGCTTCCCATTACACGCGATGAAGACCCCAACACTCTTACGCTTGCCCGTCGACCAGATTCCGGAAACTTTGCCCCGCACGCAAGCCGAGGCGCGGCCGGACTCCTGGGCTGATGTCCTGGTCGTGGGCGCTGGTCCCACCGGCATGGCTTGCGCCATTGAGGCTCAGAAAGCGGGCTTCAAGGCTCTCGTCGTCGACAAGGGATGCCTCGTCAATTCCATTTATCGCTATCCGAGCAACATGGTGTTTTTCACCACGCCGGAGTTGCTCGAAATTGGCGATGTTCCTTTCACCAGTGCTCTGGCGAAGCCCACGCGGCTCGAAGCGCTCGAATATTACCGCCGTGTCGCCGAACATTATCACTTGCCCATCCACCAGTATGAGTGGGTGAAGACGATTACCGGGGAGGACCGTAATTTTCGTGTCACCACAACCGACAGGCACGACGCCATCCATGATTATCGTGCGCGCAAGATTGTGCTCGCCACCGGTTACTACGATCTCGCCAACCAACTCGATGTTCCCGGCGAGGATCTGGAAAAAGTCTGCCATTACTATCGGGAACCGCATCCTTATTTTGATACTGACGTCGTTGTTATCGGCGGCAAGAATTCCGCGGCCGAGGTGGCTTTGGATTTGTGGCGGCACGGCGCTCGCGTGAATCTCGTCCATCGCGGACCGCAGATCCACAACAATGTCAAGTATTGGGTGCGTCCCGACATCGAGAACCGCATCAAGGCGGGCGAAATCATCGCGCACTTCAACAGCACGGTGCAGGAAATCGGCGGTGACTATGTCGCGCTGCGAACTCCGTCCGGACCTCTTCGGCTGAAAAACGATTTTGTGTTCGCGCTCACTGGGTACCATCCCGACTACGATTTCCTCAGCAGCGTAGGCATCGAACTTTCTCCTGACCAGCTTCGTCCGGTTTGCGATCCTGAGAATCTGGAGTCTAATGTTCCGGGAATCTATGTTGCCGGAGTGATCGTCGCAGGATCTAAGACGAGTGAAATCTTCATTGAGAATGGGCGCTTTCACGGCAAGCTGATCGCGGCGCATCTCAGCCAGAAGCTTGGCGGCGTGAATCCGAATTTTCCTCTTGATGCGACTTAACGAGGGATAGTGGGCCCTTGCCTTTTCCCACCTCGCAGGTACCCTATAGCCTGCCTGTTTACCAGTTGGTGCTGGTACCCCCTCCCCCTTGGTCTTCTGGAGTCATAGGGTTAGGAGGGCCAGTGGAATCCCACCCTAACGTCGAAAAGCACGACGTTAGGATGGGGCACCCGGGAGTGCCATCTGAAGTTAGCCGCCTATTTCAAAGTGAGTGAGAAGTTGTCGAAGAAATGGGGGCCAAGGGTGGCATTCTCGTTTCCAAAAAAGAAAATGCTGCCTAGGGGGTTCTGTAGAGCTCCAACCGGGGCGGTCATTTTAATGGTGACCATAGCCGGTGTCAGCCCGTCGTTATACTTGATCATGATCGTCGCCGAAAAATCAGACTTGAGTGTGCCGGAAATATGCGCCTTGGCCGTGTAGTCGCGTTGCCCACTTACAGGGCCAAAGCACTGCTGCACCCTTCCGCTGCTTGTTTGAAAAACGATGCACGCTTCCCGCGATCCGGCCGGCTGAAACATTCCGACTTCAGATGCATTGGCACCCGAATCCGCGCTTGCGGCGTTGAATCCGAGCAACCAGCCACCGTCGGCGGGAGCGCCAGTGCTGAAGTCGAAGGAAAAACTCAGCGGAAAAGTAACGTCAAGAGTTCGCTCTATGCCCCCCGCAACGTTGAGTTGGCCGAAGGTTTCTAGCTGATTACCACTGATCTGTGCACCGTGACCCCACACTGACCATCCAAGCCCAGGCGCCCCATCAGGTCGATTGAAATTGTCAGTAACCTTGAATTGGGCCTCACTCGCAGGAACGAGCAATACGAGCGAAAGAAAAACGCCGAATGCGACACAACTGCCTTTTGTCATCCAATGCGCGTGGTACATACCCGCCTCCAATCCGTTTGGTTAGGGATATCCCTGGCTTTGATTTGACCTAAGTGCGCCGATGGCGCTCACCGTACAGTACGTCCGTCGGCTGGAATTCGTCAATGCGGGAGGTTGGTCGCCCTCCTGTCCCATTTGTCCCCGGGCTTCCCCAGAGTTATCCTTCCCGCGAATGCGAATCATCTTTCTCGTCGCATCTTCAAACTTGACTTTTTGATTGGCTATTGTAGTCTTCATCAGGCTTGCTTCCCCCGCTTGTAAGAGCTTTCACGGGCCCTCATACCAAGGCAGTTTGCAGCGACTATTTAGGAGGAAGTTCGTAGCGTCGAAGCCCCCTCGAGGCGAATATGGCTTATGAACCCGGTGATCTCGAAAAACGGGTCAAAGAAATTCGAAAATCAATCGTCTGGGGTCAAGGCGCGATTACTTTCGCTCTGGGTCTGGGCCTGCTCTCAACAGAAATCAAGAAGATTCTCTCGCTTCCTCACCAACTGAGCGATGTTCTCTACTTAGCGCTCTTGATCGCGATTGGGATAAAAGTGGCACTTTGGATCTGGGTTTCCCAGAAGGAGTTAGCTCTCTTCTGCCAATGGCTCGATCCCGAGGACTACGAACCTCCTGACGAAACGATCATCATCGTGGGCTTCGCGGTGGTTCTGGCGATACTTCTGTACGCAGCAAGAAACCCCATCGTGTTTGGCGTAGCATATACCGTGTATTCCGTGGCGAACGTCCTTGGCTGGATACATGTACGGGGCGAAATCGGGACCGCCGTCACCAAAAGCCGCCTTCGACTCAAAGAAGAGAAGCCTTCCGAGCAAGCTGGAATTATTGAACAAGCACTGGCGCTGATTGAGAGGTACTACGTCAGAGCTCCGCACATCGCGCGTTCCAGTCTGGGCCTGATTCTCGCGATCACGGGCTTGGCGATCTCAACATATGGTGGGCTTCGGCACAATCAGACTGCCACCGAAGCTGCGTACCTAGTCTACATTTTCGATACTCTCATTATTGAAGAGCTTGGAACAATGCGGCTCCGTTTGGCGTTCTATGCGGGTCTCAGGCCACTTTCTGCCAAGGTACATGACCTCACGCGAAAGGGTCAGGAGCCAGGTCAGTGACACCGTCCTTGACGTCATTTATCAAAGTGGGGCATCTGTCCGATCGACGGCTGCCGTGCTGGTGGTGCGGTTCCCGGCCTCCAGGAAAATCCCAAGGTTCGCGCGGCAGTGGAATCCCATCCTAACGTCGAAAAGCACGACGTTAGGATGGGCCCCGGCAGAGATGTTAATGTGGGTCGTCGCATCCCGACTTTCGGCAAGGTACTCGCTCGCCGCGCCCTCAAGAATTCAGTCAAATCGCGAGAGGCTTGACCAGAGAGTAAGGAAGTCCGCAGCCCCCGTGTGATGTAAAATGCGCTGGGTGGAACAAGGAAATCAACCGCCGACAGCCGGGCGCTTAGCGATCTCGCGGGCGCAAGCTGGACAGCAGATATCCCAACAGATCGCTGAAGGACGCGAACTGCTGCGAATGAGTCCGAATACTGAGACGGCTCTGCGTGATGCTGAGAATCGAGAATCCAAATGGCTTGACTATAACGTCGAGCTATTTCGACGGATTTTCTCCACGGACTCATATTCCCGTCGTTACGAGACTCTTCAATCAAGAATTGATGGCGACTTCTCTTTCAACGAAAGGGTAAGTTACTTCAAGGAAAGGGTTCAAGAGTGCTTGACCCAGCTAGAGTCCGACTTTCAGAAGCTTCCCATTATTCCGGAGGCGCCATCCCATTCGAGCCGAGAGCGTTGGGAAAAGATCGCAGCTTTTGTTTTCGGGGTGTTCTTCATCGTAGTGCTGTTGTCGCTGGCCATCTTCATTCCACACCCCAGTGACTTTCAGATTTTCACATTTCGCGTCACTCTGGCCCTCGCAGCTGCGGGGATAGGTGCAGTGGTTCCGGGATTCATTTCGGTGAAAGCCGGTCCCTACGTTAGAGCAGGCGGAGCCATCGCTTTGTTCGTCTTGCTCTTTTGGTTCAATCCGCCAAAACTGGTTACTAATGGCCCTGTTCCCCAAACTGCGGAAGAACTGCTCTCCACCGTTGAGAACGTGAACGAAGTTCCAGAGAAAAGGCTATCTGCTCTGCTCAGACTGCGGGACTCTCTTGGTTGGAGGGATTTTAGGAAACGAAATCTATCCGGCTTGTCCCTGCCCACGAGCGGGTGGTCAGGGTCCGAGTTCGTTGAAGCGGATCTGCGAAAAGTGAACCTTAGGGGGGCCAACTTGCAAGGACTGAAATTCTGGCGAACAGACTTCACAGACGCGGACCTGAGCAACGCAGATTTGAGGGGCGCGGAATTGAACGGCTCAGTAATGGTGAAATGCATTTGCGTGGGCACGAAGTTTGATGAAGCGCAATTACGAGCAGGGACATACAGACTTGCAGACTTCAGGAACGCGAGTTTTCGGTATGCGAAGCTCACTTTTGCGGACTTTACCTCCGCGAATTTTTCCGGGGCAGTTTTGGAACGCGCAGACTTCAACGAAGGTCAGGACAGTAGAAGCAACATTTCGAATGCGCTGTTTCGTTCGGCCGTCATGCCTGGCGCTGATTTTAGGAACACCATAGGCTTTAGGTCAGCGGATTTCCGTGGCGCTGAATACAATGGCGATACGAGTTTTCCGTCGAACTTTAATCCCCAAACCGCCGGTTTGTTATTACGATGAAGCCGGCCTGAGAGCGTCGCAGTCGCCCTCAGCGGCTGAAGCCGTACTGAGAACAATACTGTTATCGCAGGGGTAAACCGCTGCGCCACCCAAAATCAAACTAAAAAAAGCGAGTTTAGCCGTAAAAACAATCGGGGAAACACTGTATTCCTACCTCAGGCATGCTCGGTATTTAAAGAATGCGGGGCCTGAGTTAAGGTCTCAGGACCACGTCTGTCGGTTGTGGGGCGCCACGGCCATTTTTGCATTGATAGCGATCGTCTTTCACGGACTTCGGAGAAGCGCATGGGTTCGTTGTGCATCCTTATCGTTGATGATCATGAAACCGTCAGGCGGGGAATTCGCACGCTGCTGTCGTCACGCTTGGACTGGGTGGTGTGTGGAGAAGCCGCGGACGGCTTTGAGGCAGTCGAGAAAGCGAAGAGCCTGCGACCGGACGTTGTGCTCATGGACATATCCATGCCCGGAATGGACGGGGTCGAGGCCACTAGAATCATCCGGCGAGAAGTGCCCGAATCCAAAGTTATTATCGTCAGTCAGAATGATCTCACGTTGGTCTCGGGTCAGATCGCAGAAATAGACGCGGGCGGCTATGTTAACAAGGCCGATCTGGCACGCGATTTGATTCCGGCGGTTGAAAGCGTGGTTGCAGCGCGAAGCGGAGAGAAAAACAAATTGCGGGCGGCGACAGACGCACCAAGAGATGTCTCCGAACGAACGCTGGCTCGGCGAGCGGGCGATTTGCTGGCTGCTATTGTGGATTCCTCCGACGACGCCATCGTCAGCAAGACACTCGACGGCGTCATCACGAGTTGGAATAAGAGCGCGGAGCGATTGTTCGGCTACACCCGCGAAGAAGCCGTGGGCCAGCACATCACTCTGGTCATTCCCGAGGATCGACGGGACGAGGAAGCAAAGATTATTGAGCGGCTCAAACGAGGCGAGCGAGTCGATCATTTCGAGACGGTCCGTCGGCGCAAGAACGGGACCCTGCTCGACCTTTCGCTTACGATTTCGCCGGTCAAGGATGCCGCGGGCCGCGTGGTTGGCGCGTCAAAAGTGGCGCGAGACATCACGGAACGAAAGCAGGTTGAGCAAGCGCTGGCGGAACGAGCGCTGCTGCTTGACTTGAGTAATGATGCAATCATTGTCCGCGACGCAGCTGACCGGGTTACTTATTGGAACCGAAGCGCGTCCGCACTGTATGGCTATAGTCGCGGGGAAGCAGTGGGTCGCGTGAGTCATGAGCTGTTGCGCACCGAATTTCCAGAGCCGCTGGAACGCATTACCGAACAACTTCACCAGGATAATCGCTGGACCGGCGAACTCATTCACAGACACAAGGACGGCAGCCGGATCGTAGTTGCCAGCCGTTGGGCGCTCGATCGGGACGGCCTCGGGAAGCAGAAGCGCATTCTCGAAACGAACAACGACATCACTCAACAGAAGCAGAGCGAAAAAGCGTTGCGGGAAAGCGAGGAGCGACTGCGCACGTTATCCGATAGCCTTGAAGTCCAAGTGCGGGCCCGG
>Ga0210406_10005690_pt1 | contig 13003 bp, 11 predicted proteins | sample IncBWC30MmetaG_FD_155454 | JGI IMG/M metagenome (GOLD analysis project Ga0210406, IMG submission 155454) | Forest soil microbial communities from Barre Woods Harvard Forest LTER site, Petersham, Massachusetts, United States - Inc-BW-C-30-M | ecosystem: Environmental > Terrestrial > Soil >...
ATCCCGCCGCCGCCCAGCTTCTCGATGATGCGGTAGTGCGAGATGGTTTGACCAATCATGGGTAGAGACTGGCGCAATCTTAGGTTTCACCGTCAACCAAGTCAACGTGGAGGAGCGATTGCCAGCGTTGCCTTACCAACACGCTCGGCTTTGCCGAACATCGAATTTCTCCCGCCGAATTGATATAAGCTTTTGAAGCATTTCAAGTCTCAAGGAAGCTTTGGTAGCGTCTTCGAACGCTGGGGGCATCCCCATGAAACTCGTCGCCTCTCTCTGTTTGCTTCTTGCACACGTCTCTTCATTGGCTGCGCAGTCAAAATCCGCAGCTTTGATGCCGGGACTCGGTCAACATCAGCATACGATTTGCACGAAGAACCCTGAGGCCCAGCGTTTCTTCGATCAGGGGCTGACACTAGTATTCGCGTTCAACCACGAGGAAGCCGCTCGCTCGTTCCGGCGAGCGTCGGAGCTAGACCCGCAGTCAGCGATGGCGTTTTGGGGAATCGCGCTGGCATTGGGTCCGTGCATCAATCTGGATGTCGATCCACCTCACGAAAAGGCTGCGTATGACGCCGTCCAGAAGGCGTTGCTGCTCTCGCCGGGTGTTACGCAAAAGGAGCGCGACTACATTCACGCTCTGGCTACGCGCTACTCGCCTGACTCAAAAGTCGATTTGAGGAAGCTCGATGTAGAGTATGCCCACGCGATGCGAGAACTATCCAAGCGTTACCCGGACGACCTCGACGCGGCTACGCTCTACGCGGAAAGTCTGATGGACTTGCATCCTTGGAAGCTCTGGAGTCTCGATGGTCGTCCGACCGAAGGAACTGAGGAAATTCTTGCGGTGCTGGAGTCAGTGCTGCGGCGTGACCCCAACCACATTGGCGCGAATCACTACTACGTCCATGCTACAGAGGCATCCGCCCATCCTGAGTGGGCGCTCGCAAGTGCCCGACGCTTGGAAACCCTCGCTCCCGCTGCGGGTCATCTGGTGCACATGCCTGCGCACACGCACATGCGTGTGGGAGACTACGCAGCAGCAGCCCACAGCAATGCAGCCGCAGCCGATGTCGACCGTGTATATCTGCGGGAGAGCGGCACAACAGGCAGCATGTACGACATGATGTACTACTGCCACAATCTTCACTTCCTCGCAGCCAGCTACAACATGGAAGGAAATTTCGGGCACGCGAAGCAGGCTGCTGATGAATTGGCTTCGCACGTCGCTCCCATGCTCGACGACATGCCTGTCGCTGAGGTTTACGCGCCTACGCCCATCTTCGTACTCGTTCGGTTCCATCGCTGGGATGAAGTACTGATAACGCCTGCACCGTCCTCCAGCCCCGCCATGACGACTGCATTCTGGCATTTCGCTCGCGGAGCCGTGTTTGCTGCTAAGGGTCAGATCGACATGGCAGAAGCCGAGCGACAAGTTCTTGCAACAACGCAGAAGGAGACACCTGCCGATCTGGAGTTCAGCTTCTACTCGAACAAAGCCAAAACCTTTCTAGACCTCGCGGCAGCGATCTTGGATGCTCGAATTGCAAATGCAAAGGGCGAGCATGAGCAGGCAATCAAGAGTTGGGAGAGGGCGGTAGAAATCGAGGACGGACTCTATTACGGGGAGTCGCCAGAATGGTTTTATCCTGTCCACGAGTCGCTTGGTGGTGAATGCTATTGAACGGCGAAGCAGGTTGGGCGGAAGCTGTGTTTCGTACCGATCTCGAACGGCACCCCCGAAATCCTCGGTCGCTATTTGGGCTTCTCAGGAGTCTTGAAGCCCAGAAAAAGACTGCCGACGTGGAAGAAGTTCGAAGAAAATTCAAGGCGGCTTGGAAAAACGCGGACGTGCCACTTGAACTCGGAGATCTGTAGCGTAGATCGCCATTCGAGTCCAGTCTTCGGGATGCAAAATCGCATAGGGGGCGCAGATGCAAGGAACACAACTCAGGTACGTGATTAAGTTCGTCGCCGACATGGATAAAACCGTCAAGTTCTACCGTGATGTGCTTGGTCTCCAACTCAAGTTCGAGTCGCCCGGCTGGAGCGAGTTCGCGACGGGCGAAACCAATCTCGCTCTGCACCCGGCTTCCGAACAGGAATCCGGCAGGAACGGTCGAATGGGGCTTCACTGTCGCCGATGTCGAGGCTTTTTACCGGGACATGAGCGCCAAAGGCGTTCTGTTCAGCATGCCGCCCAAGAAGCAGGATTTCGGCGGGGTGCTGGCGCAGTTCGTTGATTCCGATGGCGCACATTGCAGCGTGGGCGCAGAGGCGGCGTAGGAATGCGAAAAGACGGGACCTTCCCGCCCGTCTGAGAGGAGGAAGCCATGAAAGCCGCTTGGTACGAGAAGCAAGGCACTGCGCGGGATGTGCTGATAGTCGGCGAAATGAACGATCCGCAGCCACGCGCAGGCGAAGTTCGGATTCGAATCGCCTTTTCAGGCGTAAATCCCGGTGACGTCAAGAAACGCGAGGATGCGTTTGGCGTCGGGATGCCTTATCCGCGTGTCATTCCGCACAGCGACGGATCGGGTACTGTTGACGCGGTGGGAGAAGGCGTATCGCGGGAATGGGTCGGTCGCCGAGTGTGGTGCTACGGCGCTCAAAGTTACCGTCCTTTCGGCACTGCTGCCGAGCACACTGTTGTTCCTTTGAAACAGGCGGTTCCACTGCCGGACTCTGTGCCGCTGGAGCAGGGTGCATGTGTCGGCATTCCCGGCATAACGGCTCATCGGGCAGTTCATGTCGCGGGTTCAGTCGAGGGACGAACTGTGCTAGCTAGTGCAAGGCGGCGCGGGAGCGGTCGGAGCTTGCGCCGTTCAAGTAGCGGCTTGTGAGTGCATTACCCGACTGCGGGGTTATTCTGGCTCGTTTGGGATTTGGGAGAGGCAGGACGGTTAGTCAATTCGCGGTTAAACCGCCGTCAATCGGCAATACATGTCCGGTGATATGAGAAGCGCCTTCGGAGCACAGAAAGACAACGACGGTCGCTATCTCCTCTGGCTCGCACCAACGGCGTTGCGGGACGACTGATAACATCGAAGCCTCAGCTTCAGGCTTGAGCGCCTTCAGTTGATCAGTTAAAGCTGAACGCACAACACCAGGCGCCACAGCGTTCACTCGGATTCCCTGAGTGGCATATTGGAGAGCGGCCGACTTGGTCAGACCCGATACACCGTGCTTGGTAGCAACGTTAGCGATAGGACCGGGCATGCCCACCAGGCCAGTGACGGAACCGTTGTTCACAATTGCGCCTTTTCCACGTTTGAGCATTTCAGGAATTTCATATTTCATGCAAAGCCAGACGCCGGTCAAGTTGGTTGCCAGAACGCTATGCCAATCCTCTTCACTCGTCGCCACAATTCCTGCGACCGACCCAACCAAGCCAGCGTTGTTGAACGCGAAGTCCAACCCGCCGTACTGACTGACCGCATGCCCGATCATGTTCTGTATGTCGGGCGCCTTGGTGACATCGACAGGTAAGCAGCTCGCCTCGCCGCCAGTGTTCTTGATCGTCGCAACGACACTCTCCGCGCCGGAAACATTGACATCTCCGATGACGACTCTAGCGCCCTCTCGCGAAAAGGCGAGGGCGGCTGCTCGCCCTATTCCGGATGCGCCCCCTGTTATAACGACGACCTTGCCCGTCATCATACGTGACCTTCACAACCGGCACACGTTTGGAACATTCACGCGGAAGTATCCTACATCTGGTTGCCCATTGAAGCGACGATTATTAAGGTCAAGTCCACTAACGATTCGAGCTAACGCGCCTCGGGACTATTGAAGCTTCGCGTACTCGGCTTTCGCAGCGATGAAAATCGGAATGTCAGGGTCGGCGTCTTTCCAGAGCGTGAGGAAATCCTGATAGGCCGCCTTGGCTTTGGCGGTGTCGCCTTGCATGGCATAGGCGCGTCCTAATTGAAGATGGGCGAGTGCGCCAATAGGGTTAAATGAGACAACTCCGCGATGGTCGAGAATTTTCTGAAACTCGGCGGTGGCCTCATGCCCTTGTTGCGCCGCGAGAAAGGCTTCACCACGGACATTAACGGGATAGAGAGTTGTTGGTGAGGAGCCGATGGTTGGCTGCCCAAACTCGTAGGGAGCAGCTGCCCGAAGATCGTGAAGGGCCTTCGCTGCGTTATTGCTGCTGAGTGCAAGCTTTCCATGCAGAGTCGGCAAATAGTTGAATCGAACAATCGTGTCCTCCGGAAAGCGCTTGACCAAATCCTCGGCCAACGTCTGTACTCGGGTTGCATCCCCAATCAATGCCAGCGCTAGTGCAGCTCCATACTCCACGTCCCGGCCTGTCGAAAGCCTGAGTGCGGACGCAACCAGCTGCCGCGCCTCGGCCGTATTGCCAAATTGGGCTTCCTCCAGTGCTGCGGTCGCATAATAGAATGCCGTCCTTTCCTTCTCTTCCGCACGCTCCGCAGAGGCAACTGTCTGACCGAAAACCTCCCGGGCCTTCCTAAGTTGCCCGTAATAGGCGGCCGTCTCAGCCTTGAAATACAGCAGTATGTCCTCCACTCCCCGCTTTCCTGCGCCCAAGGCTACTTGCTGTTCCATCCCCCCTGCATCGCGGCTTAGAAAGGCAAGAATGTAAAGACTGAAATAGAACGAGGGAGAATCGACTCTCTTTGCTTTCGCCTCCTCGACAGTGGCACGAGCCTCATCCAATCGGTACAGCGAGAGGTAAGCGTAAACGACACCCGGATATATTAGGCCGCTCTCCGGTTGAAGGCTTAGAGCCGCACGCAATTCCACAAGTGCTTTGTCATATTGCCCCAATTCAAAGTAGATGTTGCCGAGTTCGCTCCGGGGCATCCAGTCTCTTTGATACGTCTGCGCCCAAAGTTCGTACGATTGCCTAGCCTTTTCGAGGTTCCCCGTGACGAAGTTATAGTAGTTAGACTCGATGTGGAGTTTCTCTCGCTCGCTCACTCTTTCGCGCAGGGCGTAAGCCTGCCGCGTGTTCTCAACCCCCAAGCTGGATTCCCCGCTTTGGAAATAGAGGCCCCCGAGCAAAGCATAAGCCATTGCAAAATTCGGGTCGAGAAAGATGGCCCGATGCAAAAACGGAGCTGCGGCCGCAAAGTCACCTTTTCCCAACATGCTCTTCACAGCGAGGCTGTATGCATGCAGCGCTTCGAGTGATGGCGTGGTGGCCTGCTCAAGCGGGGTATCGAATTTCTGAATTGTGCTGAGCGATTCCCCCAGCTTGACGCGGATTTCCGAGGTTGCCTTTCCCAAGGCATCCAGAACGTGGTTCTTGTCGCTCGCCTGAGCCTCTGTGCTCGCGATTGAGTTTCCGTTTGAACAGTTTACGGCTTTCAGAATCAAGCTGTACTGCGTGCCAATCTGCGTTATCGAACTGTTTAGAACTGCCGTGCTCCCCATCCGTTGACAGAGTTCCCGCGCAATCTCCGGCGTCAGCTTCGCATCTGGCTTCTGGTCCATCATCTGTAGGGTCTGCTGAATTTGTTGGTCAGAGATAATGCTTAGGAAGGGGGATTGTTCCAGTTGCACAGCTACCCCCTGCCGCAGTGTGCCGTCAAATACCGGGTCGCCGGTGTTGTTGCTGAAATCGGCGAGCACAATTGTGTCCCTATCAGTGAGGGTTGGCGTGCGATGGAAATAGAAGTATCCGACTGCAGCAAGCGTCGCAACCATTAGAGCAGCGGGAACAACCAGTTTCCACAGTTTTCCTCGCTGTTCTTCCAAGGGAATTACTGCGCCCGTTGTTGCTGGTAGCCGCGCCGAATCTGAATCACGCTTCAGCCGCTGCAAATCTGTGCGAACATCGGCGGCGTGCTGGTATCGGAGCTTTCGGTCTTTCTCCAGCGCCTTGTTGACAATTTCTTCTAACTTTGGGGAGAGGTCGGGATTCAGTCGCACTGGCGCGACTGGCCGGCGATTCAGAATCGCTTCCGTAATTACACCAGAGGTCTCGCCACGGAAAGGCCGAACCGCTGTCATCATTTCGTACAGCACCACACCAAATGAAAACAAATCCGTGCGTGCATCTAGCTCTTCGCCCCGCACCTGTTCGGGTGACATGTACGAGATGGTGCCAATTGCCGTGCCCGGTCGAGTGAGCTGCTCTGCCTCGCTGACTGTGGGCATCGCCGAAAGATTCATGGCAGCGCCCGCAGGTGCCAGCTTTGCCAAACCGAAATCGAGAATCTTGGCGTGCCCGCGCTTGGTGATAAAGATGTTCGCTGGCTTGATGTCGCGGTGAACAATGCCTTCGGTGTGGGCAGCTTCGAGCGCATCCGCTATCTCAATTCCTAATTCCAGAACCTGTTCCTGCGGCAGAGACTGACTATCTATAAGGTGCTTCAGGGTCTTCCCGTCGAGAAACTCCATTGCAATGAAAGGCTGACCGTTGTGTTCGCCGATTTCGTAGATGGTGCAAATATTTGGATGGTTCAGGGCGGAAGCAGCCTGTGCCTCACGCTCGAAACGGCTCAGTGCTTGCGAGTCTGGCGCAAATCCGTCAGGAAGAAATTTCAAGGCAACGAAGCGATGGAGCTTGGTGTCCTCGGCTTTGTAGACGACACCCATACCGCCGCCGCCGAGTTTCTCGATGATGCGGTAGTGCGAAATGGTTTGACCAATGAGAGAGGAGGCGTCCGCCATTTGGCGCTCATATTAGGTTGCACGAGAACACAAGTCAACGAAGCAGGCTTAGCTGATTCACAGGACTAAGCGGCAGCGTGCGAACTGCATTCTGCAACGAGTGGAGTTGCGATTTCTTGGTCGCCAACTTCTGGCGCTCCAGTTTTCTTCCGTCTCGCAGATTCATTGACTAAGCGGCAGACGGTGGCTCTGGAGACCCGGTGCTTCTTCGCCACTTGCGTCAGGCTCAGACCGGTGAGTCGGTCCCGGACAATCGCAGGACGGTCAACGTTGAGCGGCGCACGCCCTATCCGCCGTCCCTCCAGCTGCGCTCGACGCATTCCCGCTTTGACCCGTTCGACGATGAGGCTGCGCTCCAGCTCCGCAATGGCTCCGACGATTACGACCATCGCACGACCCAATGGCCCTCCTGTGTCGATGTTTTCGCGGAAGCTGACGAACTCGATGCCGAGGTGATTCAGTTCGTCCAGTAATTCCAAAAAGTGTCGCGTGCTCCTCGCCATTCGGTCGAAAGCGGCGACAAGCACAACATCAAACCGATGCCGACGCGCATCGGTCAAGAGTCGGTCGAGACTGGGTCTCTTCGCTTTGGAACCTGAAATCGTATCCACATATTTTTGGACGATTTCGTATCCACGTTGCTTAGCCATCTGGTGCAAATCCAGAAGCTGCGTTTCGGGATGCTGGTCCCCAGTGCTCACGCGAGCGTAGAGAAGCTCGTTTATTCGGCAGCTTCGATTGCCTGCGGGCATCTTCCAGAAGCTTGTCTAGGCCAGGGCGCTTCGATTTTGCGCCGCAAATTGTATCTTTGTACTCACACACGATTTCGTAACCGCGTTGTCTTGCCATTTCGCGAAGGTCATACAACTGCGATTCGGGATGCTGGTCCGCAGTCGAAACCCTGTAATACAGTGCTGCTCGTTTGGCGGAACCGCGTTTACTCGGTATTTCGGTTTTGGCAGGTGCACAGGCGAGTGATAACTTTTGGTCAGCCATTTCGACCTCCTTATAATAGTAGGTCATTTGGTCAGGGGCGTCGCGGTGCTGATAACACCGTGGCGTCCCGTTTACTTCTTGCGCTTCAGAAACTCATCAATCGCCTTGCGAATCAGCCAGGAAACAGCAACATCCTCAATTTGGATTTCAACTCCGAGTACGCCACAGATAAGTTTTACTTATAGAGAGTATTCTTTTTTCTTGACACGTTATTCGCCGAAGCGCAAAATCCGCGCCAGTGATTTCGGATCCAAGCTCATTCTTGGGTCCTGTTCCGGAACTTTGGTGTGTGTCTACAGTTTGCGTATCGCCGAAGGAGCTGTGGGGCTGTACTGTTTCCGCTGGTTCTCTCAAAGGAACGCGTGGGAAGGCGGCCACCATCGCGCCCGGCTTAACCGGCTTCCGATCTTGCAATTGGGTGGCCGACCCTGATAGTTTTTCGTGTTATTTGAAGTTGTTCCAGTGACGCGTCTCCACAGGAGCCTGGATGTCTGTTGCTCCGCTACCTTCGCACGAATTCGGAGCATTCACGGTTCTTGAACTCCTAAGGGGAGGAAGTCAAAGCCAGCAAAAAAGACAAGTAGGAGGAAATTCCGATGGGGCCAAAATCGTTTCTATCCTTCATATGTACATGCATGTCGGATCCGCTCTGCCAGGCTGCCTCGACGCGGGCCCAGGAAGAGCAGAAACTGCCGAAGCTGAAAGTTATACCTTTGTGCGTGAGTGTGCTCCTGTTCGCGTGTTTAGCGAGCACATCCTGGGCCCAGAAGCGCCAACCCGTATTTCCCGGCGGAAGTTTCTGCGATGACGTCAACTCCGGACTTTGTACGGACCTAGCAAAGGGCACCAATTACGAGGGGCAATACTCGGGTCACGACGAGCCCGCGGTGGTGTTCTATTCCAACAAACCTGGGTCGGGCAATTCGAGCTTCTATCTAATCAGAATACCCAAGGACGCGCCGGTTAAGCCCAAACAAGATGGCGGAGGCGGCACTTGGAACTTCCAACTGCGTCCCGCATTCTGGTTCAGCGTCGCGATTTGCGATAGCCAATCGGATCCGAACTTCACGAACGTGTGCGAGCCGGACACCGATGCGAATATCTTCGACAACCCTGACCCGACTGCTAAGGACTTCATTGGCAAGCATCCTGGCGTCTCGCTGATGGAGTTCCAATTCTATCCACCGGGCTGGGTAACCGATTGCTTTCCGACAACCTGGTGTTCTGCGATGACTATCGACAGTCTCTCCGCCAAGGAATCGACTGGTGAGTTGAACAACCGAGATTGCTTAAACACGGTGGGCGAAGAGTATGTGAATTTCGCGTTCCTTACCTTTAGCGGGAAGTCACAAGCCGCCGCAGATCCGCTTGCTCGCGCCCTAGACCCCAATCAGACGGCTGGCATCCCCGACCCTGCTCAGGTGCTCCAGTACAATCCAGGTGACATCCTCGAAGTCTTTCTCCATGACACGCCAGACGGGTTCCGGGTGGACGTCACGGACCTCACGACCGGGAAGAGCGGTTCTATGACGGCCAGCCTCGCCAATGGCTTCGCCCAGATTAACTTCGACCCAAGCGCCACTGTGTGCTCGTCGAATCCATATGTGTTCCACCCCATGTATTCGACATCCAGCGAACACACCCGTGTAGTCTGGGCGGCTCACACGCTGAATACCGCGTTCTCGGATGAGATCGGTCATTTCGAGTGGTGCGACGCAATTGCAGCCGAAGGTGGTGCCTGCACACTGGCTGGCGCCAACGACCCGGGCGGTCTTGATGCGGATGACCGTGGCTGCTTCGACAACTTTGGCGACCCAACGCTGATTCCAGTGACTGGATGCATCACTACAGAACGTGACTTCGACGGCGTCCCTTATCTGGCGGATTCATGGGCCGGAGGGACAAAAGATGAGGAAGCCGATCGCCAGCGTCGATCGCAACCGGTGCAGTTCACAAGCCCGCTTTTCGTGGACAAGCACGGCAAACTGAGAAACTATAAGCGAGTAGCCTTTGAAGCGGACATCCCGGCCATCACATCCAACCCACCCTGTAGTCACCGAACGGGTGTTGGTTGCACGAATCCTCCGCCGGGAGCTCAGTTCTATCCCATTTACAGCACCACCGAGTTTCTGCCAGGAGTTTGCGGCTGGCAAGAAGGTGGCGGGAACATAAAGGGCACCATCAACAACTTCGGCGGCACCTCAACAGCGGAATATGGACCGTTGCTATTCAGCCCCTATATTAATGGGACCTCCTCCATCATCTTGGTCGAGAACAACCGCCGGGTGCTCAATAACAATCCGTGCAAGCTCAGCGCTGGCGGTGAGGATGATGATAACAGCGACGATTGAGTCTCACGAAACTGAATGCTAGACATGCTAGAACAGGGGAGCCTCTTCGGAGGCCCCCTGTTTTCTTGCTCCTGCGACCAGAAATGCAACCGCAGATGTGCAATCCGTTGCCTTCTTGCTGAGATCGTATTCCATCCAAACACTGCGTCCTGCGCAAAAGGAAAGACAACGCAGGAGCAAGCCCCTCCGATAAGTGCTGTCATACCCCGCGTGGTCAAAAAACTCAAACGGCTTGAAATAGCGTAGCTTAGGATTTTGCACAGGCTCCCTTTTTCGAGTAGGCTTCTTCGATGAATTTTGCTTGAGGCAATCCCTGAGTTTTCTGGTGGGGATAGCGTACGGAATCATTGCGGAGGAGAAGCGGCTTCGATACATTGCAGCCCCCTGCAATCATCTGTTCGGCCCTAGTCAACTGCGGGCATTGCCAGCCGTAGCGCAAATCGTAGCGCAATTAAAGAGAGGGTTGCACAGGGAAAGTCAAGCCAATTCAACAGCTTAGATTTTTATTCTTGTGGTTCGGGACCAGGAGGACGGTGGTTCAAATCCACTCGCCCCGACCAACTCTTTTGCAATTGACAACTTACAACACGAGAAAGAGCAGAACACCGCCTGGTGGAGTGCCATGCGCTCAATGGTTCAAATCTATTTCCGTGCGATGTCGAAAAGCGTTGCGACTGTCACGAACACCGCACTAAGATGCCAATTCGATTCAGGATGGCTTTGAAATGCGCTCCTTGAACCGTTCGTATACTGCTGGTAGCTCGATCCCGAATTTTTTGCACAAAGCGGATACGTCTCGAAAATCCTTGTCTCTTAGATCATAGCCGGAGTGAAACTTGACCATCCATTCCGGCGAAATGCACCGAACGGCTTGACCGTCTATGTTTCCAGTTCCGGTCAAGGATGCAGCCGGATACTTCTCTCCTTTTTCTGGTGGGCCGTATATTCCGTCTCCTTGGTCGTCAAGCACGATGACATGAACATCAATTTCTCTGCCATTTTCATCACCCAATACGAAATTCCAATGTCGGGCGTCTTCGAGCTTTATGTCGGTGTAACCTCGCTCTTGCAAGAGGTGGCGGAGCGCCGGAACATCCTTCTTTTGAATAGCAATGTCCAAGTCCTCATGTGGCCGGGTTTGCTCGCCAAGTAGAGCATCAACACCCCACCCACCGTCGATCCACAGTTCGACGCCCGACTGCGTGATGGTCCTGTAAAAATCGACGACATCTACTGAGTTCACGCCCTGCCCCCGAAGGTGCTCTAATGAACGGAATGGGCGAAGCACGACGCCCAGAGCTAATTGTCGAGTGATGATAACGCGAGATCAAGCCGAGACGATGGTGACGATGCTCGACGCCGGGTGGACGCTGGCCGCAATCGCGGCTGTCTCTGGCGAATTGTTATTTCGCCTATGATTCCCCAGAATTTGAACTCAATGTAACAATGTTACATTGAGTTCAAAACCGTTGAATCGAATTTTTGCGGACCACAGCCTTCCGGACCAACGCACTGTTCTTGTCAACAAGCCCTAGCGAGATTCCGGCAATAGGACCGAGCAGCATGGCGATGATCATGGCACCAATCACAACCGCAGGGCTATTCTCGAACAATCCATAGCAGGCAACCACGGCTGCGAGGCCGTTCATGATGATGTACGCCGCATCAAATTCTGAATTCGAGTCGATGTTCGCCCTGATGTTAATCCGGGCAGTGTCGATAGTCTGTTGTTCCATTCCGGAATCCACCAGTCTTGTTGCGTGCAAGGTTACTCGAACGTAAGGTAGCATTCCTGCTCCCAAATGCGATCAGTTGATGGCAGATGCCCACAAACCCGGCTTTCATCTTCTGAGTACTGCTGGTTGAAGCCCTTTCGGTCAGAATTGCAGTCAGACGTAAATCATACGATTCCAGGCATCGCTCTTAACGCTTCGGCACGCGGCAGTTTTTGGACCACTAGCAGTTCGGCGATCCCGAAGAGAAAGAGACGGGAATCGATGACAGAAAATCCCCTTTCCTGGAAAATATTCCGCAAGTGATGGCGGTCGGGAAAGCGCTGGAGACTTTCGGCTATGTAGCTATAGACTTCATGATTGCGGTGCAGAAGCAAGCCCCACAGTCCTGTCCATATCTTCAGACCCCAGTATTCCATTTTCTGCGGGATATTTGCGCACGGTTTGGAGAAATCGAGAAAGGCCGCCACTCCGCGCGGTTTCAGAACGCGGCTGATTTCGTCAATGGCTGTTCCGAGGTCCGGTGCATTCCGCAGGGCGTAGCTACCGGTGACGATGTCCACGGATTCGGAAACGATTTCAAGCGATCCCATATCCTGGTTGACGAAATTGATATTCGGATGAGTATTGCGGTGACGGGCGATATCCAGCATCGGCTCGGTGATGTCCAGTCCGGCGATGCGGCCACGCGGGTATTTGCCGGCAAGCAGAAACGCGATGTCGCCGGTGCCGCAGGCGAGATCAACGCAAGCAGGGGATTCGTAAGAGGGAAGTAATGAAACCAGCGTGCGCTTCCATGCCGCGTCGCGTCCGAAAGAAAGTACTCTGGTAATGAAATCGTACCGGGGCGCGATCTCGGAAAAAACCCTTTCGTTATAATATTTCTTCTTCTCGGCATTCTCGAGATGATCGCCGATCTTCAAAACAAAGCGGCCGGTCACTGGGGCTCCATTTTCAAAGGGTCCGCAAAGGGCTTACGGCAAACCAACGATGACCTGTCTTGGCGAATTGTTATTTCGCCCATGATTCTCCAGAATTTCAACGCAATGTAACAATGTTACATTGCGTTGAAAACCGTTGAATCGAATTTTTGCGGACCACAGGTATAGTATCGCGTAACCCATTACCTCTCTCCCGAGCGGCCGTCCCTTTCGGTAACACTTGCAAACGCCCAACGCTAATAACTCTATGTGACTAGAGCTGACATTGCATCAGCAATATTCCTGGTGGATCATGCGGAGTCGGGGTTGGGCATTAGCACATCGCGCACTATGCCGT
>Ga0210406_10005691_pt1 | contig 13002 bp, 9 predicted proteins | sample IncBWC30MmetaG_FD_155454 | JGI IMG/M metagenome (GOLD analysis project Ga0210406, IMG submission 155454) | Forest soil microbial communities from Barre Woods Harvard Forest LTER site, Petersham, Massachusetts, United States - Inc-BW-C-30-M | ecosystem: Environmental > Terrestrial > Soil >...
TGACAGAAAGTTTTGCGGAACTGTTCGAACAGAGCATTGCGAGCCAGCGTATTCGTCCTGGCACCATCCTCAATGGATTGATCGTCGAAGTCGGCCAGGATTATGTGATCGTGAATGTCGGATTGAAATCCGAAGCGGTCATTCCATCCGATCAATTCAAGAACGAAAAAGGTGAAATCGAGGTCGTCGTCGGCGAGACCGTTGAAGTCGCCTTGGACAGCGTGGAGGATGGTTCCGGTGAGACCCGGCTTTCACGCGAGAAGGCGAAGCGCGCCAGAACTTGGACGCGATTGGAAACCGCCTTCGAGAAGCAAGAGGTCGTCATCGGCATCATTACCGGTCGGGTCAAAGGCGGCTTTACCGTCGAGATCGACAATGTTCGGGCATTTCTGCCGGGCTCCTTGGTAGACGTTCGCCCCGTTCGCGATCCGTCCTACCTGGAAAACAAGCCTCTCGAATTCAAGGTCATCAAGCTCGATCAGAAGCGCAACAATGTGGTGGTCTCGCGCCGCGCGGTCGTCGAGCAGGAATACAGTGCCGAGCGTTCCGCGCTGTTGGACAATTTGCAGGAGGGCGCGGCAGTCAAGGGTGTGGTGAAGAATCTCACCGACTACGGCGCGTTCGTGGACCTGGGCGGCATCGATGGCCTGCTGCACATCACCGACATGGCTTGGAAGCGCGTCAAGCATCCATCCGAAGTCGTCAAGGTCGGCGAAGAGATCGATGTACGGATATTGAAGTTCGACCGCGAACGCCAGCGCGTGTCGTTGGGCCTGAAGCAGCTCGGCGCCGATCCCTGGCAGAACATTGCGCGGCGCTATCCTGCCAACACGCGTCTGTTCGGCAAGGTGACCAACATCGCGGACTATGGTTGCTTTGTTGAAATCGAAGAGGGCGTGGAAGGTTTGGTGCACGTCTCGGAAATGGACTGGACCAACAAGAACGTCAATCCCGCCAAGGTCGTGCATGTCGGGCAGGAAGTCGAGGTCATGGTTCTCGACATCGACGAAGAGCGCCGGCGCATCAGCCTGGGTGTGAAGCAGTGCAAGGCCAATCCCTGGAAGGAATTTGCGGACAACTACAACCGCGGCGACAAGGTCAGCGGCCAAATCAAGTCGATTACCGATTTCGGCATTTTCATCGGATTGGCGGGCGGTATCGACGGCTTGGTGCATCTGTCGGACATCTCCTGGGACTTGCCCGGAGAAGAGGCCGTGCGCAGCTATCAAAAAGCGCAGCAGGTCGATGCCATGGTGCTGTCGATCGATCCGGAGCGTGAGCGCATCAGCCTCGGAATCAAGCAACTCGCCAAAGATCCTTTCTCCGCCTACATTGCCGAGCATCCGAAGGGCAGCGTCGTCAAAGGCGTGGTACGCGAAGTGGATGCAAAGGGCGCGATCATCGATCTCGGCAACGGAGTCGATGGCCAGCTGCGCGCTTCCGATATTTCGCGAGATCGCGTGGAAGATGCACGCCTGATGCTCAAAGTCGGCGACGAAGTGGAAGCCAGGTTTACCGGTGTGGATCGCAAGGGACGCAGCATCTCGCTGTCGATCAAGGCGAAGGACATCCACGAGGAGCAGGAGGCGATGCAGAATTACCGGACAGATTCACCCACCGGAACGAGTTTGGGAGATCTTCTAAAAGAGCAAATCTCCGGTCAGGATTGAGGGGAACACGGTGGCCGTTGCGCATCTGCAGCGGCCGCCCTCTTTACGTATGTCTAGTGATGCGCACGGATCGATAATGACGAAATCGGAACTCATTGAGATCATTTCTGCGAAGCAGAAGCATCTGCCGGCAAAGGATGTCGAGCTGGCCGTAAAGCAGCTTCTGGAGATCATGAGCGACGCACTGGCGACGGGCGAGCGCATCGAGATCCGCGGTTTCGGCAGCTTCTCGCTGCATTTTCGACCGCCCAGGCAGGGGCGCAATCCGAAGACCGGCGAGGCTGTCGCGCTGGCCGGCAAACATGTACCGCATTTCAAGCCGGGCAAGGACTTGCGCGAACGCGTCAACGACGGTGCGGATCAGCCGATCCGAGACTAGCCCGGCCACGGTCTCGTGTCCGATTTACCGCTGCTGACTTGGGCGTTGGTGCTTGCAGCGCTGGTGTTGGGTATTCTGGCGGGCCATTTCGGCTGGGGTAAGCGCTGGCCTGCGTCCCTGGGCAAACTCCATCCTGACTATCTGACAGGACTTGATTACCTCGTGACCGAGCAGCCCGACCGGGCGCTCGATATGTTCTTGCGATTGATGGAGGCCAACGCAGAAACCGTCGAGACGCATTTCGCCCTGGGTTCGCTGTATCGGCGCCGCGGCGAAGTCGAGCGCGCCATCCGCATTCATCAAAATTTGCTGGCCCGCAAAGAGCTGGCTCCCGAGCACCGCGAACAGGCGTTGCTGGCCTTGGCGCAGGATTATTTGCGGGCCGGGGTTCTCGATCGGGCGGAAGGTTTGTTCCAGCAAGTCAGCGAAGTCCCGCGTTTGCGCGCCAGCGCGCTCGATGCCTTACGGGGCGTATACGAGCGGCAACACGACTGGCAGCAGGCGCTCGGTACCTATCGGCAATTGGCGCGCATCAAGGCTGCGCCGGCGCGTACCGTGGCCGCACACTATCTTTGCGAACTGGCGACCGTCGCCATCGAGCGCGGCGACAATGACAGCGCCCGAAAGCTGCTCGATCAGGCGTGCCAGGAAGCGCTGCCGTTTCCTCGCGCCGCGCTGCTCGGTGCGCAGATCGCCGAGCGCGAAGCGCAGCCCGAACTGGCGGTGAAACTTCTCAAGCAGGCTCTCACCGAATCGCCGACTCTGCTGCAGGAGGAATTGCCGCATCTGCTCGAGCTGGTAGGGCCGGAGGCACGGGACGCTCTTCTGACCGAGTTCGTGGCGCAAGCGCAGCTGCGTGATTTCGACGAACTCAAGCGCCTGGTTTTCGCTGCGATTGCCGCGGACCTGGGTTCGGCCGCACCGCTTCGTGCGTCGATCGAAAAGGTCTTCTCTCAAGACAGCACCTTGCAGGCGGTCTGGCGCGAAGGTCCGACTCAATCAGAGCGCATCGCGCAAGAAATCGGTGCGCTCCTGGCGCAAGCGGAGAAATATCGGTGCAATGAATGCGGTTTTTCCGGGCGCAACTTTTATTGGCATTGCCCGGCGTGTCATTCCTGGGGCAGCTTCGAGGCATACGCCATCATCAAGCTGCGGTAGGAGCCTGTCCGAGCATTGCATGTGGAAATGTCCGACGGCGAAGCCGTCGCAAATCCGTTATGCTTTCTGAATGACGACACAACAAGTAAAGGCAGCCGTATTTCCTGTCGCGGGGCGCGGCACCAGGTTTCTCCCGGTCACCAAGGCGAGTCCGAAAGAGATGCTTCCCATCGTGGATAAGCCGCTCATTCAGTACGCGGTGGATGAGGCGCTCTCGGCCGGAGCCGATACACTGATATTCATCACCGGCAGCTCGAAGCGCGCGATCGAGGATCACTTCGATTCGAACCCCGAACTCGAGGCGGTGCTGCAGGCACAGGGAAAGCAGGATTTGCTCGATACGTTGCGCGGAATCCTGCCCAGCTGGGCTTCCTGCGTGTACATTCGCCAATCCGCGCCGTTGGGCTTGGGGCACGCCGTGCTGTGCGCCCGCCCCGTGGTCGGCGATGCACCGTTCATGGTGCACTTGGCGGACGATCTGATCGATGCGAAGGTCCCTTGCCTCAAGCAAATGGTCGACGTTTTCAACAAGCACCACGTCAGCGTGCTCGGCGTTCAGAATGTTCCGAAGCAAGATACGGATAAGTATGGAATCGTATCGCTGGAACGCTCGGTTGAGCCACGCATCGGAAAGATGTCGCATATTGTGGAGAAGCCCAAGCCTGACAAGGCCGCTTCAACCTTGGCCGTGGTGGGGCGCTACTTGCTCACTGGGGCGATCTTTGAGGATCTTGCCAGGATCGGCAAGGGTGCCGGCGGTGAGATTCAGCTCACCGACGGAATCGCCCGCCTGATGCAGCGCGAAGCGGTGTATTCCTTCGAATTCGAGGGCAAGCGTTACGACTGCGGCAGTAAGCTCGGATACTTGCAAGCGACCGTCGAGTACGGCTTGAAGCACCCGAGCTTGGGTCCTGAATTCGCGCACTATCTGCGCGAATTGGTGCCGAAGCTGCCGTAGGAGCCTATCGGAAACGGCTTCTGGCCTGACCGAAACTTCGCGTTCCCGAATTCGATCCGGTGCCGGTATTCGAACGTGCGCCTGAACTTGCGGGACGGCGCGAATCGCGGCGCTGATGTTGACCGCCGTGGCGGCCGCCCTGCGCCTGCGCGGGACGGTTTTCACGGGGCGGCGGTGAGGCGGATTCGACGATTTTAAATACCGGGGTCGGCAGCGTCGGAATGCTGCGCCGAAGAACCCGTTCGATGTCCCGCAACAATCCTGTTTCGTCGGAAGATACCAACGAGATCGCTTCCCCGGCCGAGCCGGCGCGACCGGTGCGGCCGATACGATGCACATAGTCTTCGGGGACATTGGGCAACTCGTAGTTCACCACTTGCGGCAGCTCCTTGATGTCCAGTCCGCGAGCGGCAACTTCCGTGGCGACGAGGCAGGTGACCTCACCGCGCTTGAACATGTCGAGCGCCTTTACCCGCGCGGCCTGACTCTTGTTTCCATGGATCGCGGCCGCTTGAATGCCGGCGCCTTCGAGCTGCTGCGTGAGGCGATTCGCCCCGTGCTTGGTGCGGGTGAAGATCAGCACCTGGCGCCATTGGCCTTCCTGAATCAAATGCACGAGCAGGTGCCTCTTCTGTTCTTTTTGCACCCGATATGCACGCTGTTCGACGAGCTCGATCGGCGCGTTGCGGGCAGCGACCTGCACCGACAGCGGATTGTGCAGCAGCCGCTCAGCCAACCCGCGGATATCGTCCGAATAAGTGGCGGAGAACAACAGATTTTGACGCTTCTGCGGCAGTAATTTGATGATCCTGCGGATGTCGGGAATGAAACCCATGTCGAGCATGCGGTCAGCCTCGTCGAGCACCAGTATCTGCACGTGCGAGAGATCCGCGGCGCGCTGCTGCGCGAGATCGAGCAGGCGGCCGGGGGTTGCAACCAAGATGTCGCAGCCGCTGCGCAACGCGCTGATCTGCGGATTGATACTCACGCCGCCGAACACCTGGTAGGTGCGCAGCTGCATGTATTTTCCATAGTCTCGCGCACTTTGAGCGACCTGAGCAGCAAGCTCCCGGGTCGGCGTCAGCACCAGCGCGCGCGGCGCTCGTGAGTGGCCGTTGGCTTGATCGGCGGCGAGCAATTGCAGAATGGGCAGCACGAAGCCTGCGGTCTTCCCGGTGCCGGTTTGCGCGCCGGCGAGAACGTCGCGGCCCGCCAGCACGGCGGGTATCGCCTGGGTTTGGATGGGAGAAGGGGTGTCGTAGCCTTTATCGGCAACAGCACGCATCAATTCGGGCAACAGCCCGAGATCGGAAAATGACATTATTAAACCTTGTATTGAAAGTGGACTCGCACGACGGAGCCTTAAGCGTCCGCAGCGGTCAGCAGCGAGGAGGGTAAAAAAAACGAAGTGCGTCGAGGACGGACCCGAGCTAAAGGCGGCACTGACCGAGCACCAGCCCTATAAAGCTGCGCGCACTATACATGCTTCTGCCGGCCGCGTCGAATTGCGACCGGGAATGCAATCGTTCAGGGAAGATCCTGCAAGGCCCCAAATGTGCCCGGCGTGGTCGTACTTTGCAGCAATACGCCGGGATGCGTGCTCGCAACGCCGCCTTGCATCGGATAGCTGACGCCGTTGCTGACCACGATATCGAGCTTGCCGTCGCCGTTGATGTCCGACACGGCGATCTCGTTGGCACCCGCGGCCGGATAAATGCTCGCCGGCAAGAATTTGCCCGGATTGGCCAGATCGTGCAACACAACGGTGACCGACCTGCCGCCACCGATGACGATATCAAGCTTGCCGGTTCCCTGAAGATCCTTCAGGACGATGGACTGAGGCAGGTCCTGTGCGGCGATGGCGTAGCCGACGGGACTTGAAAATGTGCCGTGATTCGCCGGATCTTGCAGCAGCACGTAGACGGCAGGAGACATTCCGCCGGTCGGACCCGGATCCGTAATGACAAGATCGTTGAGCCCGTCGCCGTCGACGTCCCCGATGGCGATGATATTGGCGCCGACCACATTGAGATTTGGGGACTGGGTAAATACCGTCACCGGCGCAGCGTAGGTCGTGGCCGAGGCCGCGCCGGCATGCATGAGAACCTTGACACCGACATTGTCGGTGAGCGCGACGTCGGGAGCACCGTCGCCGTTAAGATCCCCCAGCGCCACCCAATTGGCCCCCCCACTATAGAGGCTGATCGGTGCGGCGAAAGTCCCGGCAGAAGTCTGCACGAACAGCGACACGTTGAAATCGGCGGACACCAAGTCCGGCAAGCCATCACCGTTCATGTCGGCGATCGCCACCTGAGAGGCGCCTGGGGAGTTCAGGACGACTGCCGGATTGAACACGCCTGGGCTCGTCTTGTTGTTGAAGAACACATCGAGCGCGCCGTCGGCGAAGCTGGCCGACACCAGATCCGGTAGCCCGTCACCATTGAGGTCCGCTGCGGCGAGGTACAAGGGATCGAAGCCATCCGCGGTAAGCGCAGGCGCGCCGAAAACGCCGACGGCAGTGGACAAATATGCCTTGATGTTGGAAGGGCTTGCCGACACGGGCGGCTGGATGGTGCTGAGCGCGATGACATCCGCGAATCCATCGCCGTTGAAGTCGGCGCTGACCACGCCTTTGGAAAACTCGGTGGGCGTGAAACCGGCGCACCCAAAGCAATTATTGTCGTCGTTGCAGCTCGCGAGCAGCGCGCACGCGACGGCCAAAGGCAACGCCAGCGAAGTTACTCGAAATAGTGGGTATAACATACGGATATTTCACCCCTTTTTAGTTGTAAAACACCTGTCTCTTACAGCCGAGGCGATGACCGCCTGCCCCACAAGCGTATCTTTTTTTCGACCGGCCGCACTGTGTCCAAGTTCAATTTCCAGAAAGGTTCGCACGGATGTGCGCAGCTATACTGTGCGCCCCAACAAGAACTAACGGATTGAGAAATGGCCAATGCATGCAAAAGAATCAACCGTGCGATCGAGAAAGCGAAATTCGCCGTCGGTTCGACGCTGGCGCTGACGCTGGCGCCGACACTGGCCGGATTTTCGCCACTCTTCGCCCAGCAACCCGCACCGCACTCCATCGTGCTGCACGCGGCGCATCTGCTGGAAGTCGACACGGGGCGAGTGATCTCACCGGGAGAAATCTTGGTCGACGGTGAGCGTATCGCGGCGGTGGGCGCGGCCGTGTCGCACCCGGTCGGAGCGCAAGTGATCGACCTCGGGGACACCACCCTATTGCCAGGCTTGATCGATGCGCATGTGCACCTGTTCCTGCACCCGGGCGCCGAAGACTTGCAGACGGTCGAAGAGTCGGTGCCGCAACGGACGGTACTGGCGATTCTCGCGGCACGAGACGATCTGATGGCCGGCTTCACCGCGGAACGGGACATGGGCACCGAAGGCGCGGGATCCGCTGACACCGCAGTGCGAAATGCCATCAACAAGGGTTTGATCCCAGGACCACGACTGCGAATCTCCGGCAACGCCATCGATATACTCGGCGGGCACGAGGATGCCAATCATTTCAATCCTGCGCAGCAGGTCTTGTCGAACGCAACCTATGCCAACAGCACCGATGAGATCGTTGCCGCGATTCGACAGCAGCACAAGGAGGGGTCCGACTTCGCCAAGATCTATGAGACGGGTGCGGATTCGATGCGCGACGGCGTGCTGCATACGCCGTACCAATACACGCTCGCGCAACTCAAGGCCGCGGTTGAGGAGACCGCGCGCTTCGGCGGCAATGTCGCAGTGCATGCCATGGGCGAACCGGGAACTCTGTATGCCGCCCAGGCCGGAGTGGCCTCCATCGATCACGCAACGCAGCTGAGCGATGAGACCATGCGAATCATGAAGGCAAAGAACATTCCGGCGGTGCCGACCTTCCAAATTTTCGAATATTTCATGAATGAATCGGAGGCCGGAGCGAAGCGCGAGCGTCCGATGTTTGAATACAAGGTCAAAGAATTCAAGAAGCAGATTGCCGCGGGAATTCCATTTGCAGTAGGTTCAGACGTGGGCCCGTTTCCCCACGGAACTCAAGCACGTGAGCTTGTGCTCATGGTGAAGTACGGAATGAAACCACTCGCGGTCCTGCAGTCGGACATGATCAACGGCGCAAGACTGCTCGGCTGGGGCGGACAAATTGGCGAGCTGAAGCCTGGCTACTTCGCCGACATCATCGCGGTGCCGGGCTCTCCATTGGAAGACATCACTGCCGTTGAGCATGTCTCCTTTGTCATGAAGGGCGGCGTCGTCGAAAAGCCGTCGGCCCCCGCGCACTAAGCTGTGGTTGCGAACAGCGTCAGGGCACTCTTCTTCGATGTCTTCGGCACGCTGGTGGATTGGAGGTCCGGAGTCGCGCGCGATGCGGCCATGGTATTGAAGGCTCGAGGCCTATCACTGGATTGGCCTGCGTTCGCCGATGCCTGGCGAGAGCAATACCAGCCGGCCATGGAAGAGATTCGCTCCGGCCGCCTTCCGTACACCAAGCTCGATGTGCTGCATCGGCAGACGTTGCAGCGGATTCTGCCGCGTTTCGGCATCGATGGGCTCCCGGATGCCGACTTGGACCGGCTCACGCTCGCGTGGCATCGCCTTGACGCCTGGCCGGATGTCCCGCCCGGTCTTGCGAGGTTGCGGCCGCGTTTCCTGATCGCCCCCGTGTCCAATGGCAATACGGCAATCACGTGCGATCTGGCGCGGCGGAATGATTTTCAATGGGACGCCATACTGGGCGCGGATCATGCGCGAGACTTCAAGCCCAAGCCCGCCGTTTATCGGGCGGCGGCAGACGCCTTCGGCTTAAAGCCGCAGCAGTGCATGATGTGCGCCGCCCACGGCAGTGACCTTGAGGCCGCGGCCGCCGCGGGGTTACGGACTGCTTTCATTGCGCGGCCCGAGGAGCGCCCGGGCTCGAGCGACAGCGGACCCGGCGCGTCCGTCGAGTTCTCCTCTCGCAGCGTATTGGATCTGGCAACTCAATTGGGCGCTTAGGGAACAATGCCCGCAAGGGCACCCGCCTTCCTCTCGATTCTGCCGGCACTCAGAACAACCTCGGTGTAGCCGTTCGCCCGTTCCCGGCCCTTGAAAATCAAATCGCAAGCCGCCTTGAAGGCCACATTGTTTTCGGCACTCTCTGCGAGGCACTGATAGCTTGGATCTCCCGCATTCTGTTGGTCCACGACGCGCGCCATATTTTGCAGGGCATTCATTGTTTGCCCGGTGGTACAGATGCCGTGGAGCAGCCAATTCGCCACATGCTGACTGGAGATTCGCAGTGTGGCCCGGTCTTCCATCAGAGCCACGTTGTAATAGTCGGGGACCTTCGAGCATCCCACCCCGGCGTCAATCCAGCGCACCACATAGCCCAAGATACTCTGCGCGTTGTTGTTGAGTTCTTCCTCGACCTCGGAACTGCTCCACTGCGGCGAGGCAACCAGCGCGGGTGTCAATATGTCGTCCAAAGAAGCCCGCGGCCGCTTGGCGAGGCGCGCCTGTACTTCAGCAACATTCACCTGGTGATAATGCAGAGCGTGCAGGGTTGCGGCGGTGGGCGAGGGCACCCAAGCGGTGTTGGCACCCGCCTGAGGATGAGCGATCTTGACGCGTAGCATGTCTGCCATCAGGTCGGGCATGGCCCACATGCCCTTGCCGATTTGCGCATGGCCACGCAGGCCGCACGCCAATCCAATGTCAACGTTTTGCCGCTCATAGGCATCGAGCCAAACGGCCTTTTTTAGCTCGGCTTTTCGCGGGACTGCTCCGGCAACCATCGATGTGTGAATTTCATCGCCCGTGCGGTCGAGAAAGCCGGTATTGATAAACGCGACCCGCTCGCGCGCGGCGCGTATGCATTCCACGAGATTCACACTGGTGCGGCGCTCTTCGTCCATGATGCCGATTTTTACCGTGTTGCGCGGCAGCCCCAGAAGCTGCTCCACCGCGCCGAACAGTTCATCCGCAAAGCTGACTTCTTCGGGCCCATGCATCTTTGGCTTGACGACATAAACCGATCCGGTACGAGAGTTGCGGCGCGCATTCCCGTCCAGATCATGCAATGCAATCAGCACGGTCACCGCCGCGTCGATGAAAGTCTCGGGAATCGGCGCATCGTCCAGAGTTACTGCCTGGGTGAGCATGTGATGTCCCACATTGCGTACCAACATGAGACTTCGCCCCGAGAGGACCAGTTCTTTGCCGCCCGGTGTTTGGTAGCGGCGATCCGCGTTCAGGCGGCGGGTGATCGTGTTGTGGCCCTTCTCCACGCTCGCTTCCAGAGCACCGGTCATCAATCCCAACCAATTCCGATACACAAGGACCTTATCGTCCGCATCGACCGCGGCGACCGAATCCTCGCAATCCTGAATGGTCGTGATGGCCGACTCGAGCACAACATCGCTGATGCCGGCGGGATCGTCGCGACCGATATGGTGAGTACGGTCAATATGCATTTCCACGTGCAGGCCGTGGTGAATCAGTAACAGGACTTTCGTTGAGGTGTTGTCGTCTTGGAAACCGCGGAACGCCGCCGGATCCTTCAGATGCGTACCCTTGCCGCTCTTTAGCTCGACATCGAGCCCCTGCGGGCCTGGGCGGTAGCCGACAGCATCGCGATGCGAACCCTCGGCGAGGGCGAAGTGTCGATCCAAGAAATCTCGCACGAACGCGATTACCTTCGCGCCGCGTTGCGGATTGTACTTGCCGCCACGAGGCGCGCCCTCGTCGGGAATGACGTCAGTTCCATAAAGTGCATCGTATAAGCTTCCCCAGCGGGCATTGGCGGCATTCAGCGCATAGCGAGCATTGCTGACCGGCACTACCAACTGCGGTCCGGCGATGTGGGCAATTTCCGGATCGACATTCGATGTGCTGACCGCGAAACCCTCTTTTTCAGGCACCAGATATCCAATGTCGCGCAGGAATGCCTGGTACTTGGGCCTGTCGAAGCCGGGGCCGGGATTTTGACGATGCCAGCCGTCGATCTTTGCCTGCAACTCATCCCGTCGCCGCAGCAGTGCGTCGTTGCGTGGCGACAATGCCCGGACCAGGGCGGAAAATCCGCTCCAAAACTGCTGTGAATGCAGGCCCGTGCCCGCGATTGCCTCATCATTGACAAAATCGTATAGGGCTTTGTCGATCTTGAGCCGATCCACGCTGACAGTCGCTCTCATCGGGGAGTTCCTGGGCTTTTGCTGAGGCACCAATGCTGCGGGCATTACAGCGGCAAATCAATGGTTTCCTTCGCACGCGTGATATACGCTATGCGGGACGCGGCTGTCCACGGTGGCTGGCGCGAGTCGCACGGTCGGTCCGGAGCACCGCATACATGAGATGGATGAGGTTTGATGAGGTTTGACGCCGGTGTGGGCAGCGCCCTGATGCCAGCTCGCAAGGCATGACGCTCGATGACGTTGATCACCGAAGGTCGGTCCGTGCCGCGCCCTTCGGAGTTCAGGATACGGAATTCCTTGTTTTTCAGTATCGTGGGCGCGACATATTGGCGGTTCCAAAGGAATCGAAAGCAGCGTGCTTGGAGGGCGTGAAGAAGTACCAGCCCTTTTCACAGAAGCGCCAACTCTACCGACTGTTGATGTCGGCATTGATTCGCGTCGGCGGTTGGCGCCTGGCGGCGGTCACCCGAGCCGGGCCGGTGACCAAAGACTATGACTTCGACTTCAAAGCCTGGCAGCTGGAACTCGCCAGGAAGCTCGACCGGCCGATCGCCCATGCCATAGTCACGTGGCCCTCTGAGGCATCCCGCCCGCGTCTTTACGTTCACCTGCTGGATGCGAAGTTGCAGGCGTTCGCATTCGTCAAGCTGGCATTCAGCAGCGGCGACAATCGAAAACTGGACGCGGAGGCGAAGACGCTGCGCGCCTTGAACGCACTTGAATTCCAAGAGGTCCGTGTCCCGAAACTGATGAGTCATGGCCGCTTTGGCGACGTGCGCTATCTGGTAATGGAGCCATTGCCGGCTCATGTGAAGCCGCCCAAGTCGACGCAAGGGTGGGACAGCTCAGCGCTTTTTGCGGAGTATTGCGGACCCATGACGCGGCTGAGCGGCACAGAAATCATGAATCTACGTTGGTGGTCGGACTATACGAACGCCGTGGGCATAGAGCATCGATCCTTTCACGCCGAGTTGATCCGGCTATTGTCACTGGGAGCGGAGGTTTGTCGGGTACACGGGGACTTGGGACTCGCAAACATGGTCACCGACGGCAAATGCACCTGGATCTTCGACTGGGAATCGAGCGATTTCAGCGCGCCTGCCTTGTCGGACTCGATTGGTTTTTTCATGTCATTTACCGTGGGCAAAAGCCACCGCGACCCTGTGTCGCAAGTGGCCGGGTTTCGGGCGCGCTTCTTGCGCGATAGCTCCCAGGAACATCGGGCGGCCGTCATGTTGGCACTGGCATTTCGGCACGCCCGCGGCATTCCCGATGCAGGCAGGATCATGAAATCCTGGACCGTCCGGTAGCGGCGCAATCTTGAAACCCCGTGGTGTTCACGGTAGCGCGCCGATAACTTCCTCAACCGTCGCAACCCTTGCTTGAAAGGGAAAAATCTTTTCCATCAAAACGCGCTGCACTTCCGGATCCTTGTCCGAGCAGCCATCGGCGACGACAATGGCGCGGTAGTCCAAGTCCGCTGCATGGCGTAAGGTCGAGAGCACGACGCCCTGTGTGAGGATCCCCGTGAGCAACGACCACCATTCGCTGAAAATCCATCAAGAGAAGGGCGGTCATTCTTGGTCTGATAGATAGTTTGCCGGTCACGCTCACGCTCCAATGTTGTAGGCTAATTCGTGCCGGCCCGGGAGACGG
>Ga0210406_10005692_pt1 | contig 13001 bp, 20 predicted proteins | sample IncBWC30MmetaG_FD_155454 | JGI IMG/M metagenome (GOLD analysis project Ga0210406, IMG submission 155454) | Forest soil microbial communities from Barre Woods Harvard Forest LTER site, Petersham, Massachusetts, United States - Inc-BW-C-30-M | ecosystem: Environmental > Terrestrial > Soil >...
CACTACGCGACAATCCGCTAAATGGCTCCAAGGAAATCAGGAACATGCCACGACCTCCAGCGCCATATATAACGTCATTGACGCAATTTGCCGGCCGATTTCGTCGGATAGGTGATTTTCGCTACCCGATTTGGTCGCACAAGTAATTGTTAGGTGCCCTTAACGCACATGTCTCAGCCCTATCAACCTGGCAAGCACTACTGGCAGCTCGTCGATCCCTACTGGCTCTTGCTCAACGAGTCTTGGGACGGTCAGCCCGCAGCGTTGCTGGCGGCACTTCGATCGGTACCCTCTAAGGCGCAGCACCTATACGCGTGCCACTGGTGCCAGTCTGAGGTCCTTAACGGCGGCTTTTATCAGTTCTTCTATAATACTACCGGCATTCTTGCACCTGAGGCAGTTGAGGGATTTTACGCCGTCGGAACCCCTGAACTTGCCGAAATCGTCGCGGAGGCAATGTCGTATTTTGGTCCCGATTATCCGCGCGATCGCGATGTTCGCTTAGACGCGTTGCCAAGAACGCAAGGTGAGGCGTTCGCAGGAATCGATGCGAAGTTTAATGCTTGGATCGACGCGAAACGCAACCGCTGGGAACTATTGGCCGACAGTTATGCGACGGGCCCCTAACAATCGGTTGGAGCGATCGCGGGGATCGCGTCTTCGGTAGACCGGGGAGGGAGTCGATGATCTGGATAAAGCAGCTTCGTTTGTCGGCGACGCAATCCCGCGTCGCTCAACCTCATCGTTAGCTCCTCGCGGCCGCTCTCACTAAAATCGAGGTTCATCATGGCTCGTGTGATTATTTTCTTCGGTTTGATGCTGGCGGTCCGAGTTTCGGTCGCGGGTCCCATCGCAGATTATTTCTTAACCGGGTACGACGGGGTCGCTTGGGGGACCTCGTTAACCAACCTGGTTGGCGTGCTTCCGCAGGGTGAGCATCATTTCTCAACGGCTCCAGGAGAGCGAGTGTATATCGTTCGAAACGATGAGCCGCTTTTGGGCGTCCCTCGCTTAGGAGCAACGATTCAATATCATCTGGGAAAAGATGGTGGCGTGGAAGCGATTGCTGTCGATGTGCCTTTCGAGCGCCGCGACCAACTTATGGGCACGCTGCTATCTCTTTTCGGGGGATATGCGACGCAACGTGTCGTGGGTTCTGCGATCAGTTATTACTGGACGCCGGATCATGGAATATCTTTGAGTACGCGCTCCTCGCAATCACCGAAAAACGGCATTCTTGAGTTCTGGATAGGCCGTGTCTCAAACGAAAAAGCAAGCACGCGCGCAAAGTGATGGGCAGAGCTAACCAACGGTTCGAGCGATCGCGAGGTTGCATCTTCGATGAGCCAAGGAGGGGATCGATGATTGGGATAAAGCAGTTTCGTTTATCGTTGGCGCAACCGCGCGTCGCTCAACCTCATCGTTAGGCGCAATGGCTGGCGTCATCTTTCAATTCGCGCTCATACTATTCTTGCCGGCGGTGCTTGCAGCAGGATCGATGTATTTCAGCCGCGCGCGGCTCGCTCGACGGTGGTGGTTTCTCTTTACCGCCAGCGCAGTTCTATATGTTGTCTATGTCGCGATTTTCTATGCGATAGCGGCACCGCTTTTTGGCGGATTCGAGTTCTCTAGGCCTGGCGATGAGTCCACTGTACAGGTCCGGTCGATGTACCCGAATTTGCTTGTCTTCTACGCTACGCCGCTCGTCGTATTTCTCTTGATCGCTGCACCAGTTGTTGTCGCCCTGCTTCGATTGTTCCGTAAGCGCCTAACAATCGGTTCGAGCGATCACGCAGTACCGTCTTCGTTGGGCCAAGGAGAGGATCGATGATTGGGATAAATTGGTTTCGTTTGACGGCGATGCAACTCCGCGTCGCTCAACCTCATTGTTAGGACCCAGAATGAGCGCTGTGCCAGTCCCGTGGGAGCGCGTTCTCGCGTTCTACGACGGGTTAGCTAGGAAAAACGCAGTGTTCGAGCCCATGCGAGCCCTCGCACGTGAAATTGCAAGCTGCGAATTCGCCGGAGCGCTTTACCCGTGGACATCGATGTCGGATTTGTGTATTTCCCAAGCCCCGTGCACTTATCCCCATGACTTTCCATATCTACGCATTTCTCTGACGTCCGACTCGGAAATAGACTTCTCCTATGTTGACACAGCGATTCCCGCGCGCCAGTGGCATCGAGTTGAGTCGCACGCGCGCGCATTTGGACGTTTGCTAGTATTCTTTGACCAACTCAATTGGTTTGGTAGGCGAGCACCCACGCTTGGCTCCTAACAATCGGTTCGAGCGATCGAGGGGTTCGCGGCTTCGGTGAGCCAAGGAGGGAGTCGATGATTGAGATAAATCAGCTTCGTTTCTTGTCGGCGCACCTGCGCGTCGCTCAACCTCATCGTTAAGACCTTAACCTTCCGTGGCGCACATGTATGCGATTCAGTACCTTGGCCACGTCGACCTTTGTCGCACGGAAGCTGAAGTTTCGCTGACCGATCAGAAAGCGGACGATCCGCTTGTTGCTTTGGTCTACGAATCCGAACATGGTATTGCGGTGGAATATTTTGGTCGTGCTGCCAACGGCGGAGTGCTGCCGGGCTTAGATGAAGCCGTTGCCGACGCTTACGCGGGCCTTCAACGCTTCGTCAACCGTCGGGGCATAGCTCCGCCAGATGGCCTGTCGCGTGCTGGCATGTCGCTTTGGCTATTGATGAAGGACGATGGTACTGCCATGGGCGTCAAATTCAGTTGAGCATATGGTCCTAACAATCGGTTCGAGCGATCGCGGCGGTTGCATCTTCGGTGAGCCAAGGAGGGAGTCGATGATCGGGATTAAGCAGCTTCGTTTGTTGTCGGCGCAACCGCGCATCGCTCAACCTCATCGTTAGACAGACAACTTCGGTAATGGAGTACTAATGGGAATACTTGGCGCAATCATTCTTTACATGTTGGTATCGACCATGTCCGATGCCGATGTTGAAGCCAATCGTTGGCGAATCTTAGGTGTAGTGCTCGGTATCGGAGTCATCGAGTTCCTCCTTGCCCGCGTCCTAGTAGGGTGGGTTTGGGGACTCGCCATGTTGCTGGTAGAAATTGGTGTTATCACGCTCGCGTTGACCTTTTGGTGTGGAGTTCCTCGAAAACAAGCGTTGAAAATCGCCGGCGTTTATACGGGGATTCGCATTGCCATAGGTATCGTATTGATTTTGGTTCTGCCGAGGGTCTAACAAGCGGTTCGAGCGATCGCTAGGCTGCGTCTTCGGTGAGCCTAAGGAGGGAGTCGATGATTGGGATAAATCAGTTTCGTTTCCCGCCAACGCATGCCCGCGTCGCTCAGCCTTATCGTTAGGTGGCCTTTGCGAGCCAGGAATGTTTTCTCTGTGATCGGCGTAGCATTTGCCGCCTTTGGCGCTAACATCTTCCTAAAAGCACTACTATTCGGCTCATGGTCGGGCCACTCGGCCGTTGGCGGAAAGGTCGAGTCAGTGTCGGTTATGTCCTTATTTTTCCCGCCACTGGTTTCTCTCGGAGTGCTAATGCTGAGCGGCGCGGTTCTCTTTCGACTGGTCGACTCAGAAGTCCCCCTCAAGTGGTGCCTAGGCCTAGGGTGCCTATACGCTGGATCCTATTTCTTGTTTGCAATTGTCGCATTCTCGAAAACGCCCAACATCGCTGTTCCAGGTATCGTTAGCCTACTTCCTCTTATTCTCATTGGCCTAGGCATGCTAATAACTCCAGTGATCGGTGGGTACCAGGCTAAGCGAATCTCGCGGCGCAAGTTCAAGGGGCCTCCTAACTAACGGTTCGAGCGAACGCGGGCGTCGCGTCCTCGGTGAGACAAGGAGATAGTCGATGATTGGGATAAATCAGCTTCGTTGGATGTCGGCGCAATCCCGCGCCGCTCAACCTAATCGTTAGACGCAAAATGAAATGTCAACGCTCCGCTTATAAGACCGTATTCAGGCCAATCGCGGCAGCAGCAGTTAGTCATGTCGGCGCGAGCCGCCGCGGTATCGGAGGCACGGGTTAAATGATCCGTAAGCGGCCCACACCCGGCGAAGTAGTTGACGAGCTGATCCAAAATCGTCGTCGATTAGGAATCGCGCATGCTTGCCTCGGATTAGCCACTGCCTTCGTCTACTGGGTACGGCCTGGAACGTTCACTCCCCGTCTGGCCGTATATTTTTTCAGAGACATCAGTCCCCTCTACGTGACCTTCACAGCATGGATCCCTTACGTAATAGCGTTCACGATCTCGAACGCTATGCTCGCGGGCCGGAATCCCAAAGCGGCTCTGGCATATATACTGTTTGCGTCAATGGTGACCGTCGGCGCTTGCGCACTCTATCTAAATTTGTTTGGCGCGCATGCAGCGCTTACACCACTTGGGGTCGCTGGCTGCGTTACCATTACGTTGCTTGCAGGAGTTGGTATATGTGCCGCCATTTGGCGAAGCAACACCAGTGATTCCTAGAATTCATCGCGTTTGCGCCTGTATTGGTCGATCACAAGCGTCTAACAATCGGTTCGAGCGACCGCTGGACTATCATCTCCGTTGAGCCAAAGAGGGAGTCGATGATTGGGATAAATCAGCTTCGTTTTGCGACAGCGCACCCGCGCGTCGTTCAACCTCATCGTTAGTCACATGGCTCTGCGATATACCTACGTGTTCGACTCGGCCTACTGCAAGAAGGTGATTTCGCGCTACTACAGGCAACGACCGTTCTTTCTACGATTGCATTTTCAATTTGGAGCGGTAGGGAGCATTCTCTTGCTCGCATGGTTTTCAACTCAAGCGGCGACTAATCGCTCCGGCAACGCGATAGTGGGCATTCTGATTGCTGGGGCTCTCATTTTTGGCTCCATATTGCTAGTTCGCGCTGGCGTCCTGATGAAACTCCGAGGTAGTAGCGAGTTTGGAATGGAAGTTAGCGTTGCGCTTTCAGCTGAGGGATTGGAAGCTTCGGGCCCGAACGGACACAGTTCGATTAAATGGGCTGCATATCCCCGCTCAGTGCGATATCCAGACGGCATATTGCTCGTGAGAGGTGGCGCCATTCGTTGGTTGCCCGACGCGGCCTTGCAGGAAGGCAGTGTACCGGACGCCGTCGCACTCGTTCGAAGCAAGACAAAATCTCGCTCGGTCGACTAACAAAAGGTTCGAGCGGACGGCGCGGGACGTTTTTCGGTAGACCTAAGGAGCGAGTCGATGATTGAGATAAAGCAGCTTCGATTAACGGCAACGCACCCGCTTGCCGCTCAACCTCATACTTAGGCGCGGTTGCATGGTCGCCCTTTTGTGACAACAGCGGACGCCATAGAATTTGTGCGCACGCACGGGGTTGTGCTGGAGTCGGCCACCGGGCCCGTACCATCGCTCGCGGTCGCTATCGCGGGCGGCCCAATCCACGGTAGCTGGTGGGCACACGCCCGTGGTCGCGAGATTTTCGCTCTGACCCGCGCTGTCAGGGACTGCTCCGACGTGTTGGTGTGTCGGCTCGTTGAAGGTAAGATCACATATATACACCAGCGGCTATGGCCGGCCTTGGTACGTGTTTCCAAGCGATTTCCGCTCAAGAACCTTGCCAGGGTTAACGAGACGCACACCGCCTCGGGCAGACACGTCAGTGAGACAGTCGCTTTCCCCGGTTGGGTATCACGAGAGCTTTCTGCTCAAGCCAGTCAGCTCGACGAGCAGAGCGCGCTAGATGCGCTGGGTCTCGGTGCGCGATGACGCTCGCCCGTCGCTTAACAATCGGTTCGAGCGATCGCGGGAGTATCATCTTCCGGTGAGCAAAGGAAGGAGTCGATGATTGAGATCAAGCAGCTTTGTTGGATGTCGACGCAATCTCGCGTCGCGCGGCCTCATCGTTAGGTCACATAGGTGCCGCTGGCGCGTTTCTTTAAGAAGATGTTGTATCCCCTCGAGATTCGGCTCCGGGCGAAGCGGCAAGCTGTCCTCGACAAGATCGTCTCAGGCGCCACGGATCGCGTCGCTAAGGAAATTTCTGCCTGCGGACCACCTCTCAAGCATCGACTGTTTTATGGAGCCTCAGCTATTCATCCACGTCATCTCGTGACCTGGTATATCTTCGACACGGATGGTGAATTGAAGGCGGCAGCGGAGATTGGCCTAACGTCAAAGATCGACGCGCTCACGAGGCGCGAACTGGCAACCGGTGGTTACCCTGAGGTTGGGATACCGCTGATGCACGTGTCCTTTACGTCGAAGGAGGACGTCGACCGAAAGGCTGGTGGAAACTACTTCCTATATTTCAAGTAGACAGTGCGGCAATGTAACCTAACAATCGATTCGAGCGATCGCGGGTATCATCTGCGGCGAGCAGAGGAGGGAGTCAATGATCGGGATAAATCAGCTTCGTTTCACGGCAAGGCAACCCCGCGGCGCTCGACCTCATCGTTAGGCCTCAAGATGCCAAGCATTCGAGCAGCCCAACCAGGCGACAGGGAACGCCTGTTGGCCATCTGGTTGGATTCAGTTCGAGCAACCCACCTATTTCTCACTGAGGCGGACATTCGGTCGCTGCTGCCGATGGTTCGAGACGTTGCGCTACGGCACCAAGACCTTTGGGTTCTCTGCGACGACGATCACCAGGTCGTCGGTTTCATGGGGCTCCACGGCTCCAGCGTTGAAACTCTCTTCATCCACCCCGCGTATTTTCGTCGAGGTGGCGGCAGCCTCCTCCTGGAACACGCGCGGCAATTGAAAGGGCCTCTCGTAGTTGACGTCAACGAGCAAAATCCAGATGCAATCAGGTTTTACCTGGCCGCGGGTTTCACGGTCGCGGGACGTTCGCCTCTGGACGGCGGTGGGAGGCCGTTTCCTCTTCTGCATTTGCGGGAAATTGGCCCAGATTCGGGAGATGCTGACCACGTTGGGTTTACGCACGAGACACAGGAACCGCATGGATAAACCGGCCACACGCGCCCCCGTTCGGATCAAGTTCTCGCGGTACGAGAAAGTCGTTATCGGTATTCTGGGATTTCTGCAGTTCACCGTCATTTTGGACTTCATGATCATCTCGCCTCTCGGGGCGATTGTGATGCCGAGCCTGCGCATCAGCCCACAGCAGTTTGGCCTCGCGGTCTCTTCCTACGCCTTCAGCGCCGGAGTGTCGGGATTTCTTGCGGCAGGCTTCGCCGACCGCTTCGACCGAAAACGGCTTCTGCTGTTCTTCTATTTTGGGTTCATGCTCGGCACTTTGCTGTGCGCTTTAGCCACCACTTATCCGCTTCTTTTGCTGGCGCGCATCGTTACCGGATTGTTTGGTGGCGTGATTGGCTCCGTCGTATTGGCCATCACCACGGACCTCTTTCCTCTGGAGATGCGCGGCCGGGTGATGGGCGTGATTTCCACCGCCTTTGCCGCGAGCCAGGTGCTCGGGCTCCCCGCCGGGCTTTATCTGACCGGCCATTGGGATTGGCACGCCCCCTTTCTCGCCATCATTGCCGTCGGTCTGCCGGCGGGTGTCATCATCATGCTCTTCATGCGGCCAGTCGTCGGGCACCTCGCGCTTAAGCAGGAGCGCAACCCTCTGACGCATCTCATCAACACCATCACCGAGCCACGCTATCGCCTCGCGTTCCTCCTCGTCATGCTGCTGCCAACCGGCGGCTACATGCTGATGCCCTTTGGCACCGCCTATATTGTGAATAATGTCGGATTGACATTCACCGTGCTGCCGGTGATTTATCTTGTGACCGGGGTGAGTACCATTTTTGTGGGCCCGCTGGTCGGCAAGGCCAGCGATAGTTTCGGCAAGTTCCCCATGTTCTGCTTCGGGAGCATCGTGACGCTGATTATGGTGCCGATCTGGACACATATCGGCCACGTGCCGCTTGCCACGGTCATAGTGATCAACGTAATCCTATTCGCGGGCATCTTTTCGCGGATGATCCCCTCTCAGGCCCTGATCTCGGCTATCCCGGAGCCCGCCAAGCGCGGGGCCTTTAATGCCGTCAGCGCTTCCTTGCAGCAATTCGCAGGCGGCGTGTCGGCGGCAGTGGCGGGCTGGCTCATCGTTCAGAGGCCGAATGGCTCGCTGGCTCATTTTGATTGGCTGGGCTATGTCGTGATGGCCATCGCACTGGTGACGTTCGTTCTGATGTATCGAGTGCACAAGCAGGTGCGCGAGGCCCCACCGAGGTAGCTCAGAAAGGGTCCCTTGGGTTTTGTTTGAAATAGAGGCAGAGTGACACCCCCTGACAATCGGTTCGAGCGATCGCGGGATGGCGTCTTTGTTGGGCCAAGGAGGAGTATAGGTGCGCGACCAAGATCTTCGGCCCCCACTCTGGATAGGACACGTCACTCTTGAAACAGACCGAATGGAGGAGTCCGCGCGGTTCATGCAGACGATCGGGATGCGGACAGTGCACAATGGGTCGGAGGTGGCGATCTTTGAGCTGCGCGGAGGAACGCATCTCATCCTTATCGCGAAGAGCGAAATAGTCCCGAGAGATGCCCCGTTTGACTTGATGGTGGAAGACCTCCGCGCGACGCATCAGCGCTTCACTTCGCTGGGGCTCGCTCCTTCGCCGATTGAAGCGATGTCATCCATCGATCATGAGCTTTTCCGTGTCCGAGAGCCCGCCGGTCATCTAATTACCTTCTACTCAAATCATTCTTCGGGGAAACCTGTATGAGCGACGTCAGGAACTAGGAACACGCGAATGAGTTGGGACATTTCGATCATGAAGTTCTCACGCACGTATCAATCCGTTGCGGAGATTCCGGAAAACGAAAGACCGCTCGAACTTGGTTCGCGAGCGTCTGTACACGAGCGTGTGCTCCTGGAGTTTCCCGGCACGAATTGGGCCGATCCAGCGTGGGGCATTTGGGACAGCCCCGCGGGATCCATCGAGTTCAACCTGGGCAAAGATGATCCCGCCGACGGCATGATGCTTCATGTCCGTGCTGGCGGCGAGGTGGTCGCCTCGATCGTTCGCCTCTGCTGTAGGAACGGTTGGCAAGGAATCGATTGCAGCTCCGGTGACTTTATCGAGCAAAGCAATGAACCGACCCGCGGCGTCGAATCCTGGGCCGCCTACCGCGACCAAGTTGTTCGCGAGAAGTGAGCCATGATGTCAAACACTGATTCTCGCGTAACGATTCATATGGCGGCGAGCCTCGACGGCTTCATCGCTCGAAAGGACGGGCGAGTCGACTGGCTCGAAACCTCGGACGAATTCGCAGACGGAGAAACCCTAGACCCGGGATTCGTCGAGGCCTTCCTCAAGACGATCGACTGCTACGTCATGGGGTCGCGAACCTACGAGACCGCGTTGAGTTTCGAAGCCAAGGGGTTCGGGTGGTCGTACGGCGACAAACCCACATTCGTCCTCACTGGTCGCGATCTGCCGCGGACCCGGGACACCGTCAAGTTCCGCTCCGGCGATCTTGCACAGTTCGTGAATGGGCACCTGCGGCCCACATTTCGCACCATCTGGTTTGTCGGAGGTGGTGCAGTTTCCGGCGAATGCCTTCGCCTCGGGCTGGCCGATGAAGTTCGTTATTCGATCTTGCCGGTCTTGATTGGCGATGGAATCCCGTTCTTTGAGAAGCTCGACAGAGACATCCTCCTCCATCTGGCGGAGGTCAAAGCTTATAAGAGCGGCATGGTGGGTCTTTGTTACGAGGTGCGAGGGCATCGTGGTACGGCACCGACCGCCACCTAACAACAGCATGCAGCGGACCGCGCCGCGCGCCGCCGCTGAATTTTAGAAGTCCAATGCTCATCCGCGCCATCGCAGCGTTTGTCGCATTGCCCGGCGTAGTCGCGTTTGCCTTGCCCATCGCGATTGGGATCTCTACAGGCCATCCAGTGCACTACGTGACGCTTGCGGCATTGCCGCTTTGTCTGGGCGCAATGCTCCTGTTATGGTGCGTGCGCGAATTCTACGTTGCTGGGCGGGGTACTTTGGCGCCTTGGGATCCACCGCGGCACCTGGTAATCACCGGGCCCTACCGGGTCTCTCGAAATCCCATGTACATTGGCGTTCTTACGATATTGGCGGGGTGGTGCGTTCTCTGGGGTACGCGCACTCTGGTCGCCTACACTCTGCTTTTTTTCTGCGGGTTCCACCTTCGCATTCTTTTGTTTGAAGAACCTTGGGCCGCCCGCCAATTCGGAGCGCAGTGGCAGGAGTACCGTGCGCACGTGCCTCGGTGGCTCATTTGATCCTCGTCGCTCACCCTCGTCTTCAGGAGTGGTTAGTGCCGTTACCGAAATTCTTTTTGCTTTTGCTTGGGCTCACCGCGGCGTCGAGCATAAATGCCGGCGGGTTTGACACGCCTGAGGATGCCGTGCGAGCCCTCGAGCAGGCTTACGTCCAGAAAAACGAGGAAGGTGCAGTCGCGGCGATGGATTTCGTTGAGGAGGGGCGCCAAATGCTTCAAAAGATCAATCCAACACTGGCTAACGACGCCGAAATAATCAAACAAGCCGCCGAAGACAGAGAGCTATCGTTTCGAAATGAGCTTCGCACAAAGGGGTTCCCCGATTTCGGTAGGCTGAAGTGTTCGTTTGTGGGAAAAGCGCAGATCGCTCCGGGGTTGGTCAAGCTGACTGAGCAATGCGTATTTCCGGACGGCGGTAGATTGGTCCAGGATCTGATCGTGACGAGGCGAGATCTTGGGTGGCGCGTGACCTTGCCGCCTCCCCCTTAGCGAAGGAGCGGTTCTATTGCCCACGGCTCGCCCGCCTCGCAATGCCCGTTGGCACCTAACCGCTACCGTGAAAGTTCACCCCTCCGGGCATGGGCGGGGGGAAGTATGTGAGGCAGGACGGCGCCGGGCAACGCCTGACCGTCGGCCGCTGGGGTGATTTTTCCAGAACAATTTTCGCTGATTTCGAGACCCGGTAGGTAGCCTGCGGGCCGAGAACGTGACGAAAATAGCAAAAACCCCGTCGTTGTTGCGGACCATGGCGTGCCAGGACCAGGTCACCCACCACGGGCGGGGATGTAGGCGTCTGTACCTTAAGGAGCATGCCCGTGTTTCGCGGTTTCAAGTTTCAAGTGTTGTTGCCCGTGGCGGGCATCACCCTGCTGTTGATCAGTCTCGGCGCCATCGGTTTTTCCGTCTGGGCGATGCAACAAGAGCAATCGGTGGTGCGGCAAGAGGTCGCCGATAATGTGACTTCGATTCAGGGCGTTTTCGTCACGACCGCCGCGCTCATGCAAGATCGCACGCACGCGAGCATGGCATTGCTCGAGGAGCAAATCAGGGTGCGCGGCGGCGCCGAGAAGGGCGCCCCGGTCTCGATCGCCGGCAAAACCGTCAACGATATTTTGATCGGCGGCAAAGGGCAGGCCGGTGATTTCGGTATCGTCGATTACGTCACTCGGCTGAACAAGGGCACGGCGACGATATTCTCCAAGGATGGTGATCGCTTCGTACGCATAGCGACCAACGTGATGAAGGACGATGGCACCCGAGCGGTCGGCACGGAGTTGAACAACACCACTCAGGCCTACGCGCAGCTGAAGATTCAGCGTCCGTTCTATGGTGTCGTCGACATTCTTGGCAATCCGTATTTCACCGCTTACGAACCCTTGCTGAACAAGAACGGCGAAGCTATTGGTATCGCTTACGTCGGCTACAAGGCCGAGCTGCCCGTTCTAAGTCAAGCGCTTGAACAGTCGCATTTGCTGAAGAGCGGTTTTGTCGCGGTCGTTGACAACAGCAAGGCGCGCTACATGCCATCGTGGGTGACTGCAGAACAGGTGCAGCAAGCTACCGACAACAAGGATGGCTCTTGGGTGATCAACCGTCTGCCGCTGCCGGAGTGGGGACTCACTATCGTCTCCGCCTATCCTGCTGCCGAACTGCGCGCCGAGGGTAGAAAGATCGGCTACGGTGTGGCGCTGGCGGGTGTCGTTCTTGGCGCCGCCATTTCGCTTACTCTGTTCATCTTGCTGGATCGGAAGGTATTGCATCTGCTCGGCGGCGAGCCTCGCATCGCAGCAGACTACATGAAGAAGATCGCCGACGGCGATTTGGCGCTCGACGTTGCGGTTGTCGGCGAGCGCCCCGACAGTCTGATGGCCTCGCTGAAAGTGATGCAACTGAAACTGAAAAATCTGGTTCAGGCGGTCCGTGGCGGCGCGGCCGAAGTGAGCGAGCAATCGCACAAGTTCGAAACGGCCTTCGCCACCTTCCAGAGTGATCGCAAGGAAGCCTCCTCCCAGGAGATGGTGCGGCAGGCCAAGGGATTGAGCCGCACCTTGTCCTTTCTGGAGAAATCGGTCGGTCGATTCAGGCTTTAGCCGCCCGGTCGCGTTGATAAGAGATCGGCTCGTCCGCGTCTCAAAAGTCCGTTTCGTTGATCTCGCGTACGCAGGCGACCAGTGCCGCGCGGCGCTCCGGGAAAAGTTTTTTCAATTCCGTTCGAATATTGTCCAGCGCCATCTGCAGGCTGTCGACGTCGGTACAGAACCCGACTGCATCGGCAAGATCCTGGCCATTCGTGCCGAACTGATCCAGGCAGAAGTTCGACAGCGCGAATCGTGCCTGGCTGGGCGATATGCCGGGCTTCAGGCGCAGCCGCTCGCTGACCGAATCCGCAACGGAAGGCGTTGGCTCGGGCGACGGCTGGACAGGCGCGTCGCTCGTCGAAGTTGAGATGAAACCGCTGCTCAACAGCACGCGCAGCCCCTCGATCACCTGATCGCGGTTGAACCTTGAGCGTTGCAGTATCGATTCCGCAACGGTAGTGCCCTGATCGATCAGGGACAGAATACCCCTGGCGGCAGCGTCGAGCTTCTGGGTCCGGCCGCGCAGCTCTTCCATCCCTTTCGGCGTGAGCAAAAAAAACTTCTCGCCTGCTTTCATGAGTCACCGGTTTTAGACCGTCCGCAGTTCCGGGAACTATATGCCAAATAGGGTGGCTGCCGCACATCTTGTGCTGCAACCTGCTTGATCGGAGTGAGCAGCGGATTGCCGCTGTTCCACTATCTGTGTGAACGCCGGCTAGCGGGTGCTTG
>Ga0210406_10005695_pt1 | contig 12996 bp, 15 predicted proteins | sample IncBWC30MmetaG_FD_155454 | JGI IMG/M metagenome (GOLD analysis project Ga0210406, IMG submission 155454) | Forest soil microbial communities from Barre Woods Harvard Forest LTER site, Petersham, Massachusetts, United States - Inc-BW-C-30-M | ecosystem: Environmental > Terrestrial > Soil >...
TGGACCTCGGAGTCGAGGGCACGGAGCACGTAGCGGGTACAACGTCTGCGCGCGACGTCTTCGCAGCGGCCCGGAACGCCGTGACGGCGTGAACCGCGATGTTCACACCAATGAAGATCGAGATCGAACATGAAGGTTCTTGTTTGGGTGCAACGGACGGAACCGTATGGCTGGTGACTCGCCAGTCGCTGTGCCGTGGTCGTGTTGCAGAGAGAACGTGGGTTGGAGTCACGCCCGCTTGCGGGCTGGTGGAAATCTCGCGCTCACTCTATGTGTATCGCAGCCGCAGACCGGCCTGCAATGGACTGCGAAATCGCAGCTGCGAGCTTGCGGGTGAGAAGCGTCGACTTGGCTACCCACGCATGCTTTCAAGTTTCGGATAACCGGCAGTATGTTTAATTATTCTGGTCTATCGAGTGGTCGGTTACGTTCTACTCGTAGCGCCATCCGAGCGTTTGCAGCACAGACCAAGTGCTTATCCCTAGTTCGCAATATCGAGTGCTCGAGCCAGAAGGCGATTTGTTAGATCTCGCCGACCTTCTGCGTTGTTTAAGTACGAAACGAATCTTAGGTGCCTGAGGTCAAACGGGATGTCTTGCTCTGATTGCGTAATCAGAATCACTTCTCGCCCAAGAGTATGCGCGATTCCAATTTCATAGAAGACATTTGGATTTCGCCCGGTGCAATCACAGACGACGATCTTTGAGCGGTCAATCAACGATACAACGTCCTGTATAACCAGTGGATCTTCCCAAATATCGTCTGCACGGCGGCACCGTAGGCCGGCACCTTTGGCCGCATCTTGGATCGCTACATATACTGCGTCGAAACTCGATTGGAAGGGCATCATCGCCGATACTAGGAGCGGCTCTATGTTTTCAATATCAGCGAGTCTGAAGACCTTCGGTTTGTGGCGCCGCGGCTGCGCATTACGCAACAAGGTCCGAAAAAGGTCTGCGTTCTTAACTGCCCAGTGGGTTCTTGCGAACTGGGTGTTGCTGATGCCCAGTTCTGCCGCAAATCGCTGAGCAACCGAATTGGGGATGCCGGCTATGGAGTCATCGAAGGCATACTCTAGGACTACATCTCGGCCTACGAGTTTAGCTTCTAGTAGGGTGCCAACACGAGCCACGGGCTCGATTCCCGGCCCTTGATTCTCTTGAACGAATAACGTTGGAAGGCTTTTTAACTCATCAAAATCCACAACCCCTGCCTTCTGAAAGCGCTCGACAATCGAAGATTCTGTATATTCGAAAACACGAGTGATTCCCATGGTGTCTCTGGCATCTCCCCATGGGGTAAATTTAACGAGGAGATTAAACACTCTGATCCCTTAGCCTTCGAGGCACGGCAATTCGACGCCATCGCCGCGCGCGTAACGCCCGGCACGTGAACATTCAGGGCAATTAAGGTCGCGCCTTGGCTCGACGAGCGAACGTGATCTTTTCAAGAAATGGAAGTGTTCGTAATGCAGGAGTTCGCCTTCCTGGCGCAAATCGAGGTAGTCAAGCAAGAAATCGTTTACCGCATGTGCCGCAGCGATGGCATTCAAGCTGATCACGCTGGGATTGGGCTCTGCAGTGCCATAGGCCTGAGCTTTTCTTTCTGCGTCCGTCTTTGCCTCTTTCGCGAGCTGGTTCGGGTCTATCAGCTGATTGCACCAGAGACACCCGCGCCCAGGCCGCACCGGCCGGTTAGCGCTCATGACGTCTGCGAGGTGCCCATTGTGGTCTGCATAGATCTTAGAACCCAATTGAACACCGGGAATTAAATACTGATGCACCAGTGCATTGAAAACCAGGCGCGCACGCATCGAATCGGCCGCTAGAAACAAATAATCACAATCGCTTAGCGCTTTGGCGGTCGATGCCTGCGCTGCATCCTTTCGAAGCACTTTAACCTCTGCCGACCGGTTAGCCTGAGAAATGACGCGTTTGGCAACTGCGACCTTGGCGATGCGCTTTGTGGCGTCTGAAGTAGTTGCGCCAGCAATACGCGACAGATTGGACCGCGCCACCCGATCGTCGTCGACTAACAGAAAGTGTCCCACACCTAGGCGCGCGAGATATTCCGTCACTACGCTGCCAATGCCGCCAAGTCCAATGACCCCCACTTTGCAGCGGCCCAGTTCCGCCTGTCCGCGTGCGCCGAACATTCTGATCTGGCGATCGTAATTAGCGGTGTCGTGGGCATGAGCATTCGTCGGCGCCGGCGTAAGACGCTCAATCGTGTTACCGACCACGACCGCCTCCTCGAGTGTCAAACGTTCGCCACCGGGAAGCCAGATGTCGGCCTGAATTGAACGCTGGCCAAACACTAGCGCGCCGACCGGCATACCGCGTGCAATTTGCAGCAAAGCCGGGTAACCGCGGGCGTGCGACTCGAGATCGATGTGGCTGAAGCTAACGCTGCGATCGCTGCCATGATTGTGCACAGCGAGGTACACCAAACGCTCGTCCCGCGCTCGGGTGATCATTCGGTGAATGAAGGTCGCCGCAAGTGCGCGATAGCCGATCGTTCCTCTGACGTAGTCCGTCCCTTCCTGTGCTAAATGCACTTCGCGTACTGTAAGTGTCAGCCGATTGCCCAGCATAGATGCACCCGCAAGCAGGACGGCACCATGCTCGTCGCTGTCGCTCTGGAAAAGGTGCGCATGCAATGAGTCAAAGTCGGCGCGACTCATTCGGAGTCCGCACTTTGTCACGGCAGCGTCTCCAAGTAGTTTAGAACTTTCAGAAGCTTTGCCGTCGCCTTCTGCAGCCCGGTTTGTGCGGTGCCGTTCCGTCTGGAAATCTGGAGGGCCGGCATCCCTTCAAATTGGTGGTTCGGCGTGATGGGCGCAGTGAATGCGACGCCGTCGGCCCGAGCAACGTCGGAACCCATGAAGACGGGATAGATGTCAGCGTACGGATATTGCGCGGGAATCTGAAAACCAATCCAAGTCGTATCCGGCCTGAATCGAGGGCCCAAAGCGATCACGTGCATGGTGACGTAGGCACCGCCCTGGCCGTCTTCGCGCACCGTGAATGTCGAGCCCGCGAATTGACGCTTCAACTCTTCGATCCCGGTGGCTACTTCAGTCTTCATTGCGCACGTCCGCCCAGTGATGCCGGTTGTGCCAGCTATGAATTGTCATCGGGCCGGATGGCCGTAAAGCGCAGATGCTCGCGGAGTTTCACTTCATCGTTATCTCCGATCACTCGGCTGGTACCATTGGGCAGTTCCTCTTGCAAAACGAAGTTCGGCTCAATGTGCACACCTTGCGTGATGGCGGCTGCCTTGATGACGCTGCCGGTTGCGCTGTGACCGCTAAGCTTTACCGGTTGCTCATTCACCAGAACGGTAACTCGCTCGCGGCTTCCATCATCAATGTGGGCCTGATGAGACGCTTCAAGATTGTTCGTTTCCATAGGATTCACCTTGCGAGTCCGGGACTAAATTGCTAAAGTGCAATCATACTGCCCCTATACAGAAAGTCAATTGCTTTTTAGCAATTCTAGGATTTCGTAAGTGACTGATAATAAAGGTTTTGATGGAGACGGCTTCTATAGAGCCCTTGAGAGCATCGTGATTGAACGATCCAACACGTGGAAAGAGGTATCGGCCGAAACCGGCGTGAGCGCCTCGACATTGACCCGAATGGCCCAAGGTCGAAGACCGGATGCCGCGAGCTTGGCGGCGCTCTCAGCTTGGTCGGGTCTCAATCCGTCCGACTTCGTGCGGGCCGCATACACTAAACCGCCCCGTGAGGCCATCAGTCAGATTTCAACGCTCCTGCGCACCGACCCAAACCTCGATGCGGAGGCCGCCGCGGCCATGGAAGCGATTGTCCGAGCGGCCTATAAAAATCTTCGAAAATCTTAATAGCCTCTGTGCCTTCTTCTCAAGACTTCAGCGGCCACCGACGGCTTTCAGCTGCTAGCACGCGCCGCTCTTCTTCCTCTCGTACGATTTCAGGAACGACTTGGTCCTGCATCGCTGCAAAGAAATCCTGCAACGTAGTAGCTTCTGACTGAGTTAGTCCGGCAATGGACGGAACCGCGGCACGTTTCTTGATCATCTTTTTCACCGTCACTTTTCTCTTCCGTTTAGCAGTATTTGCCATAGACGCCTCTGCTATTTTTTCGACCTGTACGATTTTGTCACACTAAATCATTTGCTTTGAATCGGCCGCAGGTTTTGATCCCACCGTGTAAATGCAGTGCTCTCCATTCCTTTAAGGTCCAGCACCTTCATGCCTGTCGTTGGGCTGCCTACGGTTTGACGACCAAAAACGAGCGCTCGGGTGCGGCTGTGAATTAGCCAGTAGGGAGCAGGATCCCGCAAACTAGCAGTGGCATCTAGTACTGCCCTCGCACAGATTTGGCCTTGAGCCCACTCGTCGCCCGTCGATAACTCCACTATCCACACGTACTGCGCGAATGGCAACTCCATAATCTCAAGCAGTAACTGTGGGTCAAATTCGGAAACGCGACTGCGCATGAATTGTCGAAGCGCTGATCCCGTGCTGAGGAAGTACCTTCCGATGGTCTTTTTTTGACTTGGTAGTCCCAGAATTGGCGCTAGCTTTGAGAGCGTATTGGTAGAACGATCGACGGCATCCGCCGGATAGAAAACCTTCTCGGGGAACGCAACTATAAAGGCGTCTATTTGGTCACTCGAATAGTCGGCAGCAACACCCGTTGTGGGTACGGATAGATAAGGGAGATGGTTGTCATCAACCGCTACTAGGGATTTCACCATATCCCAGGCGTTGCGCATCCGTGTTGGTCTTCCAAGGGGTGCTGCCGATAATTCACTGCCGACGATCGCAATGGCATGCCGCATACCGTGCATAGCAGCAAAGAGGGGAAACCCTGACTCCACGTATGCATGAAGTTGACGATAAAAGGAAGTATCGCTCTTGTTTTTGCGAGTAACGATCATCGGAAATGTGCCCGCTTCCTGAAAGACACGTTCCGCGTGCGAGACGTCAAGACCTTTGGACGGAACCAGTCCACCGGGGTTGAACTGATGGGCCATTCGAGTGATGTCGTGGGTCAAATATTCGCGATAGACAGAATACCGAACGCTGTAATGACGCAGAATTGACCAGCAGGCGGCGTGTGCGCACACCGAAATGTCGATATGCTGATCCATCGAGGGAAACCCCTCGATCAGTAGTCTATGGCCAAGCACGTGAACCTTGTGCGCTGCTGTGATTATTCTGCCGCGTGCGCCCGCTCGTACGTCTGGCGAAAGGACAGTGCGACCGATGGTTCCAATCCCAGTGGGGCGTAGAACCATATAACCAAAATAGTGGTCTTCCAGCCGTTCACCTGGCCACCGCAACGTGAGGGTTGCCGAGTCGAAAGTGACCGTAGAATCGAAGAAATGCAAACGGACACAATCTGGCCGGTAGCGCTGTCCCTTCTTGGCATAGTAGTTGTAGAAAGTGCTGCGATAATCTTTGTCGACGTAGTTGCGCTCGATAAGCACCGCTTTTACGGCTGAAGAGAGCCCGTCTGTTAGTCGTTGGGCGACCTTCGAGGGATCAAATTCAACCGATACCTCGCTGGCCAACTGGGCCAAATCGGCATTCGATCGCAATAGAATCCAGGCGTGATTGCTCATAACGCCGCCCGTATCAGAGCTACCGCTGCGCCTGATACTTCGGAGCCCGAAATTCCGGGGCAAAGCGGCAGCAAATTCATAGTTCCCGCTTGATGCGAGCGTCTTGATTGGCTTGTTTTTCCGACATCCCTATCCACGGTTTAACTCGCTCGATTATCTTGGCGATCCGATCGGCTGTCACTGCTGGCCGACGCGTCCCTGGCCCTGAAGGCCTTGCGAATATACCACTCACTTGTACTCCTGGGCGGTTCCTAGAAGCCATGCGCTACTTCACGGTCTCTGAGATCGGCGGCGTCGGCGATTTCTGCTTGGACTCGCAGAATTCCAAGAACGCAGCCCAAGCACAGCGCCAGGCACAATGACAGATATCGTTGGACTGGACAGTTATAGCCATCAGAAATGGCGGCGTGCATGGCACTAACGGTGCCGGGGTCGACAGCCTATTGCGCTTATAAGCACTGAGCGCATTTGCTACGCTTTTGTACCGACTTGGAGGAGACCAAACATGCGAACCTTCATTGGAGCAAAACTTCTATCGAGCAAGGTGTCTCAACCCAAGAAAAAGCCCTTTGAGATTTACGACAACCGTCTCGCCGGCTTCACATTGCGCGTGCAGCCCACGGGCGTTCGGTCGTACTACGCGCGCTTCGGGCGCAACCGCAGGATAGCACTCGGCAAAGTGGGCGCTCTCTTGGCAGACGAGGCACGCGAGAGGTGTCAGAAGGTACTTGGCAATGTGGCGCACGGCCGTCATCCAATGCAGGGCTTGAGCGGACTCGAGGGCCTGACGCTCGGTCAATTCATTGATGAATCCTATGGCCCGTGGGCGAAGGCCAATCGCTCCCGCACCGCGACCAACACACTTGAAAAACTCAATCGGCTCTTTGGCACTTGGTTTTCCGAACCGCTCACAGCCATCACTATCGAGCGGATCGAGTCATGGAAGATCAGGCGCGTGAATGCCGGCTGCTCCGGCACAACCCTCCTGCGTGACATGTTCACGCTGTCGAGCGTGCTCTCAAGAGCCGTGAAACTGGGCAAACTGGCTGAGAATCCCATTCGTAAGGTGGAAAAGCCGCGGATCGATCGCAGACCCAAGATTCGTTTCCTCGACGATGCCGAGGAGTCGCGGCTCCGAGAGACCCTGCAGACGCGCGATGCGAAGATGCGTGCCGCTCGCGAGTCCGCCAATGTCTGGCGGCGAGAGCGAAACCGCGAGTTGCTTCCCACCCTGCTGCACTACGGAGACCATTTGACGCCGGCGGTCGTCCTCTCCATGAACACGGGACTTCGGCGAGGTGAGCTCCTAAAGCTACGATGGAGATCGGTTGATTTCGCCCGCCGGCTTCTCACCGTCGAGGGCCCCGATTCCAAGAGTCGCCAAACGCGCCACGTGCCGCTCAATGACGAGGCAATGAGAGTCCTTGAGTCTTGGCGCGAACAATCGGGTGATAGGCCGCGAGTGTTTGAAATCTCAACAGGGTTCAGGACGGCGTGGGGACATATCCTGAAGCGCGCGAATATTGCGGGCTTTCGTTGGCATGATCTGCGCCACCACTTCGCCTCTCGCCTCGTGCAGCACGGTGTGCCGCTCAACACCGTGCGCGATCTTCTGGGCCACAGCTCGGTCGCGATGTCGCTCCGCTATGCGCACCTCGCGCCTGATCAGAGACGCGAAGCCGTGGCGATGCTCAATCAAAAACCGATTCTTGCGCTTACGATGCGCTTACCATCGAATGCCGAGGTCGCGCGCCCGTTGGTAACATTTTGATTTCATTGGTGGTGAGAGAGGGACTCGAACCCTCGACCTCGGCATTATGAGTGCCACGCTCTAACCAGCTGAGCTACCTCACCACAAAGAGCGGCGGATTGTGTGGAGCTACGGCCTTACTGTCAAGCCGGATTTGCACCCTAATCTTACAAAATCAACGACTTATCGTCGCTTCGACTTATCTGCGTATTCCATCGAACTGCACAGCGTCGGCGGCGTCCGCCGCCAACCATGCTCGGGTGCCCACCGCGTGCGTCGAAGTTACAATAAGGCCCCTAATTGGGTATGATAAACCCCAATATGGGAATAAAGCGATCGACGGCCGCAACGCCTTCTAGGTCCGCTTCCGCCGGCCTCGCAAATGCGCTTTTCACTAAAGTGCAGCAGCGTGTGCTCGGCGTTTTGTTTGGGAACTCAGGTCGAAGCTTCTACGCGAACGAGATAATTGCTTTGGCGGAGTCGGGAACCGGCGCAGTCCAGCGTGAGCTGGCCAAACTGGCTGCGGCAGGTTTGGTAACCGTGCGCCGGCAAGGCAACCAAAAGCATTATCAAGCTAACTCGATTTCGCCCGTGTACAGCGAGCTTCGCGGGCTGGTGCTTAAAACTTTCGGGTTAGGGGATGTCGTTCGTGCCGCATTGGCGCCACTGACTCCGCAAATTCGAGCGGCGTTTATCTTTGGATCTATCGCGAAAGTTCAAGATACGGCAGACAGCGACATTGACTTGTTAGTCGTTAGTGACAGCCTGACATACGCGGACGTCTTCTCGGCGCTCGAGCATGCATCTCAAGATCTCGGACGCACCGTAAATCCGACCGTCTATTCTCTGAGGGAATTTACTAAGCGGGTCAAAGAGGGCAAAGCATTCGTGGCTCGAGTTATGAATCAACCCAAGGTTTGGCTGATCGGGGACGAGCATGGCCTCGCCGCTTGAGAATTTAACTGGACACGGTAAGCCCCTCGTGGCCGAGCCGCCAGATCCTATGGAGTTTGACGGACTGAAGCGCTCCGGGCTGGTGCGATTGAAAGACGCGGGGAATTTGGAGAATTCACTTGAAGGTCGCTTTGACCTAGCCTACAACGCGGCGCACGCATTGTGCCTAGCGGCGCTTCGTTGGCACGGTTTCCGTTCGAGCAACCGCTACATCGTGTTTCAAGTTCTGCCGCACACGCTAGGCGTGGGCCCGGAAGTGTGGCGCGTGCTTTCTAAATGTCATGACATTAGAAATCGCGGCGAGTATGAAGGCGACCTCGAAGTGGACGAGCGGATTGTCGCGGATCTCATTGCGGCCTGCCGAGTCGTCGCAACCAAAGTCAGCGAATTGGGATCGCTAAAGTAAACACGAATCGTGTGCCGGTTTTTGTGCGTCAAGCGAAAAAACCTCGGCGCGCACCCACACAAATCTATGTTTGATCAAGCTCGTCTCGAGGCGCGCTGTCTGATGTGAGTACGAGGCGCCCGCGCCTGCTCGAGGAGGCTCGCCTTCTGCACCAACACGCCGTTCAGGTCATCGAGATGGTCAAGAATCCACAAGGCCTTGACCCAAGCGCCGATCTGAACAGTGGCGGTGCCATGTTCCATCGCCCGGAGCGTTCCTGCACTGACTCCAAGGCGCTGCGCGAAGATGGCCATGGTGTCGTTACGCGCGAGACGCAATGTCTTCAGGCGGATCCCGAGCGCCGACAGGTGTTTCTGCTGTTCTTTAACATCCATCATAATGTAGATTAATCGCAAAAACCCGCGATAACTGACAGTATAATAGAGATTAATCATCACTCGCAGAGGGCCAGCCCAACCTGCGGATTTGCTCAATTACACATTGAACCGAAAGTGCATCACATCGCCTTCCTTGACGATGTATTCCTTGCCTTCCAGCCGCAACTTGCCCGCTTCCTTCGCCCCCGCCTCGCCCTTGAAGCGAATGAAGTCATCGTACGCAATCACTTCGGCGCGGATGAATCCGCGCTCGAAGTCCGTATGAATGACCCCCGCGGCCTGCGGCGCGGTCGCCCCCGCATGCACCGTCCAAGCGCGCACTTCTTTCACGCCCGCGGTGAAATAAGTCTGCAGTCCGAGCAATGAATACCCGCCGCGGATCACTCGGTTCAAGCCCGGTTCGTCCAGTTTCAGTTCCGCGAGGAACTCGGCGCGATCGGCTTCCTCGAGTTGTGCGATTTCCGCTTCGATGGCCGCGCAGATGGGCACCACGATGGCGCCCTCCGCGGCCGCGATCTCCCGCACGCGATCGAGGCGCGGATTGTTCGTGAATCCGCTCTCATCGACGTTGGCCACGTACATCACCGGCTTGTCGGTGAGTAAATGCAGATCGCGCAATAAGGCATGATCATTCGCGTCGAGTTTCAACAGGCGCACCGCCTTCGCCTGGTTCAATTGAACGCGCACCTTCTCGAGCAGATCCCGCAATTTGACCGCGTCTTTATCCGCGGTCTTGGCCGCCTTCAGCGCCTTCTGATGCGCGCGCTCGACGCTGTCGAGATCGGCCAATGCCAATTCGGTATTGATGACCTCGATATCGCCGGCGGGATCGATCTTGCCGGCCACGTGAATGATGTCGTCGTTCTCGAAGCATCGCACCACATGCGCAATGGCGTCGACCTCACGGATGTGTGCGAGAAACTTGTTGCCCAACCCCTCGCCCTTCGATGCGCCGGCGACCAATCCGGCGATATCCACGAACTCAACGGTGGTCGGCAGAATCTTCTCAGGGTGCACGATGGCCGCCAGCTTCTCGAGCCGCGGATCCGGCACCGGCACGACGCCCACATTCGGATCAATGGTGCAAAACGGATAATTTTCGGCTGCAATCTGCGCGCGCGTCAGCGCATTGAACAGCGTGGACTTGCCCACATTCGGTAAACCAACGATTCCGCAACGAATGGGCATTAGACTTTTCCTGCACGGCTGTGCAAACGGGTCATGGCGCGTTCCGCGCCTTGGTCGAGCAGCAACGGGATGCAATCCACCGCGGTGCCGACCGCATCCAATATCAAATCCTCTTCGGCGCGCGGCGCACGCGTCAGCACATAGTCGATCACTTCCGCTTTGTTGCCGGGATGACCTATCCCCAAGCGCAGCCGCCAAAAGGTTTCGCCGAGATGCGCGATGGCGTCTCGCAGCCCATTGTGGCCGCCATGGCCACCGCCTTGCTTCAAGCGCACGCTGCCGACGGGCAGATCGAGTTCGTCATGCGCGATCAGAATATCTTCCGGCGAGAATTTGTAAAAATCGCTCAGCTGCCGGATCGACAGGCCGCTGCGGTTCATGTACGTGGTGGGCTTCAGCAGCACGATCTCGTGCCCGTCGATGCTGATCTTGGCGGTTTCGCCCGAAAACTTCCGATAGTCGCGAAACTCGCTGCCGTGACGGCGCGCAAGCAGATCCACGAACCAGAAACCCGCATTGTGGCGGGTCACCTGATGTTCAGGGCCTGGATTGCCCAGACCTACGATAACGCGCAACGGTAAACCAGCCATTTGAACAACACCAAAGCCTTAAAATGACGAGGGCCGTCAAACCGACGGCCCTCATGTACGCCTGAGAGAAAATTATTTCTTGGCGTCTTTCTTTGCCGGTTCCTTTTTGGCTTCCTCTTTCTTGCCGGCTGCGGCCGCAGGCGCCTTCGCCGCATCCGCACCCGCTGCCGCTCCAGCCGCCGCCGGAGCCGCCGCCGCGGCGCCTTCCGCACCCGCAACTGCCGCCACTGCCGCCGTCGGTTCGGGCTCTTCGGCACGTGGGCTATGAATGGCCACTACCGCCGCGTCTTCCTTCGCCAACTCCACGAGCACGACGCCCGCCGGAATCTTGAGCTGCGACAAATGGATGCTCTCGTTGAGCGACAGCCCGGAAATATCGACTTCGATGAATTCCGGCAAATCCTTCGGCAGGCAGGAAACCTCTGCCTCGGTGCGCATGTGCGACACCAGACCACCCTGCGATTTGACGCCCGGCGAGACCGCAGCCCCGGTGAAGTGCAATGGAATGCTGATGCGAATCTTCTCGTTTTCCTCGACGCGCTGGAAATCGACGTGCACGATCGCGTTCTTGAACGGGTGCCGCTGCACGTCCTTCAAAATCGCCGCCTGCGACTGATCGCCGACTTTCAAATTCAGGATGGTCGAATAAAACCGCTCATTCTCGAGCATGATCAGAAGCTTCTGATGGCTCAACGTCAGCGTACGTGCGGCTGCATGCCCGCCATAAAGAATTGCCGGCACTTTTCCGTCATGACGCAGGCGGCGGCTCGCACCTTTGCCTTGCGTCTCGCGGAACTCGGCAACGAGTTCGAAAGAGGTTTTCATAATCTTCTCCAGTTACATCACAACACAGCGCCCTTGCATCGCGACCAATTGCAGGGGCACCGACCTAATTGCCAAATCTAATCGATATACAGCGAACTCACCGACTCCTCGTCGCTGATGCGACGAATCGTTTCCGCCAACAATCCCGCCACGCTCAGCTGGCGTACCCGGGGACACGCCGCACCGGCCTGCGACAGCGGTATCGTATCGGTGACCACCAATTCATCCAGCACCGAATTCGAAATACGCTCGATCGCCTGCCCTGACAACACCGGATGCGTGATGTAGGCCACGACCTTGAGCGCTCCTTCGTCCTTGAGCGCCTGCGCGGCCTGACACAGAGTGCCCGCCGTATCCACCATGTCATCGACCAACACGCAGGTCTTGCCTTCGACCTCGCCGATGATGTTCATCACCTTCGATTCGTTCGGCCGCGGCCGGCGTTTGTCGATAATGGCCAAATCTGCATCGTCCAATCGCTTCGCCAGCGCTCTGGCTCGAACCACGCCGCCGACATCAGGCGACACCACGATCATTTTCGGGTACTTCTGTTTCCAAACCTCGCCGAGCAGCACCGGTGATGCGTACACGTTGTCGACCGGGATATCGAAAAAGCCCTGAATCTGATCCGCATGCAGATCGACGGTCAGCAATCGATCCACCCCGGCCCGCGTCATCATGTTCGCCACCAACTTGGCGGTGATCGCCACGCGCGTCGCGCGCGGCCGCCGATCCTGCCGCGCATACCCGAAGTACGGCACCACCGCAGTCACGCGCTTCGCCGAAGCCCGCCGACAGGCATCCGCCATCATCAGCAGCTCCATCAAATTCTCGGCCGGCGGATGGGTCGGCTGCAGGATGAACACGTCGCGCCCGCGCACGTTTTCCCGCAGCTCCACACTCACTTCGCCGTCGCTGAAACGGTCTACATCGGCTCGCCCCAAGGGCACGTGCAAATGCCGGGTGATCTCTTGCGCGAGCGCAGGGTTGGCATTCCCCGTGAACACGGCAATCGACAAAGACCCGAATTCATTGTTTTGCTGCATCGACCTTGCTCAAATTGGCTGGGTGGAAGGATTATTCGGCCCTCTGAGGGCCTCACCCTTGCGGGCCGCCCTTCGGGCGTTATCCTTCCCCAGCTAACTCATGCTCTTGGACCATTTTCAGTCTACTAATCGCCCGCGCCGTAAAAATTTGGCTGGGGTGGAAGGATTCGAACCTCCGTATGGCGGGATCAAAACCCGCTGCCTTACCGCTTGGCGACACCCCAACTTGGACAACAAACCTCGACCG
>Ga0210406_10005696_pt1 | contig 12993 bp, 9 predicted proteins | sample IncBWC30MmetaG_FD_155454 | JGI IMG/M metagenome (GOLD analysis project Ga0210406, IMG submission 155454) | Forest soil microbial communities from Barre Woods Harvard Forest LTER site, Petersham, Massachusetts, United States - Inc-BW-C-30-M | ecosystem: Environmental > Terrestrial > Soil >...
TCTTGGCCCGCCCGGTAGAATTGTCGCCCCGCCAGTAGCCTTCTGACGTGGCGCCACCGGGAAAAAAGTCGGGAAGCCTTTGCGCGCCGGCAGTGAGCTCTTCCCGAAAATCAGCGCAGCCGCCGAAAATAATTACAAAGCCAATCGCGGCAAGGATTGGGACGATTTTCGGGGCTTTCATTCGGCGGGGGACGCTAATTGTATCGTGACGCGGTTCAACGGAAAGTGGCATCGTGGTTTATCGGATTTAGCGATGAGAACGTAGCAATCTCGATGCCGTTGGCTGGTTTACAAAAGGAACGCCCCAGTAGTTGCGCTTTGACGATTCTTCCTGGTTTGACGCTGCCTGCAGACGGAATACGCTCGTTTAATGGCCACAATTACAGAGCGGGCAACGACATTGTCCGCAAACAAAACAGCGCCCACAGTTCAGCCGCCGATTAATCTCGAGCAGTGGATCGAGCAGAATCGGGAGAAATTTAAGCCGCCGGTGAGCAATCGTTACCTTTATGATGGACGCGATTTTTTCGTGATGGTGATCAAGGGTCCAAACGCGCGAAACGACTTTCACCTGGTCGATTCGGAAGAATATTTTTACCAACTCAAGGGGGACATCAAAGTGCGTATTCGTGAAGGCGACCGCATTATTGACCATCTCGTGCGTGAGGGGGAGACGTTCTTCATTCCGCCGAATGTTCCGCATGCGCCGGTGCGGCCACCGGACACCTTGGGTGTAGTGGTCGAGCGTCGCCGGCCGCCGGGCGAGCACGAGCATGTCATCTTTTACTGCGACAATTGCGGGGCATTAGTGGAAGACATCGATTTCGACTGCGGCGACATCGTCGAACACTTTAGTCAGGCGATGCTCGATTTTTGGAACGATGATGCGCGGCGCACCTGCAAGAAGTGCGGCAGAAAAGTCCCGCAGCCTGAGCCGGTAAAACCGTTCTAAGGTGGATCAGCCGCTCCGCCGGGCGATTTTTTAGTTTGAAGCTGCGCCGCTTAAACTGGCATCGAGCAGGAGACTGCTCGATCCACCCATGAAAATCGACCTCCACACACACATCCTTCCGCGGGATTGGCCCGATCTTGACGCAAAATACGGCTATCCGGGATTCGTCCGGCTTGATCACTACAAACCATGTTGTGCGCGGATGATGATCGGGGACCGCGTCTTTCGCGAGATCACAGACAATGTGTGGGACCCGAAACAGCGGCTCGAAGAAATGGATCGCGAAAAAATTACCATGCAGGTGCTTTCAACCGTGCCCGTGATGTTCAGTTATTGGGCGAAACCGCACGACGCGCTCGATCTTTCACGGCGGCTGAATGATCACATCGCCGGCGTAGTGCGCGACCACCCCAAACGCTTCACCGGTTTGGCTACGATTCCGCTTCAGGATCCCGATCTCGCGGCCCAAGAGTTGGAACGTTGTGTTCGTGAGCTGGGGTTGCGCGGGGCGGAGATTGGCACCCACGTGGACGCAAATCCGCACTCCGGACGCGTCGATACTTTGAATCTCGATAATGCGTCTCTTCAGCCGGTCTGGAGCGCGGCGGAACAACTCAACGCTGCCATCTTCGTTCATCCATGGGACATGCTCGGCAAGGAACGCATGCCGAATTATTGGTTACCGTGGCTCGTCGGGATGCCGGCTGAGACTTCGCTCGCGATTTGTTCAATGATTTTCGGCGGCGTCTTCGAGCGATTCCCGAAACTGCGCGTCGCATTTGCCCACGGCGGTGGCGCATTCCCATTCACCATCGGACGAATCGAACATGCTTTTCACGTGCGTCCCGACTTATACCCAACCGACGACACCGCGACGCCCCGCAGTTATCTCGCGCATGGTCGCACCCCGGCCCGATTTTACGTCGATTCACTGGTCCACGATGCCGGTGCCTTGAAACTCTTGCTCAAACTATTCGGCCCATCGCGTGTCGCATTGGGCTCCGACTACCCATTCCCGTTAGGCGAAGCGCGCCCGGGCGAACTCATCCAATCGCTGAAACTGACGGCGAAGGAGAAAGCGCAATTATTTTCAGGTACCGCCTGCGATTTCCTTGGGCTGAATCCGTAATCAAAGACGCGATTTCTCTTTTTTGGAAAAATCGCCGGCTATTTGTCGGTCGGATTCAGGAATTTGAAAATCAGTCCGGCAAACAGGCCGCCCGCAAGCTCGGCCACAATGTGAATCCAAATGTCTCGAAGGTACAGGATTTTCATGACCGCCGCACCGATCGCGACCGCCGGATTGAATGCGCCGCCAGAAATCGCTCCGACTGCGAATATGCCGGCCAGGACCGTGAAACCGATCGCCAGACCGTAAAAACTGTTGTCCAGAGTGCCTTTCGCGGTCGCGCAATTCACGACTACGTATGCGAGCGCAAAAGTGAAGAGAAACTCGGCGACGAACGCAGCAGGGACATTCGTAATTTCCATCGGCGTCCCGCTTTTTCCAACGAGAAACATAGCAACGAACGCTGCGGCAATGCCGGCGGCGATTTGAGCCAGCCAATACGGGACAACGTCTTTCAGCTCCAATTTTCCACGGATAAAAATGGCGAATGTGACTGCCGGATTAAAGTGCCCGCCCGAAATGTGGCCGCCCGCGAAGACCATGACCATGAGCACCGCGCCAATGGCGAGCGCAGGGATGACGCCTGCCGCGGCTGGGATGACAGTGCAGCCAACGGTTAGAACGAGGAAGAAAGTGCCGATAAATTCCGCAATATATTTTCTCATTTTAGTTTTGTGGATTGGTGAAGGGTCCGATCAGATTGCCTGAGGAAGATTCTGTATCGGAACGGAGCGGGGCGGGAAAGCTATTTTTCCGCTCGGAGAATTTTCGGCATTAATTCGACATTCGGTCTTCGCCATTCGGCTCGGGCAGATCTCCGAAAAAGCGCCAGAGCAGCCAGAGCCAGAAAAAATATCGGACGCTCCTGCTCCCAGCGTAGTCAACAAAGCTTTTACAGGCCGCATTCGGCCCGAATGGCGCACTGGCAAATAGCGTTGTGTCGAAAACGACATCACGCTGGGCCGGTGCTGCAAAGGTGATTCGGAACCTGTATGAAGCAAAACGATTGAGTGGACCCGATGTTGCGTTCGGCATCAATCATCGGCCAGAATCGATGGACTCTTTACGAAAAAACACGCCGCGAAAAATTACGATTTCCTGCAGCAGCGTTTCCGGACCCCCTTTGTAAAGGGAAAGCAAATCATTCCCAAAACCCAGCCTATATGAAAACCAAACAGATCATCGTTGCCGCCGGGATTGCCTGTGCGGCACTTATCACCAGTTACAGCGGCCGTGCCGATATCGTTACCGATTGGAACGAAATTGCCGAGACCGTCATTCGTACCGCCAGTACACCGCCACCACCGCCGCCGCTCCAGGTACGGGCCCTGGCGACTGTGAACGCCGCTATCTATGACGCGGTCAACGGTATTGCCCGCAAGCACCAACCGTATTTTGTCACTGACGCCGCTCCGCCGGGCGCGCGAGCCGAAGCCGCCGCAGTGCAAGCCGCCTACACCGCATTGAAGGGACTTTTCCCGTCACAGAGCGCGTTGCTTGATCAAAAACTGGCTCAATCGCTGGCGAGCATTCCAGGCCACAAAGGAAAGAGCCAGTCTATCGCCCACGGACGAGCCTGGGGCGAGCACGTCGCTCAAGCCATACTCGCTTGGCGCGCGACGGATGGATTGTCCACGCCAGTGCCGCCTTATTTTGGTGGCACCGCTCCCGGTCAGTGGCGTTCGATCCCCGATGGCACACTCCCAGGTGCGCTGCCACAGTTTGCCACGCTCGTACCTTTCACAATGAGCAGCTCATCCCAATTCCGTCCAGGCCCGCCACCGGCGCTGGGGAGTGCGAAGTACGCGGCCGATGTGAATGAAGTGAAAGCAATCGGCCGTGTTGATAGCGCGATCCGCACTGCCACCCAAACTCAGCTCTCGCTCCTCTGGGCTGCCTCCGGTCCGTTGGAACAGAGTGCCGTGGCCCGCTCATTGGTGCCGCAAGATTACAAGTTGGTTGAAACAGCCCGGCTCTTCGCGTTGATGAACTTCGCGGCGTGCGATGGAATGATCGCCGGCTTCGACGCCAAGTACCATTACGGTTTCTGGCGCCCGTTCCACGCGATTCGGCTAGCCGACACCGATGGCAATGCGGCCACCGCACCCGACCCTTTGTGGACTTCGCTGATTCCGGTGCCGAATCATCCTGAATACATCTCGACCCATTCCACTGTTACTGGTGCGACCATGCGCGTGCTGGCGCTACTTTTGGGCGACGCGACACCCTTCACGCTAAGTTCTCCCGGATTGCCTGGCGTGACGGCGACGTATCAACGCTTCTCCGACGCGGCCGTCGAAGTAGGTCTTTCCCGCACTTGGGGCGGCATTCACTTCCGCACGGCCTGCGAAACCGGACGCGGGGTCGGTGAATACATTGCGGACCAGGCGGTAGCGAATTACCTCCAGCCGTCAGACGACAACTAAGGAGCGGTTTACCCTGGCGTGGCGCAGGCCACGCCGGGTTGGAGACAATTTCGACGCTCAACGTTCTTCTAATTGGATGTTGGGCGTTCGGCGTTGAGCGTTGGACGTTTGCTCCCCCGTTAGCTTGCGGCGCTGAATTTCGCGTGCGTGCGTCCAGATTGGCGCGCTCGAATCCGGATTCAGCGTCGATCCATGAGCGACAATCAAAAGCGCGCTTTGGTCGGATCTCACAGAACAAAACCTTTCAACGGCCTGCCCTGAGCGCAAGTCGAATGGGTTCACCGCTTGACCTTCAACATCCAACTAAAGAGCTGGGGTTAGTTTGGTGACTATTTCCTCGAAGCGGGGATCCCGGCGCAATGAATCCCACGTCGGGTCGAAACGCAGCTCGCCGTAAGAGGGACCGCCCGGAATCTTCGCGAGGATTTCGAGTTGCTCAATCGCGAGATCGCGCTCACCCGTCCACGCATAAATCATCGCCAGATTGCGGGCCAGCCAGGGACCTCGCGCAGAATCTTTGGCAACCGGCATGAGCTCGACTGCCTGTCGTGCCTCCTCAATTGCTTGCTGCTTCCGGCCAAGCCCGGCATCAAGGGCGGCAACGCGCGCGAAGTAGCGGTGGTCCCTACTTTTGCCACCCCGGACAGCATCGAATCTCTTCCGCACCGCTGCAAACACCGCCTCCGCTTTCGACTTATCACCGCGGAAACGCGCGACTAGCCCATCGGCAGGGCTCTCGGTAGGCAAGGTATTCGCCGCGTTATTCGCCGCGTTCTCTTTCCCACTCGCGGTGGCGAGGCTTGGGGGGCCAACGCCATCACTGAAAAAGCCATGTAAAACTCCCAGGTTAAACTTCGCAGGCGTAGCGATAATCACCCGGCTCGCGGCGTCGTAATCGCGCAGGTAAAGGGCCGCAGTGAATCGAGTGCTCCATATTTCGTCTGTCGGACTAAAGTCCAGCGGCACTTTCGCCAGAAGCGCCTGGGCCGCGACCGGATCACCCTTGTGCAGTTTGATCTGGGCCAGCGCCATTTCGTACCAAGGGTCGGGTCCCGGTTGATTGGCTTCCGCTTTTGTTAACAGGTGCTCCCAGTCGTCGTAGCGGCGCATCTCTTCATAGACAGCGCAGAGATGGTAGATTACCTCACCATTGCGTGGATCGAGCTCGTGCGCTTTTTGAAAATTGGCCACCGCCTCGTCCCACCGGTTGCGATGGCGATTGGTCTTGGCTGCAATTCGAAAAGTCTCGGAATCGTTAGGCAGCGTGCGCAGAGCGACCGTCAACTCTTCATAGGCCTGGGCAAAATCATTCGCATAGTAATAGTAGCGGGCCAGCTCGCGGTGCACTTCACCCAGGTCCGGCCGCAGTCGTAAGGCGGTGTCGGCCGCTTTCCTGGCCAATTCCAAATGCGCGGGATAGAGACTGTCAACCAGGTCGCAGTGTGTTTTTGCAAGAGCGCACCAGGCGAGAACAAAGCTCGGATCGCGCTGGGTGGCTTGCTCGAGTAGTTCCACTTTTCGAGCCATGCTTTTTTCCGCGCCTCGCCAGTCGTCCCAAACGTCGATCGCCGTTGCTGTGGTATAAAGTTCGTAAGCTTTTAAGTCAGCGGTGGGTCGCTCCGCCAGCGCTGTTCTCTCCGCGGGCGAGAGCTTGCTGCGAAGTTGCTCGGCGATTTGCCGCGCGATTTCACTCTGGATGGCAAAAACATCAGTCACGTTTCGATCGTAATGGTCGGCCCAGAGATGATTATCGGTGCGGGCATCAATTAGCTGGGCGGTCACGCGAATGCGGTCGCCGACACGTTGCACGCTGCCTTCGACGAAATGCGAAACACCCAGTACTTTGCCGATCTCGCGGAGGTTCCGCTTGGAGGCGTTCTTGTATTCCATCACGCTGGTGCGGCTGATGACTTTGAGATCAGCGATCTTGGCAAGATCGGAAAGAATTTCATCCTGCACGCCACCGGCGAAAAAGGCGTTCGCTTCGTCTTTACTCAGATTTTCGAACGGCAAGACAGCAACCGATTTCTCCGGCGACATGACGTCCGCGGCGTGTCGCCGTTGCAACAAATAACTCGTCAGGCCCGCCGCGCAGATAAGGAAGAGACCAAGTGAGACAAGAGTAACAGTGCGGCGCCGAGCTAGTTTGCGCTGCAGAGATTGCAACAGCTCCATCAACTCACGGGCAGAGGCGGGCCGTTGCGCCGGCTCCGCTGCCAGGGTACGACGCAGCAGCGCAATCAGCGGCGCTGGCACTTTTCGCGCCACGAGTTGTTCGACCGGCAACGCTGCATGCTTCTGACAATTGCGAATGGCCTCAATTGTCCGCCCGGAGTATGGGGTCAGGCCCGTTAGCGCATACCAGAGCGTGGCTCCTAACGAGTAGATGTCGGATCGTGGATCCACTTCCCGGCCCTCGAATTGTTCCGGACTGGCGAATGTGGGCGTGCCGACGAATCCGCCATGCGTCAGGTCCATTTCGCCAAGTGTATCGGCGGTCGCCTTGGCCAGGCCGAAATCGATTACCTTTGCTTGCATCGCGGCCGGCGCGGCCGGGTCATGTGCCAACATGATGTTCCCCGGTTTCAAATCGCGATGAACCAAACCGTGCGCAGCGGCGGCACTAAGCGCCTGCGTCACCTGAATCGCGATCTCCAATGCCAGGTGCACCGGCAGCGGACCATCCCGGCGCACACGCGCCTCCAGCGTTTCCCCTTCCACCAACTCCATCGCGTAATAGCAGCGGTCGGATAACGTTCCGAACTGGAACACGCCAGCTACGTTCGGATGGCGCAACGCGGCGGCCGCGCGCGCTTCGCGGAGGAACCGATCCTGCACCGCGTTCGATCCACTTGCCCGCCCCGGTGCATCGATCACTTTCAATGCGACGTTGCGATGCAGCGATTTATCGAGCGCGCGATAAGTGACCCCCATCGCGCCTCGCCCCAACTCCCAGAGAGAACCATCTTCGCGCCGCTTTATTTCGAATCCTTCGAAAGCAAAGGCGTCAGGCCGTGCTTCCGCGTCGGTCTGCCCCTGGTCGAGCCCGGCACGCAATAAACAAACAACGCAGTGGCCGCTTCCACCTAACGGTTCTCCGCAAATCGAGCAGGCTTGAGCGGAGACGGTTGTTGCCACTGCCACAGCGATCGGGCCCTTCAAGCTGACGTCAACACCCGCAGCAATTCACGCAGTTCCGCGTTCACTTCGGCTTCCGTCTCCACCGTCCGACGTACCTCGATGCGCAACGCCTCTCGATAACGCGCTCTGAGTCGCGTGACGTGGCTGCGCAGGCTCGATGAAACCAAACCAAGGCGAGTCGCTAGTTCAGCATACGAGGGCAATGGATCGACTCCGCCAGTGAGATAGATTTTCAACTCCTCGAAAAGTCTCTCTTTGCCTTCAACTTTATAGCTTGCCGATACTCGCTCTAACCCAGCTGCCGAAAGTGCTTCGGCCCAACTCCGTTCGAACAGGCGGTCTTCGTTCCTGGATTCATCGGAGCTCGAGTGAGTTTGAAAAAGCGATGCTGCTTCCCCGATTTGCTCCTCGTTTAATGGAAGAAACTCCTGTCCACCGCCGCGTTTCAAGGCCTGCTCGCGGTCTCGGGCATCGGCCAGAAAGTTTTTCAGTGAGGCAAGCAGGAAAGAACGGAATCGTCCTTTTTGCTGATCGGCCCGCATATAGATTTTGTTTTCGATCAAATAAGCGAAGAAGCCTTGCGTGAGATCCTGCGCATCGTGCAGGGAATATCCCCGGCTGCGCACGAAAGTATAAAGCGCCGCCCAATACGTTTCGCAAAGCTGAGCCAGCGCGTCCTGAGCAGCCTCTGGTGCGGCCTGGCTCTTTCCAGCTGCGACGATCACACTCCAGTGCGTCGGAGCAAAGGGATCACTCTGGCCATGGGTAGTCCCCGGCAGAGTTTTCACGTAAGCGGTGTAACAGGCCCGTATGGAAAAGGCAAGCCGCGAGAAAAATTACAATTTCGTGCAGCGCCGCCTCCCGAACTCCTTTGGAAAAGGAAAGCGGTCATCACTTCAAAACAAACACAGAAGGAAAACCCAACAGAAAGAAAAATGCACCAATTCGTAATCTATTCGTAGAAAATTCGATTACCCGATTGCCCTGTGCAGTGCGGCTTTGTCTCCTTGCGCTTCTTTTGGAACGCTCGTGGCCGAACGAATACGCGCGCACCGAGCGGATTGAGCAAGTGAACGAACAGGCGGACGACAAAAATCCGCTCGTGATTCTGTACAACACGCGGGGCCAGCAGCTTTCGGCTTTGCTCGATTTTCCAATCCATTCGTCGATGAAGCAGGGGCACGATTCACCTCATTATCGACCAAGCGCCGGACGATTGGAGAGCGGCAGCGTGGATTCATGAACGCTCGTGGCCTGACGAATATGCGCGCACCGAGCGTGTCGAGCAGATCGGCGAGAAAGCCGATGAAAAGTCGGTTGGCGTACAAATATACTATCAGACCGGCAACAACACCCTGGCGCAACTTCTCGATTTCCCGAATTTGGAAACCGACTCGCCCGAAGTGGCGAGAGAAAAACAGCGCCGCCTACTCGGCGAGACGGCACAAAAGCGCCATCGCGAGAGACCTCACCCGCAAGAGACCGAATCGGACGCGCCGCCCGAAGAAACAATCTCAGATGCGCCGCCGCCCAAAATTGTCCACCCCGCTTTAACGGGAAGGATTAGGCCCGAATGGAAAGGCAACGGCAAATAGCGCGTTATGTCGTTTCGACATCACGCTCAGAAAGGTAGGTGAAATAGAATGGCAGCGGCGCCGCGTGCTCGCGGTCACATTTGGTGCCTGATGGCCCAGAGATCGTGGAAAATCGGCTTGAAAAGCGACTGTTTTAGAAATGGCACGCCGGGCGATCCGCCGGTGCCGTGTTTCGCGCCGATTGTTCGCTCAACCAATTTGATGTGACGATAGCGCCATTCCTGCAGCCCCTCGTCGAAATCGGTCATCAATTCGAAAAGGATAGAAACTTCCGGCGAACTCTGGTAGAGCCGTAAAATTTCCCTTTGCACTTGTTCGTTCGGCTCATTTGGCTGCGAGAGGTCGCGATTTTTTAGCTCTCGTGGAATCTGGGCGCCGCGGGTAGCAAGAAAATCATAGAAATGATCGATCACCGTGCTTTCGCCGAGCCGCCGCTGCAGTCGATCATAACCGGGAAAGTCCGGCTTAACATGCGCGAGTGTGGAAGAGCGTTTGTATCCGAGCAGAAATTCCAACTCCCGAAACTGGATCGATTGAAATCCCGATGCTGTTTCAAGTCGGTCACGGAAACTCGAAAAGGACGATGGCGTCATTGTCTCGAGGATGTCCACCTGTGCCACCAGTGTCTTCATGATGGTTCGAGTGCGCTTGAAGGAATGAATCGCGCCGAAGAGATCGCCAGCGGAAAAATCCTTCTTAATTTTTTCAAACTCATACAGCAGCTGCTTGAACCAGAGCTCATAGGTTTGGTGAATGATGATGAACAACATTTCATCGTGTTCCGCCGGCGTTGAGCGCGGTTTCTGGAGAGTCAGGAGCTTCTCCAAGTCCAAATAGTTGGCATACGTTAGCGGCGGCATACGCTTCATGCTCGCTGCAACGCTTTAACGTTTCAACGATTTAACGCGATCGCAAAGCCATTCATGCGATTCCTGCCTCTCCCTCGGGGAAAAGACTAACGTAAGGGCCTTTTAAGGAATTCGATTACGATTACGAGCAGGAGCACGAGCAGCCGTCTTCGCTAAAGCTCCGGCTGGCAAACGATCACGAGAATGCTAATCCATCACGCTAAGATAATACCTGTCCCACTCCGCAGGAATCCCTTCGCGCGAACTATACGGCCCCGGCTCATACGCGCGTGACGCGATTCCTTGCTGGCTCAATTCGCACACGTGCCAGTCCTGTTTGTTCGTCATGTCCCAGAACTCGATCGCGTCATCGGGTTTGAAATCGGGTCGATTGAACGCGTCGGGATGAAAGAACCAATCGCACACGATCAGGGTCCGCTCCGGCGACATCGGCCAGAGCTGATGCACCATGACGTATTCCGGATGCAGTGAGAGCAGCATGTTCGGAAAAATCGAATAATAGAATACCTGCTGAAGGTTCTCGATCTTGCCGACGAACGCGGCACAGGCGTTTCCGCTCATGGTCAGGCTCTTGCCCGGATTGATCTTCATAAATCCGCCGAGGAACGGTCCTTCGCGCAGATCGTTCTCTGCGGAATCGTAGGGCGAAACTTTCTGCAACTGTGGATGCACACCGGGGCAGTGATAGCACTCCGAATAATTTTCGAACATCAACTTCCAGTTCGCCCGCACGTCGTAATCGATCCGTTTCGCCGGTTGCAAGATCGACATGTTCCAGTGTGAAAATTTTCCCCTCAACGGCGAGAACCATTTCTCCAGCGGCTCGGGGTTCTTTTCCAGGGTCACAAAAATGAATCCTTCCCAAAGTCCGAGGTTCACTCGATGCAACGAATAATCAGCCTTATCGAACCCCGGCACGTCATCCATGTGCGGCGCGCCGATCAACCGGCCGTCCAGTGCGTAGGTCCACGCGTGATACGGACACTGAATCGCGGAGGCGTGTCCGCACGCATCCTCCTTCAAGCGGGTCCCGCGATGACGACAAACATTATAAAATCCCCTGACCTGTGACTTCTGGTCTTTGGTCACAATCACGCTCTCGCCCGAGATTGCGGCTAGGAAATAGTCCCCGGGCTCCGGAATCTGACTCTGGTGCCCGACCAGCAGCCATCGTTTGGAAAGAATCTCGGACTGCTCCTTCGCAAAGATGTCCGGTGAAGCGAAATATTTCCGCGGCAATGATTTCGGGCCATCTGCCCAAGTTTTCGCACCTTTGCGAAAGGCGATTTTCGTAGCCGTCGAAGAGTCCATGGAATCTCACAGACTAACGTCAGTCGGCCACAGGCGAAACACGAAATACAAACTGTCCCCGGAAATCCCGAACCAAATCGGATTATCTGTGAGACAGCTTCAGAATGCGCCCTTCCGCCGGATCGATGAGGTAGGCCGTTTTGCCTTTCGTTGCGATCACACCGCGCGCTTCCTTGGCGGTGGCGACTAACGCCTTTACATGAAATTTTCCGTCATCACTTACTTCGGCGATGGTCAACGTCGCGGTGACGGAAGCAGCGGCGTAGAGAACTTTTTGCTCGGCCGCGAAATCGATGTCGTCCAAACCGCCGCCGGTAGTGACCGAGTCGGTGACTTTTCCGTCGTGCCCGATGTCCAGGCTCACGACATGATCTTGGCAGGCCACGAATAGAAAGCCCCGCTTGGTATCGAGTGCGAGTCCCTGCAAGTCGCTGCTGCCGACATCCCACTCGGAAACAACTTTGTGAGACCGCACATCGATCGCCACTGTTTTTCCCATGTCATCGATATTTGTGTAAAATCGCCCGCGCTGATTGTCGACGGCGAAGCCTTCCGTAGATCCATCCAACGGAATTCTCAGTTTCCATTTCAAATGGCGCGGCTCAGAGGCATCGAACACCTCGATCGATTTGCCGGGGCCGGTGGTGACCCATAACTCGCGTGACGTTGCGACATAGACAACACCGTGCGGTGATCCGCCCGTTTCCGGCGACGCCGGCGACATCTGCAACGATTCTCCGCGTTCAAGGGTTTGCAAATCGATGATACTCAACGTCGAATTGCCGCGATTTCCGATATACGCGACACCGTCGCCGATGCTGACCGCCGTTGGGCCTAATCTAACTTTGTGCCCTTCGAGTTCGACTTCATCGGTATTGAATCCGGAAATCTGCGAGGCCGCGTCGGTCGATTCGTCGATTACATCGACGTTTCCGGTGTTGCTGGCCGGCACCCACAGTTTTCCCCTTGCTCGATCGTAGGCCAGATGGTCGAGCACAATAACGCCGTTAGCACCTGGCAAGGGGATGGGCTTGAGATCGTAATCGGAGACAATTGTGTGCGCGTCTAATCTTTCGCTCTCACTTAGGAAAATCGGCAGCGACACCATCGCGCATAATTTCACAATCTTGAGCGCGTGCGCTGAACCTTGAAACGAGAATAGTCTCCTCACACTAGCTCTATCAAATGCGCAGCGCTCGGACGGGATCGATGCGAGTGGCGCGGCGGGCCGGGAGAAAACAGGCAACGAGCGCGACGGCGATCAAAACAATCAAAGCCGCGCCAAATGCGATCGGATCGCGCGGGCTCACTTTATAAAGCAGGTTGGCCATCAAGCGCGTCAGCAGCAATGCCGCGGCGCCGCCGATCACGACTCCGGCGATGGTTAATCGCAAACCGCGTGATATGACCAATCGCAAAACATCTCGCACACCAGCGCCCAGTGCCATGCGGACGCCGAGCTCGCGCGTGCTTTGCGAAACCGAATACGACATGACGCCGTAAAGTCCGATTGCGGCCAGGAACAACGCCATCCCGCCGAAAATCGCGAGCAACGTGACCGCGAGTCGCT
>Ga0210406_10005697_pt1 | contig 12993 bp, 16 predicted proteins | sample IncBWC30MmetaG_FD_155454 | JGI IMG/M metagenome (GOLD analysis project Ga0210406, IMG submission 155454) | Forest soil microbial communities from Barre Woods Harvard Forest LTER site, Petersham, Massachusetts, United States - Inc-BW-C-30-M | ecosystem: Environmental > Terrestrial > Soil >...
CGGGTTATCTTCTAGCGAGAGAGCGGTACAACAAGCGTCGAAGACGAAGCACCAAGGCTGCTAGGAAGAAGAGCCGACAGTAGCGCCGACCACCTCTTTCCTCCGCCAGATCGACAATCCGGGCGCTCCCATTGCGAGTGAGCCGAGCGATGCCGGGTGCGGAATGGGATTGGTAAGGGTAGCGCCGGGACCAGGGTCATCCTGTTCCGTATCATTCGGCTCCTTAGTCTTGCCCGTGATGATGGGCTTATTTGGGATAGTTTCATAAGCGTACCCGGTCAGGGTGGAGGTGATGTTCCCAACCTTCACTGAGACGTTGAGCCGTGCCCAGCCGTAGTGCATTTGTCCCTTAACGCTGATGAATTTCAAACCCAGATAGCGGTTCTGAACGTTGGCCCATGGGCCGTCTACGCCGCTGTTGGTCGTATGGCTCGTCCCTTGTTGAAACCATTCGGCCATAAAATTATGGTTATTCTTGAATTTCGGGCTGGTCCCGAGTCGGACGCCAGAAGAGAGAGCGGACGCCGCCCCGTTGTATCCCCAAATCTGGTTTTTCCTATTCAATGGAGAAATAGACAGATGGCTACTTATGACCCAAGGAGTTCGCCCAGGCCTGCCCGACATTTCGAAGTTGCCAGGAATTTCGAAGTCGATAATTCCATCATGATTAATATCGAGCTTGCAGGAACAAATTCGGTTTGCCGGGGTGTAAATGATCTTCGCCTCGGCTTGAGCTAACGCAAGCACGCTTACCCCTGCAGCGCTCGCAGCGAGCGCATACATATTAAGTTCGCGATGGATTGAGCCGGAAAGTTCGGCGGTTTTACAGGGCTCGGAGGGACGCTTCATGTGGCCTCCTTGGAAAGGCAGCCCATTATCCTTCCCCTCTGTTCGGGAGTCAATCGGGGTCCGAGTTCTCTGCCCTCCGAAGTAGGCCGAAAGCCTCCATTGACATCTTGCGCTGGAGGGCTAGGATGGTTGGCGTCCGAACCGGGAGGAAGTAAAACGTGATTGACACATTGCAACGAAGCGTTTCGAAGATGCGCCTGGGAGCGGCGAGAGTCCGGCTCACTTTGGCGTTCGTGATTGGATTAGGGATGGTTGGGGCTCCATCAGCGCAAGCTCAGACCTTCACTGTACTTTACAACTTCACTGGCGTGTCTGGGGCCTATCCTCGCGCAGGTGTGATCCAGGACGCGGCGGGGAATCTTTACGGCACAACCTACCAGGGTGGCCATTCAAACGTCGGAACCGTGTTCAAAGTGGATGACAGTGGCACCGAGACCGTACTACACGCCTTCGGCGGGGGAACAAGGGACGGGAATTTTCCCGCTGCGGCTTTGGTCAGAGACACAGCAGGCAATTTCTATGGCACCACTTACGAAGGGGGACCCTTCACCTTCGGAACAGTGTTCAAGCTGCGTGATGGCAAGGAGACTGTGCTGCATATCTTCACTGGGCCGCGCGGGGCATATCCCAACGGAGCTTTGATTCGGGGCGCAAAGGGTAATCTTCTTGGCACGACCGAGTGGGGTGGAACTGGAGCCTGTGGCTCAGGCGGCTGTGGAACTGTCTTCGAGCTTGACGCGACTGGGAGGGAGACCGTGCTCCACAACTTTGCGGCGGGGGCGTCGGATGGGGCAAACGCCTACATGGCAAGTTTGCTCATGGACAAGGAGGGCAACCTTTATGGCGTCACCTATCAGGGCGGTGCTTTTAATAGTGGGGTGGTTTACAAGCTGACTAAGGGCGGGAAACTGACGGTGCTACACAGTTTCGCCGGGGGAACAGCAGACGGGTGTAATCCCATGGGAACTCCAGCAATGGACGACAAGGGCAATCTATTTGGTACGGCCTCAGGGTGCGGTTCCTTAGGGGATGGAATCGTCTGGAGGGTGAGCAAGAATGGAACCGAGACCGTGCTGCACAACTTTGCTGGTACGTCGGACGGAGCATTTCCCAAAGCGGGTGTGATTCGAGACGCGAATGGTAACGTTTATGGCGACGCCGAGCTGGGCGGCTCTTTCTACCAGGGAACGGTGTACAAACTGAGTGAGAGCGGCACGCTGACAACGCTGCACAGCTTCAATGGCACCACTGACGGGGGAAGTCCCACTGGAGGTTTGATGCGGGACTCGAAGGGCAATCTTTACGGCACGACGGTGACGGGTGGGAGCGGCACCGGCTGCAACGGCTGCGGAACAGTCTGGAAGCTGACCCCGTAATTACGATGGTAAGCGTCGCAGCAACCGGCGGGCAGGATTGAATGGAGGAAGCTTATGTATCGCAAACAATTCTCGCTCGGCTGCACCATGGCTTTGGCGATCGCAGTCGTGCTCCCGATGCTGGCCATCACCGCATGGGCGCGCAGCAAAGAAAAAGTACTATACGAATTTCCCGGAGGCAAACACGGATATAGCCCCGTCGGCGGCGTTGTCTTCGACAAGGCAGGCAACTTGTATGGCACGACCGAGTATGCCGGAGCCTACGGATGGGGCACTGTTTTCGAGTTGAAGCGCTCTGGGACAGGTTGGAAGCAGATCGTGCTTTACAGTTTCGAAGGGCATGACGACGGGTGGAGTCCCTTCGGCAATCTCGTTCTGGACCAGACCGGTAATCTCTACGGATTCACTCCTTGGGGCGGAACGGGCGTTTCCTGTTATGAGGGACAGAACTACGGATGCGGCACGGTCTACAAACTCAGCCGGTCGCATGGTAGATGGATTCACACCGTGTTGTACAGCTTTTCCGGAGCCGCCGACGGTGCTTATCCGTGGGGCGTAATCTTGGACCGGGAAGGCAACGTCTATGGTGTCACCTCGCAAGGTGGGACGAACCAGTGTGTATGTGGCACGGTTTTCAAGCTCACACCAACGCGTAAAGGCTGGAGTGAAACAGTACTCTACAGCTTCGCCGGGGGCACGGACGGAGCAAATCCCTTAGCCGGAGTGATCTTTGACGGCTCTGGCAACCTCTACGGCACTACTTATGCCGGTGGTGCGAACAGCGGCGGCACAGTCTTTCAGCTTTCGCCCAACAGCGGCGGTTGGACTGAAACCGTGCTTTACAGTTTCGGAACCAACGGTCGTTATGACGGTTATACGCCAGAGTCGTCCCTGGTCTTCGACGCACGCGGCAATCTCTACGGCACTACGACAGCTGGTGGCGCATCGTCTCCCGGCTGCCCGTATGGTTGCGGAACAGTTTTTCAGTTAACGTCCTCCTCGCAAGGCCAGTGGGTGGAGAGCATACTGTTCAGTTTCGACCGTTTTAGCGGGGAATATCCCGAGTCTGAGGTGGCGCTCGACCAGGCAGGCGCTCTCTATGGCACAACTTACGCCGGAGGCCTCAGAACATGCGGCGAGCAAGACGACTGTGGGGTAGTTTTCAAGCTGACCCCCGACGCTGGCCGCTGGACCGAAATTGTGCTGCATTTCTTCACCGGAGGCAACGATGGCTATCAACCCCGTGCTGGTGTTGCCCTCGATGGCCGAGACAATGTTTACGGCACGACATCGGCAAGGTACGGCACAGTGTTCAAGGTCACGCCATGACTCACTGCAGGGAGAGAAGGCTATGAAACGAATGACTTGGATTCTTTGTTTTGCGCTGGCGGGACTCGTAGTCGTCCCTAGCAAGTCATTAGCCCAAGCATGGACTGACAGGGGTGCTTCGCCCTTCCATGCAAATCGAGCCGAGGAGAAGCGCTATCTCGGCTGGTCCTCCTCGGATTTAGTCTGGCGCGACCGCCTCACTTGTTCACACGGACCGTGCGCGCTGCCGAATGTGCTACTCACACCCGACCCGGCTGACAACCCGATCATCGTAGTCAGCCCCGAAAACCCTAAGCAGTTCATAGCTGCTGCCCTCGACGCAGACTGTAACGGAAGTGCCGCCTATGGATCAGCCGATGGTGGCGCCAATTGGGTTACGCAGTTCTGTTCGGAGAACTTCGCATACAGCGAGCCCACGCTTGTCTATGGGCTAGGTGGTACTGCATTTTTCGCCGGAATCGGCGGCAACCTGATCATCACCCAGAACAACGGCCAGACTTGGAGCCAGCCCATCTCAGCCGTGGCAGGGCTGTTTTATCACGGGGGCGTAGTTACACCATGGCTCGGCATTGACAACAGTCATCAAAGTCGGTTCGCCAACCGGGTGTACATCGCAGCTACCCAGATCGACGAGACTGGGGTGCAGAGCCAGATCTCCGTTTCCTACTCGGCGGACAGAGGAAACCATTGGGCCATCAACACCCTCGATGCAATACAGGTCAAGCCTGTTCTCGACCAGTATTCTCGCCTGGCGGTAGGTTCGGATGGCACCGTTTATGTTGCCTGGCAGCGGTGTGTAATGACCAGCAGGCATGTTAACTGCGCCGGTACCGAAGCGTCGATGATGCTCTCGAAATCCGTCGACGGTGGAAACACCTGGTCCAAGCCAAAGGTATTCGCCAAAGTCCGATTGGTCACCGATACCTGCGACTGCGCATTCTTTGGCAATGTTCCGCACACCACGGTTCCGGTTGCCAATCCTCCCCTTCTAGCGGTCGATCAACACTCAGGGACCCTTTACGCCGTGATGTATAACTTGACGGGCAAGCAGATGAAGGTGCAGCTGATCTCCTCACAGGACCAAGGCACAACGTGGAGTAAGCCAACTGCAGTCGCTCCTCCCACGGAAACGCACGATCAGTTTCTGCCAACTCTGGCAGTGAGCTCGACCGGCGCGGTGGGAGTGAGTTGGCTCGACCGCCGCAACGACCGAAGAAACATCCTCTACCAGCCTTTCACTGCGGTTTCAACCGACGGCGGCGCGTCCTTTGGCAAGAACTATGCATTGGCTTCGAACCTCTCTGACACGTATTACAACTACACGCTGGGAGACTACATGGGCAACGTCTGGGCCGGGCAAACGCTCTATGCCGTCTGGCCGGACACGCGAAATGCGGTGATGCAGAACTTCGTCGGCGGCCTGAGAACGAAGTGAGGTATGCATCGGCCCGACCTGCGATCTTTGAGCAGGCCCGACCGGGGGGCCGAGGGAGACGAGGACGAGTCGAAATGAACCTTAATATCTTATCCGTCATCACAGCCGCAGTTCTGGCAGTGGTGCCATCATTCGCCGCCGGCTTCAGAGAGCATTCTGTACAACTTTGCCCCAGGCTCGGACGCTAGTGAGAGTCTGATCTTCGACAAGGCTGGGAACTTATATGGCGTTACTTCCTATGGGGGAACGCAGGGTCTCGCCACTGTTTTTGAGTTGAGCCTCGGCTCGGGCGGCGTGTGGTGGAGAACGGTGCTTCACACTTTTGCTGGCCCGGACGGCGCTGATCCCGAGGCCAGCCTCATGATGGACAAGGGCGGGAACTTGTATGGCACGACGGCCTTTGGCGGCACAGGCTTCCATGGTGGCGTTACCGGCGACGGTAACTCAAGCGGTGGCTGGACCGAAAGCCTGTTGCACACTTTCAATCAAAAGTCGGGTGGCAGCTCCGTCAAAGGGCAAACATCAGCCTCAGCCCTCGGTGCTAACCCCGTTTTATGCGAGGAATGAAATGCCAAGTGAGACGAACCACGAACAGCGGAGGCGGAAAGAGCGGCGTGAGTGACACTGTTTACATTCTGTGGTTTGAGCTTGAGCAGAAGCACGAAGACTCCAAGCTCTTTATTGGAGCCTATTCGAGTGAATCAGAGGCGAAGGCCGCAATTGAACGCATCAAGGGTGAGAAGGGCTTCGTCAATTTTCCCGAAGGATTCCGTATTTATCCCTATAAGCTGAATGAAGATCACTGGCGGGACGGTTTTGTCGTGGTCGATTGATTTCAAAGTAGCCCACTATCGCCTCGCCAAACCCTTTGACAACTGTTTCCGCCTAGGTCCACAATGGCTTGCCCGTTTGGAGGAGCCATGAAACGGCCTGCCAGAACACCCGCACAACTTCCCGAGTCGTTGCATAAACGGCTCAGCGCTTACGCCATTGCTGCGAGTGCGGCGGGGGTGGGCTTGCTCGCGTTAACGACACCAGCAGTCGCTAAGATCGTCTACACTCCCGTAAAACTTCGCATTCTTCCGAACCACCGTTACTATCTCGAAATCAACCATGACGGTGTTCACGATTTCGAGTTGTACAATTCACTCAAAGAACCTACCTCTTGCACTTGTGTTTTACAGGCGGTGGACGTTCTTCCCAGACAGAAAGGAAACCAAATCTGGGGAGCCAACTTTCTCGCATCTGCACTTTCTTCTGGAGTCTCAATCGGGTCCAATTCCAAACTAGCTGCTTATAACGAATTAATGTGGAAAATGAATTTTAGTATCAATGCGAATACCTACCGAAGCTATGGCCTGTGGAGAAATGCCGAGAATCGGTACCTGGGATTGAAGTTCATCGTTAAGGGAAAAGCTGTTCACTACGGCTGGGCACGTTTAAGCGTTACAGTCACGGGCAACGATCCACCTATCGCTACTGTCGTTCTTACCGGTTACGCCTACGAGACCATCCCCAACAAACCGATTATCACCGGCAAGACTCACGGCAAGGATGAAGCGACCCTAGGCCGACTGGCTCTCGGTGCATCCGGTGTTCGGCAAAAGCAATAGTCGGCACCCAAATAAAGTAGCTGCGGCTCGTTGAAAGGAGTTTTATGCACAAGAAACTGCTTTTGTTGTTCGTCTTCTGCTTGTCCGTATGCGCTGTCGGTTCGGCCAAGGATGGTACCCCGCATATTGTGAAACGGTTCAATCTGTATGACCAAACTGGACCCATTGGGCCGATCACCCTCTACACGGCAAAGCGTAGTCGAATGTTCCGGGTCAACACGGTCTGTGTGACAACCGTGGGGAACGGGCAATCGGGTTACCTTTACGCTTATCTTGGTTTTACGGATAAGGCGGGCCAAGGTCTAGCAATAGCCTTGAATGGCTATAACGCTTTTTCTGCAGGGACGGCGGGAGATAACGGCGAAGGAGCTGTCCCAGTCGTTGACGAAGGCGGGCAACCGCTAACGTTATCGATTGGAGGGGTTGGCGATTGGCAAGGGGCGCAGTACAACGTGTACATCGTTATCGAGGAACTATAACTCACGCTTCTTGTGGCTGTGGAAACCAAGCTGACCCTCTGCCGAAATTTCACGTTGCTTTCTATGGTGGACTAACAATCCCCGCTGACCCAAACTTCCTGTTCTCAAATTTTTCTAAAAAATCTCTGACCTCCCGCACAAAAGGGGGGTACCCCGTGGCACGCATGTCATGTGCGTTCTCGTCAATGTTTATAGGGGTGCGAATGGGGGAGAGGAACCGGAATGCTGGCACTTGCTGATCGTTCCCATAATCCCCGTCTGTGCATTGAGGCTACGATTTGATGCGCCTAGAATGGCGTTCAGATTTCAAACCTACAACACAGCTCTCAAATCTCCGCTACAAATTTGGAGCGATGCACAACAAATCAAAAAATCACAAAATTGAAAAATATTTTTGCGAAAGCCCAGCCGCTGCTAAGGGGTACGGTTGGAGAGACCCGTACCCCTTGATCTAGGCCCCTCGGCGTTCGATGGGAACGTGCGCGGTATGGTTTCCGTACGTAGAACAGCTTCGACCAGAGGGCTGTCCACTAACCGGGTTATCTGAGGCGAGCGGAGTTAAGTTGCGAACGGTGTCCGGCTCCAGACAACGCCTGAGCGACTGTGCCCAATTTTGTGCCCACCACCAAACCCTACCGAGTGTGACGCAGTGTCGCCGTATCGCTGGAAACCCTTGCTGGGCAAGGCATCTGTGACACTCCGTCGCAATTCGTAGCAATCGGTGTAAGTCATTGGTTCCGCGTTCGACAAGTACTCTTAATCAGTAGGTTGAAGGTTCGATTCCTTCCGCGCTCACCATCTCGTTAGTTGTCAATCAGTTGGCGAAGAGCATTTAGGCTGCTTCGCCCGATTTCGTAACATTTAGTAACAACTCTCCAGACACGTGCTCCAGTGGCAGCCGGAAATCCTCCGCTTCCAAGTGATCGTAAGTGTTCATAGCCAGGGTCACACCACTGTGGCCAAGAATCCCAGAAATCACTTTCGGATGAACCCCGCACCGTCGCATGTTCGTCGTAAGCGTGTGCCGAAAATCGTGCCACCCTCCGATTGCAATGCCCAGTTGATTTGCCGCCGGCCGAATGTACCGTTTCAAGGCGTTTCCGGGATTGACAGGTGTGCCGTCCCTCGAGCGGAAGATCCACTTGCCATCCCCGAGTTGCCTCATCCGCGATACCATCTCCACCGGAATGGGTAGCTTACGGTTTGCGCCTTTGCTTTTCACCGTGTCGAAATTACCGTCCCAGATTCTTCTACTAATGGAGAGTAGGTTGCCATCGAAATCAGACCACGTAATGGCAATGGCTTCTCCGATGCGGAGTCCAGTCACGGCGAGGAACAATATGAGAGTTGAATAAGGCTCTTCCAGCTTCTCCGCAATAGCGGTCACCTGGTTGAGTTTGAGAACGGTTCGCACGACTCTTCTTCCTCCACAATTTGAATCGCGCGGCAGCTTAACTCCAGCACAAGGGTTTTTGTCGATCCACCCACAAGCGACAGCCCAAGACATCACCAAGCTGAGGGAAACCCTCATGCTACGGAGCGTGCTGCGGCTGTATTTCTTGGAGTGTCGCGATAGGAACGTCTCCACATCAAAGCGTCCGATTGTCGAGATATTCCGCTTTCCAAATACCGGAATCACGTACGCTCGAAGAGCATTTCGATAGTGAGCGCCTGTGCTGAGTTTCAATGCTGGCATGGCTACAACCTGCCAACGCTCCGATAGCTCACGGAAGTCCATCTCCACCGAAGGATCTGAATTCCGCAACTGGTCGGCAAGTTTGTTCCGAGCTGCAGTCTTGGTTGGAAGTTCGGTCAATGTGCCAAGGCGAACGTTGCGTGATCGTCTGACGATCTGCCCGTCTGCTTGCGGCACATCTTCGCGAAATCTCCCGTACCACGTCTTCACTTTGCGTCCTGTTTGATACACGTAACCTCGTTGAAACCGCGAAAGCATGAGCTTCCTTTCCGATCTCAACGATTTCCCTGCAGACAGTTTCTCCTGAAATCGACGAGCAAGTAAAGCCGCATCGACGCGCACCAGTCGCCCTATGCGGAGAACTGGAAGCTCAGCAATATGGCGCCGCACGCAGGATTCAGAGACATTTAGAAACGCTGCCGTCTCCAAAACGGTTAGTAACTGACCGCTTTCCGTCTCCGACTTGGTCACCGGATCTGACATCTGAAGTCATTTTCAAAGTCGAGCCATCACCACCGTTCGCCGACGGCCCGAACCGTTTACTTCCTGCTCCAGCACTTCAGTTTTTTTTCGCCGATTCTTTTTGCCTTGCGCGGGCTGCCACTGTCACTCGCCCAGAAATGAACCTTCGGATCAATTACGATCTTTGTACCGGTAGCGTTTTGGCGTGTTTGCGTGACAGATGCTAAGCCGTCTGCCCCGCCAAATATGACCGTCCATTTCCAACGCATATGCCGCACTTCTCTCGTCCAGGTTGATGAAAGCGTGGGACACCCCATGACCTCTATGAATAACAACTCCCGTCGGAGTACCGTACTCGCTCCGGCATAATTCGATCAGGTCGGCGATACTCGCGTCCTCATCAAGATTGCCGATACGCAGTTTTGACATCACTTGCTCCTTTCTTTGTTGGCTTCTGGTGTTTCGCCTCTCGTTCCCCCAGCTCGGTTTCGGTTCGAGGCGGCTTCCGTCGCCTAGGGGGCGTCGATGCGTAGCTCTATGACATCGCCTTGGTGCGCTGGCGTGTTGCCGTTCGCACTCATCCGACGCGAGCGGGACTCGTGAGTTCTGAATTGATTTATTTCCGCGGCTTCTACTGGTTTATTGGACATTAGTGTTACCTTTCTGCGCTTAGAGCCGTCGCCCGGCTAAATTCGATTCTTCATTCTGCCTCGCGACTGGATTCCTGATTCGGACGCAAAGAGGTTTTTCTGCGGGGTGATTGCGTCCGCCAAGAAGTCCTTGTACCCCGACTGGATCCCGAGCACTTTATTCGCAGCTTCTGGAACCGATTCCCGGATTGGAAAACTGTTTTCGCTCATCCGCCCTACTTCGATACCAGGAACCAGCGCTCGGCAGTACGGCCTTTGGTGGACTGCTCCCGTCGTGCTGCGAATCCCTGCTCCCGCAAGCGTTCCAGTGCGGAACCGATGGCATTCCCAGAATGGTGGTGATTGAGTGCGGCACTGATTTCCGTCCGAGTCAGGCCGCCCTTCGCTGACTGGAGGATTTGCTGCAGCCTGTCATCCAGCCCAAGCGTTGATCGACCACCAAAAATGTACTTAGCCGAGTGAAAGCAGAATTTCCATACCGCGATGGCGGCACGCAAATGCTGGATGCAAACTTCATCGCGTTCATCCATCAGCGCATAGATAGCCGCGATCCTGCGCACTTGTGCTTCGGCCCTTGAGGTCGCTGCTCCTACCATCCCCGGCACATCCGCCGTAAGCTTCGGATATTCTTTTCGCCACAACTCCCGCGAACGGTCACTCAGGTTTATTTCTCCGACGCTTCTAGCGAACTCAACCGAACTCGTCAACCTGCTGACTAACGCCTCAAACTCAGGCTTTGGGACCTTCCCTCCTTCGGGCAATAGTCTGGCTCGCCGCACACATGCCCAATCGAAGCGATTTGAGAAACCATTGACGATGTCGGTCCGATTCAAGTACCGAGTTAAATCTTCTAGGGTCGTTTGCGCGATGATGGAGATATGCGGACGGGTCGCCTTGAGTGCCGCTCGTCTGGTTGAAACTCTTAGCGTCCCTCCATCCCACGCCTGCCGCAAAGTCGTGGATAAAGTATTTCCGTGTCGAGCCATTACCCTTAAGATCGCGGCCATCTCGCTTTCGACCGCCATCAGCCGTTTATCTGCCACCGGGGCTGAACCGTCGGCTCCGTCGCATACAGCGCTGACTAGCCCTTCCCCGGTGCGGAGTCCGGTCTGGACGCGGTCCTCAACCCACGTCAGATCGATCTGCTTGTAAAGCTCGAGAATCTGACCCCAGCCCGCGCCCTTTCGGGCCTTTCCACTCGGACCGACCTCGGCCAAGAACAGGTTCAGCGAGTGGCGATCCGCTTCCACGACGAAATGGGGGCCGTTGCCAATGACATTTCCGAACGCAACTAGGTTCTGGAGCACCAGCCCTGCCGGATCGGCTTCGGTGTGGGGCCCTATAGTGCGAACGATCTCACCCGAGACGCCCTGCATCGCCCCGGGTTCCATGGGTTTTGGCCATCCAGCCGGTGCCGGCGCTGGATTGGGGATCGATTCCGGTTTTGAGTTGGTGATTTCCAAGACTCACCAATCTGTGCGAAGCCTGATGTCTTGAAAGTACCTACGTGGCGGGAGTTTGGAGCGGACGCTAACGGATTTTTTTGAGGCTCTCTGCGTCCGGGCTTCAGGGTGGTTCAAGATCCTCTTTACCCGACCATGCATTCCGGTATCGTTCGACAGCATTACGCAGCGCATCGGCTAACTGCACATAGTTGGCTTCAGAATCTCCTCGAACCGCGGCGACTAATGGGGCGATGAAAGCGTAGGGTTCATTCTTGATTTCATCGACAGCACTGACAAGGTCCACAAGGATAGATAAGTTTTCGCTTCGTCCACCCGTGACCCGTCCATCTTCTTCGACCCTTGCCCCTCTGGCAACACTGCTCCTTATCGCGGCTTGTTGTTCGCCGAGCTCATCGGCAAACTCTCGCAGAATCGACGGCAGCTCATCGAACCTGGCGTTGTAAATCGTTATGCCGCCAATATCCCGCAAGTCTCGAATTATTCGTTCGACAGCACCGGCGGTCGATCTCAGCTGCGCAATCACGGGCTCGAAATCAGCTTTAAAACGACGAGCACGCTTCAGCCCGCGTTTGAGCTGCTCCTCCGTCCCTCCACAATAGCGAAACAGGTATTCTGCTACTTCTTCCTGATCCTCTTGATCGAAACCCGCATTCACCAGCACCTGCCACGCCCTCTTTGCAGCAGGAACCGAATTAATTTTTGGAATAACAAGCCCTAGCCATCGACTGCTCTGCTCTTCATTCTCTTCATTCTCTTTTTTCTTCATACCTAAATTCTCTTGTTTCGCTATTTCGCAGTATAAGGTCACTGATCAAAACACAAATACCAAATGCGAGAAATAAGAGAAGATTGAGAATTAAGTTTCTGGATAAGCCTAGGAAGAAGAACCGGGCGCAGCCCAAAACCTTCGACACCGAGGTTACCGCAGGTAACCGAAGGGGTTGAAGGTTTTGAATAAGATTTTATGCTGAGAGAGAAGTCCAGTATTCCGAACTCGGACAAAGCTGATTACGCTGGCTTCATCACATCTGATAAGCCCTGCGTATGGTTCACCCCAAGTCTTCAAAACCTGCGACCATATCACCGCCATCCGGGCTTAGCACAGAAACATATTGAAGTCACGATGCCGCTGACGCCACATCACCTGCTGCTTATCTCTCATGAGCCGTTCCCTCTTTACATCGGGGCTACGCAGGATGCAATCACTGAGGCGAACTACTTGCGCAGATTGTCTTGCGAAAAAGAGTTCGTGTCGTGGAAGGGTGAGACACGACCTTGCTGGTTCGACCCGTGATTGTTCGCGTCACCACCCACTCGGGGAGAGCCGCAATGGCGTCGCTTGCCTTCTCCTTTTCCGACAGAATAGCATCTCCGATCTCGTGAGCCGCCTTACGGTCCAGCCACGGTCGGAGTCTTCCAGCACAAACTCTGTGAGCGGCCCCCTATTCGCCGACTCTACCTGCCAAACACACCAAAGGCATTCAGTTGCTGCGTTCCGGCTTTCGTCCAACCGGACCCAATGTTGTTTGACCACAACCCCTGCTGACCGCTGATGTCGTAGTTCCACACGTCCCACGTGTCTTGTGTCTTCGCCGAGGTGCGGAGAACTACCCAATACAACTTCCCCTTCTTGATCTT
>Ga0210406_10005701_pt1 | contig 12989 bp, 9 predicted proteins | sample IncBWC30MmetaG_FD_155454 | JGI IMG/M metagenome (GOLD analysis project Ga0210406, IMG submission 155454) | Forest soil microbial communities from Barre Woods Harvard Forest LTER site, Petersham, Massachusetts, United States - Inc-BW-C-30-M | ecosystem: Environmental > Terrestrial > Soil >...
GGGGAAGCGCTGTTGAAAACAAGATCGGCGTTAGCGTTGAGCCTGGGACACGTTTGCCGACTCACCAGGGCAGCCAAGCGTACTTCCCGAAGTTGGGGTGACCTGCATGGCGCCCGCGTTCAGAATCTCGTAGTCCCGATAAACGATTGTCAGCAAAGAACTCCCCACAATGCGCACTTGCGTGTTGGTTTCATTTCGCGCCGGTAGCCAGAACTCTCCTATCTTTTCATAGGTGACGTGGATGGCATTTCGCTTCGTCCACCACGAGGGGTTTTTGGCCGGTTCGCCTTCCATGCGCGCCACAGCAAAGTCCCGTCCGTCTACCCAAATCCGGCCCCGGAACAGGAATTTATTTTTGATTCGCGGCGTAACTTCGAGGACATACAAACCCTGATCACCTGTCCGCTCATAGGTTACCAGGCGAAATTCGTAGTTTCTTGGACCCATGGCCGTCTGCCGGCGTTGTTCCTCCTGCATGGCCTCTACCTCTGCTTCGAGGAGTCGCTTCAAGACTCGCTCCTGCAAGAGTTCTGAGCCGCTCTCCGAAAGGATACAGAATTTCTTTTCGTCAGGTCGCCGGTAGGTTATCGCCACCACCAGTGTGGCGCTCTTACTCGCCAATCCGTGATATTCGAGATTATAAATGCGGGTCCCACGGTAACTCTCCAGGGCCTGGGCGCGTTGTTCGTTCCTTTCCACCATTCTTTGCACGACCTGATCTGCCGAGAGCGGGGCCACGGGTGTCTCTTGAGCGAAAGAGACATTAGCCGGGATTCCGGCGAAGGACAGGCACATCACCAAGCCGATCGTGGACAGCAGTTGTACTTTGGCTTGTCCGGATGTCATCGAGTGCTCCGCGTGCCCAGGTAGTCGTGCGCCGGCTATGGGGACTGGCTTGCACTACAATCCTCCAGCCTCACCAAGTTAGCATCTTACGAGGCTGCGAAGGCGGTTGCCTGTCCCTTTATGCACACCTGCATACCTGTATTGCGGACAAAATCGCAATTCGCCAACCGATCAGAAGCTACTGTAACGTGGGCGCCTTTTAACGAGTCCTAGCGCGCTGGCCAATTCCAGGCGGGAAGATCCATTTGCTTCGTACCAACAATTGTCGTTTCGCCGAACGTTTTCTCGAGAGTGATGGAGTGACAGCCCTCTTGTTCCTTGAGCGCTGTGATGAGTCGCAATGCGTGAGTAACGACCACGATCTGTGAGTGCTTAGCTGCTCGTGCAATCAGCCGTGCGAGTGCCGGAAGTAAGTCCGGATGCAGGCTCGTTTCTGGCTCGTTCAGCACCATCAATGCTGGAGGTCTTGGCGTCAAAAGCGCGGCAATCCAAAGTAAGTATCGCAATGTGCCGTCGGACAGTTCCGCTGCGCTAAGGGGTCTCAACAACCCATGCTGCTCCATCACCAGAGCAAATCGTCCTGAGTTGCTGTCTATCAACAGGCGGCTGCCCGGAAAGGCGTCTTCTACGCCTGCAGCGAGTACGTCGCGATCGCCGATCTCACAGATAGTCTGAACGGCTGCAGCGAGGTCGGCCCCGTCATTACCCAGCACAGGAGTGTGCGTGCCGATCTGGGGCCAACGTGCTGGTGCATCCGCATCCGTCCTGAAGTGATCGTAAAAACGCCAGGCGCGAATCGATTCGCGCAACGCCAACATCTCCGGCGCATTTCGCGGATCGGCGACGTGCGTCATCATGCTGTCGAAGGCAGACATGTGGTCCGTCACGAGGCTCCAGTCTTCACCCTCTCCGCGAATACGAACAAGGGGCCCCTGTCGGTCGACCAGCATCGTCGAGGGGCGAAGCACCGGCCTGTGCCAGATGCACTCGTGTTTAATTTCGGGGTCAAGGCTAAACGCAGAAGAACCTGGCTTCGGCAGACCCATATCGATCAGATATCCGAATTCGTCGCCCGCGAATCCAAGGCGGAGATTTACCGCGTGTTTCCGTCTCGTGCCCTGAACCGGGTGATCTGCCCGTTTCATCGAACGCGAAATTGTCTCGGGACCCGCCCAAAGCGTTGACTGCAGCCCACCCTCGCGGGCAAGTGACGGGACCACGCGGCCTTGTGCGGTATCAGCAAGAAGTCGAAGCGCCCGATAGAGGCTAGATTTCCCGCTTCCGTTTGGACCCGTGATCACGTTGAGGCGCTGCAATGGTACAACGAGGTTCCGCAACGAGCGGTAGTTGGAAATGGCGAGAGTTTTGAGCATGAGTGAGGTCTGCAATTAGTCCCGGCAAAACGGGCACACCTTACGTCTTCCTTCCCGGCTTCGCAACTCGTTCCGAATTCTTCGAATGGCTGCTTTTGCCTCTTTGCTCACAGACCAAAAGCCTTTGACGAGTCGGTGATCGTTCTCAGCCAGTTTCTTTAGAAGAACAAGCGCGTTTCCGTCACCCATTTCGGCAAGCGCATTGGCACACCAAAATCGGACTTCCTTCGATGAATCGTTAAGATTCTTAAGGAGAACACTGTGCGATTTCTTTCGGTGGTTATGGGCCAGCGATTCAGCAGCCTGCCCTCCGACTTTGGGATCTTCAACCCTGTTATCAACAGATTTCTCAAGCGCAGGAATCGCGTTCTTGCCGTGCATAAGATTCAAAGCATAGGCCGCTGCGTTCCTGTTCATTACCCTCTTGCCGTGCTTCAGCATCTTGATTAAAGATCGTACCGTGGGTGGGTCGTCTTTTTCCCAGATTTCCTTTGCTCCTTCAAAGACATCTACGGACGACGTCCCATTGAGCCGCTCCAACGCGCTTCGGACAAGTATCTTTCCTAATCGTCGCTTTCCTACACCGTAGAAATTCTTCTCCCGAGATAGTCGCTCTATTTCAAAGTACTTCAGCAGGAAGTCACGGTCGGTAGTCTGCTCGTATTTCCCGTTCTCGTTCACCAGCCAGATACGACCCAATCCATCTTTGCGGCTGTGGTACCCGACACGAAATTGCCGGCCAACATCCTTTCGCCACGTAGGCGTCCGCATATCAGCTCTGACTAGACGCACGCGCGAACGAGGAGGAATAACCTTTGGGATGTGTTTCATGAGTGCCCTACGGGACGAGAGGTGGCTTCCCAAGCGGAGTGTTTCCCCACCCTTGTACCATTCGGAAGCCTCTTCGTGGGCCACGGTAAGCACTTCGTCGTTCTGCCAGGCGGAGAACTTCGCTTATGTTCACAGTGTCAAAACCCGATCGACATTTTTCCATCCGCAATGTCGCGGCATTTCTCGGTCAGGCAGCCCGCGCGCAACCGTTCCTGTTCTCCAGGTGTAAGCTTCCAGTTCGCGCCTCTGACCAGCGAGGAAACAAGGGCCTGTTCAAGCTGCACCGTTCCCGCCCGCTCAAGCTGCGCCGCCCGTTCCCGCACTCCGCCATCCAGGATCCCCGTGTCCGCTCCGCGCAGCTCTGCCGCCCGCTCCCGCCACTCCTCTCGAAGCGCTTCGAGCCGCTGCCACAGTGCCGGCTCTACCGTGGCCGGTCCTCGAAACCCGAGAAAGGTAGCCGCCATCCCCGCCGCCCCAAGATCGCCGGAATCAAGCGCCTTCGCGGCCAAGGGAATTAGTTCATCTGAATAGCGGACCGTGTCCAGGGTTCGCAACAATTGGTTCGCGCAGGGATGATCCCCACTACCCGTCTCCTCGGTGAATCGCTTCGTAGCATCCGCGACCGCAGTTCGGAACAGGTAGCCGATCAGGTAGCCTTCTATCTCGCAACCGTATCTCGGCTGAGCCAGGTACTTGTCGAGAAACTCGTCTACGGCTGGCCTTAATTTTCTGCTGCCGGCGCGCAGAATTATTGCCGCGGCCCTCTGCGATTCCCAGGAGTCTTGAATCATTCCGGGGTCGTTCAGCCTCGCGGTCAGAATCTCATCCAACTCAGGGTGCTCCGACTCGGCCATCAGGAAAACGGCATTCTTGCTCGTTGACGTGCCTGGGTAGATCGCATCAGAGAGAACGGCCCTGCTGCACTCTTGCGGCCACCCCTCACACCAGAATTTGTACCCTTCGTCTAAGTAAAAACTGTCTTCTTTGCGTCGACTCTCCGCCAGGCTTAATACAATCGGCTTGAGCTGGCCATGCGGTTCGCTGGGCCACATCGAATAAAGGACCTGCACCTTCTCGCCGGGTCCCAGTTGCAGGGCCGTGGACAACACCTCGGAGCGCAGCCGTGACAAAATCTCAGGCCCCACGGGCTTCGATGCGTTTTGCCGCTCCGCTGTGAACCACGCTTGGTAAATCGTCGCCGCGCGCCCGGGTCCAGTGCGTCGCTCGATGCTCCGGAGAACAAGCGCGTTAGCTTTTGCGACATATTCCTGAAACACTTTGGTGCGCGCGTCGTAGCGATCCTTCCATTCTGTCTGTCCTACGGGGTCTTGAGGTCTCGGCGGCAGAACCCCCAGTTCCTTCCGCACCTGGAGTCGCCCGAGAAGATCAGTGATCCCCTCACGCGGCTCGATCAGCGGATCAGACAAAGCCGCCTCGAGAAGAGGGATAATTACGTCTATCTGGGATGACTCACCCAAGCCCCGATACACGACATCCCCGCAATTGTCAGCGGCATCGGCTTTGGACAAATAGAGTTGAACAAGTTTCCGGACCGACGGCGGTGTATCGAGCAGAATCAGGCGATGTAGCGCACGATATCGCTCTCCTTGGTCCTCCTTGTTCTCGAGTACCCGCTCAATCTCCGCGAGTTCGGACACGCTCCACGCGGGATCTGCTACCACATTGAATTCCAGCGGATTGGACTCGAGGGACAAGTGCTCCTGGCCGCCGCCCTCCTCTGCCCTCTTTGCACGCGAGACCTCACCGCTCCGGACCGTCACGGCATAGTGTCCCGGCTTCTGAAATCGATACCAAGCTCCGAGATCCAACCGCTCAATAACTGGTTGAGAACCAAGAAACCCAAGGCTGGAGAGAATAGAGCCTGCAAAACCCATGTCTCGCACGGTACGGAGATCGAGCACTCCCTCTGTTGGTGTGAGCGTCGGCGTTACACTCTCGAACCCCGGGCTTGGTGAAGTCCAACTCCCGAGATATTTCTTTTCAGTCTGCGTAGAGTACGAAATTTCGATTTCGATCGAATCGCCGATGTGAAAGAAGGACTTATCCCGAACAAACCTTATTTTGAACTCGATGTCGTCCGGATTCGTTCCACTAAAGACAGGTGCTGCCCACAGGCCCGCAAGAATCAACAAGAAACCGGCTCTTCTCATAAAGCCCCGCCTGCCAACACGCTTACGGGAATTTTAAGCCTTTCTACGACACAATTGCATAGTCGAGTTGTCTAGACCGAACTTAGGGAAGTTTTAAACTTTCCGATTCCCTTCTCTCCCCAGCGTCATGCGGCCACCTCGAGTGTAAGTCGATGGTTGGAGCTCTAAAGCGCGTGCCTTGGCACGAATCGAATTATCGTCTGACCACTGTTTTCGCCCACATGGTGGACGATGCAACGGAAACGGTATGCGTGCCCACTCCACCATTAACCTGGTAGCCCGTGTAGCCCAAGTAAGGCCCAATTAAGGCCCCTCTGCGAAACCTAAATGATTGCAATACACCGGGTGGTCTTCGTTTTGCCAGCTAACGAGCGCGCCGGGAAATCCAAGTGATTGCAGCAGCGTACTTTAGGCGGTACCTCGTTACCTTTCTTACAAGGCAATTTCCGAGTACTGATCCTCGACCCTGCTTCCGAGTTGGCGATCCAGAAGGCTTTTTGCTCCCCCTTCTGCCACAGGAGACAAGGCTCGGCTGCAATCGCGTTGGCCCTTCTTGTCGCCGAAACGCCCCCCCAGCCGGCGCTCTTCGTTCCACACCACCCTCTGCGTGCTCGAAGGACTGCTCGATTACGAACGAGCAGGGCGCAAATCAGCGGCTGTCACGAAGGCTCGCAAGCGCGCCGAAAATTATCTCCTCGATCGCCGCATGTTCCGCTCGCTTCGCACCGGCAAAGTCATCGACAAACGCTGGCCGCGCGTCTCGTTCCCGACGTTTTGGCACTACGACGTCTTGCGCGGACTCGACTATCTGCGAAATGCAGGAATCAAACCCGACAGCCGCGTCGGTGACGCCATCGAAGCGGGATTGAGCGCCGCCACCAGAACGGGCGCTGGCCACTGAACCTCCTTCATCCCGAACATATTCCATTGGAGATGGAGACCGGTGTCGGCGGGGCAAGCCGCTGGAACACACTGCGCGCTCTCCGAGTCCTGCGTTGGTACAACAACTCAACGTGTTAGTTGTGACTTGGGCGTGCTCGCGCTATGGCTTGGGTCAGAAAGTTGCCGCGAATTTACCATTCGGAGCGGATCACGCGGCGTTCGGAGATCCTCTCCGGTTGACCGACCACTCTGAAGCAAATCGAACACAACAACGAGATAATTCGCAGCACCTTGGGACGATCGGCAAAGTGCCGTAGATTGTTCCGAAGGCGGTCGGGGTCGCGATCGCAAAGGAGACATTGTTTCCCGAGCGACGGGCAAGCCGGAAGTGATCCAAAGATAGCTAATGGGAAACGCGCTAGCCGTGACCGTTAGATTGCTGGCGAGCAGCCGAACTTATCGGGACTTACCCTTTTCTGCTTAGATTTTGCTCGAGACTGACTTGAAATCCCCCTCAAAAATACACAGAGTCTGCATTTGCGAGGCATCCAAGATCGATCGCCAGGTAGAAATCTGTGTGCTGCCAGAAGATGTCGAAGGATTGGTGGCACACATATTCGTACGTGTGACAGCAAGCAGAGTTCTGGTTCGACGACGAAGTCACACAATCTCAACAGAATCATCACGCCACCGCAATACGCGGCGACTACGCTCCCGTCCGCGGTTACCGCCAAGGTAATCCAAGAAGGTGAGAATCGGCATGAGCACACACCGTCGCGACTTCCTGAAGCTCTTGACCACAGCAACTGCATCGGCCGCTCTTCCTGCAAGCATCGCCCGCGCCCTGGCAATTCCGGCGAACAACCGTACAGGCAGCATTCATGACGTCGAGCACGTCGTCTTCATGATGCAAGAGAACCGCTCCTTCGATCACTATTTCGGAGCGCTGCGCGGCGTGCGCGGCTTCGGAGACACTCGAGCGGTCAAGCTGCCCACGGGCAAGAGCGTGTTTCATCAGCCGGACCCAGCCAACCCGGACGGGTTCGTGTTGCCTTTCCGTCCGGATGCCAGCAATCTGGGTCTGAAGTTCCTGGAGGACACACCGCACGACTGGACCGGGACGCACGCGGCGTGGAATAGCGGAAACTACGACCAGTGGGTGCCACACAAGGGCACGACCTCGATGGCGCACCTGACGCGAGACGACATTCCCTTCCACTACGCGCTGGCCGACGCGTTCACGGTTTGCGACGCGTACCATTGCTCGCTGCTGGGACCGACGGACCCGAACCGGTATCACATGTGGACGGGTTGGGTCGGCAACGACGGAAGCGGGGGCGGCCCGGTGATTGACAACGCCGAACTGGGCTACGGGTGGTCGACTTACCCAGAGCTGCTGGACCAGGCCGGAGTTTCCTGGAAGATCTATCAGGACGCTGGTGCAGGCCTAGATGCCGCTCATTTTTGGGGCTGGGGGAATAATGCTTATATAGGCAACTACGGCGACAATTCGCTGCTGTATTTCTTCCAGTACCAAAACGCGCCGGACAACAGCTCGCTCGCGGAAAAAGCGCGAACCGGGACAAATATCCAGAACAGCGGAGCGTTGTTCGACATCATCCGCCAGGACGCGCTGGCGAATCAACTGCCGCAAGTGTCGTGGATTGTGGCGCCGGAAGCATACACGGAGCACGGGAACTGGCCGCCGAACTTTGGAGCGTGGTACGTCTCCCAGATGCTGGACGCACTGACGGCGAATCCTGAGGTTTGGAGCAAGACGGTATTCGTCCTTGTGTACGATGAGAACGACGGCTTCTTCGACCACATGGTGCCACCCACGCCCCCTATGTCGCGATCAGAAGGCATCTCGACAGTAGGCACGACCAATGAATTGTTTGCCGGCACGTCCGGCTACCCAGCGTCCAAGTTCACGCCGGGACCGTACGGGCTTGGGGTACGCGTCCCGATGATCGTGATTTCACCCTGGAGCAAAGGCGGATGGGTGAACTCGCAAGTGTTCGATCACACGTCACTGATCCGCTTCCTCGAGCGGCGGTTCGGCGTGATGGAGCCGAACATTACGGAATGGCGGCGCACGGTTGTGGGCGACCTGACCTCGGCGTTCAACTTCGAGTCGCCGAACAGCAAGGTGGTTGCCTTGCCGGACACTTCCTCTTATCAACCAACGAACCAAAACCGGTATCCAGATTACGTGCCCACGCCGCCGACGAACCAGTCGCTACCGGAGCAGGAACCCGGGACACGTCCGGCGCGCGCGCTGCCCTATGAGTTGCACGTCCACGGGGAAGTGGAGGCCTCGCAAAGAGGCATCGAATTTTCCTTCCGCAATACCGGCAAGGCCGGAGCGGTGTTTCAAGTGCGCTCCGGTGACGGCAAGAGAGGGCCATGGACGTACACCCTGGGTGCCGGGGATGAAACTTCGGACACTCTCGGAGCCAGCGGCGCTACATCGTATGACTATTCGGTGTACGGGCCGAACGGGTTCCTGCGCACTTTTGTGGGCAGCCTCGCGCCGGGCAGCGCCAAGCTCACCGTGAATGCGATTTATGAAGAGCAATGGGAAGGCGGCGTCGCGCTAGTGATTCGAAACCACGGCTCAAGCACGGAGAAAGTGAGCATCCTGGACTGGTATAGCGGCAAGGCGCACACGCTTCACGTGCACCCGCACGACAGCCTTTCCTTCGTGGGGGATCTGCGTGAATCGTTCGGCTGGTACGACCTCACCGTGACGGTCGATTCCGATGCAAGCTTTCAGCGGCAGCTGGCCGGACACGTAGAAACAGGAAAACCGAGCATGAGCGATCCCGCCATCGGAGGGCGGGTGCCGGAAGAAGCGGAAGTGGCATAGCACGATTGACCGCAAGACTAGGCCCGGCGCTCCAGGGATTTCCCTCCTGGGGGCCGGGCCCTCTGTTTAGGTGCCAGCGTTCCTCCGCGACCCATCCGGCCAGTGTGCGTCCCTCAAGATGCGGTCTGATGAGAGACAAGGCTGGATCCAACGTGTGTTTCAACTGTTTCAGTGAAACGTGCACCCGGACAAATTGAAAAGTATGAAACGAAAGACCACGAACGTTTTTTGGCTCCGGACGAGGCGGTAGGCCAAGCCGGTCGAATAAGACACACCAGCCCTGGGAGCATCTCCCAGAGGCTGGTGTTGTCGCTTGAAATGTTGAGGAGCGAGCGACGTTGCTGGTCAACGGCTGCCGAATAGGTCCGACATTACGGCAAGGCTCGCGTCACACGCGTGGTTCAGGCACGGAAGCCCAAATCCCGCCTCGATGGATTTCAACAAAGAGAAGCTGTTGTAGTATTTGCCGCTTTGCACACCGCCATCATCATCGCGGTTTGTCTCGACGGTGAGGACGACCTTGTTCTGGTTTGGCGGCGGGAACAGGCCGTTCGGCGTGGTGCCGATACCGCTGTAGTCGTTCTCATCCCACACGATCACGATTGCGGCGCGGCCTTCGTGCCAGACACGTGAGGCGTGGATCGCGTGGACCAACCGCTCGATGGTCACGTCGCCCTGCTGGATCAAGCCGGGATTCAAACCGTCCTGCGTGCCGACGGTGAGACCGTTGCCGTTCGGAACGCCAAAGTCGAAAGCACAGAATTTATCCCCATTGCCTCGCCCATGTTGGTCGTTGCACTGGTTGGGGGCTATAAATGCCAGAGATGGAACGTCGCCGCTGGCCAGGTCCGAATACAGGCCGTGCGGCCCATCGAAGCCTACGATGTTATCCAGGCTGTTGTCCCGCGAGGTTCCTTCCTGGACGCTCTTGAAGTAGGCGAATGGATTGTGTTTCACCGCATATGCCTGGACGACATCGGCCGGATGAGCAAAACCCGGCAGTAAACTGAAGTCGCTCAGATTGCTCACCGTCCCATTGCTATAGTTGACACCGTCGGCTCCGGTGAGTGGAAGGTCTTCCTGGTAGCTCTTCCAACGCAAGCCAGCCCGCACGAGTTGGTCGCCAATCGTCTCGCCTTTGGTCTTCTTCGCCGGCACCGACTTCACACCATCAATATCGGCAAGGAAGAGAAACTGTAAGCCGGTCTTCTCCGGTGATATTTCGTTCCAGTTGTCGACCGCGGGCGTCTCAGAGTCCTTTCCGGTTCCGGCGATCGGGCAGACGCTGCCGGTGTCGATCGGAACCGGCGCATTGCCGCCATTGTTATCGGCGTTCACGATTCCGGTCGTAATATTGGGCGAGCAGTCTTTGTCATGCCAGGATGGGGAATTGTCACTGCGGATGCCGAAATTCGAGCCGCCGACAATTTCCAGGTAATTGGTCAGACTGGGATGCCCAACGGCGAAATAGTTTGTCGCGAGATTGACTTTCTTGTTGGCGATCAGGCTGTTCAGGTACGGCTCGTTTGGATTGTTAATGACTTGATAGTAGCCGTGGTTCTCCATCATGATGAGGAAAACGTGATCCAAATGCTGAATGCCCTTGGGAACCTCATCGTTATCGTTATCCCTATCACCTTGCGCCCAGGCTGTCCCAGCCAATGCTGCAGCCAATAGACCCAAAATTGCGGCCTTTCTTATCATGTCAACGACCTCTCTTCTCAAACTTTAAGATGTGTCGGAACGTCAGCGCGGGGTGCCGACTCGACCGGGTGTAACCTAGTCGAGAATTGTTGCCGTACCGTTACAGTCAAGCTGCACTCAGGTGAACTTCGGAATGATCTGGTTGACCCTTGAAACTCCCTTTGCAGGGAGCGGGATGCCCCATCAAGTGGACGACGCTTTATGTTTAACGTTGTTTCAAAACCCGAACGACATTTTCCCATCCGCGATGCCGCGGCTTTTCTCGGTCAGGCAGGCCTCGCACAACCGTTCCTGTTCTCCCGGTGTACGCTTCCAGTTCGCGCCTCTAACCAACGCAGAAACAAGGGCGGGAGTGCTCGGCTATCCTACTATTCGCACTCCGAGATCAGCTTGGTATAAACCTCGCGGGCTAGGTCGTAGGCTTTTTGCGCGTCCGGGAGTTCAGCCCTGGAAATCTTGGGAGCCTTTTGGGTCCAGCACTGGTTGACAGCGGCAAGACACCATTGTGCGCTCTGACGCGAGGCGCGAATCGGTTTTCCGTCCACCAGAACGAAAATGGGGTTCGTATGCGAGGAACCCAGAATACGCCACGCCAGCCAACTGCTGTGCTCGACCAGCACATCAAACGCAACATCCTGAATGCTTCCGTCCGCCACAATGTCCTTCCGGGCAACCGTTTTCCCGTTCATCACGAGTTCCACAGGCACTTGGCGCGTGTTTCCGATGCGCGCCCGCTCGATGTGCCAGTAGGGTTGGCGATCCATCGGCCGGTCATGGATGTTGTCGGTTGGGATATTGCGGTTATCTAAAGCGTCCGTCCAGAACTGAGATCCTCGGTCAGAGGGGATGCTGTCTGTGTTCGTCACAATCGGGCTGAGGTAAGCAGAAACCTTCACTCGAGCATGCACCCTCCCTCTTCCGGTCAGCCTGACCTCACTAGCATTCGTTCCAACCTCCACATCGTTCGCGCTGAAATCCATCAGATGGCTCCTGCCATCGGACACGTAGCTTCGTCCGGTGCGAAGAGCCTCCACCCAGCCTCTGTAGCTGAGCGGCCCATCTATCTTGGCGTAGACGCGACCCTGCCCTACTCGTGCGTCCGTGATGCAAGGGAAATCGGTTTCGCCGGAGATGCGGGTGCGGAACCCGACGTTGAGAGTGTGATACCAAATGTTGAGCTCCCAAACGTAAGGCGTATCCATGGTGGAAATAAAATCAACGGCATCAGGATGCGTTACGTCAACGATGTATTCGTTGGCGCCAATACTGTCGAACCCCGGAATATCGTAGTTGGGAAGCTCGCGAGACTTCACTCCAAGTCCCCAGCCAGAGTGTGCAAAACCTACCAGTGCCCCCTGCGATTTCCCCCACCGCAAGATGGGCAAGTCCCAAGTAGGCCACTGGTCAATACGCACGCAGTGCGGGTAATCCTGGTCCGTGAGCCCAAGTAATACCAAGTGTCCGGCGTGGCTCGATGGAAAGCCGGAAACTTCGAGATCGTAATGCATCAGATCGCCCGGCTTCGAAAGCGGATGATCCTTACCGCTGAAAAATTGCTTCTGGTAGTAGTAACAAGGACCCCAGGTCAGCACGGCGCCGACGTTTAACTTCTCACCCTCAATTTGGCGGACCATGTCCTCGGGCCGTACACCTTCAGTGGGATTCTGGTAGTGTGAGCAGCCGGCGGCATGCACGTGATGATCGCCGGAATACCAGCCATACTTCGGTGGATTGATCCATCGCTCCATCGCGAACGACACCTCGTTCGACCCTGTGGCGGTCACCTGCACCTGCTTAGTCAGAGGCTGATATTCAGGCCCCATCGAGCAGGTCACTGTATACGTACCCTCGGGCAAGAGAATCGTTTCGCCATTGGCACGATAGACCTGCGGCTGGAAAAAGAGGTCGGGTGCCAGGCGCTTCGAGGGATTCGGATAAAGGCGGCCCAAGGCATCGCGGATGGTGAAGGCGGCCATCGAGGGCACACCGCTCTCGTCGCGAACCCGCAGCTGTAGTGCGTGGGCGGGCATCACGTTGAACAATACGGCCATCTCATTGCGAAATCCGATGTCCTGGGATCCCTGCCCGACACTGAAACTAATGTTGGCGGAGCGCTGCCCTGGGTCGCGGCTGTAGATTTCCAGAATTCGGTATTCGAGTGGCAGACCAGAGAGGCGCTCGGACATTGGGTTTTTATCGTAGAGCTCGAGGCCCATCCACCGGTCTCGCACATCGGTCGGCGAGACCTTCTTTGGTGGCTCGGCGCTTGAATCCGATTGGACATAAACAGAAAGCGCATTCGCGCTTTCTGTC
>Ga0210406_10005702_pt1 | contig 12987 bp, 23 predicted proteins | sample IncBWC30MmetaG_FD_155454 | JGI IMG/M metagenome (GOLD analysis project Ga0210406, IMG submission 155454) | Forest soil microbial communities from Barre Woods Harvard Forest LTER site, Petersham, Massachusetts, United States - Inc-BW-C-30-M | ecosystem: Environmental > Terrestrial > Soil >...
GCGCAAGGCGGTGAAGGAGCTGATGATCTCCAAGAAGAAGTCGGTCAAGGTCACCGAGACGTCGCTCGAGGAGTTCCTCGGCGTGCCGAAATTCCGGTACGGCGAGATCGAGAGCGACGATCAGGTCGGCATTGTCACCGGCCTCGCCTGGACCGATGTCGGCGGCGAGTTGCTCACCATCGAAGGCGTCATGATGCCGGGCAAGGGCAAGATGACGGTGACGGGCAATCTGCGCGACGTGATGAAGGAATCGATCTCGGCGGCGGCATCCTATGTCCGCTCGCGGGCGATCACCTATGGCATCGAGCCGCCCATGTTCGACAGGCGCGACATCCATGTCCACGTGCCGGAAGGGGCGACCCCGAAGGACGGACCGTCTGCGGGCGTGGCGATGGCCACCGCGATCGTGTCCACGATGACCGGCATCCCGGTCCGCCATGATGTCGCGATGACCGGCGAAATCACGCTGCGCGGCCGGGTGTTGCCGATCGGCGGCCTGAAGGAGAAGCTGCTCGCGGCTGCGCGCGGCGGCATCAAGACGGTGCTGATCCCCGAGGACAACGCCAAGGATCTCACGGAGATTTCCGATGCGATCAAGGGCGGCATGGAGATCATCCCGGTGGCCCGGCTCGACGACGTTATCTCGCGTGCGCTGGTGCGCAAGCCAGTGCCGATCGTCTGGGAGGAGGATACCAAGGTCCCGGTCAAGCCGGATACGACGGACGAGGCGTCCGGCGGCCTGACCGCGCATTAAGCCTTCCTGCCCGGTAGAAAGTGATAGAACGGCGCCTTCGGGCGCCGTTTGTTTTTCATGGGTTTTCGGGCGAAAGCCTGCCCCGCACTTGGATCGCGGGGTGGGTGCCAGTTCGCGCAAAGAAAGCCCGTCGAAACAACAGAGAGTTGATCGCGGTGAAAATTGAAGGGCAATGTCATTGCGGCTTCGTCACGTATGAGGCCGATATCGATCCTCTGAAGGTTTCGATCTGTCACTGCACGGATTGCCAGGCGCTGAGCGGTTCACCCTACCGGGTGACGGTGATCTGCTCGGGCGAACGGATCCGGATGACCGGAAAGCCCCCCAAAATGTATGCCAAGACCGGCGACAACGGCCGTACCCGGTTTCAGCATTTTTGTGGGCAATGCGGTCCGCTGTTCACCAGCGGCGAGGGCGGGCCAGATGATTGGGGGATTCGCTGGGGCAGCATCCGCCAGCGCGCAAAACTCAGGCCGACGCGGCAAATCTGGTGCCGTTCGGCCGCACCTTGGACCCACGATCTCGGGGAATTGCCGGGTCAGATGACAGAGTGACCGGCATCGGGGCCTTGCTCCGACAGGTACCGCAAGGCTAAACAGGCAGCCGAGACAGAGCGTCAAGGGCGGTTAGCTCAGCTGGTTAGAGCATCTCGTTTACACAAAGATGCGCTTCGCCGAGTTTTGCCAATAAACAAAGGGGTTTTTCGACTTCCAATCCCTTCGGTATCAGAAACGGTATCAGAAACCCCACGGGGCGGTTAGCTCAGCGGAAGAGCGGCTGCTTTACACGCAGCGGGTCGGCGGTTCGATCCCGTCACCGCCCACCATCAGCCCCGTTGCCGCTTGCCTGCGTCGCCCAGCTCGCGCTTCAATGGCGGCGTGCCCGAACTCACCCGCCGCCGCGACCACGACCGACGCGAAGAATGCTGGCTGATCTATTTCGGCGACGTTCATGTCGGCGCCATCGCCATCCGGTCCGGCATCCCGAACAACCAGGCCCCATGGGGCTGGCGCTGCGGCTTCTATCCTGGATCGGAACCGGGCGAGTACACGTCCGGCACCGCCACCGCCTTCGGCCAGGCGCGCGCCGACTTCGAGAAGGCATGGCAGCCTTGAAACGCTCCAACTAATGCCCTCAAAAATACCAGAATAGGGCGTCATTTTAAGGGCAACGCGCAAATGGCTTGCCGCGCGGACGCACGGGGCAGAAAGCTAGCATTCATAGTGTCACTCTAGCACCAAAATCTTAAACGCACGCGCATTGCGAGTGATGAAGTATGCTTGTCAGGCGGCGTATCTCAGACGCGGCCTTCGAAGTTGCGACAATATCTCGTTGCTGGGTGCGATCATTTAACCAGGGTTTTGGGGGCGCTTCGTCGCAGCGCGAGGAGATATGCTGAACATTTGGGTTATAGTCTCAATCATGGTGGTGATGCTTGCGGTCATTAGCGTGTTCATCGAGGTACCGATTGTCAGCAATTACGCCTTCTGGTTCGTGATCAGCGGCTACCTCTTGCTCGCGGGCTCGAGCTATCACTTCCGATAAACCCCCGCCGAAACCAGTGTTCTGCGGAACGAAAGTTTTACTGATGTTCTCGGCCAGACGGACCGAGGCCGACTATCACTGTTCGCCTGATGCCATGGTCCAGCCCCTTCCACGAACCCCCTACAGCCGCCGAAGGGCAAGCCGCTGGTGACGCTCAAGGATGCGGCGGACTACATCATGGCGCTGCCGAAGAACGTTCACGACGCGCCGCACTGGCAGCTCGCAATGGAGCAATTGATCGACGCGGCCGAGGGCCGGAACTTCATCATGCACGCGCATTGCCGTGCTGAAGGCGCTGAATCACGGCAAGCCGAGTCCCGCTTCCGAGCCCCGCCGCAAGGCCGCCAAGAAACACAGGATCATTCAATGACAGTCCTGATCTATGTCAACACCAGCAAGCAGGTCGGCGCGGAATTGTTCGCGTGAGTGAGACACGCAAGTTGCGATGCGGAATAACGCAGCTGTGACCCTCGTCGGTGAACTTCAGCGGCCATCATCAAACCATATCTAATATGGACGTCACGCCTCAGTTTTCCCGGAAGCTACCTGCCATTTGCGGTCTGCTGGCGTCAGTAGGGCTGGTAGTCGGTATGCCAGTGCTGTACGACGACCAGCCACAGTTTTCCTCGCTTAACTTCGTTATTGTCGTGGTCTGGATACTCTCGCTGTTCTTGGTTTACCGTTGTTTGGCAGTGCTTGCGAAGTATTCGCGGATTATGAAGATCATCTGTGAATGCTGGCTTCTCTTCATCATCTGCCTGTTGTAGGCCGACCACCTTCCACCTCATGAATCGCATCGGCCGCCGCACCGTCATTTGCATGCTGCTGATCGCGGCGCTCGCGGTCATCTGGAATCTGCTCGGGCCATGAAAGAGGCCGCCAACTGAGGCGGCCTTACCTTGTCGGCAATCGGGTGGTTGCTTGCGTACGAACTTCTATCGTGTGCCGAAACATAGGAGCACGACATGCGCAAGTTTCATTCTATAGCGGCACTGTGCGGCGACGGCCTGCGGCCAGAGTTGCAGGCCCTATTTGACCGCCTGGCGATTGATCCCAACTCTGAATTTTTCGTCAGAAGCGACGGTATGACTCAGTCTGGGCCAGACCCCATTCAAGATTTTTCCGAACGATGCCCCAAGACAGCCCCAGCGCAGGCGCTGGGCAGGTTGGAGTCGGAAAACAAAGAGGCCGCCAACTGAGGCGACCTTACCGTTTCTTTTCCGCGTGCTCCGCGAGCTTCAGCCATTCTTCGGCAGCGCGCAGCCACGCCTCTTTGTTAAGAGGGCTGACCGCCTTTTCGGCCTGTGTACCGCATTCATCGGCTTGTTTGCGGAACCGGATGGCATCCTGTTCGGACATGCCATCTGCATAGTCCTCGCCGTCGCTTTGTTCAATGCTCAGCGGGGAGGCTGTAAATCCGGCGACCGTAGCCAGCCGCTCATGTGTGACCCGGTTTCGGCCTGCCGGGCTTTCCGGATCAGCTCATCGCGCAATGCGCCAGGTGGAAGCAATTTGGCTTCAGCTCGCAGGCGCTTCGCTTCTTCGGCAAGTCGTTCTTCAAGGGATTGGGCCTGTTTGAAATGGCGACGCTCCATGACACAACCTCGTGGCTTTGCGGGTCCTAACCGCAGGGTTTGAGTTTCCGATTCCTAATATGCCGATCCGGGCCAGTCGGTTCCCAAGTGCACACAATTCAAATTGGGCCACGAGGGGTTAAAACAAAAACATACCTTTCCCTGCATAGGAACAGATCGGGAAACTAGAACTTTTCCTGAACCGATGGCGCGCAATCAGCGTATGTCGAAGCCGTACCGCATCACCCTGACGATCCCCGCATGCGTCCGGGTCTCCGCGATCGCCTTGGTCGACCCTTCGGTGAGCGGTTCCAACTCGCCGTCCGCGCGGCGGACAAACCGTTCAACGATCCGGTGCGGCAAGATGCGCTCGCCGTCGCCGATCTCCCGGACATCGTGTCCGAGCGCGCGCAGATCATCCGGCAGGCGTGAATCGGGCAGGCATTCCATTCGCACAGCGGGATCACCGGGCACACTAACGAGCCAAGCCCCGCCCTGAGCGTTGACGAACTCGTTCAACGCCTCGAACTTCTCCTTGGCCTCGACGATCTTCGGATCGGGCGGCGTGGTGCGAAACCCGCGAATCAAGGCGATGCGATCTTTGTTCATTTGCCGTCCGGCGCGGCCTTCATCACCATCTCGACAAAGGCCGCGAGCTGGTCCCGCAACTGTTGCCGCATGCGCGGCAGGTCTTCGGCGCGGCAACGCCGCATCACGCCGAGCGTCACCATGAGACCGGCGGCACAGTCATTGATCTCGTTGATCGCACGATCGTGATCGCTGGGGATCGGCATCAGTGCACGGTGATCCGTATCGTCTCGGCGGCGTCGTCGCCGTATTGCTTCCGGATTTTCTCGATCAGCCATCTAACGCCATGCGTGCCGCGCTTCACCCTCGGCGGCGACCAGGGGCAGCTATACGGGCCGTCAGGGTCGAGCAGGCTGATCATGGCGAGGACAGCCTGATGGATGCACTCATCATCGGAAAAACGCATCAGTGGTGGTCGCCTTGAATTTCGCCGCTGGCTTTCATCGTGAACATGCGGCGCTTGTTTTTCCAATACTCATATTCCGCCTGATCTGCCGGGAGGTGCGGAAAACTGACGCGGGCAATTTCCCTTTCGTCAGGGCTCGAGGTTCTGTCTTGCGATCGGTAGCCGGTGCTCGATGGGGCATCGCGTGAAACTGGCGCTGTCATGGGGTAGCTCTTTCGTTGCGGCTTGGGCGCGATCGGCGGCGGTTGATGCGCTGCTTGGTGCTCGGCGAGATGTTGCGCGGCCTCGCGGGCCAACACGGAGGCGGCCTCGGTCGCGTCGTCATGCATCTGCGCGTTCTCTGGCGTCGGCCGGGCGGACGCCGACGTGAGCTGACTGAGCGCGCGGTGATGTTCGAGGTCCCTGTGGATGCCAGCGAGAACCGCCGCATCCATCGCAGGCGAATCGTCGGGGACGCCAGCCCGCAGCGCGATCTGGTAGGCATGGGACATGAGCTGAAGATAGGGTTCGCTCAGCAAACTCGGATGGCTCTTCAAGAACCGGCGCTTGTGACTCGACAGATTGGGCAAGCTGTCGATGTGCTGGTCGATGGCCTGCCGCGTCGCCGGATCAAGCGGCGGTTCGGGTAGCCCGACCTGCGCGCGTGTCGCATGCTGCCGCTGCAGATGCTCGGCGTGTTGCTGCGCCTGCAGGGCGGCCTGCAGTGGGCTGGGTCCACCCCCGGCCGTCGGCTGCGGCGCGACCGGCGGGGCTGGCGCAGCCACCACGGCCACGTTGACGTCGGCCGGAGCATTGGCTCGCGCGCGATATTTCCGGCGCGTCACCATGGGTCAGGTTGTCCGGCGAACGTCGCGCATGAAGGGCGAGGACCCGACGAAGTTCAGATCATCCTTGCCACGCATGGCCGCGTCGACCTTGCGCGAGGTTCGCGGCGACATGGCCGTGTCGCGCACCTCTTGACGCTTGCCGGTGCTCGGCAACTGCACCTCGCCGCTGCTCGCACGATGATCGGCACCGTCGCAGTTCTGCGAGGCGCGTTCGGACCAGCGATCGATGTTGGCCTGATCTCGCCCGGCACCTTGCCAATTCTCCCTGCGGAGCGGCTTGGCGTATTCACGCAGTCGTTCGGTTCTGTTGCTCATCGTCTAACTCCATATCGGCTGTCGCGTGGACCCATGGTGATCGGTGCATCGTCGCCGCCGTCGAGAAGCTGGCGATTGTAGTCGAACGCCTTGGGTTCCGGCCGATGGCCTCGGCTCTTGCTTTGGCGAAAGTCGACTTCGCGGCTGACAAACGCATGAGCCAATTTGTCGAGGGCCGCCACGGCGTCGGGATCAAACGTATCGACGGGCCATCGCTGGCCTGAGGGATGATCCACCGATCCGGTCCATCGGCGTGGGTTGCCAACGTCACGTTCGAGCGTCGCAACGCGCTTGGAGCCATCGGCGTCGCGGACGATGATTTGCACCATCTCCGCCACGGTGCTGCGATATGAGAGGCTCATCGCTTCATCGATCCCTGATCATCGCGATATTGGCCGGTCGCGCGCATGCGCTGATACTTGGCCTTTTGCTCGGCGTAGACCCGTTGGCGATCCTCGTCCGACATGCTGCGGTCGCCCGAGGCGAGGCCGCGAGCGATTTCCTGCTCGTCCTTGTTGAGCCCGTATTTGTTCTGCGGCTGCGCCTGCTGCTGCGAGGCGACGAGATTGTTTGCGATCTGATTGAGCGCGCCGATCTTCGCGTCAATTTCGGTGAGTTTGTCGGCGGCATACATCACCGCATCGGGGTATTCGCCGAGGCGGGCCTCTTCGTACTCGCCAACGACCCGCGCCCGTTCGGCGAGGAGTTTGTTGTGCTGCGCTAGAACGACGTCTCGATGCTCATAGGGCACGCGCGGTCTCCTTATGCTGTCCATTGATTGATTGCGCCGGGCGCGGCGCGACGGCGACGCCATAGGTCCTCAAGTACAGCGCGAGCGCCTGCCGCGCGTGATCGCTGATCGTCAGCATTCCGTCGGCTGCAAGCGCATCAAGCCCGTCCGCAATTGCGTCGGGCACCCAAAATTCAATTTTTCGAGGAAACCGCACTGCCTTGGCCATGACGATCTGTTGCTCTCATCCCGTCGTATAGGTGCCGACGTCGACACTCGCCGACGTTCGGTGACGATCATCGATCGTCGGGCATCGTGCCGCCGACGGCGACATACAAGTCATTATTCGCGGCGGCGAGCGCGCGGTTTGCCTTGTTGAGCGCGGCGAGCGAGCCGCCTCGGCGATACGCGGCATCGGTCGCTTCGACTTCGATCGTCGCTTCCTTGATCCGCTGCGCGGCGTCCTTTGCGAGCGATGTGTAGGCCATCGTTTGCTTTTCCTTCACCCGTGAAGTAATTTTAACAGCATACAATGTCCGCGTCGCACGACGCAAGCGAGGACACGTTGCAACCGATCTACGTCACCCAAGCCTCATCAGGTGCCTCCGCCTGGAAGACGACCAATTGGCAATGCACACCGCAACAGATCAGTTTTGCGGTGCTATCGACCGGCGGATCGAGTTGGTTCATCGACGTGGCGTTCGAAGACCCGCAAAACGTCTACCCGTCGCCGAACTCCTCGTTGCCGACCGCCTTCACCATCCTGACCGGCAGCAGCAACCAGTTCGTCACGCTTGGCGCATCGGGGGTACCGATCGCGGCCTACCGCATCACGCTCAACGTGCCATCGAGCGCGGGCGCGAAGGTGACCCTCGTCTCAATGCAGGCCGGGATCGGATGATCGACAGCGTCGACCATGTCGCCGCTGGCCGCGCTGCCTGGGCACGCATCCGAGATCACGGCCGCAAGAACTTCGATGACTGGATTGCGGTTGGTCGTGCGCTCGTCATCGGCCGCACCGAGGCGATGCAGAAGGCGCAGGCCAATAGGCCGATCGGCACGACCTATAACCGCCTGATGGGCGAGTGGCTGAAGCAGCACGACCTTTCCGATGTTTGCGCGCAGGAACGGTACGGGCTTCTGAAGATCATCGAACATCTCGACGCCGTGACAGCGTGGCGCGATGGCTTGCCTGAATCGCAGCGCAGACGCCACAACCATCCAAGCCTGTGGCATGTGTTTCGCCGGGCGACCAAGGCCGAGACCGACGCGCCAGCGCGTCAGTACGTTCGCAGTGCGAAGTCGTCGCACAGGCCCGGCAAGCCGGTTTATTTCGGTCAGGACATGATCCGGCGCGCGGCGATGGCGCTGCGCGAGTGCGGCAGTCCCGACATCTTCCGGCTCGCCCGCGTCGCATTGGAAGCCGCCATCCGAAGCGAAGCCGATCTCGCCGAGCTGCTTTCGCCCGATGCAATCGCGATGTCCGCTTTACCCCGACGAACCGACGTCGTCAGCGCGGCTGGTCACGTCGGTTAAGTGCCGTAAGCGGTCATCCCAACCCACTCAAAATACTGATCGGACGTGAGCACCGACGCTGAGGCGTCGGCGCTTGTACATTTACTGGGCTGTTATGCTCGGCAGCCCCTGGACCTTCGTCACTGGTGGCGGATTCCATTTGCCGGTCAGAACATCGGATTGGGGGGAATAGAGCCGCATCGTCAAATTGAAATCCCCCTTGGGTGCCGGAAGCCAATTCGATTCCATGTCGGAGCCAGGGCTTTCGTTTTGCATAAGCAGATCGAGAGACCCATCAGCATTGTATTTGAACGGCATCCAACTGCTAACCGCGAAGCGATTGAGGCTGTTAGCAATCTGGAACCCTTCAGCATCATAGAGTGTGACGGACCAGAATGCATTGACGGGCGGGGTTTGCCCTTTGTCAAAATGAATTTTGTAGCGGCTCCCACCGTCGAGAGGCTTGCCTGTGTCATCGGCCAAGTTCAGAGGGTAGATGGCGTCTTCCGGAAGATTTGCGAAAAGGCCCACCTGCGCGACTATCGCCCGCTTCAAATAGTAGTTTCCGTAGACGCCCATCGTATCGACATTCATCGACCAGCCGTTCACAACGCGCGCCACGGTCGGCACTTTCCACGCCATAAGCTGCTGCGCGGCCGCAGGCGCAAGCTCTAGAACCTTCTTCACAGCCGGATCGAGAGCGTCGAAGTCCAGGCTCTTGCCCGGCTCGATGCCGATCCGCCGCATCTGCGCAAGGATCGGTTCATCCGTCACATGGGGTGGAGTTGTCTTGAGAAGTTCCGCCGCATAGACGAAATACTTTTTGCCCGACATCGCATCGACCTGGAGCTTGGGCGGGGTCTTCATGTCGACATTCGGATCGATCTTAACTTCAATCGGCGTCGGAGCCTTGCCCCATTGCGATAGGGGCGTGATCTTGAAGCCAGCCTGGATCGCGTTGACAGCCGCATAATCGGCGGGCCCGTCAGTTTTCGTGCGACCGATGATCCACACGATCGGCGTCGGCGCTGCGATCCGCGTCATGCCAGACGGTGTTGCGCCGCTCCATCCCTGTGGGGCGACCAGGAAATCCTGCGCCTTTGTCCCCGTGGTTCGCCAGCCAGGCGACGCGAACACGTCCGACCACATGTCAAGCATGGGCAGGAGATAGTATCGCCCGTTCGTATCGGGCACGGAAACGATCACTGGCTCCTTTGTCATGTCCAGGACGGCGATAGAATAAAGAGTATCGAAATTAGGCCGCACGACGGCCTTGAAATCCGCCGGAGGAAACGCGGGCGCGTTGTTGAACATGTTGGGGGGACCGCGCATTAGCATCTTGCCAGGTTCGATATTGGTCGCTTGAAGCCGCGTCACATCCAACGACACCAAGGGGTAGAAATATAGATATGCGTTGACCGCTATGTCGTCGATCGTGGGGCCAGTTGTCGCCTCGGCCGCATGGGCTGGCTGCAGCGTCATCGCTGTTGTGAGAAGTGCTGGGCCGATAAGAAGACTCAATATCAAGGCAGTCGCGCTCTTCATGGCATATTCTCCCGATAGCTACTCAGTCAGTGGGAGCCATTTAATCGCAACAGTTTGACCGCAGCTATGCAAATCGGCTGACCGTCGGAATAAAGCTGAGCTGTTGCATCGAGCGCCATAGATGTCGATGCTGGGTCAGACTCGGGCTTCGATATGCGCAACCGCGAGGTCCGCTCTATCCCCAGCAGCGAACATCGACGGCGTGTTTGCTTCGCGCGCCGGACCAGAGAAGCCCGCCGATGCGTCGGCCGTCGCGCCGCTGTCCGGGTGCGGCATGAGCCGATGCGCGCACGCTGTGGGCTGGCGGTGGCCGTAGCGACGGCGATGGGACCGAAACAGCAAGAACGGGTCCCCCTGTGAAAAACGAACCTCCTTTTGACGGGGGAGGGTATGACGAAAAAGAGGATCCGCGTCCTATTTGCGGCCCCCCTCCGGTATGCACCGGACCCAGTTGCGGTTCGGCCCAAGCGGCTCGCGTTACGGCGGGTTGAAGACCAGGAACGCGGGGACCATCAAAACCAGCACCCAAAAGACGTACGCCCACACGTCTTGGCAGAACTCGCGTTGCAGAAGGTACTTGGTCACAGCGGGAAACAGAAACTTGCCCCGCCTGCTCATGCTTATGGCGCAGCCGGGGCCAACCCGGACCGAATCCTGCCAGTCGGGATGTGTCATCAGGCTCACGTAGCGGATTGCCCTTCCGCACCACTCGCAATTTGCTTCAGGCGCGTCAAAGTCTATTTCACTCCACCGTCGCCATCCTGTCCGGGGCACACCCGGTTTGTACCGAAGCCCTGCGCGCCACATCTCTCCCGCCTTTCCACCGGCATGAGAAACGGCCCCGACCGGGACGTTGCTAACCCGGCCCGGGCATCATCGCGCAGAACGGGCCGATCGACAACAGGGTAGACGAAAAAGAGGACCCGCGCCGATTAGCGGGGCCCTCCGGTATGCACCGGACCCAGTTGCGGTTCGGCCGGGCGTGCCGGGCGACAGCTCAGGCCTGCAGGCGTCGTCGGACGCGGGCAACGGTCACCGGCGACCAGCTCGCGCCGGTCGGCGTCGCAACCTTGCGTTCGTTCAGGGCGCGCGCGGTCGCTCGATCGGACAGGCCGTCGAGTTCGGCGAAGATTGGACGCAGCACCTCGGTGCGCTGCTTTGCCTCGTCGCGGTTCTTGATGCTGCCAGCAGTGATGCCGCCGAGCTTGACGCCTTTGGCTTTCGCAGCCGCCAAGGCATCGCGCGTCCGCTGTGAGATCAGCGCGCGCTCCTTCTGCGCGACCGCCGCATAAATGTGGAGCATGAACGGATCGACGTCTGGTCCCAGTTCCGTGACGACAAACGGCACGCGCTGCGCCATCAGCCCGGAGATGAAATGTACATCGCGCGACAGACGGTCGAGCTTGGCGACAACGACCGGTGCCTTGTGCTTCTTGGCGAGCTTGATGGCTGCGGCGAGCTGTGGCCTGCGGTCCAGCGCATCGCTACCCTTGCCGGTCTCGGTCTCGCTGAAGGTCTTGACGAGATCGTAGCCCTCCGCCTGGGCGAACCGCGCCAGCGCCACCTGCTGCGCCTCCAGCCCGAGGCCTGACTTGCCCTGCCGCTGTGTTGAAACCCGGATGTACGCGACGGCTGATTTCATGGCCCAGACCCCCGATGTAAAACACCTCGACCGACGTCGATATGTTACATGGGTAATGTAACAGGTCAATGCTATGTTACAGGGCTGTCAGTGGCGTCTGGCCGGTCTCGACGGCCGGAAGAGCGCAAGCGCGGCCTCGGTTTCGTTGATCCGGCGGCGATCCGGATCAGCGGCGGCGACAACCGTCGCGTGGCTCGCGGCGTAGTTTTCGACCTCGCTGCGCAACTGATCGAGCCCCGACAACACCTCGGAAACCGTCTCACCGTCCAACAGCACGCGCATGACGTCGTCGATGGTTTCACACTTGGCGAACTCGCTGCCGCCGCCGTTCTCGCGGTCGAGCCCGGACAGCCGCGCTTTGCCCGCGATGGCTTGGACTGCGGCGGAAAACTGCCCGTCATCTTGCGCGGAAGCTCGCGCCTGTTCCAACTCGCGCAACAACGACGCGACGGTGACTTCGGCCCGCTTTGCGCCGCCCTGCATCAGCTCCCGGACGCGATCTGCGACACAATTTTTAGCATCACTTAGCAACCTGCTGGCGTTTGCTTCACCGACGATCCCGTTGCCGCCTCGGTTGCTGGCCCATATGCGGCGCTGGCACCGGCTCGGCATCTCGAAAAGCTCGGTCATCGAGTGGCAGGGCGAGCCGGTCGAGCGCGTCTCGAAGGGATGGCTCCGCGTTCGCGAGGCTGCAGGCCTCGACGATCAGGTGATCCCGCACACGCTCCGGCACACCGCGATCACTTGGTATCTGCGCTCGGGCAAGAACCCGCATCAGGTCAGCGACTATTGCGGCGTGTCGATGCAGATCATCAACAAGCACTACAAGCACCACATGCCGGGCGGGTTTGACGACGTCATGGCATCGTCGGCGAGGCTCGGCCGGGCCTGAACAAACCGGGGTCCGGTATCAGATTGGTATCAGAAACCCCGGAATTAAGGGGGAACAAACGGGAAAGCGGCGGCACGAAAAGCCCGTAAATGCTGCGCTTTTGGTCGGCCGCGTATCGTTTACACCGGGATGTGGCCAACGCAAAAAACCCAATCGATCAATGGGCTTTTGCCTGACCACTACTGAGCGCAACAGAAACTGCAACAGATACGGGTCTTGAGGGCGGTTAGCTCAGAGGTAGAGCGCCTGCTTTACACGCAGGATGTCGGCGGTTCGATCCCGTCACCGCCTACCATCAGCCCCGTTGCCGCGTAAGCATGATTGCCTGCTCGCCCAGCAGGGTTTTTGGGCGCTTCGTCGCAGCGCGAGGAGATATGCGCAGTGAACTTTGGGGTTATAGTCTCGCTCTTGCTGGTGATCCTTGCGGTCCTTAGCGTGTTCATCGAGATACCGATTATCAGCAATTACGCCTTCTGGGTCGTGATCGCCGCCTACCTCTTGCTCGCGGGCTCGAGGTCTCACTTCCGATAAACCCCCGCCGAAACCAGTGTTCTGCGGAGCGCAAAGCATAGAGAACATACGGCAATTTGTGGACGTTTCGTCTAGCTTTGCAATCCGTGTGAGTCCTTCTATTTGTTTCCAGCGAATGAATTC
>Ga0210406_10005706_pt1 | contig 12980 bp, 14 predicted proteins | sample IncBWC30MmetaG_FD_155454 | JGI IMG/M metagenome (GOLD analysis project Ga0210406, IMG submission 155454) | Forest soil microbial communities from Barre Woods Harvard Forest LTER site, Petersham, Massachusetts, United States - Inc-BW-C-30-M | ecosystem: Environmental > Terrestrial > Soil >...
TGATTTTTGGATGTCTCCGCGACTGCGTTAGCTTTCAGCGCCGCTGAGAAGATCCGTGGTCGATTTTGGATGAAACGATATGGTCCCCCACGTCGCCGCACGCAAGATGCATCAGCGGTTCTAAGAACTTTCGTTCGTCACCCCAAAAAGACCTTTGCAACAATATCTGCCAGAAGCGTTCATTCGAAGTCATTGCATGCGTATTGGATAGATCAGGACTGGAACTAAACGCGCGAGAGCCGCCGGGATGTCCCCAGCGGCTCACGCGTTGCGTAGCGATATGATGCGACGCGCAGCGTCGCGTGGTGGAACGTTGCGATGCGCCGAGGCGCGCCGCGTTGCCTACCGTGATGTCGATAAGTCCTACGCGTCCTATCGACTAAGCCAACATGGCTGGTCGCGAGGCGCCTTCAAGACAGCGCTGCTGTCGTAGTCGCCATTACTTTCGCAAGCACATTGCGGACCTGGTTCTGTGTGTCGAGCGGTATTGCTCCTAAATTTATCCCTCAGTTTAGCTTCCTGAGCTCGCCGGCGGGCCAACCGGCCGCATTGGATTGAAAGGATCCAATGCAATGAGGCTTGTCTCAACGTGATCGCATTTGGGGCATTCGAACAATCGGCGTTCGAAACCAATTGGCCCCGGTGAAACGCGTTCCAGCATCATCCGCGCGTGGCAACGAGAACAGCGAGGGCGCTCAAAAGCGGTCAAGAATTGTTCGGATATGGGCATGATGTTTCCCTGCGTTGGGGCCGGAGCATTGCCACGCGTCCCTGCAGACCGATTCCGACCGCCGGGGTGTTTGTTTGCCGCGCGCAGGATGCGTTACCAGCGCCCACGCCAGCCGCCGCTCCACCTGCTTCCCCATCCGCTGCCACCTCGAAAGAGTCGAACGACGAGGAGAAGCAATATCGCACCGATGGTAGCGTTGACGATTGCGCTGATCACTCCCGTACCGAGATGGATGCCTAGCTGAGGCAATAACCAACTTCCGATAAAGGCGCCCAAAATCCCGACAATGAGATCACCAATGATCCCAAAGCCGATCCCTTGCACGATTTGACCTGCCAACCAGCCGGCTACGAGACCCACAAACAATATGACCAACAGGCTTTCACTCGACATATTCATTGTGTCACCTCGGCATTTTGGTTGAGGCGCCGCATTACGAGCTGATCTGCTGCCGCTGTCTGTGCAAATTTGATCAGATTAGTGCGGTTTTGCATTTGGCGCCAAGTAAATGCCGCGAGGCCGGTCCCCACGTAATCGACCATCAAGTGCAGCCACACCAACAAGAGCCGGAGATATCCAGAAATTGTCACCTGCGTCCGAACAGTCCACCGACCACGCCGCCGATCAGGCCACCTGGACCGCTGCCGCCACCACCGCGGTGATGGTGAGCAACACCCCCGTCGCGACGACGGGCCGGATGGTCGTCATCGGATTTGTCGGTGCTGGAGCTCGCCGCTGAAACGGTTTCGGCCAGCAGCGCCTTATGCTGCAGCGTGTTGAGGAAGCCGGTCTTGGGATAGCCGCGTGCCGCCTGCCAGCGCGTGATAACGGCGCGCGTCGGCTCGTCGAACGTTCCATTGACCCTGGTGTCGAAGCCGAGACCGGTCAGTCGGCGCTGCACGGCACGTCGTTTTCCCTTGTCGAGGCCGATCTGATCTTCGGTTTCCTGAGTTGCTTCGTCGGCAGAGGGCGCCGGATCGGTAGAGGTCGCCCGATCGAATGCCGACAGATTGCGGGTGGTCGTGCTCGGACCGTTCGCCAGCGAGGCAATCCGCGCCAAGGCGATCGATTTGAATTGACCGTTGGGATAGCTAGTCAGATAGGCACTTAGTTCTTCAGGCCTGTTCGAATCCTTGATCGAACGCCAGAACTCCAGCTCAACTTCCGAAGCGGCGCCGACCGTGGATACCGGCGTATTCCCGGCAACGACGGCGGAAGCGCCCGCGGGCGGCGCAACCGGATTGAGGTAGACAGCGCCGATCAAATTGGTGTGCCCCCACGGCAGTTGCCCCTTCTCGGTCTCTTCATTGACCTGGGCGCGAACCTGCGTCATCGCCTGCTGAATCTCGACGCCGGGCTGCGTAATATTGGCCATCAGCGCCCGGGTGAACGGGCTATTGCTGCCTTCTTGGCCATCAAGCGCGGTTTGTCCGGGACCGGTGGCGAACGCGATCAGGGTGCCTTCGCCGGATTTCATTTCGGCCAGCCCGGTCTGCACCGAAACACTGCGCGTGCCAGCTGCGGCCTTGATTCTCGCTGCAATGGGATTGTCACGGCAGGCATCGAGGAATACCAGCTTAACCTTGGCGGCGGTCATGGTCTGATCGAGCGTGAGATCGACGTTGATCGCGTTACCAAGCTTGACGTCCATTTCCGATTTGATGTCGGCATCGACCGGAAGCAGGTAGTTGATGCCGTCAAGGGCGATGCCATGGCCGGCATAAAAAAACACAGCAACATCCGCGCCTTGCGTTTTCTTGCCGAATTCGAGCAGCCGCTCGGTCATCTCTTGGCGGGTTAGATTGACACCCTCAACGACATCGAAACCCGCGTTGCGGAGCACGCCGGCCATCGACTTGGCATCGATCGGCGGGTTCGCAAGCGGCGTAACATTCTTGTAAATTCCGTTGCCGACGACAAAGGCGACACGCCGGTCGGCTTTGGCGGCATCCGCACTGATGAGAATTCCCAGGACGGACAATGCAAGGATCAAGACACGCATGGCCTATTCTTCCTTCATCCGTCCAAACACACTCCCGCGAAAGCTCGAAACTTCCGGTGGTGTCTAAATCATGGTTCAACTCTGGCTTTGTCGCAGGGTAACTGTTGTCTGGATCACTTGTTCCGGAGTGCGCGTCGATTGCTACACCGCATCGCACTCAAACGATGGCAGTCGTGGCGGCGATGCCAGACCAGATCTCTCTATTGACGCACCACGCTCACCATTGCCGTGCCGCTGTCGATCATGTCGAGTTCAAGCGCCGCCGCGCGGCTCACGTCGATAATTCGACCACGACCATAAGGCCCGCGATCGGTGATGCGGACGACGACAGTCTTGCCATTGCGAATGTTGGTCACCAGCACCCTCGTGCCAAACGGCAATGTCCGATGAGCAGCAGTAAGCCCGGTCCGGCCGGTTACTTCGCCGCTTGCGGTCCGCCCGCCGCCATAGAATGCGGCACGACCGCTTTCGGCGTGAACCGGACAGATCGCTATCGATGATAAAGCCGCAGCCAATAAGAGCTTGACGAACATGATCTGATCTGAACGTCGGGCGATCTACTAAGTTCCCTGAGCCGCGTGCAGCATCAGTCAGCCAAAGCTGCAACTATCCTTGCCGCCGTTGGGGTTGCGCTTTCAGGTCTGTTTTCGCTCAGCGCGATCAGCTTGCCGCGCCAATCGGCCAGCCAGGTTGCGAAAATTGAATCATAATCCTTTATCCCGGCGCTGCTGGCTCGCCGGTCTCCTTAATTTGGATTCTCACCCATCGACCGGAAATAGTGCTCGGCGTGCTGGAAGTAATTCTCCGCCACGATCCGATCCCCGGCCAGAGCTTCGGCACGGGCCAGGGCCAGATAGCGTTCATAGTTTCTTTGGGCGTTTTGAGCGCTCCTCGCCTGGGGGCGGGGGAATCCGGAAGATTCATTTCTCCGGGTGGGCTGGGAGCTTCGCGGCATAGCGTTGGTCATAACCATCGCATTTGGGCGTGGCTGCGCCGTCGCGGGTTTAAGTTCCGAAATGTGTTTCATGTTGGTCCGTATGCCGCTCCGGGGGAAGCCGGGCGACGTTCGTTCGAGGAATTGTCGAGTTGGGCGCCGCGGTGAGGGCAGCGATCAAGCTTTGATCGGAGCAGGAAGTTGGGCTCGGCACTCGATCAAGAACACACAGAGAGCTGGCCGAACGGATCCAGATCGACAAGACTCATATAAGAGGGCAAAGCGGCGATTTCAAGTTGCAGCTAGAGCTGGCTCAACCTTTCCCTTGGCTTGGATCTCAACGTTCACACTTTTTTGGATGGGCTGGCACAGCGCTGGTGGCTGTTACCGTTGCGGCACTGTTCTGTCTTCGATTGGCTGACCCGCACATTCGCCCCAAAAAATTGCGCCTATTTTCACGGAACGATGCACAGCAATGAACCTTACCTATTCAATGAGCCTTACCTATTCGAAAGGCTCGAGCCATCCTGAGGCAATCCAATGAACCTACCCGTCGATCGCGCGTTGATCATGTATGGCGCTCTTGCAAACCGCTCCGAGACCAAGGGAGCCCGTGAACGGCTTTCCGAGCATCTGATGAAAATGTATATCGAGGGCGAAAAGGACGAGCACCGCTTGACGGTCGAGGGGCTGTCTTACCTTCACGACCTCCATCAGGACATCGACTCCAGAAGCTAGGGCAGTATGTTGCCCTTTTGGGCGTCCCGCTGCTTCCGCAGCGAGTTCCTCCGCGTTATTCTCGCTTTGGCGGCGCGGACTGCTTCCGTCCTTGTCGGCCGTTGTTTCGGTTGCTGCGTCTTCGCTGCCTTTCCCACGGTTGGCATGATAGGCAGCCCTTGTGTCGGCATGATCGAGCCGCGCTCAAGGGGTTGCATTGTCATTGGGCCGGTAGATGTTGGGTTTCTTTTGGGCATCGGTGAACACGGAGAGAGGATCGGTCAGGAAGCCAACAACCTGCACAGAGAGACGTTCCACTATTAACAGCAATGGTTTCAAACAAATTCAGATCCAAGCTCTCAGTGATTGCCCGATAACCTTCATGGCCCCCTCGATTTCCGCCATGGGCTTCGATGATCAAGCGGCAGATAGATAGGCCCATGCCCATGCCCATGCCCTCGGGCTTGGTCGTGTAGAATGGTTCGAACAGACGCGAAAGGTTCTCCGAGCTCAGCCCCGGGCCGATGTCCCGCACCCCGACGTGCACGCCACCTTCGGACGGGACGGCATCGATGCTGATCACCAATTCGCCCCGCGGGCTGAAAGAACGCATGACTCACTCCGCCGCCTGGTTCACGCCGCGCAGCTGATCCTGCGAACCTTCGACGGATTCTCCCGTCGAGGCGTTCGCCAACTCCGCAGGCCGAATGCGGAACCAGGCGACATAAAGCGCCGGCAGGAACACCAGCGTGAGCAGCGTCGCAACCACTAGGCCGCCGATCACGGCGTAGGCCATCGGGCCCCAGAACACGGTCGGCGCGATCGGGATCATGCCTAGGATAGCGGCGGCAGCGGTGAGCAGAATTGGGCGCAAGCGATGCTCCGTCGCGACGATCACCGCATCCCATCGCTGCCGCCCCTGGGCGATTTCCGTCTCGATTTGGTCGATCAGGATAACCGAATTGCGGATCACCATGCCGATGAGCGAGATGACCCCGAGGATGGCGACGAAACCCATCGGGGCGTCTGACAGCAGCAGCGCCGCGGCGACGCCGATGACGGCGAGCGGCCCTGTGGCGACCACGAGTAAGAGCCGCTGAAAGCTCTGCAGCTGCAGCATCAGGAGCGTGATCATAAGCAACAGCATGAGCGGAAACACCGCGAACACGCTGGTCTGCGCCTTGGCGCTCTCCTCCACCGTGCCGCCTGGCACGACGTCGTAGCCCGGCGGGAGCTTCGCCCTGAACGCGGCAATCTCGGAGCCGAGCGACTTCACCACCGTCGCCGCCTCGACGCCCGGCGCGGTGTCGGCCTGCACGGTGATGGTCGGCAGACGCTGGCGTCGCCAGATCAGCGGCGGCTCGAGGCCATACGAGAGCTTAGCCATCTGCTCGAGCGGCACGGCGCGGCCGCCGGGCGTCTCGATCATGAGGTTGCGCAAGGTCTCGAGCTTGGCGCGCTCCTCGGGGACGGCGCGCGCGACGATGTCGATCAGATAGATATCGTCGCGCACTTGGGTGACGGGCGTGCCCGACAGCACGGCATTGATGGTCTGACCCAACGCCTGCGAGCTGACGCCGAGCGCGCGGGCACGGTCCTGATCGACCTCGACACGAACCACCTTGGAAGGCTCGTTCCAGTCGAAGTTGATATTGCGTGCGCTCGGCGTGCTCCCGAGCAGCGACGCCAAGCTCTGCGCGAACTCGCGGACCTTGTCTGGGTCGGAACCGCTGATACGGAACTTGAGCGGCCACCCGACTGGGGGCCCGAGCTCGAGAGGGCTAATCCGCGACATCACTTGCTCGAACTCGGTCCGTTGCAATGCGGCGGCGATGCGCTTCTCTACGGCGGGGCGAACCTTGAACCCCTTGGTGACGATCACGCCTTGCGCAAAGAAATCGTTCGCAAGCTGCTGGTCGAGAGGCAGATAGAACCGGATGGCACCGCTGCCGACATAAAACGACCAGTGCTCAATGTCCGGGTCGGTCTTCAGAATGCGCTCAAGGTCGTCGACCGTCTTGCGTGTTGCGTTGATCGAGGAACCTTGCGGCAGCGTCAGGTCCACGAGCAGTTCGGGGCGGTCCGAATTGGGAAAGAACTGCTGCGGCACGAACTGCATGCCGACGAGGCCGGCCGCGAACAGCGCGACGGTCGTGCCGATGACCCAGTATTTCATGCGCAGTACGCGATCGAGCATGCCGTGAAAGGCGCGCGCGAACCGCGACGGCTCGTGGCCGTGGCCCTTCAGCTTGTCGGGAAGGATGAAGACCCCGGTGAGCGGGGTGAACAACACGGCGACGAACCAGGAGGCCGTCAGCGCCGTCCCCACGACCGCGAACAGCGTGAAGCAATACTCGCCGGCGCTGCTGGCCGCGAAGCCAACCGGAACGAATCCGGCAATCGTGACGAGCGTGCCGGTCAGCATCGGGAAGGCGGTGGAGGTATAGGCAAATGTTGCAGCGGTGACTTTGTCAGCACCCTGCTCAAGCTTGGAGACCATGGTCTCCACCGCGATCATCGCGTCATCGACGAGAAGGCCGAGCCCGATGATGAGCGCACCGAGCGAGATGCGCTGGAGGCTGACGCCCGTCAGTTGCATGACTGCGAAGGTGATGGCAAGAACCAGCGGAATGGCGATCGCGACGACGATGCCCGGGCGCCAGCCGAGCGACAGGAAGCTGACCCCGAGCACGATGGCGACGGCCTCGATCAGCGTCTTGATGAATTCGCCGACCGCCTCGTGCACCACCTCGGGCTGATCGGCCACGAGATGGGCCTCGATGCCGACCGGCAGATCGGCGGTGACTTGGGCAAGGCGCTCTTTCATACGCTCGCCGAAGGCCAGAACGTCGGCATTCTTGGTCATGGAGATGGCGAGCCCGATGGCGGGGGCGCCGTTGTAGCGGAACATCGGCTGCTGCGGGTCAACGTAGTCGCGGCGCACGGTGGCGATGTCGCTCAGCCGGAAGAAACGCCCGTTGGCGCGGAAGTTGACCGCCTTCAGGTTCTCTTCCGAGGTGAACTGGCCGGAGACGCGGATCGCGATCTTCTCGACGTCGGCATTCACCGTGCCGCTCGGCTGGATGGCGTTCTGCGCCTGCAGGGTCTGCACCAGCTGGGAGACGTCGAGGCCCTTGGCGGCGAGCTGCTGGGTGGAGAACTCCAGGTAGATCTTTTCGTCTTGGGTGCCGAGCAGGTCGATCTTGGCGACGTCGGGCATGCCGAGCAGCCCGGCGCGCACGCGCTCGGCATAGTCGCGCAGCTCGCGCTTGCCGAAGCCATCGGCCGTCAGGGCGAAGATCAGCGAATAGGTGTCGCCGAACTCGTCATTGAAGAACGGCCCCTGGACCCCTTCGGGCAAGGTCTGCTTGATGTCGCCGACCTTCTTGCGCACCTGATACCAGAGATCCGGCACGTCGGACGCACGAGTGGAATCCTTCAGATTCACGAACACCACGGACTCGCCGGGCTTGGTGTAGCTCTTCAGATAATCAAGGTTTGGCAGCTCCTCGAGTTTCTTCTCGATGCGGTCGGTGACCTGCTTGGCGGTCTCGAGCGTGGTGGCGCCGGGCCACAGCGTCTTCACCACCATGGTCTTAATGGTGAAAGGCGGATCCTCCTCGCGACCGAGCTTGAAATACGCGATCAGGCCAGCCAGCGCGATGGCCAACATAAAGTAGACCACGAGGCTCTTATGCTCGATCGCCCATCGGGAGAGGTTGAACGTCTTCATTTGCTGTCACTCCTGACCAAATTTGCTTCGGCAAGCCGGACCTTTTGGCCGACTGTCAGAGTATTCACCCCTGCGGTAACGATGATGTCCCCTTTGGCCAGGCCGCTGGCGACGACGACGGTATTTGCCTCATAGCGCGCGACCGTGATGGGCCTCAGAGTGAGACTGCTCGATTGCTGATCGAGCACCCAGACAGCCGGCGAACCGTTCCTTTCAAAAAGGGCGGAGAGCGGCAGCGCGACCGCGAGAGCGGCCTTCCCTTTCAAACGGCCGCCGATACTCATGCCGAAGCGGAGTTGCGGCGGCGGATTGTTCAGCGTGACTTTGACCGCGTAGGTGCGCGTCACTGGGTCGGCCACAGGAGAAATCTCCCGCACCACTCCCTCAAGCGTCAGGTCTGGGTTGGACAGCGGCCAAACGACGACATCGAGCTGCGTCTTGCTGATATCCGTGAAAGCTGTCTCGGCGATGTTGAAGACACCGTCCTTGTCATCCGGTCGTGCCAGCTTCACTACCATCTGCCCGGCATTCACATTCTGACCTGCTTCCGCACCGACGGCAGTAATCACGCCGTCGAAATCGGCCTTGAGCGTGGTGTAGTTGAGCTGATCGTGGGTGAGGTCGAGATTGGCCTTGGCAGCTTTGAGCCGCGCCTCGGCGGCCTGCAGATTCTGCAGTGCGGTGTCGTAGGTGGCCTTCGGTGTCCAGCCATCCTTCAAAAGCTTGGCTTGGCGGGCCTCCGTTCCCTGCGCATTGACGAGCGCCGCCTCGGCGGAACTGACGTCAGCTTCCGCTGAGCGCAGGCGATTCTGATAGTCCTGGGTGTCGAGCGTGGCCAGCGTGTCGCCTTGCTTGACCCAAGCTCCGACGTCCACGAGCCGGGAAAGCACCTTGCCGGCGACGCGGAACGACAGATCGCTCTCGTATCGCGGCTTGACTTCGCCGATCGCCTGGCGGTCTTCGTTGATACGTTTGGTATCGACGACAAGCGTGCGGACCAGCCGGAGTGTCGCCGGCGTGTCCTCTGGCTTGCAGCCAGCAAGCACCACCAGAAGGGTGAGAAGAAGGATGCAGGGCCGCATGTTTCGGACTCCAAGCTTAATGTTGACGTTGCCAACTTCATAGTAGTAAAAGTTGGCAATGTCTACATTGGCGGCCCGATGATCGCGGAATGTCTGATATGCATAAAGTTGACATCGCCAACTTAGTCCGGCTAAAATGCGCGCCAACTCAGAGGTTTGTCGAGCGATGCCTAGGTCCCAATCCCACGAGCGCCCCTACCATCACGGCGACCTCCGCCGTGCGATCGTCACGTCGGCCCTGGAACTTCTGCGTGAAACGCGGAGCCTTGAATTTTCGCTACGCGAACTCGCCCGACGTGCCGGTGTCAGCCACAACGCGCCTTACAAGCACTTTGCCGACAAGCGTGAGCTACTGGCGGCTGTCTCAGGCGCGGGGTTCGAGATGTTGACGAAGCTCATGGCCAATGAAATGGCGAGACTGAGCGATCCTCGCGAGCAGTTGTTCGCGATGCTACGCGCTTACATTGACCATGGCGTTGGGAATCCGGCGCTCTACACCCTAATGTTCGGAGGATATCTGGGCAGTCCGGATCATAGCCGCCCCGCGATCGAACTGGCCGAGGCCGAGAAGACTAAGGGGCTGCTCGCGGGCGTTATATCTGCGGGCGCTTTGGGACGCGCCATCCCGCACACCCTGCGTAACGAACAGAAGATTGCCGGCGCCATTCTGGCGTGCTGGTCCCTCGTGCATGGACTGACCCTTTTGCTAGTCGATGGACTTGTTGGGCCGAATAAAAAGGCTGGCGCGTTGGGCGACAGCCTCGTCCAGGGCATGCTCGACGGATTATCGAACAAATTGCCGACTTTGCCGCCGGGTACCTGGGTCGGCCCACAAGCTCCCTATCGGTAGGCGAAGGTGTTTCCGCCTTGGTTGGTGGCAGCTCTAAATCCTTGAAAGTGAGCTAGATTGAGCAGCGAGTCTCGACCCGAAACATCATGCTGAGTGATCACCGTCCCATCCCGGCAGCTATCGGTGACTGGGAGTGTTGCGCTCCCGCCGAGATCATAGGGAAAACACTATGCTCGATCGTTCCGTTCCCTCGTTTTTCGACGGCAAGGCTACCAGCGAAGCGCCCGTTTTGCGCGACTGCGAATCGCCGATGATCCTCTCACTTCTTGAGCCGGATAAGCCCGGCTTCGATCTGCACACGTTCGCCTGCCTTATGTGCGCCGCGACCGAAAGCGTCGTCGTCCCCGTTGCCCCGGCATCACGGTGACCTGAGCTAACATGGGCCCCAGCCCGTGGTCGGGCTGAAGGGTGATGTCGCAGGGCCAGGCGCGGCTCACCGCGAATAAGCTGCCGTGCCGAACCGCGCGAGGGAGTAAGACCACCCGCTACAAAATGCGGGTCTGTATAAAATTGACCGCCTTTCGTTGCCGTCGCGTCCGCAAATGAAGATCTGGGCGCAACGGTTGATCGATATCGGCGCGCGCCCGAGGTGGACGGATTTTAGTGAAGGATGGAACGTAACGTCCGGCCCGGACGTTCCTATTCAGGCGCCCGCGCTTTCATATTGAAACCGCGCATGCCTCGATCGGAGTACACAATGAATATTTTCTACATCATCGGCGTAGTGGTAGTTATCATCTTTGTTGCAAGCTTCTTGGGTCTGCACGTCTGAGTAGGCGACATATTTGTTGGTGCAGGCGTTCCAACGCATGAAAGGCGGCCATTGGCCGCCCTTTTTTCTTTCAAAGTGCGGCTTCCGCCGCGCCTGAACATGGAAGTTTCACTTGTGATCCAAGCGGAATTGAAGGTGATGAACCCGCTTGAATTGAAGCCAACGAGTCCGAAGCAGATGTGCCGTGTTTTCTACCAGCCTGCGTGACGCCTGCCAGACTTCCATCGATTCCACCACGTCCATCATTCGTCGCCAGTATTGATATCCCACAGCGAAAGCCGGAATCGACAGCAGCTTGTTTCGATTAAGCTGAAACAGTTGTTCGACGAACATCAGCTTCAATACTTCAGCCGTGACAAACGTAATCGCAGCCACGCCGAAATGGCCGGTCCCCATCAAATATGCCGCCAGAGGCTTTGCCGGTTCCAGGATGATGACCGGAATCACCAAGAGCGCGAGCGCAGGATAAGGTCGCAAAGAAACGATCCAGAGCCGCGTCCGCTGGAAAAGATTCCTCTTGGCGATCCATGCGGTTATCGGCCGCGTCACGTAAGATAATACCCCGTCCACCACGAAATAGGCTGTGGCAACGATCAGAACTGCCGTCTTCCAAAAGCGGGTCATCGATCCTCCGCTGGGTTAAGGCGCAGGACATCAAACTGTTCCAAAATGCACGGTTAAGAAGAATGAGAACACCGGGAACAAACCATTGCCAGAGAAGCTTAACTTCCAGACAATAGCCCGGGATTTTCGAGAAAACCTGATGGACGACTTCGCAAACGCTTCTTTCACACCCGATGTGATTGCAGTTATGCAGGACGCCCTAGAGGGCGCGGTTTCGACGCTGCCGCATCCGGTTAGCTCAAGCCATATCAAGTCAATTGCAGAAACCATCCTTCGAAGCGCCAGTGAGGGTGAGCGGGATCCGAAGGCTTTGCAAACAATGGCGCTTTTGGAGCTTCAAATTTCGCCTAGAAAATAGATTTGAGCGAATGCCATCTCTTTCACCTCCCCTTGCTGCTTCAGCCGAGCGCGTGGTTCGGTTAACACGACACTCTCATTCAGATTGTCGGCGCTAGACCAGCCCGATCGAACACTGGCGTTTTTTCGATATTATCCAGCTCGGCACCGGATGCCGTGTCTTCCGCCGCGTGCCGCAACGCTTCAGTGGTAGAGTTCAGACCATCCACCGTCTCGTTGGCCTGGCTGCCGGAATCGTGCGGTCGTGCAGCTACCCGTTCGCCTGTTTCAGCCGTAGTTGGGTCGCGATTGCTCTGTGACATGGTTGACTTCCTTGAATAGACCAATCCACTCGTTCGCATTCCGTTCCACAGGCCAATGTCCCTTTCCTGCAATCTTGGCAGTGCACCGCCGGCGCCAGTACTGACTAAGCCCGCTTACTCAACTCAGCGGGTTTTTCTTTTGCTTTTGCGGGCCGCGGCAAGTTGTTGACGGTATCTTTCAAGTCGGTGCTTCTGGGCGCGGCCGGTGCGACCGGCGAGGCAAATCTAGCGGCCCACCGCTGCTCAAACTTTCTTTGAAGGTGAAGAGGAATAGCGCTCATAGCCAAGCTCCGGGTTCGTCGTCGCCCCCGATCTCAAGGCCTCAACGTGCGCGGTCGCTTAAGGGTCCCTCGGACTCACCTAAGCCGCCGGTGATTACCAAAACAGCAGATATACACTGCGATCGTCTGGTCAAAATTGCTCACTTTCAAAACAGGCCACTGTCGTCGGAAACAGGCCTCCCACAAGACCCCAGACGGCCTCAGTGCCCCGCCCCCGCGCTGGGACCGTTTCCTCTTGATATTCGATCACCTCGTCAGCGCAATCGAGCAGCGAGTGTGGAATTGTAATAACCTTAGGCCACACCAGATTTGCAAGCCGGCTTCTCGTGCGCTCGGGAACGTAAACTGATCTTGTCGATTAACTCTTCGGGACTTCATCTTAGGGAGTATGCGCCATGGACAAGGATCGAATTGCCGGCTCGGCGAAGGATTTCGCCGGTAAGCTCGAGGGCGCCGTTGGCGATATCGCCGGCGACGCAAAGACCGAGGCAGCAGGCCGCGTCCGCGAGGCGACAGGCACAGCGCAAAACCTGTACGGCCAGGCCAAGGATGCAGCGCGCGAAGCTACGGATGCCGCCGTCGGCTACGCCAAAGAC